>Ga0182212_1000037_pt1 | contig 23144 bp, 54 predicted proteins | sample G5R1MG_21_FD_129666 | JGI IMG/M metagenome (GOLD analysis project Ga0182212, IMG submission 129666) | Switchgrass phyllosphere microbial communities from Michigan, USA - G5R3_MAIN_03OCT2016_LD1 MG | ecosystem: Host-associated > Plants > Phyllosphere > Phylloplane/Leaf | place: USA: Michigan... | reverse complement strand
CATCTGGCACGCCGGCTGATCCTGTAAGCGTCAAGGAAACGGACCCGCAGCCCTAGTCCGCCATCCGCGCCACCTGTTCCACCAGCACCCTAGTCAGAGCAAGCACCAGCAACAGGCCTATGATGATGACCAAGTAGCGCCGGAGCCTGTAGAGGCGGGGTGGTTTCACTCGGGTAGGGTTACATATCTGTTCCAAGCAAGATCTTCGAAAGGCAGGTGGCGCGATGCTTCGTACCCATTCTGCACCTTCTCATCTACTGCCGCCTGATAGCCAGCCCTAAAGCCTAGTTCCAACACCGCCCGCACGTCATCCAGCAAGCCCGCCTGCATCTCCGGATCAAGCGCGTCGAAGTCATCCACACCGCTCTGTGAAAGCATGAGGGCTCGGGCAGCGCGAATTAGGGGTGTGTCGGTCATTGCTCTGCTTTCGGCATCACAAACGAGCGCGGGCTCATGTTGGCTAAAGTGATCGAATTCTCTAGCACGCGATCAAGCTGCTCGCGCACCATCGTCAGCTCACCGTCATTATCCAGCACGAACGAAAGGGCTAGTTCCAGCGCTCTCGATGCCGCATGATGAGTCCGCCGCCTGTCATCGCTTGGATCGGGATAGACTTGTTCCGCTTCAGCGCAGGCCTGGGCGACCCAGCCATCGTGCATCGCCCGCGTGCGAGGATCGTTGCGAATCCGCTGGATGTATGTCCGTGTTGGCCCTTGCATCATTTCCAGGGCAGTCTTTGGTGTGTCGGTCATTGCCTCTTATCCTTCCCTCTCACGCGCAATTCAACGCCATTGTAAGCCGCATGCATGCTCTGCGCTCTACCTATGTCGTGGTCGGTCCCAGCGGCATCCCAGAAGTACCGTAGCCAGTCGTCGGGGCAATGACCTCGCAGCACGTAGAGAGCCAGCGATACACCCTTGGTCTGCATCGGCGTGTTGGCGTCGCGAGCCTCGGCTAACACGGCCAGTGCGCGGCTGATGGCGCCTTCATCGGTCTTGATTCGGCCCATGCATGGGGATTAGCTTGTATCGGGTTTGTTCCGCAAGGCGGTGCGGGTTGCTGCAAATTCCTTAAGATCAACTGCAATCACTCCGTCTTCGTCATCCCAAGCGCCCCACATGCCTGTTTTCTCTGCCAGATCGCGCAGATGAACAATCTCTGGTTCACCCACCTCTGACATGCCATAGCGGCGAGGTGCACCATCGAACGCCATACGATACAGGGCGTTTTCGTTTCCACTGATCCAACCTGCGCACCAGCAATCTTCGCTGATATCGCTCATCAGTTGGAGCAAGGCCTGAACACGGAAGGCCTGTAGCTCCTCGGCTTCAGTCTGCTGCATGAGGTTGCTCCTTGAGGGCGCGGGCGATGCGAAAGCGACGCCCTAGCTCACGATCAATCTTGTCTCTAAGTTGGTTGTAGGCGTTCTCCATATCGTGCCAGCTACGGGTGCTAATTGCCGCGCCCATCATCTGCACTTCGCGGCGACGAAGCGCCGTCAGGTCTAACTCGGTCATTCCTAGTGGGTCGCTCACCAGCTCGTCAGCTTCGCTCACGCGGCTTCTCCCTTCATGGTGGTGTGGTAGGCGGTGAGGGCTTGGCGAGCGCGCTCTACATCCTCCTCGTATAAATCTTGGCCGGCAGGATGCATCTTCTCTCGGGAACGGAGAAACACCGATGTATGGCTATACCCACTCACGAAAGGCTCCAACGCCTCCGCCATCTTCGCCACCACATCCCCGGTAGCCGTGGCGTCTGCTGCGAGGGCGGCGCGGGCTCTCGGACCGTATGAAGACAAAGCATATGTCGCACCTTCGCAGATCGTGATGCCGTCGCATTCTGCCAGCGCACGTGCCACAGCCTCAAGGCGGTTCTGGTTGGGTTGGGTCATGGATCCTTGCCTTCATAATCGTTAATTGACGCCCTGGCGCTGGCGAGCAGTGCGTCACTCGCGGCATCCAAAAAGGTCAAGAGATCCCCGCATTTAAGCGCTGTTTGAGCCTTGTTCCTATGCACTCTGGCCAGCTCAAACTGGCTATCGACAAGCCTGGGTAACCAGGTTTGCCGGTCTTGATCGAACACGGCGCGCCACTCCTTTTCGACGAGCCGAGGGTTCTTGTGGGCGTTGCGTTTTGTCGCTTCGGCTTCAGCTTCGTGCTTGTGCATCACGCCTCCCCTTCACCAACAAGGGATCGGACGCGGGCTCTTAGAGCGGCGGCAGCGATAGCGAGTGCGGGGGTGTTTCCCGACGCTTCAGCTTCCTGTCCGCCAAGAGTGTCGAGCAGCTTAGCGCGTCCCTGGCCTCTCCATGTGCGCTGGAACAGAACCGATAGAGGTTCGTCGCCTACACCAGCGGGTACTAAGGTCATCGCCGCGTCGATGCTGGCGGTATACTTAGGACACAGCCATTCGCGCGCTCGCAGCCCAACTGCACCATCTGTGAAAAGCTCTGGTTGTCGATCATTTTGCTTGGTCGCCCAGCAAGGATATTCGCCAAGCACCTTCGCAATCAGCCCATCCAGATCCCGGCTCGGCCCATCCGCCGCTTCCACCTGAGCGGCGAGGGATTCTAGGGAGGTCATGGGGTCACCTGTGAGGCCTGAGTTTTCCGCATGCGATAGGCAACTGAGCGCTCACGGACGCAGGTTTTGCAAACCCGAGCGGCAATCGTGCCGGGCTTCAAATAGGTGTTTTCCTTGCTGTACTCATGGCCCTGAGCGCAATGTGTCCGAGCCTGTCCTTGCATTCGACCTTTCTTCGCCGAATCGATGGCATTCTCGCTGCGTGTTCCGGGCCAAAGGTGGTCGGGATTAACGCAGGCCGGTGTATCGCAGGAATGACATGTCACATATCCGGGCTCAATTTGCCGGCCAAGCTTCAGGGTGAGCGCCACTCGATGCGCGTGAACCTGCCTCTTGTTCAGGCTAAACGTTCCGTAGCCGTTGGGCGCCTTCGTCCCCTTCCAGAGCCAACACCGATCAGAACCCTTGCGAGTAAAAAACTTCTCGAACCGCTCAAGGTCGCGATCGGAGAGGTTAATGCTGGTGTCGCGCCGGGGCGCTGTTATCTGGCTATCAGCCATGGCGAACTTTCCTTTCGCTATGCAGGCCCGGTGCGTGGTTGGTCCCTCGCATCGGGCCGTTTTGATTGCTGGTGGAAGGCGGCAAAACCTCGCCCTTCCCTTCCGCAGTTTTCACGTAACCCATTGATTTGGGCCTGTGGACAAGTAGTTCATTCCGCAGCGAGTTCGGCCTAACGCCTCGTTCAGTCCGGTTTTTGGTACCGGCATCCGCAGGTTCGAATCCTGCCGCCCCAGCCAACCTTTTCTGCCGAGTCGCAGAGAGGTCAACACCGGCACCCGATTGCCGTTCCGCACTCCATTCCGCACTCACTTGCGCTGTGCCTCTAGCTTTGCCACCGCCGAATCACTCTGTCGAGCGGTCATTGCCTGGTAGCGATCAAGCATTTCGTTGACTGTCGTGACGGTCCATCCAAGCATTGAAGCGATCTCCGATGGCGTGCAGCCGGCGTCCGCGAGCATCGTGCAGGTGGTGCCCCGGAGGTCGTGAAAGTGTAGGCCGTCCAGTCCCGCCGCGATCGTCGCTGCGCGCCATTTATGCATGAAGTGCACCGGTCGCGGCTCGACCTTCCAAGGCTTGCCATCCGCCATGGTAAGGATCGTGGTGGCCTTGCGCTTCTGGGCGTCGAGCAACCCGCGCAACTCGGAATAGACCGGCATGTTGACCAGTCTCTTGCGCTTGCCCTGGCGGAAGCTGATCCGCCCGTCCTTGTAGGAGGACCACGACAGCTTCAGAAGATCGCTTTGCCGCTGTCCGGTCCAAAGCGCCAACTCGAACGCCAGCCTCATTTCTTCCGAAGCGACGGCACGAAATGCCTCGATATGCTCGGGTAACCATAGCTTGTCCGACCGATCGGCTTTGTAAGCCTTCTTGGGCCGGGTCGCGTGATTATGCGAGATCATGCCTCGATCGCGGGCCCACTCAAGCAGGATGCGCAACACACCGAACGTGGCGTCAGCTTGACGCGGTGATGTCCTGGCCAACGTGTCGCGCCAATCGAGCAGTCGCTTACGGATCTTTGGATCGTCGATCACCTCCAATGGGTAGGCGCTAAGCATGGGCCCATTCTTGATGAGCTTGGCTTTCTCGATCTTGAGAATGTGGCCAAGGTAGTCGCTCTTGGTGCGCGCGGCCAAACCGGTGAACGCGGAACTGCGCTGATAACCTTCGATCACTTGCTGCATGGTGCCCGTCACCCTCGCCTTACGCGGCGCGTCGATCAGCGCATTGTAGGCACGCATGAAGGCTTCGCTGCCGGGATAGAACGGCTCATCGGCATCATCGGGCAAAGGCCGCAATGCGCCGACGCCACGCAGGGAGTAGTAGATCGCTTGGCGCCCATCACTCAATCGCTTGGTGTGACGATAGACCCCTTTCAACTTAATGCGCATGCGCGGCCTCGAACTCGTCCAGCGCAGACCGGCGCGGCAATGAGGCGGTGGCCAATGCGTCAATGCCGGCGATCCGATCTAGCGCGCGATCATGGGCGCGCACGTCGTACCGGTTGGTGCCTGGAACGGAGCCGGGGACGATGCCCTTGGCATGCCACTTATCGTATGTGGCGGCACTAATGTTGCCAAGGTACTCGCAGATACCGGCCTTGTCCTGCAATCGCGCCGTCACAGCTTCCCTCCCAGCGCTTTCCAAACCCTTTCCCACACTCCCGGCGTATCGGTGACGATAGGACCGTACAGGCGCTTGCGATCGACCTCGGACATGGGGCGATACGGGTTGAGATCCCGGTGCCGGCGAAGGTCTACGTGATCAGTGCGGCCCATCACCCTACCTCGCTCTGCTTGTAGGCAAGTCCGATCAGGTTCAGCGCGATATGCGAAGGAATATTGCAGCCTTCGTCCTCTAGCACCTGTTTTGCCGCGCCTTTAAAGCCAGACTTTCGCAACTCTGCCGCCAGGATCGCTCGCGCATCCTCCCACGCTGGTGAGCCCGGATCGATCAGGAGCCCGCGTAGGCGCTCGATCTCTGCATTCGCCGCTGCCAGATCATCCACCACCGCCCGCTCTGGCTCGGGGTGCGAGGGCTCTTCGATGCGGGTGTTCCAGGCGTCAATGGCTTCGGCTTCGCAGCCATAAACCAGACCTTTCGTTTCACAGCCTTGCCAATCGCACATCACTTGAAAGCGGATGGATGACGGCATCGCGCGAGGACAAAGAACGGCCTCACTGCCGCAAAACGGGCACGGCTTCAGTTCAGACATGGCTCATCCCCCAAACACTGCGCTCGCTCTGCAAGCCCTCGTCATACCAGGCGTGCCCACGGTCAGCCTCACGCTCCAAGCTGTCTTGCGTCTCGGCTTCGTCGATAGCGGGGATAAGCTCGTCCAGGTCGTAGGGCTGATAGGGCTCTGTGAAGATGTGGCGGGCGCTCATGTGGTGGCTCCCGACTTGGCGCGCTCAGTGAGCATGGCGTCGGCAAAGGCGTAGGCCTGATCCGCAAAGTCCGCCTCACTGAGTGCTCCCCCGCTCTTTGAGGTGACGCCCTCCTGCAAGGCCATGCTGATTACGGCAGGCAGGACAGTGCCCGCGAACCAATCACGCAGGGTCATGCCAAGCTCAGGAGCTACCGACCAATTACTGTTGCCGGGATGCGGAAACGCGACAGGATTGTGTGGCACCTCTGCCATATCACTTCTCCAAAATGGGGGTTGGGCGCTCGGCCTGAAGGGCGGCGAGGGATAGGCTCGCCTCTTGGTCGCCAAGAGGGTAAGTGGCGGCGTCCCGAACGCCTTGCTCTCGAAGATTGCGGTGGGCTTGCTCGGCCTCGCTGCGATCTTCCGAAACGTAGAAGTCCCACTCAAGCGCATTGTTAGGCTTACGCCAAAGCGTGATGTAACGCTGCTGTGCCGCCTTCACCTGCGATGCGGATGCCGGGGGTGTGGCAGCTTGCATGAAGTCTACCGGCAGCGTGTAAGTGCCGTCCTCGCCTTCGTCCGCCCAATAAACTTTAACCCGGCCCTCACCGTCAATTTGGACTGCTCGCACGTTGCTATCTGGCATGTTGCGAGCCCACCAATCGCGTGCAGCAGCCAAGATCACAGGTCGGTCCACCTCCCCGCTAACCGGCGCTGCCTGGGCGGGTGGAGATGATGGGGTGCAGGTACGTAAATTTGATACGGTCTCAAGCGCCTGGGCAGAGGAGAGGCGCCACCCAATTTCTTGTGTCTTGTGTCCTCCGTCGCCATGAATCACGGCGAGTAGATCAAGCAAAACGGCTCTTTGTTCATCCGGCGTGGCCTTGGTCCAGTTCCCAGGCGCCACCGCCTCGCCCATCTGCTCGGAGCGGTCTGTGTTGTCAGACATTACTGTTCTCCTTGAGGGGGTCATGACATTTCCCCGCAGCCGCGACCGATTTGTCCACTGTCCCGAGCGTCCACGAAGTCCCGCCATGGAACCCAACCTTTGGGGCAGGCGAACCCCCACTCGCGCACGACAGGTCCAGTCATGAACAACGAGATTACAGGCTGGTCCGCATCGACTACGAGCCGATGGAGCGCGTCAGCAGATCTATCCACAACATCGCCGGCCTTGCGGACAAACACGCCATCAGGGGTATGCTCGTGATAGCTGCCCGCGATAATAAGGCTGCGATTGGCCCAAGGGTGATCATGCAAAGCGCGATCATCGTCGCTCTGCCGGATTTCGTGCAGGTAGACGTTGCAGGACTCATTGCGCGGAACGACCCACCAGCGACGGAGATAGTTGTCGCCGATGATGAAGTCGGGATCACGCTGCATCATGGATGCCGCCCAAGCTTGGATGTCGGCGAGCGAGGCGCACGGAGCAGACATCAGAACCCCTCCACAACAGGCTGAAAGAACCCAGCAGCAGCAAGGATGACGATACCGTAGGCGGCGGTGCGGGTGAGGAGCTTGGTCATGCGACCGAGCCCATGAAGTCATTTGGCGATGGCGCCTTATCGCCGCGGCAGCAGCCATCATCCGCAATCAGCCAGACAGTGTATTCGACATCACGCCCATCGCCGATGTCACGCGGATGGACCCAAGTCTTACGCAGTTTGCTGACGTACGCCGTAACGCGATGGCGCTGGGTAAGCTGGCATCGCCCCTCATAGCGACCGACAGCGCCGCCTCTCAATTGAACCAGCTTGCCGGGAGTTACTTGTGCGATTTGCATCATTCATCTCCAAAACATGAGGATACTGCAATCAGAGCAGCGTGATCAGCTACAGCCGCACGGATCGCTTCAACCTCGCGGCGGTACTCTTCGCGGGTGGGGCCGAATGTCTCCCAGGAAGCGTCGTAAGCGCGCTTGAGGCGGCTCTCAGCTTCCAGTGCGGACATGGGCGGCAGCGGTGTGGACTTCAGGCCGAAATGACGGTTGCGGCGGTCCTGGGTGCGCCAGGCATCGATCGCAGCGTCATCAGCTATGGGGAAGGTTGTGGGGGCGTTCATGCGGACACCCTCGGAAGAACATTGTGAAAGTTCATCGCATCTGAGCGGTTTAGGCGCTTGCGAGGATCGCTATCTTCGAAGGCAGTGACAGGCATGGTCTTCTTGAGCCAGGCATCAATCTGATCGTGGTCGACCGCAGCACTTGTCGCGTAAAAGAAGAGGATTTTGTGGCCATCCACGGTCGTCGTCATGACACTCACGCGCACAGGGCGTCCATCGATCTCCCCCACCGTGGGAAGGAACCCATGCCCTGTCTCGACCCAGGACAACCTAGCGCCATCTAGCTTTGCGTCGTTAAACCGCCACAAGGCGTGCTGCTCAAAGCTTGTCGCCTCCACGACACCGACGACCCCTAACAGATACTTGTCAAGCTGAGGATCACTCACGCCACAGCCCTCCACTCAGCCTGCTCGTCATGCAGGAAGTCGGAGTCCAGAGCCCAACCATGGTCACGCGGCGCGTCCAGATCAGCCACCATCCCGGCAAAATCGCCGTCATCATCGCCCTGCCAGTTGATGTAACGCTGTGCAGCGCGGGTCCAATCGGTCGCCTCACGCGGCGACAGGTTGCAGTGCAGGACAGCGCGAGGGCCGTTGGCGATTATGCTGTAGGCCAGTTCCGTGAGGTACAGGGCGTCGTTGAATTGGGATTGCGAGAGCGCGTTCATACGCCCACCGCCGTCAGCGCAAAGCTAACCCCAAGCATGCCGCCAATGACCATGCCGATCAGGATCAGGCTGATCGTGGTGAACCAGTCAGTGTCGAAGAGGGGAAGCGGCGAAGGCATGAAGGGTCACTCCAACTTGCTGCCGGGGTCCGAGAGGGCCGGCTGTGCTGTTGAGCTATGGATAGCGTTGGATATTTATCATGGCAAGCGCAAAATGATAAATATCCAACATTCCTGCTAAGCGGCTTTGCGCTCGACCGGATCAGTCCAGTGGATGCCATGCTCTGCACCGAATGCGTAAATAGGCTGTCCGCGCGGCACACCTCGGCGCGCGCGCACGAGTGGCGTTTTCACCGCTGCCGCAGCGTTCCACCCCAGCTTAAGCCGATTCCAAACGGTCGCAGGCTTGATGCCGAAGCGTTCAGCCCAGTCCGTCAGATTCAAGGTCTCACCATCGACTGTCAGCAAGCGAGCGTTCCGCGTGTTCTTGCTCTGCGCCGAGCGTGATGCCCAAATGCAATTGCTGGGACTGTAGCCTTGGTCGTTGTCGACGCGCTCCAAAGTCATGCCGTGCGGCGGCAAGCCCATGTCGGCAAGGAAGTTGTCGAAGACCAACCATCGCTCGCACACTGTCACTCCGCGCGCGCCGTAGTCGGCATACTGCTTCACCTTAGGGTTGAGGCATCGAGCCTTCATGCTGGACCAGACGCCGTAGACCTTCGTTCTCGCCATGCCGTGTCGGAGCCTGGTCATGCTGCCTGCCTTTCAGAAAAGTCAATCCCATGCTCAGCCGCGAAGCAGGCGATACATTCGATCAGATCGCTAAACTCGGCCTTTGTGAGCCGGCTCGATTTGAAGCCCAGCGGGACAACGCCGCGACCATCAAGCGTTGGCTCAAACGTGCAGGAGAAGCCGGCTGCGTTCATGAAGAGCGCCTTCCACGTCTCAGTAGACAGGACGCGACCCTGTGGCTTAGCTCGGGCGATGTCGGACAGCATGGCCCACAGCTTCGCGTTCTGGTCGCTAGTCCGGTTCGCCGCACGGATGTTCACCACAGCGCATTCGGGGGCGATGTCGATCAGCTGGTGAGCACGGCGGCGCACCTGATCGTTCGCCAGGATTAGCGTTTGACCTCCGTTAGCCATTGTCTCGCTCCCATTCTAAGCGACCAGGCCATGCCTGCCAGTAAGCGGCTGCCATCGCGACAGCAGGCTTACCGCCCAAGCACTCGCGTTCGAACGTGGCCCATCCCCGGCGATGCTGCCGGTTATGATGCTCAGCACAGAGCGGGATGCAGTGGCGATCGGCAACCTTGGTGCCCATGCCCTTGTCGCCCGCATGATCCACGTGCGCCGACTGGATCTTGCCATCGCATAGGCCATGGCCGTCGGCGGCACACGGCCTGCCACGAAGCCATTGCTTGAATGACTCCGCTACCTTCCATGCTGGCCGGGGCGCGTTGCGATGACGCGGGCGGGTGTCGACCTTCAGCATGTCACCAACCCGCTGAATCGTCGTCGGCGTCACCGCCGCCCCAACTGCCGCTGTCCTGCGCTTCGGAGCTAGCGCGCGACTTGTCGCCACCCTGAGCGCCGTCGAGCATGGTGAGCACGCCTCCCATGCCGCCGACGTTCACCTCGGTGGTGTAGCGGTCGTTACCGGACTGATCCTGCCACTTGCGGGTGCGCAGCTGACCTTCGATGTATACCTTGCTGCCTTTGCGCAAGTAGCGCTCAGCCACGCCGACCAAGCCATCGCTGCTGATGAGGACGGAATGGTATTCGACCCTTTCCTTGCGTTCGCCAGACGACTTGTCTTTCCAGCTTTCGTTGGTCGCGATGCGGATATTGCAGATGCGTCCACCATTGCTGAAGCTCTTGACTTCGGGATCAGCACACAGGTTGCCTAACAGAAGTACCTTATTCACCGAGCCTGCCATTAGAATACTACCTTCCAAGTTTCGTTTCTGCGAATGCGGTTGATGTTGTCGTTTGTGACCCCGAACCTGGCGCCGAGTACCTTTGACGGCTCAGAGGATCGGCGAATCTCGTTCACTTGATCCCAAGTCAGCTTCGCGGCGGTGCCGTTCTCAGCTCTCCTATCCGGAAGCCGTGTGCCTCGGGCTGTCCTCCCCTTGCGCAAGCAATCCTGCATGTTCTCAAGCCTAGTGCCGAGGAAGAGATGATCCGGGTTCACACACGCCCGATTGTCGCAACGGTGGCAGACATCCATCAAACCTGGATCGCGACCGTTGAAAAGAATGTAGGCGGCCCGGTGCGCAGGGAGAGTTTGCCCTGCGAAATTGAACGACCCGTAGCCATTGCCTTTGTTCGCGCCGCCCCAAGCCCAGCAGCCGGTTCGGCTGATCGTGGTATGGTCCACAAGCGCGAGAAAGCGAGTGACGGGATGCCCTGGAAAGCCGGGCATCTCAAAAGATCTCCGTGAATGGGATCATCTCGGCAACATGCGCCGTCTCATCAAACCCTTCGTATTCGCCATCCTCTTCCGGAAAGAAGAAGTCGATCGGCAGTCCCTTGAGCGTCGCCTTGAAGCACCACCCGAAGCCGCTTTTCCTCTCGATGCCGATAGCCTTTACGGCTTCGAAGAAGCCTTCCACGTCAATTGTGTCGGCTTGCCTGATGCGGTACACGAGGATGTCGCAGTCCTTACGCTCACCTTTCTTGTAAAGGCACCCTCCAGTTAGACCGATGTGTGCGCCGAATGCTGGGGCTATCCGCTCAAGGTCCCGACAGAGCGCAATCGCAAGCTCCTGAGTCCACATGTTACGCTGCCTTCTTTCGTTCGTGATAGGTGATGCCGGGGCGCTGCGGACGCGCGCCACGCGCATCGCGGTCGGCCAGCTCTTGAATGAGCGCGACAAACGCTTCCGGCTGCTGCGAGAGGTAGTGCTTGAGAGCGGCGGTTCGGTCGGTGATCTCCGCCTCCCATGAGGTGCGAAGGCCAGTGGGCGCGCGGTCGATCTTGTTCGCGACCGCCGTCAGCTTCTTGGCCGCTTCAAACTCCTGCTCAGCAGCAAACCGGCTTTCGAGATCATCGGACTGCTTGAGGGCTTGCTGTGCCAATCGCTCGCGCTCGGCAGCTTCCTCACGGGCTTTGCGGGCGGCTTCGTCTTTGGCGCGCTGCTTGGCCTGCCGGTAAGCCGTCAGGGCCTCGCTACATGCCTTCTTGCCGCGATCGGCCTTATCCACGATCGGCTTCCACTTGGCCTGGACAGCCTTGCCAGCGTCATCGTGCGGCTTCTTCTCGGCAGCGCGGGCTGCGTCAGAATCCTTCCATGCCTTGTGGAAGTCGGTGAGTAGATCGTCGATCGCGGCTTCTTGTTCATCCGTTTCAATTGGGCGCCCAGACAAGGCATCCGATAGCATCGTGAACAGCTCGTCGATGTGGAGCCCGAATGCCGCTTCGGCAGGGGGTTGGTTGTGGCCCAGGTCCGTCATGACAGTGCGATCTCATCATCAAGGTTAAAGGCCGCGCCATTCTGAGCAGCGCCGTTGCTCTGCTGGCGAGCGGCAAGGGCAAGGCGGTCCTCAAGATCCTCGACGGCCTTGCGGAACTGCGCCTCGGGCAACTGGAAAAGCTGCGCGCCCTTGGGTGCGCCGAACTTGCGCAGCCATTCGCTCTCGGTCATCTTGATTGCGTCGAGCATGATCTTGAGTTTGGCGAGCTGCGCGGCGTTGATCGCGCCATCATCTTTAGGCTGGGCCTGGCGTGCATCAGCCGAGTGTGACGCCACCTCATGCGTTGTGGCATCGGCATCATTGTCCCCCTCGGTGGGGATCATGAACACCTGCAGGGCGGCGTACTTCATAGCCGCCGACTGAGCCTTGTTGCTGCTCTTGTCGGCGCTATCCATAGCCTCGCCCACCATCCGCACTACGTCGAACGAGCCATCTTCAGCAGACACCAGCTTGAAATCGACGGTGAGGATTGTGTAGTTGAGCACGCCGCCCTTTTGGGTTTGGCGTTCCTCGCGCTGCATGCTCTGGACGAACGGCAGCATGATCAGCCGATTATGGGCGAGAACCCCGCACAGCGAGTTGTAGACATCATCGATGCCTCGGAAGTTGTAGCCCTGCTGGGAGTTGCGCCGGTCCTTGCCGATGCCCTCCTTGGACATATGCTCCATGACGTTCGATATCGCCATGTAGACGGCGGGAGCCGCCGCCTCGATCCGGGTCTGTGCATTCACGGAAGGGTCTCCATGCAGGGCACCGCGCCCTGATGAAAGAACACTACCGTTGGAAATTTATCATGGCAAGCGCGAAATGATAAATATCCAACTCTCACGAAAAGACTCTGCCGAAGCGACGCTGGTCCGCGCTAAGGCGCGAAGTAACTCAGTCCTCAGTACCGGTCCGGCGATAGCCTAAGGCCCAAGCGATCGCGACAATGCCCACTAAGAACGGTGCGAGGGGACTGCCGTCCCATTCGGTCACCGTTTGCTGGGCCCCGGCAAGTATGCCGATCACACCGACGATCCAGCCAAAAATCGCCTGTCCTTTGTTCGGGCGGTACCAAGGCTTATTCATGCAGTTACCTTTCGATGTGGGTGTGAGTCATCGATCAAGGATGTTCTGGAGCGCAGTTGCGGTCAATGTAACGCACGGCTCGCCCGGTGTACTCACGACGGCTCCACGCCCAAGCGCTCATATGAGCGTCGCCTTTGGTCACCAGTAGAACTGCATCCGCACCTAGCTTCTGCGCTTGAGTCCGCAGCTTCCCGTAAACCTTCGCGCGAGTAGCGGCACTCCAATCCTCCGTGACGGCTACCGTCACCGGCTGCACAATCTTGTAGGGGCAGGTTTGCACATCTGTGGCTGAGACCAGGATCCCGGCAGCATAGGTGTAATCATCGCTTCCGACCATTTGAGCTTGAAGAGGCGACCCCGCGCTCAACACGGCTGATGCGAACCCTGCCGCAAGAAAAGTCCTACGCATCATCTGCAAACCCTGCTAAGAACGAAAAGGGAACAAGAGGCGACTCGATGGAGCGACATGATAACTTGGTGTGCCGCGAATGCTTGCGCCTCGGCATCATTCTCGAATGGTGGGAGCGAGAGCTAGAACTCATTCTGCGAGAGCGGCCCGCTCATCATTCGACGCGCCGCCTTCACTGGTTAGAGCGCTTTGAGGAAGCCGAAGAGCGCGTAAGACATTTTCGGCAACGAAGGTTATCTGCTTGCTCTTGTCCTTCGGTAAGCCTTCCCACACGTCGGCGAGAGCCTGCTCTAACTCTCGTTTGGTCGGCACCTGAGCAATCCGTCCTCGTGCTTCGTCGAGGAAAAACTCGGGCAGGGTCACGCCAACCTGCTTGAGAATCAAGCGGAGATTGTGGACGCTCGGATTACTCGCGGGCTTCGTCTCGCCTTGCATGTTGGTAAAGAACGAGGTGCTTACACCCGCTGCGGTGGTCCACTGATTGTTGGATAGACCGGTAGGCCGCTCAAGCGCCATCAAACGCTGGTAGATCTCGCGTGCGCTACGCTCGGCTTCGGCCTTTTTATCGGGTGAGGCTGACATTGGGAATATATCACACGGCACCAGCCGGGCTTCCATTTGATAAATATCCAACCTTTCTGCTTGCATCGTTGGATATTTATCATAGTATGCTGAGCCATGGACACGCTGCTTACAGACGAAAGACTTCTCAACCAGATCGAGGCGTTCATCGCTCGTCATGAGATCAAGCCATCTCGGTTTGGCCTTGATACCATGGGCGATGGCGCTTTGATCCCCCAGCTGCGCTCCGGGCGCTCGCTATCGCTACGTAATGCGACCCGGATTGTCCGATACATGGAAGGATATGGGTCCAAGCAGGATGCTGCCGCATGACTGAGCGGCACTCTGTAAGCCAGTCGACAGTTCGCTTGTTCGGCATTGATCTGGTGGTCCATCATCTGAACACCGGCGAGTGCGTCATCGAGCAAGACTCGATGCTCGCTCTGTTCGAGGTGATGGGCGATCCTGGCGACGCACCAGACACCGACTTCGAAGCGCTTGCGGCTATCTTCTCGGGGAAACCCGCATGATCGGCGGCACCCGTAAGCAGGAAGACCTGCTGGCCTTCATCAAAAGCTTCACGGCTGACAACGGCATCTCGCCGAGCTTTGCCGAGATGCAGCTTGCGGCGGGGCTGAAGTCGAAGAGCGGTGTGCATCGCCTGCTGGACGCTCTGGTAGAGCGTGGCCGCATTCGCCGGATACCTCAACGCGCTCGGGCAATCGAGATCGTGGATCACAACCTTCTCACGGGCGTGTCCACCACCGATCTGTTGGCTGAGCTGGAGCGCCGCCGCCCAGGCCTGGCTGCAATGGCGCTGGCAGCATGAAGCATCATCCAGACGGTGAACTTATTCGCCGCATCCTGTGCGGCCCGATCGGTAGCGCCAAGCACAACAAACTGACTGACCCCGCCGACAACGCGCGCGGTCACAACTCCAAGCGGCTCAGCAACGCCCCCCGCGCTGAGCCTGCGCCGGCTGCGCTTCTTACCCCCGCTGCCGCAGCCGGCGTATTCCTCGATCCATCCTTCGCTCATGCAGCGATCACTACTTCGCAGGAGCAGCAAAAATCATGAGCGACGCGAATGAGATCGTGCGTCAGCGCCAGTCGGCCATCCGCAGGGAACTAGACCGTCGTGGCATTGCGCTAAAAGCTGTCAGCTTTGACGCTTCAATCCCGTATCCCACGCTGCTGACTTACTTCCCCCAGGAAGGTGGCCGAGAGCCCGTCATGATGCCGATGAGCGCGGTCTACGCTTGCGCGGAGCGTCGCGCGATCCCTGACGACTTGCTTTCCCTGCTGCTGCCTACCGGCTGCGTCATCGTCCGTCTGCCTGAGCAGGTCGATCATGACGAAGCTGCCCGCGCTATGGGTGAGTACCTTCGCGCTAAGCATGCCGCGCATGCGGTGGACAGCCCCGGTGGCCCTGCCATCGCACCATGTGAAGACCAGGATCTGCGCACCAAGCTCACGCTGGTCGGGAGCGTGGCGGCATGACGATCCTGTCTCCCGCCGTGAAGGCCCGCATCGCGCAGTTTGCCGATCTTATCAACGCTGGCATTCGGTCTGCCGATGCTCGCGAACAGCTTGGTATCACCAAGGGGCAAGCAGCGCACACGATGCGCCAGGCCAAGGCTCTGGGACTCGTCGAAAACGTTGATCACAACTGGCTGCGCAAACTCAACGCTCGATCGGCTGCGCTCATCCGCGACGACATCGCTGAGCAGGTGGCCGAGGGCGCGAGCCTATCCGAGGCGGCTGTCAACCTCGGCCTGACTTTCAACGCTGTTGAGCGGCATTGGACCCTCATCCGCGCTGGCCTTGGCTGGCAAGCATCATGATGAGCGAGCAGGAATATCGTCGCATCCGGCGCCTGCCTGAGATGCTTGAGAACGCACGCCGCAAGGTTGCCATGCTGGAGCGTGAAGCCGCACGCTATGGCTTCCGCGATCTATTGCAGGAGCGTCGGCCATGAACGTCGCCGCTTTCGAGCGTGGCCTGACCGCCGCTCCCTTGACGCTTGAGCGCTGCGAAGAGCTGGTACGCTGTGCCGAACAGCGCCAGCGCCGTGCCACAGCCAAGCTGGACGCCGCCCGTGCCGAGCATATCGCCGCGCTGATCGCGCTGTGTCACGCCAAGGCCGAGCGCACCCAGTTCATCGCGAACAACCCTGACGATCAACTGGTGCTGCTCTAATGGCTCGCTTCTTCGCCAAAAAGGCGCCTTGTGCCGCTGGTCATAGTCACGACAGCCGATCGGAGGCCAAGCGTTGCGACGTGCTGCACCAGGCGCAGGCACGGAACCAACTGTCGTCGCTGCGGGTGCATCCCGAGTTCGATTTCATCATCAACGGCAACCCCGTGAAGATGGCAAACGGCCACAAGATGAAGTTCACTGGTGACTTCGAGTACATGCAGGACGGCGCTTGGATCGTCGAGGACGTGAAGGCCAAGAACGGCTTCATGAACCGCGACGTTCCGGTGAAGCTCGCTCTGCTGCGCCACATCATGCCGCACATCACGTGGAAGATCGTCCGGTGAGCGGGTTTGCCGCCCTCTACCGCGAGGCTGTCGATCACCCGCTATTCGTGGGCGACTCCTCGCGCTTGGGGGCATGGACCTACTTGGTCCTGAAGGCGTGCTGGAAGCCAACCAAGTTCAACATCGGCGGCAAGATCACTGATCTCGATCGCGGGCAGCTTTGCGTTTCCCGGTCGCAGCTCTCGGAAGCCTGGGGCTGGAAGCCTTCTGCCGTAGAGCGGTTTTTGGTTCGTCTCGAAACCGAACAGATGATCGGACGGGCAACCGGACAGGGCCGCACGGTCATAACCATCTGCAATTACGCGAAATATCAGGATATAGAAGAGAAGGCCGGACAGCCAACCGAACAGGCCATCGGACAGCCATCGGACAGCCATCGGACAACTAAAGAACAAGGAAACCAAGAAACCAAAGCTATACCATCAGCTAAAGCTGATGGACGCGATGCGTCGTCTGCTACGCCATTGCCTACCGCTTTGGACGTGGCAGGAGCCATATTCCGCACCGGAGTTACGATCCTCAAGGCTGCTGGTCACGATGACCGCCAAGCCCGTTCGATCATTGGCCGGTGGCGGAAAACCTACTCGAACGGCACCGTGCTCGCTGTGCTGGCGAACTGCCAGAACACCCAGCCCCCACCATCGTCACCAGTCGAGTGGATCACGAAGGCCCTGCAAGCCGAGCAGCAACGCGCCGCCGGCCAAGCGCCTGCACCCCAAGAAACCCGCCCCGAGCGCGCATCGGTCAGTGAGATCGGCGCCCAGATCGCCGCTCGCAAACAGCGCGAGCGCCACCAACACCAGCAGAGGATTGCAATCGGTGGACGATAACACGGAAGTCGCAATGGTCGCGATGCTGTCGGCCAGCCTAGCTCTGGTTCGCCCGGTCGGCATGGCCGCGAACGAAACATCGGATTGGCTTGAGGTGGCCTTGGATGCCGTCTCGCACTTGCCGCTCCACATTTTCGAGATGGGTGTTCGCGCCGCGCGCCAGACGTGTACGCACCACTCGCAGATCATTCCGACGATCATCGCGGAAACACGGGAGCCGCTGAACTGGTATAATCGCGCTGCTGTCGCTCCGCCGCTGCGCCTTGTGTCACCAGCGCCGATCGCGCCTGCCGAGCCCGAGCCACTGCCAGCCCCTGAAACTCTGATGCCTGCGCTTCGCCGCATGGGCTTGCAGAAGGGCTGGTTGGTCAGTCGCGGCGGTAAGCTCGAATGGGCGGAGGACGCGGCATGATTTCGGCAGAGGGCATTGCCCAGATGAACCGTGAGCTGGCCATGAAGCGGGATGACGTGGAGTGGATCCGCGACGCCACTGGTAGCCTTCGCATCGTCGATCGCCAGGATTGGAGTGACCGGCGGACACGGCAGATGGCAGAAGAGCGTGAACGTGAACGCCAGCGCTACAACTGGCGCCAGCAGCACCCGATCACCGAAGAGCGCGAGGCGGCAGAGTGACCGATGATGTCGGGTCCGATCACCAAGCTGCAGGATATCGCGGATCGCGGGTTCCAACCCTGTCGCGGCAAGCGCCCTGTCACCGGGGAGCGGCAGCTGGAAGTGCTGTTCCGCAACGGCTTCGTGAGCAAGTTCACGTACACCGCATCGCAACTGCGCTGGTCGATCGAAAATCACCCGTTCGATGTCGTCGGCTACCGATGATGCGCGACCCTGCGAAAGCGATCGAAGCGCGAAGCGATGAGACGCGTAGCGGCTCAGCCGTAGGCGAGAGCGCGGTGGCGTTAGCCATTCGCCCTGATCTGACCGCCCACTTCACCATGACCCAAGCCGGACTAGCCAAGAAGGAAACACTGGCATGAACAATCTATCCTGGATGATCTATCTGGCTGATGTCGCTGGTAGCGTTTCGACCGTCACCACAATTCTAGCCGTTGGCGCTGGCATGGGCGGTGTTGTTTCCGTTGTCGCAATTGCGGCCAAGACTGACTTCGACAACATCGGTGAGCGAAACAAGCGGCCCTGCTTGGCAACCGGTTGGAAGGCAGGAAAGGGCTTCTTTCCGGTCGCGATCGCCGCCGCTCTGGTCTCCTCGATCCTGCCAGGTCGAGATACTGTCTACGCCATCGCCGCCTCTGAGATGGGCGAGCAGATGCTCCATACCCCGACCGCCGGCAAAGCTGTGAAGGCGCTGGATGCTTGGCTTGATCGTCAGATCGCTGAGCCGAAGCCTGAGAGCAAGTGACCGGACTAGCCAAAATGAAGGATGGAAGATGACACACGATGAGCACCTGATGACGATCGCTGCTGAAGAGGCGATGGAAGTTGGCCACCGCGTCACGAAGGCCATGCGCTTCGGATTGGGGGAAGTTCAAGCCGGTCAGTCACTCACGAACGGCGAGCGGATCATCGAAGAGTTCCACGATCTCTACTCGATGCTGGATTGGCTGGTTGAGAACGGTTTGCTGCCGGACGTTTCGCTGGTTCCTGATAGCCGGGTGATGGGTGCAAAGCGTGCGAAGGTCGATAAGTTCCTGGGGATCAGCCGCGCGCAAGGCACCCTAGATCAGTCCAAGGAACACCCCACCCATGACTGACGAGAAGAGCTGGCGGGGAGGCGCTACTGCTGCCGCTGAGCGAGCTTTGAGAGCCCTTACGCCTGATGAGCAGCGTCAGGTCGTGGCTGCAACCTTGCGATTCTTCACTGGCAACAAGGCGCTTACGTGCCCGCCCACCACCTCACCGGAGCCCCGCAATGACTGACGTGACGCAAGCGGATCGTGAGGAAGCTGAAGCACTCTTGGTCCATGACTGGTTTAGCGATGACGAGCGCGCAATAGCGGCAAGGGCTTTTGCTAAGGTCCGCCTCCAATCCCGCGCCGACGCTCTGGCTGAGGCTGCGGGGGTGGCTGAGGCTGCCTATTCTGATCGTGGTTGGAACGGCATGTACCGGACCGCAGCTAACTTTATCGCCACCGCAATTCGGGCGCTGGGGGAGAAGTGATGGACTTAGTACGCAATTGCCTCACGTGCCGTTGGCGCGGGCCAGCCCAGACGCCTGCTTGCTCAAAATATCCTGAGCATGCCGCGACCTGCAACTGGCCTGTAAAACAGCCGGGCTTTACCTTGATGCGTGTGAGGGATGCAGGTCCGGTCTCCAGGCACATCAACCTCGCATCGATACTTCCGCAATCGGAGTTTTATCACCCTGAGCACGCGGAGAAAGAATGCGACGTGTGGGAACTTCAAGACGAGGGGAGAGCAACGTGCTAATCATGTGGCATGCAGGCAGAATGGTGGCTCAAGGCGTTGGTAGGCGGAACGTGGAGGCGGATCTACAACCGTCATCTGCGCTGGCAGCGTCCCAAGCGTGCGGTGAACGAGAATGAGCGGCGGGGTAGGCAAGGATAGGCTCCGAGGCCGCATTGCTGCTGTGGTATGCGTTCCACGGCGTTCCACGGTGCTATTGCTGTCAATGTTCAGGTGCCACTATGCCGTTTGAGCCAGGCAAGAGCGGAAATCCTGGTGGGCGCTCAAAGGTAAGGTTACCAGACGGGCGCACCTTAACCGATCTGGCGCGCGAGCTAACGATTGAGGCTGTCGAGACTTTAGCAGAGGTCATGCGGGACAAGCAGGCCCCCTCCGCTTCTCGGGTCGCGGCATCAACCCAGATACTTAATCGCGGTTGGGGCCAAGCCCCGCAGACCATCAACGTAACCGAAGTATCTGAAGCGCCCGATCTTTCCCAGATGAGCAACGAGCAGTTGGAAGCCCTTGAAACCCTTCGATCACTTACATCTCTCACGGACTCAGCTGCTGGTAGCTGCTGACGCAGCCGAGCGCGAGCTTTGCAAGAGGTCGCTCGCGGCCTTCGCTAAGCGTGCGTGGGAGATCCTTGAACCGGCCACCAAACTGCAATGGGGCTGGGCGCTCGACCTCATCTGCTTGCATCTGGAGGCGGTTACACTTGGTAAGAGCAAGCGCCTGCTGATGAATGTCCCGCCAGGAAGCATGAAATCATTGCTCACAGGAGTTATCTGGCCGGCTTGGGAATGGGGGCCATGTGGGCGACAAGACCTGCGGTATGTGGGCACGGCTCACAGCCAGGATCTGGCAGTTCGTGACAACATGAAGTGTCGGCGTCTCGTTCAGTCCGAATGGTACCAGAAGCGCTGGCCGTTGGCGCTGGTGAGCGACCAGAATGCAAAAACCAAATTTGAAAACGAGCGAACTGGCGCGAGGCAGGCCACATCGTTTCAAGGTGTGACCGGCTATCGAGGTGATCGGTTGATCTTGGATGACCCGCATTCAGTAGATGATGCAAATTCGGCAGTGAAGCTGGCTAGTGATGTGACGCTATTCCGCGAGGCTATGCCAACACGTGTTAACAATGATGACAGCGCGATCGTCATCATCATGCAGCGCCTCAACGAAGCCGATATCTCATCGGTAGCTATCGAGCTGGGCTATGATCACTTGTGTCTACCGATGAGATATGAACCCGGCGCATCCAAGTGGGTATTTGGCGACGGTGATCCTCGTACGATCGATGGCGAGCTTATGTTTCCGGAACGCTTTTCGGAAGAGCGAGTAGCGGCTGATGAGAAGGCAATGGGCAGCTATGCGGTTGCCGGCCAGTTGCAGCAGCGTCCTGCGCCGCGCGGCGGCGGGATTATCAAGACGAAGTGGTTCGGCAGTTACGATACCGTTCCACCTCTTGAATGGCGCGCGATCTATGCCGATACAGCGCAGAAGACCGGACAAGAAAATGACTACAGCGTGTTCGAATGCTGGGGGCGTTCTACAACCGGACAGGCCGTTTTGCTCGACGTAATCCGAGACAAATGGGAGGCGCCAGAGTTATTGGCGGAAGCTCGAAAGTTCTGGCTAAAGCATCAACGCTCGCACACTTCGCCGCTGAGGGCCATCAAGGTAGAAGACAAGGTATCGGGCACAGGTCTAATACAGACCTTGCGCCGTGAGGGAATTCCGATACTCCCAATTCAGCGCAATCGTGATAAGGTGAGCCGCGCCTATGATGCCGCTCCGTTTATCGAGAGCGGCAATGTGTTGCTGCCATTGTGGGCGTCATGGCTCGATGCATTGTTGGCAGAAGCATCTAGCTTCCCGAGTGGCGCACATGATGACACGCTCGATCCTATGTTCGATGCAATCGCTGACATGCAGACTGCGCGGGCAGAGCGCGTTAGGGTTGTCACCGTACCGACCACGGCGTCGGCTTTTGCTAGGAGGTGAAGATGGACGAAGAAACAGTGGCAGCGTGGGGGTTGCTAACTCAGGCCGCTCGGCCCTTGCAAATAGCCCGCAGAGAGGGCTTCTATTGGCTTAGGACGATAGCCTCCCAAGGCAGAAATGATCAGCCTATATATGAGTGGACCATTGGCGTATGGACACAGTCAGAGGGACTGAACGGATGCGGGTGGTCCGCATTAGATCGGCACAATGACATCACTTACTCGGACGCAGACTTCGATATGATCGGTCCGATGATTGCATTACCCGACGACTTGTCAAATGTCGCTACGACAGGTATCTAGCTACCTGTCCTGACCGCACCTCAGGGCGTAACAGCCGAGGTGCGCCTAGTGGATACCGCCGACAAGTCCCTGCTCGACAAGGCCCTGCGCCAGTTCGACGAGAACACGACCGAGACGCTGGCCGAGCGTGCGCTGGCGCTTGAGGACCGGCGCTTCGTGTTCCTTGAGGGTGCGCAGTGGGAAGGCGCAATGGGTGAGCAGTTTGAGAACTCGCCTCGCCTGCAGATCAACAAGACCCAGCGCGGGCACGACAAGATCATCAACGACTATCGCGCAAATCGGTTCGCAGTGCAGTTCCGCCCGATCGGCAATGAGGGTGACGATGACACCGCCGAGCTACTGAACGGCTTGCTGCAGGCCGACGTCTACCGTTCGAAGGGCCAGCTCGCATTCGACAATGCCTTCGGTGAGGGCGCTGCTGGTGGCATGGGCGCTTGGCGTTTGTGCAACGAGTACGAAGACGAGAGCGACGACAAGAACGATAACCAGCGCATCTGCATCGACATGATCCCTGATGCGGATCAGCGCGTGTTCTTCGATCGTGCGGCCAAGCTCTACGATAAGTCCGATGCGCGGCATGCCTATGTGCTGAACGCCTACACGCCCGACGCCTTCAAGGATGAGTACGGCGAAGACAAGCTGGTATCGTGGCCTGAGAATACCCTGCGTCCGTGGATCTTCGACTGGTTCCGCAGCGATGTCGTTTGGGTGGCAGAGTACTACGAGGTCGAGCATGTCAGCCGTGAGTTGCGCATCTACACGCGCGACGCGACCGGCGAGGAATTCCGCTACTGGACCGAGGATATGGCGGAGGGTCAGGACGATGACCTCAAGACGCGCGGCTTCTCCCGCCGTGCCCGCAAAATCAAGCGCAAGCGCGTTCACAAGTGGATCCTGAGCGGCGCCGAAGTGCTGGAGGATTGCGGCTACATCGCGGGCGACCGCATTCCGGTGGTCCCGTTCTACGGCAAGCGTGTGGTCATCGACAATGTGGAGCGCTTCAAGGGCCACGTGCGCGATGCCAAGGACCCGGCGCGTGCTTACAACGCCCAGGTGAGCAAGCTGATTGAGACGGCCAGCCTCGCGCCGCGTGAGGTGCCGATTTTTGCGCCTGAGCAGGTCGAAGGGTTGAGCTCTCACTGGGCGAACATGAACATTGAGCGCCATGCGTACGGTTTGGCGCACCCGCTGGTTGATCCTGTTACCGGCAGCATCGTCGCAACCGGCCCCTTGTCCTACGTAAAGCCGCCAGACGTGCCTCCCGCCATGGGCGCGCTGATCCAGATCATGGGCAACGACATTGCCGAGATCACGAACGGCGACGACACCAGCATGGAGGTGAAGTCCAATGTCTCGGGCGAGGCCATGGACATCGCCGCATCACGT
>Ga0182212_1000036_pt1 | contig 23303 bp, 36 predicted proteins | sample G5R1MG_21_FD_129666 | JGI IMG/M metagenome (GOLD analysis project Ga0182212, IMG submission 129666) | Switchgrass phyllosphere microbial communities from Michigan, USA - G5R3_MAIN_03OCT2016_LD1 MG | ecosystem: Host-associated > Plants > Phyllosphere > Phylloplane/Leaf | place: USA: Michigan... | reverse complement strand
CCGTCAGTTCCTTGTAATACCGCGGCGCGATGTTGAGCGGCATGTTCATGCGGCCCGGTGCGTCAGCCTCTTCGATCTTCATGCGCAGCGAGATCATGCGCTTGACGTCGTGGACGTTCGGGTTGCGTTCGAACACCTGCGTCAGCAGCGGCTTGCCCTTGTCGTCGAACAGGTGCGGCTTCGACTTGCCGTAGAGCTCGCCTTTGCGGCTGGCGTTACCGTACATCAGCATGATCTGGTACTGCTGCACCAGGCGTCCGCCCTTACGGCCGAGCGTGTTCGCGGCCCACACGCGCGCATTGTTCGTCACGCCTGGCTGGCCCGCGCTGTTCACCACGGTCTTGGCGATCGGCATGAAGAGCTCAGGCAGGCCTGCTTCCTTTCGCTGCGGGTTGGCCTGTAGCGGATAGGTGCGGAAGATCACCGCTTCCTCGATGATGTCCCAATCGGTCAGGCGGTTGCCGGGATCGATGTTGTCGAACGCCTTGTGCTTCCCGAACGCCGGCCATTGCTTGATTGGGAAGGAGTCGATCAGCCAGGACTGCTTGCCGAGATCCCAGCCGATCACGCGGACCTCGAAACGATCACCCTGGACGTCGACGAATGCGGTGAGGAACTTCACGCCGGCAGGCACGTAGCCGAGCGGATAGGGCGCGGCGATGCGCGCTTGCACCGTCTTCCAGTGCTCGACCTGCTCTTCCGCCTTCGCCGACTGCGGGGTCTCGCCCAGCTTCTTGACGACGACTTCGCGGAAGTGAGTTTCGACACCGGTGTTATCGAGCGTCAGCTTGGCCGCTGCCCAATCGCGCGCGGTCTCGCGCAGCTTTACGAACGGCGCCATGAAGGCATGGATGACAAAGCCCATGGTAGCCGCGACCTTCGGCTCTCCCGTCACCGTCCCGTCTTCGTGCCACTCTTGGTGCTGCTGCAACCAGCGGCCCGCATTCATGAGCTCGAGCCGTTCCTCGGGGCCGAAGAGCGAGCCGCATCCTTCGTGGGGGCAGACAAGTTCGACGTTCGCCGCGACATGATCCAGGAATGGCACGCGATCCATTTCGGCCGCCAGGCCCATCATTTCAGCGACGTTCCAACGGATCCGCAGCTTGCCCCACTCTTCGACCTCGGCCGCCGGCGAGGATGTCCCGCCGCAGTGCGGGCAGCGCACGAACCACAGGTGCAGAAGCGAGTCCTTGAGCACCAGGTCGATGCCGCCGTCCGGGCCGGCGTCAGGGTGCGAGCACAGGTAGGCTTTCGCCGCGGTGCCGAACTCTTCCTGGCGCGACGTGATCAGGGTCATGATCGCATCGCGAATCTTCTTCGCGTAGGCGTCGATTTCGTCGGCGACGATTATCGGGGCGGCCTTCGCGCGCAGCGCCCTGGACGTCGCCGGGCGCCAGAGCCAGAGAGCGCGCCCGATCATCTTGCGCTTGCGGCCGTTCTTGCGATCGGTCCAGTCGATCTTTTCGGCGACTTCGGGATGGATCCGAAGCATTTCCTCGCCGCGCTCGTCGATGTAGTCGTTAAGCGAGTCCTCGTCCTGCATGAACCACAGGACGTTCTTCAGCGGGCCATAGGTGGCGTTTCGCAGCACCATGTTCTCGGCGCTGACGGTCTTGGCTGAACGGGTGTTGCCTTTCACCGCGACGACGCGGACTGCCAGGTGGTCGCAGGCATCGTTGATCGCGGCAGCGTAGGGCGTCAGCGAAGGATCGTAGGCGAAGGGCTCGCCGCCCTGGTTGACCATCTTCCGCTTCGTGGCGGCGAACTGGTTGATGCTGATCGACTGCGCCGGAAGAAGGTTGTCCAGCCGCGCGAGGAACCCCGCCTTAGCGCTTGCGACGTGCTCGCGACGGTGCAGCCTTCCTAGCCGCTGCTCCAGTTGCTCCACCCACAGCATCGTCTTCGAGCAAACCCTTTATCTCTCTGTGCGCCTTCAATAGCTCCAGTTGCGCATTGGTGTCGACCATGGCGCGGAGCTCAGGCGCTAGACGTCCGTGCGGGTCCAGCCGGTTCGACAGACCGGATGCGAAATCCGAAAGGATGCTGAAGATGGCACTAGCGCATTGCTCGACATCCGACATGCGGACCCACAGACGCTGATCGCGCTCGCGCTGTTCGATGTCCGCTTGGGTCCGGTTCATTGAGGCGATCTCGGCGGGCGAGTAATGCATCAGCATTTCTTCCGTCGCCGTGCCGCCGCCGATCAGCGCCGCCGTGCGACGGGCACGCTCGGTTGCCGCTTGCTGATGACGCTCCAGGTGCGCTCTCATCGCCTGGAGCGCCGCCCGTGCCGGGTAGAGGTTCACGTTACCGCTGGGCACCGCCGACGGGAACTCGGCGAACTCGGCAACCTTGTTCACCCATCGGGGCTTCGTCACGCCCCATATCGCCGCAAGATCGCCGGTCGAGAACATATCTGCGGGCTTCACCTTGCGAAGGTGCGCCTTGATATCGACCAGTCGTTGTGGATCGGTCTTGTTCGCCATGTCAGATCAGACCAGCCGCCTTCGCGAGCTTGCGCAAGATCTCGCCTTCGTTCTCCAATCGAACAAGTGGCTTGGCGATGTCTTCGAATACCCACGACACGAACCGCTTGCTTTCGTAGACCTGGCGCCGCGCGCGCCGAACCGACGGCAGCAGCAGCGAGTAAGGCACTTCGCCAAACTCCAGCACGCACTGGTCGACGAACTCGTCACGATGCACTTGCTGCCAACCGCCGCCGACGAGCCGGACGAAGCCGGTGATCTCGTCGGCGACGAAGGTGCCCATCGCCATGTCGTCGATCTCGTTGAGCGGCAGCGTTTCCTGACGATATCCGACCAACGCTTCGGCGATGTCGTCGCGGATCTTCTCGGCCGCAACGCGGATCTCGTCAGGATGGTTGTTGTTTTCTACGAGCGATTTGGCGTTGGATTGCGCGATACGCTGCCTGCTCGGAGCCGCTAAGTTGGCGGCCATTGACGGTCGGGATGGTACGATTTCTCTCGGCATCGATCGGGGCCTTCTCAAGAATTTTGAAGAACTCCGACTGCCGAAGCACGAAGTCCAGATGAACGACGAAGGACTCACTGTAGCCTCTCGACGGCGCGCTGTCGCCGCGGAGCCATTCGGAGCCGCGTATCGCTGCGAAGATCTGATCCCACACATGGAACGGCGTGATGGGCTCGTCACTGTCGCGAACGACGTCCATCGCGCGCGCCCTGATCTTCTTCGTGCGGGCATCGTTCCAGACGCGAGGGTTAGCGATGCGAGGATGATCCGCCGATAGCTTTGCCCATTCGGCCTTCACGTATTCGATCAGATCCGGTTCGGGCTCGGCGTCCGGGATCAGCGCGAACATCGGCTGGTCGACAATTGCTGGCAAATTCGATCCAGCTTCATCCCCTGGGGGGGGCTCTCCGAAGGAGAGAGGGGAATCTTCTAATTGAGAGGTTCTTTCTTTAAGAGGTTCCTTGCTAGGTGCAGCAGTGCCCCCGGCCCCCGGTGCAGAGCCTTGCCCCTGCCCCCGGTGCAGATTGCCCCTAGGGTCAGCCTGCGAGGTGTAGTCATCCTCTTCCTCGTCATCGGCATGCGACACGTCGATCTGGTCGACGCAAATGCGGTACTTGTTTGTGCTGCGGCCGCCGGTCTCACGCCACATCGCGCCAACCAATTCGATGAAGCCGTGGTCGACCAAAAGAGACACATAGCGCTTCGCTGAATCGCGACTGATCTCTGCCTTCTCAGCAATGGTGCGGAAGGACGGCCAGACCTCGTAGTCGCGCTTGTTGACGTGCCCGCACAGGACCATGAGCACCCGCCATGGGCCGGGCTCGAGACCCCTTACCTCCATGGCCCAGGTGATTGCCTTCATATTACGGTTCATCGGTGTCTAGCCCTTTCTGTTGCAGGGCCGACTCGGAGCTCGTATATGGGGGAGGAGCCCCAAGCTCGTTGTCTTGCCCTAGACATCTACCGGCCCTCGGAGTTGACGCTCCGGGGGCCATTCCATTTACGCTTCATCGAGCGGCGCCGTCGAGTCCTCCCTCACAGCATCGCTGGCTGGTCGGAATACATGTCGAAGTCGCTCGAGCGGACAGACGAGAACTCGCCCAAGAAGCGGGCTGTGCGCGTCGTGGAGTTGCCGTGCCGGTTCTTCGCGAAGATCATGTCCATCTTGGCGTGAGCGGCATGCATTTCGGCCTCCCACTCTTCGTGCAGATCGTGGCCTTGCTTATCCCGTTCACCGCGCTTCGGCTCGTTCTGCTTGAGGTAGACCTCTTCGCGGAACAGAAGGGTCACGGTGTCGGCGTCCTCTTCCAGGCTCCCCGACTCCTTCAGGTCCGAAAGCATCGGCCGCTTGCTCAACCGCGATTCAACACCGCGCGATAGCTGCGTCAGCGCGATCACGACGACGTCCAGATCCTTGGCCAGCCGCTTGAGCATCTTCGATACGAAGCTCATGCGCTTGCGGTCATCTTCGATCTGCCGTCCGGCTTCGTCGGTCGCGGTGATCAAGGTCAATTGGTCGACGACGACAAACTCCAGCTTGCGGCCCATCGCGGCCCACAGCGCTTTCTGCCGCGAGACCAGCGACCAGAGCCGCCGAATGTCGGAGCTCTTCGGCGTCAGGAACCTGATGGGCAACGTGGCGACCTTCTTCCGAATGTCGGCCAAGTCGAGACGCTGGTCGCGCGTGAGACCGCCCTTCCGCAGAGAGGCGTGAGGCAGCTTGTAGCCGAGCGCGTGACCACAGTCGGCGGCGACACGCAGGCCCAGCTGCTCCTTCGTCATTTCGTATTCCAGGAACAGGCCTGCGTGGCTGTTCATCGCGTAGCCCAAGCCGGCCGATAGCCCCAAGGCGGTCTTGCCCATGCCAGGGCGACCCGCCACCAGGTTGTACGTGCCCGGCTCGAGCAGGCCCAACCCCAGGTCGATATCTTCGATCAGCCGGTTTGAAATGCCCGCCGCTTGCGCATCCAGGCAGATCCTATCGTCTCGCTCTTCTACAAGGCCGACCAGTTCGGCGACGTCGGAAGCCAGGTCATCTTCGCCGCCTTGTGATGCAGCCCAGCCGGCGTTCTCGACTTGCGAGCAGATCTCACCGACGTCGCGATCGAGATCATCCTCCAAGGCGCCGAGCGCCGATCGCATGACGTCGCGGGCATGGCGCCGCGCCGAAAAGTCGGCGACCTGATCGGCGATCGCGCTGGCCGCGTCGACAACGGCTGGCGACTCCACCAGCTGATCGAGATATTCACCGTACTGCGCATCCTGATCGTGGTGGAACAGCGGTCGGAGCGTCATCGCATCTGCGCGCATGCCCTTGGCCGCGAACTTCATAGCCGCCGTGAATATGCGGCCGTGCAGGGCATCGCCGAAGTCGTCCTGCTTCACGCGATCGGCGATCTGGACGATCAACCGGTTGTCGAGCATCAGCGCGCCAAGCAGCGCCGCCTCTGCCGTGAGATTGACGAGCCGATCGGCGTTCACAGCGCGGCCGCCTCCATGCAGGGCGCGCAGACCCCGACGTCGTTCACCGGCGCCGGCTTCTCGCAGGTGTGACACAGCGCGCGGCGACCAGTGCGCTGCACGGCTTGGTCGACTCGCTCTTCGCTGCGGTGGCTCCAGCCCCACGATGTCCAGCCGGTGCGCTCGGCGCCGGCGAAGCAATCCAGACGGTTACCAACGGCGAAGTGCTCGACGCGCCGATAATACTCTTCCGGCTTGCGGCTATGCTCGCGCCGCGGCGAGACGATCACCTGGCGGATGTCATGGCGGCCCACGCGCGGGCTACCGATCTTGCCGAGCATAACGAATTCGGCGTTCTGCCGGGTCGTCAGGCCCATGCCGAGCGCGAGATCCTGCTCCAGGAGCGGAGTGCGGCCGAACTGCGCGACGTCGGTGTTGTTCCACAGCTTGATCCACACGAAGGCGAGCGACGAAGGCTTCACGTTCCAGGCTTCGAACAGCTTGTTGTGAACGCCGCGCACCATGAGCGGACCGGTCATCCAGAGGAATACCCACGCATCCGGCTTCGCCATTTGGCGAACCGGGATCGATGCGATGTGCTCGAGCGACATCGTGGGATAATGCTTCTGCGGCGTGCGCATCGCCGCGTCATCTTTCAGCGGTGCCCGCGTCTCATGATGCCAGGCAGGATCGAGGCTGATGATGCTGAACTTCTCATCGGGTACGGGCGGCAGGGGCAGGTCTTCGGCCTTAGGGCTCTTGCTCATCGTTGAAGGCTCTTCATGAGGGTTGCGTCACGCCAGGGGCGGGGATGGAAATCGCCGAGCATCGACAGACCGAAGTCGAGGATCCCGCATGCCTCGGCAGCATCGGCGACATCGGTATGCCAACCGTATTCGGTGCAGCGCTGGATCGCGCATTCCTTCGGGTCTTCGCCCGGCAGGTACTTCTTCGTGCGCTTATCGCGCTTGAAGCCGGATCCGCGGCCGATGAAATGCTTGCGCCACTCGCTGATGTGGACCTTGTAGACTTTCGCGCCGGTCTGGAACGCGAACTTCTCGACGATCCCGCCGAGCACGATCAGCTTGTAGACCGTGTCGATGTTGATCTTGCCGTCGATGTGCTGCGCTTCGAAGAAGTAATGGGTCGGCGGGCCGGTGTCGCGCAGTGTCAGGTACAACTGCCGTAACCAACGCTCGAGCGCATCTGCGGCTTGCCCTACCTCACCCACGCTCCCCGGCAGACGCATGGCGCCGAAGAACGGGCGTGGCATCCCGTCGTTTCGATGCCACGCCCATCCCGTCGTCGTCGCAAGGTCCAGCCCTACGGCGCATGTCTTCATGCCTTGTCCTGCGGCGCCAGGTCGCTGTTGTCGCCGGTGAAGGGCTCGGCAGGCTTCTCGGCCTTGGGCTTGCGCCCCTTACCGCGCCCAGCTTGCGCAGCCAGTTCCTCGTCGGTCGCTTCCTGGAAGCCGTCTGTCACGTCGCCAGGGTGCGCGTCATCCGGCCGCTCTTCGACCATGCCATCGATAGCGCCGGCCTCCGATGCTTCCATGCGATCGAGAATGCTGTTGGTGTCGACGACGGGCTCAGCTTGCTCCGGCGCCGTACCGACGTTTCCCGACCGATCCTCGCCACCAAGATCGTTCAGTTCGCGATCGAGTTCATCGTCTTCCTCGTCATCGCCAACCCCATCACCGTCACCGGCGACTTCGGCGGCTGATCTGTTGAAGCGCATCGGCACGACATTGCCGTCGGCGCTGCTGACGAGATCTTCGGCATCCGCCTCCCAACCCGATGCGTCCACCAAACCCTGGAAGGAGCGCAGCACGTCGTTGCGATCGACCAACTCCAGACGGTCGAGCACGTCGAAGATCTTGGCCGCCTTCTTGTTGACCTTCATCCCTTCGATCTTCGCGTAGATGTCGGCGATTTCGCCGTTCACGCTGCCGATCTTCTCGCGCTTCGCCTTGATGCTGCGGATGCGCTGGACAGCCCCCCGATAGTTGGGCGGCTGCATGTCAGCTTGGACGGTTTCCGTCGTCGCTCGTTTTGCCATGGTCTTTCCTTCGATAAGCCGGCGAACCGGCGTGGATCACGCCTCCTGGCGCAATTTCAGATCGGACATGTCGTGTCCGAGACTTTCGCCGAGCAGGATCATCGGATTACGGCAGTTCCTGGGGATGCCATCACGGCGCCAGAGGGACACCGCCGGCGCGCCGATTGCGAAGTGTTCCATGATGGCCTTCGTGCCCACACGCTTGATGGCGTCGGCGTCGGCGTGCTTCGCTTTCGATGATGTAGTGCTCATTCCCCACGCCTACTCGGGCGGGGAATCGACGTCCAGAAGAAATTTAGCAGGCTGAACTTTAGCGCTTGCGAAGCCCGAAAAATAAGGCGATACGCAAATGGCGCTGACCGATTGGCCCGGTCGGCGTGACGGGGCATCCGAAGCCCCTGCCCCCCGAATGGGTGCCCCGTCATTCCTGGCCATCACCTATTTTCAGGAGATATTGATGGTCCCCAAACTTCAGACAATCGCGTCAGCTTGCGCGGCGCATAGCTCCCTCTCTGTCAGCGTCCGTAATATGCTGGTGACGTCCGGGGTGTACGTGGTGGCCGAGAGCCTTCAGTCCGATGAGCATTCGATGCGCATTCCCGTTGCCGCCATGCTCATCAGCTGGGCTCGTCTGGAAGAGTTCACCGTCTCTCAGGTCAAAATGACCGTAAGTGACCTGGTCAAGACCGTCCTGTGATTCCACAGCCCTTCATCCGCGAACGCGCTGGCGCCGACGCGCTGATCGAGGGTTTCTACTTGATCCGGCGCGAAGGCCGCGTCGACGTTCCGATCCGCGTCTGGTTCGGCGCGCCGCTCGACGATGACGGCGAGGAACTGGATCGCGCTTGGCGCTGGCAAGTGCAGGTTGGCTTTCAGCTGCTCGAGGATCAGCCGGTCAAGATCGGCGGCATCCGGATCGAGAACCTGGACGATATCTGGCCGTCTTGCGCCCGCCTGCCCATCGGTGAGGACGAATGGAAGTTCCGCCTGAAGCGCGCCGAGTGGGCGAAGGCGTATGATCCCGACGACGCGCATGCCGAGATTGGCGGGCGCATAGACCCCATGACGGTGACCCTACCATGATCACTCGCGACACAACCGACACCTGCACCAAAGACTGCGCCGTGGTTCTGGTTGCCGGCTTGGTCTCTGCGGCGTTGGGCGCCGGCATCGGCCTGCTCGGCATTCCTGACCCCTACGCGACCATCCTCATGATAATTTTCGCCACCGCGTTCGTGGCCGTGATCTGGAGCCGTTGCCGGTGATCCCTGACGAAGACCAGCCGGGCCCGGCGCCCCGCGATCACAACCTCCCGCCGGATCCGGTGCAGGTCATGCGCGTGGCGATGCCCGAAGCGCTCGAGCGGTTTCAGAAGCGGCGCGATGAGATCGTCGCCAGCGCCAGTCGCAAGCAAGTGATCGATCGCTTCACCGCAGCCGAAGCCGGCGACATCATCAGCATCGCGGACAAGGTGCAGAAGCGCATCGACGCTGCAAGGCGCGAACTTACAGATCCACATCACCAGGCGCGCGATCTCGGCAAGTCGATCGCGGACGATTTCTGGAGTTCGGCCGAAGATGCGCTGACGCAGCTGCGCGAGCGGTTGCAGGCGTGGAACGACGATGAGGACAAGCGCATCACCGCGCAGCAGGCCGAGCAGGATGCTTTCATGGCCAAGATGCAGGGCGGTCCGCAGGTAGCTGAGGTCAACGCGCCGGATCCGAAGCCCGATGGTGTGCGCGCCCACATCGACTATGGCGCGCCCGCCGCGCCGGCGCCGACCAGCGTGCCCGGTATGCGGCCGGCGAAGCGGCGCAAGATCGTCGGCGACCTGGGCGGCGTAGTTACGACAGCCGACGTCACCGACTACATCATCACCGACATTCGGCTGGTGCCCGACTACATCATGAGCTCGCCGACGGTTCAGGCCGCGGTGAAGCAGGTGATCAAGTCCATGGCGCGCCACCTGGGCGACATTCCCGGCGTCGAGAAGACGACCACCCCGACCGTTCGCGTCAAGTAGGAGCCATCATGGCGAAGCGTCCCAACAATCAGCAGCAGAAGCCCAAGGAACTGAGCCCGAACCAGAAGGTCGAGCTTCAGCAGAGCCTCAATCAGGTGCTCAAGGCGCTGGTCGCGCGGCGCGGCGAAGTCGAGGACGTGTTGCCGCCCGACGTGCCGTTCGAAAACTTCTACGCCACCGTCAACCAGGCACTGCGCAACAGCCCTGAAGTGCTCGAGGCCTCGCCGGTCTCGATCGTCAATGCTTGCGTCAAGGCGGCCTACGATGGGCTGCGGCCCGACGGGCGCGAAGCGGCGATCGTCGTCCACAACGTCAACATCGGGACATACGACAACCCGGTGTACGAGAAGCACGCGCAGTATTTTCCGATGGTGTTCGGGCTGATCCAGCAGATCCTGCGCGGTGGCGAAGTTCTCGCGATAGAGGCAGAGGTCGTTTACGAGAACGACGAGTGGCGGCTCACGCGCGGCACCAACGGCGAAGTCTTTCACGAACCCTGCATGACGGGCGAGACGGGTCCGATGCTCTTCGCCTATACCGTTGCCACGTTGAAGAGCGGCGTGAAGACGACGGCTTTCCTGCGCAAGCACGAAGTCGAAGACGTGATGCAGTCGTCTCAATCCGGCTGGGATAAGTACAAGAAAGAGGCGAAGGGCGTCTGGAAGCGTTGGCCGCGCCAGATGTGGCTGAAGACCGTGCTGCGTTTCCATCGCAAGACCCTGCCGCTGGGCGAGCGTAACGCCATCGCCGACATGGAGCAGCGCGATCTGTTCCCGGACATGCAGCGAGCCGAGAACCCGCATGGCCTCATCGGGCACAACCTGCCGCCGCGACCGACCCGTCAGCAGCAGACGCAGCAGCTGGAGGACAATTCCGGCAACAGCGGCGGCGTGGATCTCGGCTTCGGCAACCAGCCGGCGCGCGAGGAAGAGCATGTTGCTGCCGCCGGGAAGAAGGTCGAAGCCTCCAAGGCAGAAGCAGAACCCTCCAAGGCATCCACCAAGGCAAGCGCCGCGCCGCTGCCGGTTGGTGACGACGAGTGGAACGCCTGGCTGGTGGAATTCGAGCGCAAGCTGGTGGCCGCGCAGGATCAAGCTGCGGTCGACTCCTTGGTCGCTGACGAGAAAGCCTGTCGTGAAGCCGCGCCGCAGAAGACGCGCGAATGGATCAACGGGATCATCACCGATCGCCTCGCCGAACTGGCGAGCGATGCCGCCGCCAATCAGGCCCAAAGCGACGGCAACGACAACTCAGGGTCTGGAGCATCGTCATGAAGTCGAAGATCATCGAGCAGTTGAAGCAGCGGGGATACACAGCTGTCGAGGGGGAGAAGATCCTCGCTGCCGTCTCGCAGTCTATCGTCGCCGTCGCCAAGGCTGACCCGCGTAATGGCGCGCGCGTGCCCGGCATGGGCGTGTTTAAGGTCAAGCCGCAGGCAGAGCGTCAGGGGCGCAATCCTCAGACCGGGGAATCCATCCAGATCGCCGGGCGGGACGTCCTGAAGTTCAAGGAAGCCAAGGATCTGGTTCTCTAGCCCTCGGGTCGCACCAGGGTTGGCCGGGGCGGTGAATCACTCCCGCTCCGGCCACAAATCACGAAGGAAACACCATGGCCGAGAACAGCAAAATCGAGTGGTGCAAGCACACCTGGAATCCGTGGATCGGCTGCACCGCCGTCTCTCCGGCGTGCCTGCACTGCTACGCCGAAGAGCTTATGGATCACCGCTATGGGCGCGTCATTTGGGGCGCCGGCGAAGGTCGCGTCCGAACTACCGAAGGGACGTGGAATCATCCCATCAAGTGGAACCGGGAAGCTGCTGCGGCTGGCCGCGTGGATACCGTCTTCTGCCTGTCGCTCGGCGATATATGGGACAATGAGGTTGACCAGCTTTGGCGCAACCAGGCGTTTGATCGCATGCGCGAGACGCCCAACCTGCTTTACCTGCTGCTGTCTAAGCGCATCGGCAACGCCGAACGCATGACCGATGTGCTGAGGCACGGATCCAGCGCCGCACTGCCGCCGAACGCCGCCCTGGGCGCGACGATGGTCGACCAGGACGAGTGGGACCGGGACATGACCAAATTGAAGCGTGCCGGCGAAGTGCTGGGCGCGCGGTTCACCTTTGCGAGCGTCGAGCCAATGCTGGGCGAGATCAACGCGCGCGGCCTGCTGCCCGATTGGGTCATCGTTGGTGGTGAGAGTGGGCGCGATGCGCGCCCCTTGCACCCTCAATGGGCCCGAAGCCTACGCGACCAGTGCGCAGCCGCAGACGTTCCGTTCTTCTTCAAGCAGTGGGGTGAATGGGTGCCGGGCGGGCATCCCGCCGCTGTCGCCCTGGCCCCGTTGACTATGGCCGGCACGGCTAAGGCGATGTCCAAGGGAGGGCAGTTCGCAGATGGCCAGTCATGTTGGCAGGTCGGAAAGAAGGCTGCTGGACGATTGCTAGACGGCATCGAACACAGCGCCAAGCCAGTGATCCAGAAGGAAGCGGCATGATCAGGATCGAAATCGTCTGCGGGCACTCGGAGCAGCCGCGCGCCCGGGATGCCAAGGCGCCCTGCGACAGCAATCGTGGCCGCAGCCTGGCGCTCGACGCGAACGACACGATCGAGGGCTTCGTCAATCGGCTGAAGCGGCACGCCGCCGACACCGGCTGGAAGCTGTGGATCCTGCCGGCGCTCGGTCGTCGTAAGGGCTACATCTGCGGCAACTGCTACCGCCGCGCCAAGGGAGAGATCTGATGGCTTTCGCCGAAGAAACGAAGATCTCTTTCGAGGCATCCATTGCCGAGATCCTGAAGATGGTAAAGCGCGCCGGCGCCGATCAGGTTGGGAATTACGAAGGGCCTGATCGGCATGAGATCCACTTTGTGCTTTCGGAGCGGCTGATCCGGTTCAAGTTGCCTCTCAGCACCCTCAACGACATCCCGCTCAAGGATGGCCGCAATTCGATCATGTCGACACCGCAACGCGAGGCCAGGCTGGCGAAGCACAGGCGTCAACGGGCGCGCTCATTGCTCCTGGTGATCAAGGCGAAGCTGGAAAGCGTCGAGAGCGGCATTGAAACCCTTGAGCAGGCATTCTTGGCGAACGTCGTCATGGCTAACGGTCAGACGGTCTACGAGCGCGTGGCCGAGCCGATAGCGCTGGAATACAAGACCGGCACACCGGACGTGACAATGGGGCTTCTTCCCGCGCCGGGGGTGAAGTGATGCAAACGCTTTTCCAACTGTTCGGCATATCGGTGGCGATCAGTGCTGGCGTCTGCGTAGGACTCGACATCGGCTTTACCATCACTCGCGCACTCGGTCGGTCCGCAGTTCGCCTTTACCGCGCGTTGGATCGAAAGCCATGACGGCGTTGCGAGACGACCTGGTGGCGCGGGGGCTGCTGACGCCGGAAGGCAAACTCACCCCCGCCGGCAATGCTCACGTCGAAGAGATCAAGGATCAGCTGCTCGCGCAGCCGGCCACCGGTGATCCACGACGGCCCCGGGTAAAGTGGAAGCGCGGCGCGGGCCGCATTCAGGAGATATCGTTTTGAAAGCTCTCACCATCTACCAGCCCTGGGCTTCGCTGATCATGGTCGGCGCCAAGCCCTTCGAGTTCCGCGGCTGGAGCCCTCGCGAGCGCGGACCATCCTACGCCAAGCTGATTGGCCAGCGCATCGTCATCCACGCTTCGGCTCGCAAGATCGACCAACAGGAGTGCCTGGATCTGCGCCACATCCTGAAATACGGATCGCCGGAGGATCGGGCCGAGACCTGCCTGCACGCCGATAAGGCGATACCGATCCTGGAGCGAGCTATAGTGAAATGCCGCTCTTCGTCGTGCCTGCCGTTGCCGATGTCGGCCGGTCTCGGCACCGCCGTCCTGGGCGAGCCGCGCAACGGACTGGAGATCGCCGAAGAGTTCGGCCTCCCGCGCGTGAACGACAGCGACCGCAACGAGCATGCGAACTTCGGCTGGCCGATGCTCGACGTCGAAGTGTGGGACGAGCCCGTTCCGATGCGCGGCTTCCAAGGCTTCTGGAACTGGCCGACGCCAGAGGGAGCCGGGCTGTGAGCGCCGGCGAGGAACAGGAATTTTGCATTGCGCCGGTCCTGGTGATCCGCCGGTGCGGCGCATGCGGGCAAGGACAGCTGAAGCCGAACGGAGTCGTCTATCCGACTGCGCCGGTCCAATACCTCCACGCCTGCGACAAGGATGGTTGCGAAGGCAAGGCCAACTTCACCAAGCGCTATCCGTTCGTTCGCTTCCACCACATCGACGACTGGAATACGGGGGTTGCAGCAGAGCTATGATTTCCTGGCCTCATTTCGCATTCGGGTTGGTGCTGGGCGCCGGCCCGGGCCTGATCTGGATCTTCCGGCGTGAGATCGTCTGCTTCTTTCGCGGGCATAGCGTCAAAGACAAGGGCTGGGGCTGTATATCATGTCGCCGCTGCGGAAAGCGCAAGTACGGCGCTGTGTGGAGGCGCCTGTGACCTATCTTGACGATTTACGAATGTGCTTTCCGCTTGTGGGCCTTCTGTTGGACGGGCGCATAACTCGCCTCGAGCTCAAGATTCTGGCCGAACTGCTCGATGCGGAAGGAGGACTGACGACTGAAGAACTGTGTGCCGGAACCGGCATGCAGGCCGATGGCAAGGTGGCGCACGTCATGATCTGCAAAATGCGCAAGAAGGGCATGCCTATCGTCTCGCCGCGTAGCGTCCGCGATAAGAGATTGGACGCGACCGGTGTCCGCACCGAGCGTTACTCGCTCGACAAGAGCGATCTTGACGCCTGGATCTCGGCGCAACCGCTATGACCATCCCCACCGCCTGGCTAGACCAGCTGCGTGACCGCACCACGCTGTCGACGCTGGTGAACAAGACCGTGCCTTTGAAGCGCAATGCCAAGGAGTGGCGGGCCTGCTGCCCCTTCCACGACGAGAAGACGCCATCGTTCTACGTCAACGACGACAAGGGCTTCTATCACTGCTTCGGATGCTCGTCGCATGGCGATGCGATCCGGTGGATGACCGACCAGTGCGGCATGACGTTCATCGACGCGGTGAAGGAGCTCGCGCAGGCCGCCGGCATGGAAGTGCCCGCGCAGGATCCGCGCGCGGCCGAGCGGGAGCGAGCGAAAGACGGCAACCTCGAGATCATGGAGCGAGCTGCGTCTCGCTTCCAGGTCCGGCTTAGCGACGTCATCCAGGACGCGCCCGGCAGCTACCTTCACTCCCGCGGCATCCAACTTGCTGAATTGCGCAAGTTCGCAATCGGCTTCGCTCCTATGACGCGTATGGGCGAAAAGCCGTTCATCGCCGAGATCGGCGCTCCATCGGCGAAGCTAGTCGAGCTCGGCTTGCTCAAGGCCAATCCCGCCGGCGTCACGGTCTACGACTTCTTCCGCAACCGCATCATGATCCCGATCCACGACGCGCGTGGGCGTGTCATCGGCTTCGGCGGCAGGATCATCGGCGAAGGCCAGCCGAAGTACCTCAACAGCCCGGACACGCCCGTCTTCGACAAGGGTCGCACGCTGTTCAACCTGCACCGCGCTGCGCCGGCCGCGCGCGCCAAGGATCGCCTGCTAATCGTCGAGGGCTATTTCGATGTCATCGGCCTGGCCAGCGTGGGGATCGATGAAGCGGTCGCGCCGAACGGCACCGCATTGACCGAAGCGCAGATGGCGCTGGCATGGCGGCTGGTCGACTCCCCGACGATCTGGTTCGACAGCGACAAGGCCGGTCGTGCGGCGGCGCTGCGCGCGGCGATGCGTGCCCTGCCGCTGCTGACCGCCGGCAAGGGCCTATGGTTCGTCTTCGCGCCAGAGGGGCAGGATCCCGACGACATCGCGCGCAAGCAGGGCGCGGAATCCGTCAGCGCCATCCTGGGCAACCGGGAAGGCATCATCGACATCCTTTGGCGGGATGCGCTCGAGCGCCTGAAGCACGGCAAGGGCGACACCGCCGTCACATCGCGCGTCAGGAAAGAGATCCGCGACACCCTGGCATTGATCAAGGATATCGATGTCCGCGAGAGCTTCGCCAATGGGTTCCAGACGCGCATGCAGTCGTTTCTCAACCGTTCGGCGATCACCGGTCACCGCGCCCCCGCGCCTGCGCGCCAAGCGGTCAACACGGCCGTCGAGGAAGCGCTCGCCAAGGGCATCCTGCGCCATGTCGCCTACCTTCAGAGGATGGTCGAGGATATCGCTTCAGTGCCTTGGCGCCGCGATGATGTCGCACGCCTGTTCGACGCGCTTGTCTGGCAGGTGGACGAGCCAGGTGGCCTTACCGCTGAGAACCTGGCCGAAGTGCTCGAGCGGCGCGGCTTGGGCGATGAATATCGATCGGTGATGGCGCTCCAGCCTATCCGTTTTCCCTTCCTGGTCGGCCCGGTCACCCCGGTCACCGCCGAAGAACTGCACAAGGCCATCCGGTCTCAGGCCGGAGCATAGGAGAAGAGCATGTCGAAGTTGGACGTCACCGTTATCCGGATCGATCCCTACCGGAAGAACTACACCAAGGTCGTCATGACCGGCCGCGATTTCGCGCAGCCTATGCGCCGGCTGACGCGCGCGAAGCAGCTGGGCCATCGCAAGCTGATGGACATCGAGGAAAAGCGGATCATCGGCACGCGCAAGGGACCGAATGGCATCGAGACGTTCGACGACGGCGCCGCGATGCTCTGCGTGGCCGCCGATGCAAGCCTGGAGAAGGGCAAGCCTGGCTGGCGCATGCGCGGCGGCGAAACGACGGTCGGCTACAGCATCCTGTTCGGTGCCACCAAGGCCGGCACGATCAGCGTGCCCGTCGACCTGGATTGGGTCGAGAAGCACCTGGTATGGGTCGATGCCGATGAGGCCGATGCTGAAGCCGAGGCCGGAGCATGACTCCGGAGGCGACCAAGCAGATCGGCTCGATGCTCGCGCACGCGCTCGACTGGATCCGCTCCAGGATCATCAGCCCTGAAGACTACTTCGTCGGCATCTATTTCGGCCGCAAGGATGATCCAGAAAGCGGCGTGATGATCGGCAATGCCGAGCCGCAGCAGTTTCATGCGGCAATCGGCGTGCTGATCATGGATGCCACCAAGCTGGGGACCATCGATTCCGACGGCAACCTGACCCTGGATAAGGACGAAGGCTGATGTGCGACCATCACAACTTCGCCGTCCGGGCAAACGTCGCGCGGCTTACCGACGTCGAGGATGGGCCGGTGAAAGCCTTCGTCTGCGAACTTGAGGTCGAATGCGCAGACTGCGGTACGCGCTTTCAATTCCGTGGCTTGCCGCCCGGTTATGGATCCATGGGCGCAACTTGCAGCGTTGACGCGCTGATTGCCAATCTCGCCATTGTCCCGGAAGGGACTTTCGCCAGCCCGCTCGACCTTATGGCCAGCACGCTCGCCAGGAAGCATTGATGCGTTGGACGACGGAACGAAGCGAGCAGCTGCGCAGCATGTGGGCGGCTGGAGAGCGAACGGTGGCGATCGCTGATGCTCTCGGCTCTAGCCGGGGCGGGGTGTACCTGAAAGCCCGGGAACTCGGCTTGCCGTCTCGCCCTCGCGGTCGTCAGCCCGGGGCGAATGCACTCAACTTGCCGGCGCGCGATCCTAGCAGGCAGCGCCGCTTCATCGGCGTGTCCGAAAGTGACGGTCCGCGCGTCGACGTGAAGCCGTGGCACCCCGCCGCGCGCAATGGCGGCACGATCTTCGGCCAGACGGTCACGCCGGCGGCAATGGCTGACCGAGTCCTGAAGTCGGGGGAGCACAACCGCAAGATTGGCAAGATGGCGACCAAGGGCAGGTGGAAAGGGATGCCGATCTACACACTGACGCTCGAGGAAAGGGCCACTTGCCCGCGATCCTGCCTGGAATGGCTGACCTGCTACGGCAACAACATGGGCCGCGCCCCGCGCATTCACGACGATGGCTTCCTCACGCTGCGGCTGGCGGCCGAATTGGCGCACTATTCGGCGGTTCATGAGGCTGGTTTCATCGTCCGATTACACGTCCTGGGCGACTTCTTCTCGGTCGAATACGTGCATTTTTGGCGCCGAATGCTGCATAAATTCGCGAATTTGCGCATATTCGGCTTCACCGCGAGGCTCCCAAGCACCGAAATTGGCCGCGAAGTGCTCTATCTGATCCGCGATTTCGAAGATCAGGCACTTTTTCGCGTATCTGGTGGCAATCAGCCTCTTTTATGCTCCGAGGTGGTCGAAACGGCCGAATTGGCAACCGGCGTGGTCTGCCCGGCCCAACTTGACCCGGAGCGGTGTTGCGCAACCTGCGGATTATGCTGGCAGACCGACAGGACGATCAGCTTCATCCAGCATTGACCTTTTCATTCTCAATTTGACCTTTTCGGGCGAAACCTGCCCATTTTGGAGAGAAGTATGGCCACCAACGACATCAAGCAGCGCGTCGAGAAGGTATTCCAGGAGTGCTTCGGCAGCGAGAGCCTGGAGAAGTTCCGCGACCACCCGAAGCCCTTCACAACGCACGCTGAGGCGGCCGATAACCCTGGAGCGAGCAACTTGCTCGACAGCCTGGATCTGATCGAGTTCGTGATGGCGCTCGAGGAAGAGTTCAGCGTCGAGATCCCGGACGATCAGACCGAGAAGCTGGCGTCACTCGCCGACGTCGTGACCTATCTCGAGGATCACGTACCCCTGTGAGCCGCATTGAGGGCATCCTGACCGAATGCCGCTGCCGGGAATGTCGGGCTGGCGATGCCCTCCCCATCCACCGCCAGGGCATTCCCGGCGCGCGGCAACTGACCTTCATCCAACCGGGAGCGAAGCGCATGTCCACAATGGAAGACCAGCTGAAGGAGGCCTGCCGCAACGACTGCGCGCAGTACGGCGAACCTCCCTGCTTTGAGATCGTCGCCGATGAGCCATCCCTCGGTCCGTGGAAGCCGTGCGCCGACTGTCTGAAGGCATGCGGCCTCCCGCCCGATCCCGAACCGCTCGACCCTGACGCCGTCGTGGCGCCGCTGCTGTGATCGAACGGCGCGGCGGCACTTACGCAATCCGAACGAAAGACAAGCCCATGATCGCACCGCAATCCCACCTGTCGACGGAAGATCCTTACGACCCGCTCCTAGAGCGCTTGCGCCAGCTGCTGAACGACTTGAGCGCCAGCGACCTCGCCAAGATCGGCGTGACCATCAAACGCGAGGAAGGCGAATGGACCTGGCTGCGCGATGCCTTCACCGTCGCACTGGAGCGTGAGGGCCGCGAGAAGGCGGCGGCTACGATCCGCGGCAACGACATGAGCAAATCGTGCAGCATCGGTGTGTCGAAGTCCTTCCTGATCGAATTGGCCAAGCTGCTCGACGAGCGTGCCGCCGGAGGCAGCTGATGCAGTACATTCTTTCCGAAGAGGAAATGCGGGAGATCCGCGAAGAGCGCCTGGCGGTGCAGCGGATGGGCGGCGCCCTGATGCTCAAGGAAGGCCTGAAAAACGTCTGCCAGCACGTCGCGTGCAAGATGACCGAGACCGGGGGCAACCTCCCAAACGGCCGCAAGCCGAGCGACCAGCCGCACGGCTGTATCCACGTCAACCGCGGCTACGGCATCGGCCAGGCCATGTACTGCGATGACTGTCCCGTCGCCGGCATTTGCCCGCAAGAGAAGGATTACTCAAAGTGAAGCTGCCGAAGAACATCCGGGGCAACCCCTGCCCGGTGAAGGGCTGCACCGCACACGCCAAGCCGCAGCAGCTGATGTGCTGGCCGCACTGGCGCCGCGTGCCGAAGGCACTGAACCATGCCGTGTTCGACACCTATCGCAATATGGCGCGCGATCCGAACGCCTACCGGGAGGCGCGTGACGCCGCCATCGCCGCGGTCGAAGCGAAGGAAGCGGACGAGGGCAAGTCGTGACCCCGCGCGACCTGGCGGTGCTGCTCGGATCTTTCAGCTACCCTCTCGGGCATGAAACGCTGCTCCAGGAGGCAGTCGAGAAGGTGCTTACCGACGAGAAGGTGCCGTTCAAGCGCGAGTTCGTGCTCAGCCCCGGGTCGCGCGTTGACTTCTTTGTCGACGAGCACATCGCGCTCGAGCTCAAGATTAAGATGTCCGCGCGGCACGTCTTCCGGCAGCTGGAGCGCTATGCCACCCACGACCAGGTGGATTCGCTCGTCCTGATGACGCTCGGCACCGGCGGTGTGCCGCCATCCGTCAACGACAAGCCGATCTACGTCGTCAACCTTGCGAGAACTGCCCTGTGAAGACCTATGGCCGGCTGCTTTTCGGAAATCACAATGGCCGGACGTCGTGGGGGATAGATCAGCTGGAGCCGCACGTCGCGGTCGCCTTCAAGCGTCTATTCCCCAAGGCGCACCACGCGAAGACGCAGCACGTCCTGGTCGACAACGATGAGACGCGCGCGGACATCAAGTGGTTCACCGACCGATACCCCCTCGCGGCCAAGCCTGAGTGCTACGAACTGCTGCGGCAGGGCGCGGATCGGATGGCCGAGCGAATGGCATCGCGCGAAGCGGTGCTGGATCTCAACTGGACGCCGCCGGCGACCACCGCGGGCTTCCGGCCAGGCAAGGCGCCATACCTCTACCAGGACCAGGCAATAGCGATCGCTTTGCCACAAGGCGGCCTGCTGCTCGGCGACGATGTCGGCTTGGGTAAGACCGAGACGACCATCGCGGCGGCGGTGCGCGGCGCTCCCCTGCCGATGGCCATCGTCGTGGAAAGCCACCTGGTTCGTCAGTGGGCCGAGCGTGTCGAGAAGTTCACGACGCTGCGCGCGCACCGGATCAAGTCGAGCACGCCGTACACCCTGCCGGTCGCCGACATTTACGTGTTTTCCTACGGGATGATCTCCGGATGGGTCGAAGTATTCGAGCGCGGCACCTTCAAGTCCTGCGCCTACGACGAGATCCAGCAGCTGCGTACCGGCGACAGCACGGACAAGGGGAAGGCGGCTCGCAAGCTGTCGAACAACGCTGTCTTCCGCATGGGCCTGTCAGCGACACCGGTCTACAACTACGGCGCCGAAATGCACACGATCATGTCGTACATCAACGACACGGTCCTGGGCGAACGGGACGAGTTCTATCGCGAATGGTGCGGCGCCGGCGGCGCGGTCAAGGATCCTGACGCGCTCGGATCCTTCCTGAAAAACACCGGATGGCTGCTGCGCCGCGACGAGAACGATCCGGCCGTCGACAAGTCGATGCCGCCGCCGAACATCATCGAGCACGAACTCGACTTCGACCGCATCGCCCTGGCGAAGGAGGAAGAGCTCCTACAGATGCTGGCGACGACGGTGCTGACCGGTCGGTTCGAAGAGCGCGGCCGAGCATCGCGAGAACTCGACGTGAAGATGCGGCACCTGACCGGCGTCACCAAGGCGAAGTCGGTCGCTGCCTATGTTCGCATGGTGCTGCGCGAGAGTCCGCGCGTGCTGCTCGCGGGCTGGCACCGCGACGTCTACGATATTTGGGGATACGCGCTGCGCGACTTCGACCCGGTGCTATACACCGGATCCGAAAGCCCCGCCGGCAAGGCGCGCAACGTCCAGCGCTTCCTGGATCGCCGCGGATCTCGCGTCATGATGATCTCGCTGCGGTCGGGCGCCGGCCTCGACGGGCTTCAGGGCCATTGCTGGGATCTCGTCAACGGTGAGCTCGACTGGTCGCCGCAGGTCCACAAGCAGTTGCGCGGCCGCCTTCGCCGCCCCGGTATGACGCAGCAGGTCAACGACCACTATCTGCACGTCAACGGCGGGAGCGATCCGGTGCTGATGACGATGCTCGGCGTGAAGCGTGATCAGGGCCGGGGCATCATGGATCCCGGCAAGGCGTTGCCACAGCAGGTGCGCGACGAACGCCGCGTGAAACGCCTGGCGCAATACATCCTCGGGGAAGAGCCGAACCCATGTCCACCTGTCTGATCGAAGGTTGCGCGCACACCACCAGCAGGCAGGACGGACCGTGGATCTGCGCCGTTCACTGGCGGCGCTACTGCCCGCCCCGCTCGAAACGTCGGCGCGCCTACCATGCGTTCTTTCGCGAGGCGAAGCGCACCGGATGGACCGATGATCTCCGCGCCCGATACTACCGCTTCTGGAACCTGATGGTGCGATCAGCCCATGCGCGTCATCGCGCCGGCGCCGTCGACATGACCGAGATCAACAAGCTGTTCGGGTTCGACGATGCCTGACCTCTTCGACTTCGCCGCGAAGCCGGCGTCGGTTGTCAAAGCCGCGCCGCAACCAGAACCGAAAATCGAGCCGATCTGTCAACCAGAACCGGCTGAAGCTGCAAGCAAACCTTGCAGCTTGCCCGAACCGGTCGCCGATCACTGCCACCTGGTCGCGTCGTTTAGCTGCTACTGCGGATGCCAAGACGAAGTGCTCGAGCCCGCGCCGGCCGCGATCCCTTGTTGGGGCTGCAAGCGCACGATGCACCGGTGGCACCCGAAGGATCCGCCCCCGCCCGTAAGCGCGCGGGTGTGGGTGGACTAGTTCCGCCAGGATCGGACGAAGCTAGTCCACCAGGCCTCATGGCTCGAGACAGATGGCGTGAACCTTCGTCACGCCGGGCTGAGCAGGGACAGAAAGCACCGTCAGGCCGATCAGTGAGACGACCGACCGCTGGGTCCGGTTGACCAGGAACGATGCGCTATTGATCGTCGGCGTTCCGATAATCTGGACGTTGATCACATCGGTCACGCCGGCAGCGACTTCCGCGACGGCTGCGCATACGGGCGGGTTCGTGAACGGCGTGGCGCTGTAGTTGAAGGTCACCGTCCCGTCAGCCGCCGATGTCAGGACCGACTTACGAGCTTTGGAGCAATGGGTGTGGTTGAAAGGCGCGAATTGCATTGTCCCGGCGGTGCCGGCGGCGCTTACGTCGCTGATGCAGGGAGGCATGACAGTCGAAGCCGTCGGGATCGCAAGGGTCAAGGCGCCGCTGGCGTTGGGTGCGGCACCGTTGATCGTCTTCACCGCCGTCGACGCCGCTGTCTGCGCAGTCGATGCAGTCGACGCCGCCGTTGATGCCGCCGCCGCAGCATTCGATGCGACAGTCGCCGCAGCCTGCACTTCCGCCTTGGTCGCGAGCGCCGATGTGTCCGGAACGGGGACGGTAACCGCGCCGGACACGTTCGGAGTGGCACCATTGACCGATTTCACCGCGCTGGATGCCGCGGCGGCGGCCTGATCCGCCTTCAACTTGGCCGCCGCAGCATCAGCAGCAGCCGTATCGGCCGCCTGTTTCGCCGTTTGGACCTCTGATTTCGTCGGGATCTGACTGGTGTCGATGGTCGGGGATGGCGGGTAACCGACCTGGGCGAGGGCTGGTGACGCAATTAGGGCCAGCGCCAGAAGCAGAATTCGCATGCTTTTTCTTCCTCAGAACGTCTCGATGAAGCCGACCGTGGTAGTGGCGCTGCATACAGCGAACACCGCGGCACCGGTTTCGAGAGAAAGATTGGCGCCGGCGACCGGTTGCAACGGGAAACCCGTCGTTGTCGTGACGCCAGCATTGCCGAATGCGCAGGTGTTGGCCGCGCCGACGGTGAATGTCGCTCGAGCTCGACCTGTGCGCGCGGCGACGACCTGGACGGCAGTCGTTCCGACGCTGACCTGCCCGGTTGCGAGGCTGGTCGATCCGCGGGCGACGGTGTTCAAGCCGTTGGCGCTCGAGCATGCCGCATACGCGCTGCCGTTCCAGCAAAGCGCCTTCGTCGGTTGCGGGTTCGCGTCTGCGATGGGCTTGCCGGGCAGATACCCTTGAGCGGCGGCAGTG
>Ga0182212_1000035_pt1 | contig 24560 bp, 33 predicted proteins | sample G5R1MG_21_FD_129666 | JGI IMG/M metagenome (GOLD analysis project Ga0182212, IMG submission 129666) | Switchgrass phyllosphere microbial communities from Michigan, USA - G5R3_MAIN_03OCT2016_LD1 MG | ecosystem: Host-associated > Plants > Phyllosphere > Phylloplane/Leaf | place: USA: Michigan... | reverse complement strand
CTTCGTCCTTCCCGCCCAGAAACTGGCGCACTTTGGCGATGGCGAATGGCATCAGGATATTCCAGCCTGTTCCCCCGATATAAACGATGGCGTTGGTAGCGCGGATGTCGTCAGGCGAAACGCCCATTTTGACCGCCACCCAAGGCATGAAAAACACCGCAAACCCGAAACCGGAAAAGAGTGTAAAGCCGATGTCGGCCCACGTCATTTCCTTGTACCGGGTCTGTGCCAGCGCCGTGATCGCTCCTGCCATAGCGGACATGACCAGCCACACATGACGGAAGTCCGTCTGTTCAATCACCGTCGCGACCTAGCAGCTTGTATATCCGCGCGTAGAAACTTGCGGGCAAGGTTGCCCAAACCACGAAGATTCCAGCGGCTAGACAGATAATCGGCACAGGCATCGCCCCCTAGCGTGAAAAGCACGGCAAGTTGTACCAATAACGCGCCGTCGAGAACCTCGTTATAATCCATGTAATTCAAGCCATTAACCCATGCTACCACGTACATGCAAAGGCATACTAGGTAGGGAGTCCAGATCAACGGCGACCACCAATGCTGGCGGCATGTGTATGCCACTACGGACAGGCTAATCAGGTCTGTCAGCGACCATATATCTTCCGGCGAGACATCGACGCCGACGCGATAGAGCAGGAATGAAGGCGCTACGGCTGGATACCATGACGCCGCGAACAACGCCCAATTTGCAAACACCACCCAGCCGGCCACCTTCAGGCAAGCGCGTCCTTCGCGCGCATGATGACAGACGACCAGCGCCGCCAGACACGCAACACCGAAGAACGCGCTCCAGAGCATCAGTCGCCGCCCCAACCTTCAGCCTTCGGTTTCGGCCGTGGCTTAGGCTTTGCAGAAGGCTTGGGCCGGGGCGGCCCGCCGTGATTTCCGCCGCCGCCGCTCGCCATTACTTACCACCCGGCTTGGGCGGGTTGCTGCCGTTGTCGCCGCCGCCGCTGTCTAGCGTGAATGCCTGCTCTTCCTCAATCGGTGCCAAGTCAGGCGGGCATTCCTCGACCGGCTTTTTGTCGTCTTTCATTACACATACCTCCTGCGGCGGTGGAAAAACAACCAATAGCTGAAACACTACGCACTCGCTACCCATGTTCCAGGTGTACCAGTTGTGTTGCAAACGCTTTTAGAAAGCGATGCAGTTGGATCGTTGAACTCTATGCGATCACCCTGTTTTCCGGGGAATGAAGACGGGGGCGTGGTGTCGGCAGACAACTTGACCCGACTAGATTTGTAGGTGGTGCGGTCTACATTCCCGCTGCTGTCTATCATGACAGGAACAATCGACAAACCGACCCACCGGGTAGTCACGCCAGAACCGTAAATTGCCCCTCCCTGAAAAAGTCGGAGCGCGCCCCAGCCTTCGTCTGAACTGACGTAAAAAGCCGCTCCGCCTGAAACGTGACCGTTAATGGTGGGGGTGCCAACAATAGTGGCCCTCTGGCATCCATTGGCGAACGTGTCGATGAAGATACCGTACCGCGCGCTTTCACCGTTCAGAATACCGATGACGCCACCATCAACGGTGCAGTCAACGGATCGTCCGATAGCCACGTTGGCCTTAGTGCCGCCTGCCCGGTTGTTGAAATAAGAGATAGCGCCACGCGCAACGCAGCGAACGGGAGCCACCTGCGAATCTTCCGCTATCAACACGCCTTCTGCACGGCACAAGGTAGCGCGGGGGCGCAGGAAGGTGACGCCGACTGCCTGATCGCCCGCCATATGCCCTGTGTAATGGCCCACAGACCCACAATCGGTAAAAGTACCGCCAGATTGTTGAACGACGCGCACGCCAATGCCGCTAGGCCCAACGCCCGAAGCCGCCCTGCCTGTAATCCGCTCCATCGTCATGTTGGTGGTGGCAAGAGGATCGATAATTGGTGCATAGCCAATTTCGGTGACAGCCCGTTGAATGTTATCCGCCAGCGTATCGGAATATATCAAGCTGCCTGCAACGCCCGTATCGGAACAGGAAATATCCCTAAACACGATGTTCTGATAAGCCATGCGCTTGTCTTCTTCGCGGCCAAACTCAAAGCCAAGATCGCCGGCAGTATGGCGCACGGTAGCATAGGTCGTGGCGGCAAACGCGCAATCCTCTACAAGAATGTTATAGCAACCCGACCAGCGCGTCCCGTGTGAACCAGTATCGGTGCCCACGGTGGGACGTGATAAGCGCCCAGCTTTAATCTTGCGCACGGTCCAGTTATGCGGGTGGGTTGTGTACGCCGTGCCGTTGTCGAACGCGGTACGGCTGGCAGCAATATCAGCACTGCTGATCGGGCCAACTGTGCCCCAATCCGCATGAACCACGCCGAACATGCGGTCGCTGTCCGGTACGGTGATATTCTCGATAAGCCCGTAGGATGAACCGCCCATGATGGCGATGGCAACGCCGCCAACGGTCGTGCCCCCATCCGTTGCCAGCTTGTTTGTCGTCAACACACCGGGGCCGATGATCCGCACCCCTGTAACACCTTCGTCGGGGGATTGCGCTCCTACGCTAGCAGATGCCCCATAAGCTGGGCCAATTGTGATGCAAGCATGGGCTTGGGTCTGCTGCGAGGGGTTGCCGGTGCTATTGACGGTAATCGAGCCGCCATTGAGCAACAGGCTGGCACCCGAACGCAGTCGCACGCCAGGATCGTCACCTCCTGACAAGTTCAGGACGAACGCCGCGCCGTTCATGTCCAGAGCGATGCCGGGTTTGATGATAGGGGCGGCAGCCATTGCGTATGTTGCCCGTGGCAGGCGGATAACATCGCCTGGGACTGCCGCGTCAATCGCTTCCTGCAATGCAGCGCCAGTGTCCTGCGTCGTGTCGATGTTAGGAACGATGGCGGTATCCCGCGCTGCAAGCAGAGCGCCGCTGGCTACGCCGGTTAGTTTGACGAAACCGGGGCCATCGGGGCGTCCAGAAAAAGAGCCGCTGCGGAAATAAAATGTGGCGGCCGGTATGCCAGATTCCGTCCCGCTTGCAGGCGCAAAAATATAGGACCCGTTGCTTACAGGAGCGGCCTTCAGAGCAGCAAGAGTAGCGAACGTACTGTTGGCAGGCCCGGTATCGCCCGTTGCGCCAGGATCGCCAGTATCCCCCTTAGTCGAGTTCATCGACACGTTTTGCACGCGCAAAATCAGACTGGTGGCATTGGGGGCGTAGATGTCGAGATGGTACGTGCCCGGCGCGACGTAGAAATCGAGGTTTCCGTAAGCGTCGGTAACGGCGGCATTCTCCACGCCGGATGTGGTGACAATGGGCGTGCCGTTGTCGTCCGCCGCAATCGTGACAGTGTTCTGCGTAGCAGGATCGACCACGCGAGCGAAATAACCAATCAGGCTATCGCCGCTGGTGTTCGTGATGGCCTCGAAATAGTGGAACATCAGAATTGCCCCTCGTTAAACAGGCTAATGCCCACCGTTGTTGTTGCCGTCGTTCCTAGCGCGTCCGTGCATACCACGCGAGCGATGGAATAGGTATCATTGCCGGGAGCGACAACGCCACGGAATTGCGTTGCTGCATTGTTGGGTGTCAAGGTTACCGCGCTGCCTTCGATAATCGTCCATGCGTAAGAGTATGGCGCCAGTCCACCTGTCGGCGTGGCGATGGAGAAGTTTGACGTAACGGGGGCAGGTTTGCGATTGACGATACTGCCGGTGGCGTCGTTGGCTGTTACCGACATAGGCGATACGAATGCGGCAATGCGCTTCCACGCGCCAGACCGATATTGCTCCCCACGCGTGATCGTGCGCCAAGCGCCGCCAATCAGCACTTCGCCCCGCTTTGGCGTCCGCCACCCCCCTGCGATAAATGCGTCCATCAGGAATAGTAGAACACAACAAGGCCCTCGGAGCCTGTGGGGCGGATAGAGCCTTCGGGCAGGAACATCACCCGGCCGTCAGTCTGCGCGCTACCCGCATGGTGCAGGTAAGCGCCGCGCGTCGATCGCAGGATGTCGCCGGTGTAGCTGCCGCCAGTTGTCGGCACAAAAGCGCCGGTTGCCGGAATACGGTCGTAAGTGTCGCGGATGACAGCGGCCACATAGCGAATTGCATTGTTGATGCCCTCAGGCGAACAGCCCTCGCCAACATTGATGCCGCCGATGGTGACGTTGACCGATGGAGTAGTCGAAAACTCTGTTGCGCTAGGCATGGTATCGGCCTTCTGCTATATACTGTGCATGTTGGGCATTATACTTGGTATCGCGCTTAAAGGCATAATCTTTGAGGCGTTTCATCAACATTCACTGCGTAAGCAGCGGCGCTGCGCCGGCCAGAATGGGTGCTCCAAAAATGCCCCCAATCTGCGCTCGCCCCTTGATCTTGTTGCCCGCCTTGATGAAGGCGTCTGGACGGTCAAGTAGCAGTTTCACAGCCGCCTTCTGAGCCGCCTTGGAGCCACCAGCCGCGAGCAAAGCACCTAGCGCCAAAGCACCCCCCGCACCGTATCCAGCGCCTTCCGTGCCGCCCGCCGCGTAGCCACCTCCAACAGCGCCGACGCCCGCAGTGCCCAACGCGCCTTGCATAAGAAGACGGCCAGCCGATCCGCTATCGCCTACCTTGCTGGGCAACACGGCCTGACCGGCGCGCGCCAGATCAAAGAACGGCTGGCGCGTTGTGCCTTGGGTGCCGCCGTACTTCTTGGCGTTGGCAGCCGTGGCATCCGCAAGTTGCGAAGGTGTGAAAACGCCCGTTTCGCCAGACATGGTGCCCCCGCGAGCGCGGTTGACGGCATCACGCAGGATTTGCACCTGACGAAACGCTTGATCCGCTTTGCCTAATTTGGGCAGGGCATCGGGAGCCTGACGCCCGACAAGGCCGCGCATAGCGTTCTCTGCGCCAGTCACCGACTTGCCGACAAGGTTACCCATTGCATCAGAGCCGAAGTCAGCGCCGCGAGTTTGCTGGATGAAATCCTGAATGGTGTTGCCGTCGAACGAAGGCTGATCGACCAGCGGAGCCATGTTCGCCTTTTCGTAGGCGGCAAACTCTGGGCCGACGCGCGGAACAGCGCCGCCGGTAGCAACCGCCGCATCGTATTCGGTGCGGAATTGCGGCTCTGGCGTTACATTGACGTTATCTAGCGCCGACCGATACCCGCGCGTTGTAGCATCCTGCGCTAGATCAATGCCCTGTTCTTGGATGACGCCGCCAGTGCGTTCGCCAATTGGAGCCAAGCCTTCGTTGAAAGCGGCCCGGTTGAACCCTTGCATGCTATTGGTGCGGCCAGCATTGACCACAGTGCCCACGCCAGGAATGCCGGTGGTCAGGTCTTCCATGCGCTTGATGCCAGCGCCAAGCAAACCGGACTGGCTAACAGCCTGCCCGACACTCATCGGCACCTCTGCGTTGCGCAAACCTTGCACATACGGGTTGCGAACGCCCGTCAGCAGATTGCTAGCGCCACGCACTGAGGCGCGACCAGCCATGCCGCCACCAAGGCCGGCGACGCCACCAACAGCAGCACCTAGCAGGCGGCTATCGTTTTCGCCGTCAGCCGAGCCCGCGCCACTTACTGCACCGTACAAAGCATCAGCGCCACGGGCGACCCAAGGCGAAGCACCTACACCGGCACGGGCAGCCGCTGCACCCAAGCCCAACTCAGCGCCACCAGCCGCAATCGTGCTGCCAGCAATCGTGCCAAGCATAGATGCGGTGGGATTGCGCTGATTGGCGTAGTCAATAGCAAGGCCAGCCGACCCACCTGCTAAACTGTCCAAATTGTTGCCGGTCAACGCATCGGCGGAGTTGATCGCATACGCTCCGAACGCGCTATCGGCCACCGAGCCCAAAGCACGCCCAGCCGCACCGCGCGTATCGTCAATCTGTGGCGGCGCAAAATTGATTGGCCCGCGCTTCTGAATAGCGGAGATAGAAGCAGCGTCACTCAAGGGCTGGAAGCCGTTATCCTGCAAAAGCCGGTTGATTTCAGCAACGCCGCCGCCACGGTTGTAAACCGCCTTCATCTTCTGCGCCATTGCGATGCCGGCTGCATTAGTGAAGTTGCCGCCGCCGCCGCCGCCATTGATGCCGCTGGTCGTTGCGACATCGTAACCAGCCGGGCCAGAGCCGCCGCCGCTACCCCCTGCGCCACTCGCCGCGCCTGCTACGCCTGCCCGGTCATCACTCTGCGCTTGCGTAATTGCATCCCAATTCAGGGGCGCGCGACCAAGCGCCTTCATTTCCTCATTCACGCGGTTCTTGATGCTGCGTAGCTGTTCTTCAACAGCCGCGTCCCGAGTGGCAGCGGTAGGAAGGTTGGCGCGGTCGAACATGACGGAATCACGATCCGATACCGTGCCCATGCCCGGCACCTTGAACGCTGCAAGGCCCTGTTGCGCAATCTGATTGCCAGCAACGTCGAAACGAGCGTTGGCGTCTGTAGGAGCGTAATCCCAAATACCCGACAGTCCCTTGGTGGTGCCGATGCCGGTATTATAGAGATACTGAGTACGCCCGACCTGACTGGCAAGCTGCATCAGACGCGATACGCGATCCGTCTGTGCTTGCTTGGTTTCCACCGGGTTTGCGAGTTCGCGCCGGGCCTTTTCGTTGGCGAGGCGCGTGCCCTCCACCTCCAAAGTCGCTTTCTGGATTTCAGAAGGAGCCTTCGCCGCTTCCAGCGCAATCTGCTGCGCCGTCTTCTGGTTGCCTAGTCCCGCGCCAACCAATTCCGTGGACTGCCGCTGCGCCTGCACGGGATTGGGAGCAACAACAGCGCCACCACCTTGCGCGCCGGCAGCTTGCGCCAAAGAGACAGGATTGCCCGCCTCGTCAATGTTCCAGATGTTTCCGGCTTCGTCACGGGCCTGCTGCTGTGCCATTATACCCCCATGCGCCGTAGGATGCTGTCGGCGTAAGAATTCGTCTTCCTGCCCCACAAGCGACGATTAGGCCCGCCGTGGTAAAAACGCAAACCATCACGTACATTGCCGGTCTTGTCCAAGGCTTCTTCCAGATAACCTTGCCCGATAGCGCGCTGATAGTTTGCCGCCGCCTCTGACGTGCCCGACATCAGGTCGGGCCGCCAAGGCACGCCTAGCTTCTTCGCCACGCCTTGCGCGGTTGCGGGCAGAACCTGCGTCAACCCGCGCGCTTGTCCATATTGCGTCTGCGGGCCAGATACGCCAGCACGTCCGCCGCTTTCCTGTTGGATAAGGTGCGGTAAGATGTCACCGGACTGGAAAGGTACGCGCCCCTTGCGGGGTAGCACCTCCTAGTGGCGTAAGTTTGCCGACAGGGGCCGCAGGAGGCGTGCCGTTGGGTCGGACATACTGCCCACCGCCAGCGCCGTCAGGGATGAACTGCGCAGGGTTGGCGAGGGACTGTGCCCGCTGATTGTAAAGCGCGCGGCCTTGCGGCGATGCAGGGTCAATGCCGGCCCCTGCCAAAGCACGAGCAAAGCTGTCATCGGTCGGGGCCTTGGGATGCGCCGCTTCGTAAGCCTGCTTGCGCTCCCAATCCGTGTAGTTATCAGCCCGGCGCTGCTGATACTGCGCCGCCTCCGCCGCCTGTGCCTGACGCATTTGCAGACCGGGGAGGAACGTACCGCGCCCGCCGCCCCACTGAGACAGCGTGTCACCAATCGTGCCAATAATCAGCTTGGCGGTGGACGGCTTGGCGTAGGTCGGGACGGTTGCGTTCTGCTGCACCAACCCGGCACCCTCAGCCGCGCGAGGATCGACCACAGGCATCTTGTCAGGCGCCATCGGCGCGCCGAACAAGCCGCGCTTGGAGAAGCCTACCATCTATCAACCCCCCGCATACGCACTGGCGGCATTGCCGGCCATCTGAGCCAACAGCGACGCAATAGACGGCGATGACTTTTGAGTGGTATTGTTATATTGGCCTAGCAACCCACCAATAGACGAACCCGCCCCCGCCGCAGCCTGCACAGGCGCTTGCTGGGACTGAAGGATGCTTTGGATAACCGACAACGGCTGATACTGAGCCGACGCGATGCCGCCAGCGGCACTAGCCGCCGCGTCCATGCGGCTTCGCTCGTTGCCATAGTCTGTATAACGCAGGTTGGTCGAGTTCTTTGCGAGGTTCTTGGTAATGATGTCTCCAAAAGCAGAGCCGCCGGTCAGTCCGCGCGTGCCAAGCGAAGCGGCGAAGCCATTGCGCACGTCATCGCCAGTCGCGTCAATCTGATCCTGAAGGTAAGGATTGCCAGCGTCCAAGTATTTTCCGGACAAAACATCAGCGTTGTAACCCATTGCCGCTTTCACGTTCGGGTCGCCTGCCGTGTATTTCGCCATCAGGTCAGGCACTGCCCCCGCCAATGAATTAGCAGTCGCAGTGATACCCGGCTGCGCCGCCGTGTACGCCGCGTTGACGTTGTTCGCTGCGCCCTCGATCTGGCTGCCGTAAACGGGAGTAGACTTGCTTGTAGTCTTGGACTTTGAGAACCCCACGTTACAAATCCTTCCGAACGCTAACCTGATGTAACCGAAAACCGCGCTTTTTCAAAATTCTTTCCCACCCCGGACGGGACTCAACGCAGGCAAACGTAACACCTTGTTCGCGTGCCCAATCCTCTGCTTCCGCAATCAGTTTCAGGATACCGGCCAATGCACCTGCCGCCACCAACCCATGCAATTCCGTAGCACCTGCCGGGTATTGTTTCACTACAACAACGATCACGGCATCATCGTTGCCGAACACCCGCGCATCGCCGTTCAGGATTTGCAGGTCCAGCCAGTCGATTGAATAGCAACGCGGGTCCAGCACACCGACGATTTCGGCATGATGCCGGCGGTATTCAGCCCAGAATGGCGGCGGGTAGATCACGGTACGTTCTGCCAATCGGCACCGTCATAGTATTGCAGAACGCCACCTTCAAAACGCACCGCGCCTTTCTGCGTCTTCTGCAACTGACCAATGGCATTAGACACCAGACGCGGCCAATCCTCACGCTTGCCGTCAACGGGTACGGGGATGGGCTTAATCACGCTGCCTCCTTTGGTATGGCAGCACGCGTACCATGATTTATATGGTAACCGTACTTAATATCTGCATCCCGTCTGGCTTGAATAGCGCTTTTCTTGTCTGGGAAAGACCCTAAATAAATGCCTTCCCCATTGACTTTGATGTTAGCAATCCAAGGCTTGTTTGTATTTCTAGGCTCATACTTGACGCCTAAAACTCCGGTTTTGTTGTTTTTTCGTATTCCCGTGTTTTTACTGTTCACTAGGTTTGAAACTTCTCTGAGATTATCAATCCTATTGTCAGAACGATTGCCATTGATGTGGTCGATCTGTCCGTTAGGCCAACGTCCGTAATAAATTGCGAAAGCTACGCGATGGGCAAGCCAATTCTGGCTATCCACTTGAACAGTCAAATAGCCGTCCTTGAAATCGCTTGTAGCAATTTTTCCAGAAAAACGAGTGTTCCAAGTTTTGAATATTCTGTCTTTTGTGAATTCATCGCGGCTGCGAGGCCTTCTAATAATATCACCCGTGCTGGGGTCGTATTGTAAACGACTGCAAAGCAGAGAAGGTGGGGGAAGAATTCGCTTAGCCATTGTAAAACTCCTCCCTTCCTGTATACGCGCTTCATTGGACATAATCAATCAACGAACACCGCCGCCATCGAAATCGCAATCAATTCCTTGCGCATAAGTCCACCGCGTTCCCGCCGCGACCGTCATCGTGAAAGCCATATACTTCCCCCGCGCTCGCACCGGAACGCGCCCGCTGCTTTGCATGCCGCCCGACGTAACAATCCCCAGCGGCCCGCCCATCTGCTGGCGCGCATCGACCTTGATCGTAATGCCCGTGGTCGCATCTGACATAGGCGTTACGGCTCTCACACGCGCCACCAGCGGGTCCGCCAAAGCCTGCCAGCCCATCGTCAGTGTGGCGGCAAGGTTATCGCCTGCCAATGCCCCCAGCCTGTTGTCGCGGCTGACGACGTACAGGCGAGGGTCGCCGCCCTGAAAGCGGGGGTCGTCCAGCGAATACGGCATCGTATCCAAATTGGGATACAGCGCCGCCACATCCTCCAGCGACAGGCTGCTTTCATACCCAGCGAACAGGCCATTAAACCCGATGTCGATGGTCGTGGCGCGGTCCAAGACCCAATTATAGGCCCAGATGCGTCCCGGTACTCCGGGCATTCCCCAGAAAACCAGCGAGCGTTTCGGGTCTACAGAAGCCCACAGCTTTTCGTAATCGTCCTGCGCCACGGTATCGCGGAACGACTGATCGAACTTCTCATTGCCGATGGGGCGCAGCGACTGTCCATCTTCCAGCGACATGAAACCACGGTCGGACAGGAAGAACACTGAACGCCCTGCCTGCGCTATGCTGCCGCTGGAAGCGCAGCCGAAGTTGGGCGTGATTTCCGAGAACGAGAACGGCGCTTCGTCATCGCCAGTGCGCTCCATACGCACCAGCCGGAATCGCTGTAGGATGACGCCGTATTCCCCGCCCGCAATGCCTTTGATTTCGCCACCCGTGAGCATCGGCTGGAAACCTGACTGGTTCGTGCCGGGCGTCCACATCGTATGATCGTTGAACCCCGACCACTTCACCAACAGCTTGTCGCCGCCGGCCTGCGTGATGACGACATAATCACCCACCACCGCCACGCCGTTGGCGCTAGGGCAGCCGGTCAACGCCGACGCCGTAGATGTGTCGAGATTGACCTGCTTCGTCTCTACGCCGTTGACGGCAACCACGAAGTTGCCGAACTGCGTAAACCGCCAGCGGTCCGCAACAGACATCGCCGTCAACAGCGGCGTCCACGAACCACCGGAAAACAGGTCAAGCCCGTTCGCGGTGCCCGCCAGCAGATACGTGGTGCCGTTGGTCGAGATGAACGCCGCGCCGCCCTTGAACGTCGCTGGCAGCGGGTCGCTAATTGTCACCAGCGAACGCACAGGCCGATACCCATCCGCTGCTGGCAGCACGTTGCTGGCAACCGTCAGCACGTCACGCGGTAGCTGGTCCGGCAGGTAGGCGGGGAAGGGGAGGCGTTTGGTGGCCACTAAATCCTCACCCGATTAGACACCTGCGAGATACCGCGCGGGATCAACGGCGCAGCGCCCCAACGCTGGCTCATGGCCGATTGCCGGATCGACTCCATCAGCGTCTGCACCGTCTGCGCCGCGCGGGACTCGCCGTCCGTGTCACGCTCCCGACCATACAGGTAGAACAGCACGCCAGCGACGTAGAGGTCAGGATGCTTGCGCAACAACCAGTTGGACACCTGCGCATCCGAGATTGGCGCAATCCGCTGATAATAGACCATCTCCAGCGCCGCCGTTCCGACAGGCCCTAGGCGCAGGTTATTGCCTTCGATGGTGTACGCTGATGGCGTGCCCGCCTTGCCGTAATAGGTAGACAGCATGCCAGCCGGCGACATGCTTGCCAGCGGCGCGTCCGGCATGCCCTCCACAAAGATAAAGCGCATCTCCAGAAAGTCAGCCGGCAGCATGGTCAGTTCGTCGGTGACGGTAAACACCGCCCGCGCTTCCATGTCCGTCGTGCGCAGCGAACGATTGAACTCCGCTTCAGCCTTCCGCAACGCCCGATCAATCGCAACCTGCGAATAATCAGCGTCGTCCATCATGTCGCGGATTTCGCCGATGAAATCCGTGTAGCTGGAGATCGCGCCGGGGGCGTAGGTTGGGATTGCGATGCTCATTTGGTGCAAGCTCCCGTGCCGTACCGGCTGGCCTGAGCCGCAACGACGTTCCCGCAGGCGATCGCGTCGCTGCCCGGCGCGGTAATCCACGGCCACACCGGGCCACGGTTGCCGCCGAGCAGACGCGCGCCGGGCACCGGCAGCACCCGGTTGTTCTGGATGACGGTGCCGCGACCCTCGTGGACGGCAATGCCCTGGAAGTAGCCGAGGGTCAGGTCATTGTTGCGGATCGTGATGCGGTCGTAGCCGCCTTGGCCGGGATCGCCGAACCAGATGCCCTGAGTGACGCCGTAGCTGGTGTTGCCCTCGATCAGGATGTCGCTGGTCGGCGGGTAGCCGAGCCGCGACCAGCCCTGAATGCAGTCAGGATGGTCGCCGCCCTTCACCAGCTTGCCCGCCGCGTCGAAGATGTCGAGGACAGGATGGAAGTTGATGCACTGGTTGCCGGCGACATGCACCCGCTGCACCATCGCGAGGTTGATGCCGTCCGAGCGGACGCCGTCCAGCCGGTTGCCGATGATCTCCACGTCCGTGCTCTTCGTGGCGGTGATCCCGACGCGCGCGCCGGACACGATCATGCCGGAGACAAGGATGCGCTTGGCCGTGTCGATCATCACAGCAGAGCCGCCCCCTTCGCCTTTCACTATGCCGCCACGGATGTTGATGCCGGCGGTCGACCGGACGATCACGCTGGTGAAGGTGGCGGCGCGGGCGTCGACCTCGATCGCGGGCGAATAGTCGTCGCGCGGCAGCTGGACCGCCCCGTACTCGCCACGGGCGAGCGTGACGATGTCGCCGGCCTTCGCCTTCTGCATTGTTGTTGAGAAGGTGGCGGGGGTCGCGGTCAGGGCCGCGAGGATCAGGGCGTGGATCATGACGTGACCAACTCCATTCCCATCTGAAACACGTCGATCACGGCAGACACCGTCTGAGACGCGCCGGTCTGGTTGTCGAAGCGCATATCGAGATAGATGCCGGTCGAGCCGATCGTGCCCATCACGCCCGGCCCGCCGTTGGCCGTGTCCATGAAGGGATCGGCCAGATCGTTCATCTGGGTTTGCAGCACGTAGTCGCCGGCAGCATCGCCGTTGGCGACGTTGAACAGGTAGCCGGCGCGGTCATTCGTTCCGCCGGCACCACCCGCGAACGCTGTGGCGACCTGTGTCCGCGTCGCGCTCTCTGTGCACTGCACGGTCTGACGGAGGGCAACGCCCGCAAGCTGCTGACTGCCCGCTGCGACCTTGACGTTTGCCACGCCCCTGATTTTCTTCGTGGCCGTTAGCTGACCAGCGACTGCAACCGCCTGGTAGCACGATAGCGTCCACACCGACGCATCGGCCAGCGTGCCGCTGATCGTCAGGCGAACACCGCGAAAGCCTGCTGCGTTCGTGATGGTCTTGTCGGCAAGGATTGTGATCCCGCCGCCTGTGCCGCTTGCGGACAACGAAATGCCTTGTGGGAGTGCCGTCGCGGCGGGGAATGTAGCACCCGATGAGCCGGTAATAACCTGCCCCGTGCCCGTACCGTCCAGCATCAACGGATTGCTGTGCACGAACAGATTGCCGTTGCCGGTTCCGCCTCCGCCCACGCCGCCCGTAGGATTGCCGGTCGGAAGGACGATCTGGGAAGCGAGGCCGGTGTAGGTCGCGCCATAAACCGCAATCAGACGCGCGTGAAGCAGCTCGGACGCCCGCTTACAGGCGTATGCGGTCCAGTGCAGGCCGTCGCGCAGGTATTGAGCATTGTTCTTCCATGAACCCGTGCTGCTGCCCGCTGCGTCCAGAAACTCGCTCCACAGGTCGATGACGATCGTGTCAGAGCGCGCGTTGGCATGGCCGCTCGCGAAATCCAGCGTCTTTTGCCAGTCGGCGAAGGCCCTCATCTCGTCGGTGGCAAAACCCTTCTTGAGGGTCGATGTGCCCCCGGTCGGCGTGTTGACGCCAGTCGGGAAGATCGTGAACAGCACCTTCAACTTGCTGCCCGAGCCACTCAGGATCGTCAGCGTGTTGGTCCGGCTGGTCGCCGCGTAGCTGCTGTTTTGATCGTTGATGCCCATTTGGAACATCGCAATGCCGGCAGGATGCGCCGCAACGTCAGTGTAGCCCTTGTTGCTGACGAACCCCGTGGATGAGGCAGGGCGGTACCAGACGCCCGCAGGCGTTGTGCCGTTGACGCCATCCAGACGCGGATTTGCCGCCATCTGGGTCGTGGTGGACGTGGAGCAACCGAAGTTGGGATAACGCCCGAGACGCACCCTTCCCTGCGTGCCTTGCTCAATCCACCCGGCCCAACCGTAATTAGACGAAATAGCCTGATAGCCATTGGCGTTGAGAATGCCCGAAGTGCCATTCTCAGTCAGGCTGTCGCCGAATGCTGTCATGTCCCAGTTTGTAGGGGCGGCGATACTCGCAGCGCCAGACGGCAAAACCGTAATAGGGTTGGTTTTGGGTGAATTGGTTGCGCCAGCTAACGTTTCGGTCAAACCTGCGGTAACAGTCCCGGCAACGGCAGTGCCGTCGAAGCTGAACGTACGCGCGCCGCTGTTGACGGTTAGGCCGGTAACGCCGCTTGTGATCGTAGAACCAGAATAAGCACCGTTGATGCTGCCGTTTGTAACGGTCCCGCTCGTTATTGCGGTCGAAAGGGTCAGCGTACCCAGCGTAATAACAATTGGCCCGCCCGCCTGCGCGCCACCCGATGCCGATAGAATATCGTCAAAGTTAGGGTCTTGGCTGCGCCCCATGCTTGACAGAATGATGTCTAGGTTCGTGTTAGCCATCATGTAATCCTATAGACAGAAACTGGAATGGAATAGGTAGCACCAATGCCGAGAAGCGGCGTGTAATAGCCAATGCTTACACTATTTGCAGCGACAGGGTAAGCGTTCTGCACTTCGCAGCCAGTGGTGGCCGCGCCATTCGGTACGACCAGCAGCTTGCCCATGTCCGTAGTGGCAATGCCCGTAAGCGGCAGGGTCATGCGCTTCATGCCGACAGCTAGGGAGATCAGCAGGGTTTCGGTGACGACGACGCTGCCGATCAGCACTAACCGGCCCGTAGGCAACGGGTGGACGTGATCTTCGCGACTGGCATTGGCGGAAGCTCCCGCCGCTGCCGTGCCTAGAGGCTGCGGTGTGGCGGTGCCTAGAGGGGTTGCTGTAGCATTGCTGCCTGCCACCCCCGGCGCGCCAGTAGCACCCGTAGCACCCTGAATACCTTGCGGCCCCTGCGCACCCGTGGCCCCGGTCGCGCCTGTTGCTCCCGTGGGTCCGGTAAACCCGATGTCACCCTTCGCACCCGTTGCCCCGGTATCACCCTTTAAGCCTTGCGGCCCTTGTGCGCCTGTCGCGCCTGTGTCGCCCTTCAGGCCCTGCGCACCTGTAGCGCCTGTATCTCCCTTTAAGCCCTGAATACCCTGCGCCCCGGTGTCACCCTTCAGGCCAGTTGCGCCTGTTGCGCCTTGCGCTCCCGTATCGCCCTTAGGCCCCTGTGCTCCTGTCGGACCAGCGGGGCCAGTTGCGCCTGTATCCCCCTTCGGCCCCTGCAAGCCCATAGGGCCAGCGGGCCCTTGCGAACCAGCATCACCCATACTGCCTTTGAGCGGGTATCCGGGAATTTTGGTGCTCACTACGCGCCAGACCCGTAGATCAGGATAAACCGCGTGCGCTTGCCCTCAAATGCCCAGCCGCCAGTAGACGTGTAGATCGGAAATCCCGGTTCGTCATCGGCTACAGCCGCAACCCACTGGGGCATCTGCGTGCGACCAAGGTACGCCTCGCCGGGGTGGATATAGTGACCATTCTCTTTGATCGTCGGCATATCGGCTGCCGACCCACGCCAGCCCGCAAACCAGATATGAAACGGATTAGGGTTGCGGATGATGAAGCTGGTAACACCCTGCCCTGTCATCGCCGGAACAGCAACGGGCTGCGCCGTCAGACCGATGTTGCCGATAATAGGCTTCACATTAAGGTTGCGCCGAAAAGGTTGGATCAGGGAATCAGCCATTTTGCTTCACCCATCCGCTATCGGAGGCAACCTCGCCATTGAGGTACGTCAAAGTTCGAACCCACGTGCCGCCGTTCCGTACGGTTTGCGTCAAAAGGTTGCCGCTGGGATCGTAGGTGTTGGTAAAGCCCCGATAGGTCGGCACAATGCCGCCGTCAGTGTCGAGGTCTACAGCGGTGGTGTATATCACGCTGTCATCGCCGCTGCTGACAATCAATCGCCCGCGCTGATCGACTTGTGGGTTAACCTGCTGGCCGTCCACCAGCATGGGCAGCAATTTGGTAAAGATGCCGAAACCAACTGCCACGCTCGCGCCCCTAAATGATAAATTCGCGGACCCTCAAATAGCGGTAATCTGGATGATTTAGCAAGCGTTTTACGCCGTTTTTGTGTTCCGGGTTCCAGAACTCCACACCGTGCTTTGTCGCCCACTCGTACATAACAAGGGTGGGAATATGCGCAGCGTGCCACATCTCGCTGCGGCGGTCCCAACTCTCAGCCTGCGCTTCTTTGTTTCTATCAAGAATGGGGGCGACATCCTGTTCACGCCGGAAATGCCACTGGCCCCCATTCTCGTCATCGGACGAGAACCAAGTCTTCATGCCCGTTGCCGGGTCATAGTCAAAAAGGCGCTCGCCCGATGCCATCTTACTTCACCTGCTTGTTGTCGCGCAGGATTTTGGCCGTGTCCTTGTCCACCTTCATGGACTGTCCGCGACCAAGCGTGCGCCCGTCGCCGATATGCACGGCGGTGGGCAGATCGTCCGAACCCGTAACCTCGACCATATCGGCCTCGTCACGGCTCTTGCGGGTTTCGCGGCCCTTGTCGTCCGTCTCGACCACGATGTTCGCATCCGGCTCCGAACGCTGGCCGTGCGGGTTCGGATTGGCGTCGGTGGGTGAAAGCGGATGCTCCACAACGGTTTCACCGGCAACATAGTCCGATACATCGCGCATTTCCTCCGTCTCGACGCCAAGCGCGGCTGCCAGCTTTCCGGCCTCCGACACATCCGCATACTGATCGGCAGGCTTCACCGGCTCACCCAGCGGGTTCGCAGGCGGGAGGTCACGCACACCCGGAGCGGTATCACCCGACTCCTTCGTCTCAGGCAAATCCTTGCCCTGCGTGTTGGTTTCCAGAACCGTTGCTTCGTCCTGGTGAGCGTCCTTGCGGGGTCGTCCCATGATGTGTTCCTTCCTAAGTGGCCCGGTCACATAACGCGCAACCGGGCCTTATGGGGTTCAGGTGAGATCAGCGATGATCGCGTTGCCGGCATCGTTTAGGCAGACGAGCGTTTCTTCAACGTGCATCTCTTCACGCTTCGCAAGACCAGTCTTCGCCAGCGGGTTGACCTGCATCGGGTCCAGCGTGGCAACACGCCACAGGGCCGGGTCCAGCACCAGCGCAGAGCGGGCATCAATGAAGCGGTTGGGCACGAACTGAAGTTCGCCCACATCCGAGACATAGACATCCGCGCCAGCGATGATCGTCAGCCGCTGGTTGCCGACTTCACGACGCTGCTGAGCAAGACCAGAGAACGTCGCCGCCGTCTGCTTCTGACCCAGCGACATCATCACCATCGTCGGGTCGCCGCCAGCATTCCATGCCGACGCAATCGACGCCTTCAGCAACGCTTCCGTGAAAGCGCGCTGCGTGCCGTTGGTAGCGGCAGCGTTAGGATAGCCCGTCGTGGTGCCGCTCAAGGTCGGGTTGGTGCCGCCTGTGCCACGGCTGGCGTTGGTGCGGATGAACGCCTGCGCGCCTGCCGCTTCGCCCGCAACCGTGGACGACGGCGGGACCGCTGCCAGATTGGCGAGATACCGCGCCTCGCGGTCACGCTTCAGTTCCTAGCCGGCCTTGGCGATCTGGTACGAATGCTCGTTCGCGCGGCCTGCGGCCTTCACCGCCTGCTGCGTGGTCGAGGTGCCGACAACCTTGGTGAAAATCTGGGTGTAATTGCCCAGACGGGTTGTCGCCGGACGGTTCTCGTTCGACAGGTCGTCGCCCTGAACCGCCTTGTTGTTCGGATTGGCCGACACCAGCGCATCCGTCTGCCACTCGGTATAAACCGCGCTGGCCGTCTGACGCCCGATAGCCGTCAGGAACGGCGTTTCGGTAGGCGAAATGTTGCTGATAACGTCTGCGAGGTCTTCACGATTGCCGACCCGGCTCATCGTCTGAATGGTATTCGATGGAACTGCCATGATAGTGATCCACTTGCGGAAGGGCCTACTGTCTCACGACGTTGGCTGGCGTAAGCCCTTATCCAAAACCCATGCGAGCAAGGGCAGCAGCACCGTCTTCAACTTTGCCGGTCTGCCGCAAACGCTCACGCGACTCGCGAACTCCACGGCCCTCTGCGCTGCTAGGCTGGGCAGCATTGGGCTTGGTCGTCCGCGTCTTTTTGCCATCCCGAACGCGCTGCATCTGACGAGCCGTTGCGGCATCGTACTTATCAGCCTTCTCACGCCAATCCGCGACCTGACGCAAAGCCTTCAACTCACCGGCGGTCGCGTGCTGCATCTGGTTCTTGTCCAATCCCAACACATCGGCTGCGCCTAGTGCCTTCTTGAACCATTCCTCTCGCGTGGCTTCGTTCGCCACCTCAGGAATTGCCATCAACTCACGATCCCGCTGCTGAATTTCAGCTTCGGTCATTGCGCTATCGGCGTCAGTGCCAAGCGCCTCTGCCTGCTGCATGAAGTCGTCATGCTGGGCCTTCAGGGCGTCATACTGCGCTTTCTGGGCAATGTAAGCGCCAGGGTCCGTCATCGCCAACTGCGGGTCAGGCGTTTGCGGAGCGATATGCTCCCCAATCGTCCGAAGCTGCTGGGCAAACTTGGCCTGTGCTACTGCGTCGGCTTGGGCTGCGCGCGTTTCCGCTGTCCGCTGGGCCTCTGCTGCCTTCGTGGTTGCCGTCTGGACCTGAACCGCCCTACGGGCTTCCAGATCGGCCACGTATTGCTGCGCCTCTTTGGGAAGAGCAGCAAACTTGGCCTTTTCCTCGGCATTCAGGCTAACGGGCGCGTCGATGGCCGCTTGCGGTTCGTCGTCCCCGTCGCCCTGTTCTTCGTCGTCATCGCCGTCAGGAAGTTCTAATTCTTCCTCCCCCGGCTCCTCCGTCGAATTTTCCTGTTCCTCGCCGTTGTCCTCTTCAGGACCGTCAAGGTTGATGCCGTCAATCAATGCCGCTGCGCTGTCGAGATCATCGCCGCCGGCTGCTCCATCATCTGGAAACTGGGCCATAGGTTCTCCTAACGTCCGACATAGCGGCCAACATTAGCCACACGGTCTACGTGTTCCTTCTCTTTAGCACGAATATGGCCGGTATCAATAACCGTCCGTACTTTTGCCTCCAGTTCCTGCGCAATCTTGTCGGCAACGCTCAAAGCAAGCTGTTTGCCGCGATCATCCGGCGATAGCTGGCTGTATTTCGCGAAGTAATCCGCTCGCAGGCTGTGGATCATGTCATACAGCCCACCGTCCTCCGTCGCGAAGGCTTCCCACCGCTGCCCCCGTGCAATGGCGTCCGTGCCGTTTTGTGTTCGCGTATAAGGGCGCGGTGCATCGGCGCGGGTGTAGCCCAGCCAGAGGAAGAAGCGGTTAAGCAGGGTCATTAATCTTCCCCGAACATATCACGCAACAGCATGCGTTGAGCGCGGACAAACATGCCCAACCGCTCTGTGCATGACGCTTTTCCAGCATGAATAGTTTGCATTAAATCAAGGTCAGGATCGCCGTCAGGACTGCTGTCCAAGCCTACAATCATTAAACTGTGGACTTGCCATTCTTCAGCGTCAATGCGACGAATTGCCTCAACCAAAGCATCGCGCGGTGTCGTATTTTCTACTTTGCTCGCCGCCTTGAAACGGACAGCGCCTAAATCAACGACGCTCATTTGTCCAATCTCCCACCTTCACGGTTCTGCCCAATGTCCGCGTCAGTCTCAGCCTTACGGCTAATGGCATAAGCCTTGACTTCAGCTTCCTTGTTCGTGCGATAGATTGCAAGTGCAGCCTCATCGTCAGCACGCTCACGGGCCAACTGTGCGTCTAGCGCTGCTTGCTCGCGCTTCTGTGCCAATTCGAGGCTATGCCGCTCGCGTAGAACCTCAAGGTTCGCTGCCGCCTCTTCCCGCTTCAGATCGATTTGTGCAGCGGCTTTCTGCTTCTCAAATTCCAGCTTTTGTTGTTCCCGCTGCTGCTCAGCCTGCATCGCCAGCATTTCAGGGTCTGGCTGTTCCTGCTCCTGAATGGGCTGGCCGGTGTTGGGATCAATGACCGGCGGCGCATCCGGGTCCTTCCAATAGTCATCGCCCTTGCCGATGCCCAGATCGCGAACCAGCCCATCGATAGCGTGGAACAGGTTCTTGGGGCTGACAACGCCGTTCGTGAAGCCCTCAGCCAAGAACGGCGCAAGCTGTAGCCGCGCCTGCACCCGCTTGTCCTTAGACCCGGTGCCCAGCCCAACCTTGATCGACAGGTTCACGTCCTCAGGCCACTGACCCGGATCAACCCGCTTATACTGCCCGTCTACCTTGATATTGAACGGCTCGCCTTCACGCCTCATCAGGCGATACTTCTTCGCCATCAACCGCGAAAACGACTCCGCAAAGTTGCGCGCGATGAATTCTTCCTGCTGCTGTCCCTGCTCCTGCAACCCCCGAAACGCCGTCGCCGTGTTGGTGTTTAGCGTGTCGGCGTTCATGCCTTGGTTAAGGCGCGTAATGCCGGTGCGGGACTCGCGCTCGCCAGCAAGCCACTCCATCACGCCCAGCGACTTGCCGATGTCGAAGCTGGTCGTATACGGCACCACGCCGCCAATGTCCGACACTCGGATAGGCGCGCCAGCAATGGGCGACAGCAAATCGTCAATGGTGTTTTCGTCCATGCCCCGCGTGGACACCACAGGACGCGGCATGTTTCCTTGATACATGCCATCGAACAACTGCCGCGCAATCGTGGACCGGGCAAGCTGGATGTCCATTACCTTATCGGCCAGCGAATACCCCACCAGCCGATGCGGACGCGGAAACGGGCAGAACACCGAAAACGGCTGTTCGTCCACAATCTCGATTGCCAGTTCGCCGTCCTGCCAGCGTAGGATTTCATTCTCTACGCGGAAAACCTTGACGCGCTCGGCAATGCCGTCGCGATCCAGATCGATGCGGGCGTATTCCTCCCACAACTGCACCTGCTGAAGCGCTGTGGTGCTTTCCGGGTCTGGCTCCCACGTATCGCGATCTGTGGCTTGTAAGCGCGTGTCAGGCAGCGCCGAATAGGACGGCAGCGCATAGACCTGATCGCGGTCGAAGCCCATGTCCACGAGGTCAGAGCGCGTTTTGATCGGGCAATGCGCCAGATAGTCCGCTTCGTCTTCGTGCCGTGCACGCGCCGAATAGCGAAACTCGTTCGCGGGAATTGTTTCGTCAATGAAACGCTTTTCACGGCGCTCCATTTTCAGCGATAGGGTGTAGGTGCCGTCAGGCTGCGGTTCGGCATCCTCCACTTCGCCGTCGAAGCCTTCCAGTTCGACAGGATCGGAAATGGTGATACGCTCCCGCATCACCCGCTCTTCCTCCACCATCGCCGTCTTGGTGACACCGTAGCGTTCCAGCAGTCCGCACGTCAGCCAATCATGCAGTACCCGGTAGCCGTCCTGCTGTCGCATGAAGGCATAGCCGATTGCCGCCGTGGCTTCCTCAGCCGCCTTCTCGTTGTCTTCGTCGGTCGCCTCAAACTCAACAACACGGTCACCGCTGACGAACGCCCGCAACACCGACACCGCCATGTAATCGATGGCTTCCTGCACGTCGGGCAGGACGATCTGGCTGCGCCCGTCTACTTCGTTGCCGAATGGCCGCGCTTCGTAATACCGCCGCGATGCTTCCTGATAATCGCGGACACGCTCCCACTCGGACTCTGCGCTTTCCGCCTCGCGCTTCAGGGCATCGACCAGTTCTTCCAGGTTGATGCCGGGCTGGGGCTGCTCTTCTTCGGCAACTAGGGGCGCTGGGTCGATCATCATGGGCAACGTCGCCATCAAACCGCCTCCAGCAATTCGCGAACGTAGCCAGAGTGAAGCCTTACGGTGCTACCGCCTCGCTCCAGTTCCGAAAGCGTGCGGCAGAAGGCCTTGCCGTCTTCGTTGGCGTTAGTTGCCTCCAACAGGGCCACGACGTTATCAGCGGGCTCCGCCCATTCGCGGAATCCATATTCTGCTGGAGCATTGACTTCGGCCCAAAGGCGGTCACGCAATCCCTTGTCCATCAAACAACTCCACGCCGCAGCTTGCTTAAATCCAGCGAACCGTTGCCGGAACGCTCAGGCCGGATGGCCGCACTTTCGAAGCTCTTATAGCCGTGAGAGAACTCATCATGCAACGCGTATGACTTGAACTGACCTAGCTTATCATCCCACGCCTTGCGATAATTGTCCATGCAGGCAATCAACCGGGCGCAACGGACTTCATCGAACCACACTTTGCCCAGAAACGACCGCGACGCGTCAATGCCTGCCTGCTCCGTGTCAATACGCTTCAGCACATCGATTGGCTTGATGCCCGCACGCTCGGCATGCATCCGCCGCGTGTCCGCCACCTCCGTCAATGATCGTTGGTCAGCGTCATGCGGCATGTAGTGCCGGCTGTAGTTATAGCCCTTGCGGTTTAGCACAGCAGCGTAATGCCCAAAGCCTTCGCCGCTGTTCTCGTAATAGTCGATTGCCCGACGTTCGAAGCCATGATCCTGCCAGAACGTAATCGTCATGCTGTCGTTAAGGCCCAAGTCCCACGTTGTGTAGACCGGGGCATCCATGATCGGGATACGACAAATGCGGCCTTCACGCCGAACCCTGCGCATCTCAGTGGCAAAGTAAGCGCCTTCAATACTTGCTTCGAACGCCTCTTGTGGCGTCGAAGGATACTCGCGCTTCATGTCCTCGCCCTGCTGCTCGGCTTTCTTCACATACCAAGCAACCTGTTCCTGGCGCAGGATAATGCCATGCTTGTGAGCGAGGTCTTCGAAATACGCTTGCCATTCCGCCGTGATCGTCACGTCTTCGTGCAATTCGTATTCGGCGCTGGTCCACCACGGCGCAAAATGGAACTTGAAATCCAATGCGGTCAACGGCGTGCCGGAATCGGCCTTCTGCTGCGCTTTCTGCGTCAAGTCGTAGAAATGTCCAGCCTGCCCTTCCGCCGTGCTTTCGATAACGATGCGCTGCCCAGCCTGCACCGTATTAAACGCGCCTGAGCGCACCTCACGGGCCTTTTCGGGGTATTTGGCACATAGCTTACCATATTCGCTGACATGCAGCCTCTGGAGCGTCCCTGAGCGCAGTGACGTGCCAACGCGGATGCTGGAACCGTTGCTAAACTTCATGCTGTCGGCTGCATCCTGCTCCGCCGACACGACGGCGCGGAATTCCACCGGCAGCTTGTCGTAAGCAAACTTGATCTTGTCCGCAAAAAACGCCTTTGCGTCGTTCAGGTTATGCGCGATGACACCAGCGGCAGTATTGGGAATGAATAGACAGTCATCCAGCATGTCGATCTGAATAACCGTCGTGAAACCCTTCTGGCGCGCTTTAAGAACGACATCCATTCCATGTCGTTCATCAATGAATTTAGCTTGATCCGCGTTCATGCGGAATGGAACGGTAGCGCCGTCTTTGTCCTTGATGCTGTAAAACCCGTCAGCAAGACGATCGCGCTTAGTCGGCCACCGCTTAGCCGCAAGGTTTAAGACTTGTGCCCCAGCCATGAAGCAGCCTCTTCGCTCATTGTGATGGTCTGCTTAACTTCAGACTTATCGCGCCACTCGTCAGGATCGGCGTTCTTTAGCGCAAACATACGCGCCGTTACAGCCGGACCGCTTTCCGCCGAAAGCATCGTTTCTTCCAGCGCAGCAGTGCGCGCAGCCTTCCCTACGCGTACACTTTCCGAAAATTCCGGATGCTGCTCAATCCATTCGTTGATCGTGGACCGCGCAACGAGAATACGACCAGCGAAAGCGGTGAGAGACAAGCCCTGTTGCATCGTCTCAATCACCGCATCGCAATAGGCGGGATCATACTTGGTGGGGCGTCCTGCTGGCATCACCCGAATATAGCCCGAACCAGCCGTGCCGACAAGCGGTAGCCGAGACCACGGAAGAAGCCTAACCGGAAATGGTCTAGGTTGGTCATGGACGCTCTCCATTGATGCGAAGTTCATAACGATCAAACACGTCATGCCGATACCGGTCGCGATCAATCTGCACCCCTGTTTCGTCCCTGACTATCCAGAAATGCGGCCAAGAGGTTTCGCGGTTCATCGTCCAGCCGTTGTCGAACTTGTAACCGTCCTTATCGTCCATCACTCCCCCTCCATCTCACGAAGCGCGTTGAGTGCGGCGCGGGCGTACGGAACAAAAGACTTCCAGTCCTTGATGTCGCATCGAATGCCCTTGGCCCACAATTCGCTCTGATCGGCTTGTGCCATCGCCCTAGCCATCACCTCCACCTTCGCCTCATCATCCACCCCATCCGACGCAATGACGCGCTCAACGTGGGCGGCAATCTGCTCAGGGCCGTAGACGCCGGGGACGGTCATGCCTCGCTTTCCTTGCGCTCAAAATGCTCCGCAATCCGTATGTATCGGTCTGCATCCGCTAAATGCCGATCGCGATAATAAGATAACTGCCCAACCTCGTTAGCAAGCCTTTCGGCTTCACAGGCCATATACAACCAATAATCTGATTGCTCCTTCATCACCCCTCCCCCTCAGCCAGAGCGCGCCCGCGAAGAATAGCTTCACGAACGATATCCCGCGTCGACCAATCCTTCATGACCAACTCGTCAACAATTACCTCAACAGGATCAACCACCGGCTCCATG
>Ga0182212_1000034_pt1 | contig 24901 bp, 18 predicted proteins | sample G5R1MG_21_FD_129666 | JGI IMG/M metagenome (GOLD analysis project Ga0182212, IMG submission 129666) | Switchgrass phyllosphere microbial communities from Michigan, USA - G5R3_MAIN_03OCT2016_LD1 MG | ecosystem: Host-associated > Plants > Phyllosphere > Phylloplane/Leaf | place: USA: Michigan... | reverse complement strand
TCGTTACCGGAATCGCTTTGACGTTTTGGTATATAGGAAATGTTGATTTGGCTTTTTCGAGTGTTGAATTTTTAATGAGAGAAGTTAATGGCGGTTGGTTAATACGTTATTTGCACTCTAACGTAATTCGTGCAACTATCTGCAAAATTAAAAACATATATGTAAATATTATAAATATGACAAGCAATTTTGGTTCAAAAGTTGGCCGGCATGGGGTAAAATGCAAAAAATGTTAAATTCATCCTCAAGTTTTGTAAACATAAAAAAAATATTGCAAGTAAGCGCGCTTGCTATAGTATTAAAAATGTTTTACTGTAAAGTATTTACATACTTTTATAACGTAGAAGTGACGGTACCAAAAGAACAAGTAGTTTTTGCTGGTATAGTAGCGGCGTTAGTAACTGGAACAATAATAGCATGTTTATTAGTTTTTCCTGAAAATGTAATGTTAAATAGTGTGGTAGATCAGTTACACAAAATGCTCGTAGTAATGTTAATTACATTATTAATGGGAGGCGTTTATGCAGTATTAAACTGTGGGCAGTGGGCCGAGGCTATAGTGAGTTCGTTTTGGATTTTTACAGTATATAAAGCATATTGGACCGACTCGCAATTAATGAGATATTGTGTGCTGGAAATAAAAAATTTAAAAGCAAACGGATTTCCTTTCTTAAATCAAAAAGAAATGAGCATGGATTTACAACGCATTGTATCCGAGTCAGAGCACAATTTAGATGCGTGTAAAAATTTGTTGCGAGAAGAAGTGGAAAAAGAAAAACTTAGATTAGTAGAAGAGACAAAAATTTTGGAAAATTATAAATCTGGTAAAGGCGATGAGAATAATAATAATATTACGGAATGGTTTTTATGGTTTATGGGTATAAAAAAAGATGGAGTAACTAATGGCTGGACGCCAAGCTTATGGACTTGGGGAATAAGTGGCGTCTTCATAGTGGCATGCCTAGGCCTAACACTTGCGAGTATAGGAGCATTAAGTGCCAAAGCAGATATACTGGAAACGCAAACTTCGCTATTAACAACTTTAGAATTTGCAAGAACAGAAGAAACACATATGGCTGTTGATATTTTGGAAAGGTTGAATGAAGAAATAAATGTTCAGTCTAGAAGACTCACAGAAGTGATAGCTCAAGTAAACGAATTGTCTAATCAACTTGCTAGTCAAAAAGCGGTTACAGGAAATTTAAATAACGCGATGGTAGCTTTAAATAATACCTTTGTTAATTCTATGTGGATTATCACAAAATCAGCCCGAGCTGCAACGACAGCCTATGAAAACGGAACGGCTAATGTTTCGCAAGTTGTAAAAATTGCGCTGCAATATGGAGCCCTATTTCATATGTTTAATGAAAAAAAATTACAAATAGAAGGCCGAAGTGCTGAAGGAACGATTAGTTTGACGGAAACTCCAGCATCTTCGGTGGACTCTCTATTTCCAGGAGTTGGTAATTCACTTATTTAGAAAAAACAATCATGTATAGGAATACGAGTAGAGGAATAACTATTACTGAAGAAAACACTTCAACATTAGATAGTTCTGCTTTTGTTTTTGACCAGATAGCTATACGTCGCGTAGCAGAAGGTTTAGAAGCCACCACAATAAATCTAAATAATGCAACCGAAGGTATAAACCCTGTATTGAGACTTTCCCCGGTAACGGAAGAGTTACCGTTACAGCCGGTGCGAGCTTCACAGGTGGCGCAAGTCTCGCAGCCTCCGCAGATATCCCCAGGGTTAGAGGAGTTTATGGGTAGAGAACGGGTTGTCAGGGAGGATATGCAAGACGTTACAACCCCCACACAGGCTACACAAGGGGCGTCTGTTCGCTCAACGACACTTGGTACAACAGAATTTAGGGCTAATACATATATAAATACTGAACATGATTATACTGGCGTAGGAGAACAAATTGCAGACTTGGCGACACATGTAAATCAGAATATTGTACCGCACCATACTCGGTTGGGTGATGCCATAGAGCAGCATTATTTAGCTCGTATGAGAGGCGAAAGCTTGTTAGACTGGGCTCATTATGCGTATGAACATTTCTTACAATATCCATACGGAGTTATTTGGGCTGTTGGTGTAGGATTACTTGCAGCTGGAATTATGACAGGAATTTTAAGGTATTTTCGTGCTGGACACACTGCGAATACGAATACTGGTGCTGGTATTACCAGAGCGGTGCCTCATACATTAAGAGAACATTTAGCGAAAGGGTTTTGGGATTGGGTTAAAGAAAAAACAAAATAGCAAGCTAATCTTACACAATAAAATATCTAAATATTTTATTGTGTAAGATTAATAAATAATGTCATTGCCTATTTTTATATTCCCGAGTTCAAAATATATTTCGTTTTGTAGGTTGGGTTAAGCCTGTCAAGGATGCCGGCTTGCTGCTAAGCTAACTTTTAAACCCGAGGATTATTATAATATGAGCTAACTTAAGGTTGGGTCAGTTACTTTTGAACGGATTGTTAAATAAATATTTAGAGTAAATTTTTAGCTTTTTTTTGCGAATTGGTGAGTATGGTGTGTGAACTGTTACGTATTTAAATTTTCAGGTAGTGTAGTTTTGTATTAAGTTATAAATACAAAGGTACAACAACAAAGGTTTGTAAATATGTTAAACAATAAAAAAAAATTAATATTGTTATGACACGCATAACGTGGGTTGTTGGTGAATTTATAGTTTACCAAGCTGTATTGCGTTTAACTGGTCTGAGAGGACGGCCAGTCACATTGGGACTGCAAAAGGCCCAACTTCGTTAGGGGCAGCAGTGGGGAATCTTGGACAATGAGCGAAAGCTTGATCTGGCAACGCTACGTAGGTGATGTAACGTAAACGTTAAAGCCTAGAGTTGACAAAGATAATGATTTTAAGTCAATAGAAAAGTCCCGACTAACCTCGTGCCAGCAGTCGCGGTAATACGGGGGGGACCAGTGTTAGTCACATTGATTGGGCGTAAAGGGTGTGTAGACGGCTTAATCAATCTTATATAAAAGCCTACAAAAAGTGTAGAAATTATAAGATATTGTTTCGCTAGAGTAGTTTAGAGGAAGGTGGTATTCTTAGTGGAGTTGTGATATCCGGAGATATTAAGAAGACCCTCAAAGGCGAAGGCAACTATCCATAAATTACTGACGTTCAGATACGGAAGCATGGGGATCGAACGAGATTAGAGACCTCGGTAGTCCATGCCCTCAAACATGAGTGTTAAATTGAAATCAAAGTTATTATTCGTTCGCAAAAGCATTTTTATGTTTTTAGAAAAGTAAAAACTAACAGATTATTGGTTTAAGTTAACGCGTAAACACTCCGCCTGGAGAGTAATGCCGCAAGGTCGAAACTCAAAGGAATTGGCGGGAATCTAAACAAGTGGTGGAACATGTGGTTTAATGCGTCAATACTCGCAGAACCTTACCTTTACTTGCTATTTAAATAGAGAACAGCTAATACTGTTAATTTGTTTTTATTTAAAAGGATAAATAAACAAAAGTTTGAATCAGGTGCTGCATGGCTGTCGTTAGCCCGTGTCGTGAGACGTGCGGTTAAATCCTGTAAACGGGCGCAACCCAGGTACTTTTCGATATTAAAATTAACGCATAAACGGCAATTGAATAAAATCGAGAGAGTTTAATGCAGGGTTAAAATTTTTATAAAAAGTATATAAATATTAAAAACGTGGAAGTTGGTCAACGTCAAGTCTAGATGGCCTTTATGAAAATGGGCGACACACATGTTACAATGGTGATGACAAAAAGAAGCAAAGTAAAACGTTGCAAGGCAGAGCAAAGCTAAAAATATTATCTCAGTACGGATCGAGTTCTGCAAATCGAACACGTGAAGGAGGAATCGCAAGTAATCGTAAATCAGAAAGATACGGTGAATATGTTCCAGATTTTGTACACACCGCCCGTCACGCCACGGAAGTTGGTAGTAATTGAAATAGGGCGCGTTTGTAAAGAAATAAACTTTGTTTTTTTTTACGGAACGTTTTATGACATTGAGATCGGTAACTGGGGTGAAGTCGTAACATGGTAATTGTAGGGGAACCTGTAGTTGGATCAGAAAATATAACGTTTATATTTTGAGACTTTTTTTATTACAAATTTTGTATATTTTTTTTAAGCGTTGGGTTTGATCCTGGCTCTGAATGAATGCTTGTAGCGTGCTTCGACACATGCGAGTAACATGAAAAGCTTTTTTATGCATTATTAGTTTTACTTTTACTTTTAATTTTATTTGTATGAGCTAAACCTTCCCATAGTTTAACGGTAAAACACACTGCTCATAACGGTCGAGTTATTGGTTCAACTCCAATTGGGGAGACTTTTGCTTTTTTGTTTTTTTTTTAGAGTAAATTTATTATTATTTTTTTTTAGATATAGAAAATGCATATGAAGGATACCTAGGCTTAAAAAAAGGACGTTGTTAACGAAAATTAGTGGTAGTTAAACTAAATATGGATTACTAAGTTTCCTCAGGGGGTAACCCTAATTAAAAATTTATTTTACCCAATGAATTGAAACATCTTAGTAATTGGAGGAAAAAAAATCAACCGAGATCTTTTTAGTAGTGGCGAGCGAATGAAAGAAACTTCTTTATATTACCCAAAAGGTTTTTCAATTTGGTTGGAATACCAAACAAAGATAGGTGATAGTCCTGTAGCAAAATGTTTTGGGTGAAATGTTTGAGTAAAACGAATCTAGCTCAGTTTGTTTGAATAGTGGGGTACCTTCCTCAAAGAGTAAATATGTTTTTAAGACCGATAGTGAACAAGTACCGTGAGGGAAAGGTGAAAAGAACCCATTTTTAGGGAGTGAAAAGAACTTGAAATTATATGCAGAAAAGCAGTTGGAGCATTTTTGTGTGACAACGTACCTTTTGTATCATGAGTCAGCGAGTTTTACAGATTAGCAAGCTTACGCGTAAATAATTTGATGTAGTTAATATGTAATGACCCGAAACTGGATGATCTATCTATGAACAGATTGTATGGGTTTAATAGACTCAGAAAGATCGAACCCTAGTGTGTTGCAAAATACAGGGAAGATTTGTAGATAGGGGTGAAAGGCCAATCAAATTCAGAGATAGCTGGTTTTCCGTGAAATCTATTGAAGTAGAGTGTTTGTATTTTTTTTTAAAGGTAGAGCACTAGATGTACAATGGGGGTCTCTGACTTTACTGAGTACAGCGAAACTTCGAATTTTAAAAATTTTAATAACAAATAATCGGACTATAAGCGCTAAGGTCTATTAGTCGAGAGGGAAACAGCCCAGAACAAAAGTTAAAGTCTTAAAATAAATACGGAGTGGGAAAGGAGGAGGTTTGAAAAACATATATTAGGAGGTCAGCTTGGAAGCAGCTATCCTTTTAAGAAAGCGTAACAGCTCACTAATTTATTATTGTCAAATTTTTCCGACAATTTATCGAGGCTTAGTATTTTACTGAAACTTTGTATAATGAAAATTATGGTAACGGAATGTTTAGTAAATTGTTGAAACAGAATCGACAAGATTTTGTGGAGAGATCTAAATAAAGAATGCTGACATGAGTAGCAAAAAATGATGTTAATACAAAATTGAACACATCATCACTGAAAACTTAAGGTTTCCTTTGTTCTGTTGGATTGCAAAGGGTTAGCCGGTCTCTTAGAATATAGTGTAAACTATTTTTGATGAGGATTAGATTAAAATTTCTAAGCTTTTAAAAAAGTGACAGAACTTTTTTAGATTGTGTAGAAACAACATTTGTTTCTTCAGTAAAAATACACAAAATAAAAAAGCTTTCTCTTGAAAAAACTTTTAAATGATTTAAGAGCTCTTTTTTAAAACATTATCTAAATTCGTTTAAATAATGTTTTAAAAAATCTTTTAGATTAAAAACCGTACTAAAACTGACACAGGTAAGTTTGTATAATATACTAAAGTGTATAAAAGAATGATATTGAAGGAACTCGGCAAATTGACTCTGTAACTTCGGGAAAAAGAGGACCAGAGGTTTATTTTTTATAAACTTAGGGTAGCATGTAATAGGGGGTAGCGACTGTTTCTTAAAAACACAAGACTTTGCCAAATCGAAAGATGATGTATAAGGTCTGACGTCTGCCAGGTGCTGTAAGATTAAAAGGCGGAGTGCAAGCTCCAAATATAAGTCACAGTAAACGGCGGCTGTAACTATGACGGTCCTAAGGTAGCGAAATTCCTTGTCAAGTGAGTTTTGACCCGCATGAATGACGTAACGACTGCCCCACTGTCTCCAGTATCACTTTAGCGAAATTGAAATATCCGTGAAGATTCGGAAGTTTTACGGCTAGACGAAAAGACCCCGTGCACCTTTACTACAAAAATACATTGCGGTAACATTTTTATTATGTAGTATAGAAAATAGTTTAAGAATAATTAGTCCCGGCTAATTTTGAGACTGCAATGAAATATTTTTTTATAAATTTTACCCGCTTATTTTAAATTTTTTATGTTTTGGTATTAAATTTTTTTAACATTGTATTTGTGGTAGTTTGACTGGGAAGGTCGCCTCCTAAAAAGTAACGGAGGTGTGCAATGGTAAGTTCAGATTTGCTTTGGCGAATTGTGGAGCATAATAGTATATACTTGCTTGACTGTGAGACTGACAAGTCGAACAGGGATGAAAATCGGCTATAGTGATCCGATGATTCTGTAAGGAAAGATCATCGCTTAACGGATAAAAGGTACGCCGGGGATAACAGGCTGATGATTCCCGAGAGTCCTGATCGACGGGATCGTTTGGCACCTCGATGTCGACTCATCACATCCTGGTGCTGAAGAAGGTTCCAAGGGTTTGGCTGTTCGCCAATTAAAGTGGTACGTGAGTTGGGTTTAGAACGTCGTGAGACAGTTCGGTTTCTATCTACCGTAAATGTTGAAAATTGAGAGTAACGAACTCTAGTACGAGAGGACTGGGTGAGAAATACCACTGGTGAATTAGCTGTTTTACTTAAAGCATTGTTAAGTAGCTAAGTATTTTTAGATAATTGCTGAAATAATCTAAGCAAGAAGCTAATCTCAAAATTAATTTTCGATGAAAATAACCGTAGATTACGGTTTTGGCTCTTGTGTAAGTACCGTGAGGTTGATTTAGCAAATGAGTTCAAAAATTTTAAAATGTCTAAAATCTTGTGTTTGGTTTATTTATTTTGTATTGCGCTTTGTTTTTTTATTAGTAAATTATGGGTCTTTCTCGAAGAATAAAATACAAATTTAAATTTACGCGTAAATATAATACAAATGTTTATAATTTTTTTACAAAAAAAAAGAGTACCAGAAAAGTTTTTGAAGAAAAATATTTAATAAATTTTTTACAGGTAGAAACTGAAAGTTTAAAAACACGGTTTAGTTACCTAATACAAAAACTATGGTTTGCAAAATATCGTCAACGAAGACTTGTTATTGGTAGAAAAAAACATTTAAAATCAAAGTTTTCAAATTTAAGAAAAAAAGCTAAAACTTTATTTTTCATTTTTTTTTATGCTAACAAAAAAAAAATACAGCAACAAAAAATTTTTTCTTCGACAAGAGTTAGCTTTTTTTCTTGTTTAAATTTTTTTTGTTTTTATAAATTATTTCTAAATTTTTTTTTGTTTTTAGCTGCATTTTCATTTAAACAAGCTAAAGTTTTAACCGTTTTGCAAGAAAAGAATTTGGAAAAAAATCATTTTGTTTTTGCCAAGGCCAAGGGGTTAACAAAAAAGACTGGTCGCACAGTTTTCGGCAAAAACAAACGTGTCAGTAATGTTGCCGCGAACAAATTTAAGTTTTTTAATAAAACCAGATCGTTGTTCCATAAGATTCAAAACGTTATTTTTTATAAAAAGCGACATTTTGCATTAGTACGCAAAAAAAGTTTTGGTTTTGTAAAAAATAACTTACGAACTTTATTTTCGCCACAAGTTAAAATACTCAAAAATTATTTTAATTCTAAAGTTTTATTTAATAAAAATAGGTTAGCTAATAAAGATTTTTTTTTACAAAAACATAAAAAATTAGAAATGGCTTTATTTTTTTCTATTAAAAACAAGAAAAAACAAAACAAAAATATTGTCAATTTCGACTTGTACAAACGTGAGGGGTTTGAAATAGCGTGGTTTTTTTTTGACTTACTTCAAAACTTTTATTTATATGAAAAATTACAGTCAAAAATTTTTAATGAGTTTAATTTGTTGTTTATTATGGCTTTTCCTTTTTTTAGTCAAAAAATGCGTAAATTTTTGCTTAAAACTTTTTTTAAACAAAAGACTTTGCCTATTTTTAAATATAATCAAAGAGCGCCCAGAGTTTTTGAGTATTTTTTTACAAAATTACAAAAGAAATATGGGTTTAAGGCTATGGATGTCCCTTTTAGGTTGGATGTTCCGTTACCTCGATATAAAATAAAAAAACAAACAGAAAAATTGGAAATGTACAAGTTGTTGAAAATAACTAGAAGAAATTACGGGCATGTAAGTCGTAAAATTTTTTGGAAAATTAGAGAAAAAGTTTATAATAAAACGAAAGGTTATGCGTTTTTTAATCAATTATTATTTTATGAATCACGGCTAGATATTTTTTTGATGCGAGCTCGTTTATGTGATTCATTACAAGAAGCTCGTGGATTTATTTTCAAAGGGTGGATTTGCGTTAATGGAAAGCAAATTTTCAATTTAAATTATATTGTTACACTTATGGATATTGTTTCTGTTTTTAGCGAAAAAATGATAATATTCAAACATTTTTTTTTAAATAAATGTTTACAATTGTTAAATGAGTATTCTACTACAATGGGAAAGATTTTTCCAAAATATTTAGAATCTAACTTTTTACATATGGCTTTTTGTTATGTTCCAAAAATTTTTTCTGTGGAAAAAATTCCGGGACAATTTGCATTGAATAAAACTGCGGTGACTAATTGGGGTAAGTTTACTTATTAAAAATGTTACATTATAATCTTCTTATTATTGCTATATTTTTACCTTTTTTTATTTCTGGGCTTGTTGGACTTAGCGGTCGTTTTTATGGAAGAAAAGGATGTTCTTTTTTAGTTGTTATTGGCATGTGTTCTAGTTTCTTTTTTTTTGTGTTACAAGGCATGAATATAATCTGGTCAGGTTCGAGCGAAATAACATATTTAATGCCGTGGTTTTTAACTGGCGTTGAATGGGCGTTTTTATTTGATCAACTATCTTTGGAGATGTGTGTTCTTATTACAAGTATCACGTTTTGTGTTTTGTTATATTCTACAGAATATATGTATCATGATCCGCATGTTATTCGTTTCTTGTCTCTTTTATCTTTGTTTGCATTCTTTATGATTATCCTCGTAACTAGTAGCAGCTTTTTTCAAATTTTTGTTGGGTGGGAGGGTGTCGGTTTTGTTTCTTTTTTACTTATAAATTTTTGGTTTATGCGTTTGGAAGCAAATCGTTCCGCCATCAAAGCAATGCTTTTTAATCGTGTTGGGGACTCCTTTTATTTATTGGGATTAGTAATTCTAATTTACGTTTTTAAAAGCACGGATATTCTTTTGGTTACGCACGCGGATGTTTTGACAAATGGCATAACTTCGAATTTTAATTGTTTAAATTTTTCGTTTAACCCATTGGATGTTATTTTGTTGTCTTTCTTTTTGGCAGCTGTTGGTAAATCTGCACAGCTTGGGTTACATGCTTGGTTACCGGACGCTATGGAAGGTCCTACACCAGTATCTTCGCTATTACATTCAGCGACCATGGTTACTGCTGGAGTTTTTCTACTTTTGCGCATGTCATCTTTTTTTCAATTTACGACCATAAATAAATATTTAATTTTTGTTGGAGCGTTAACTGCGTTACTAAACGCGTTATTTGGGTTTTTTCAAAACGATCTAAAAAAAATTATAGCATTTTCCACATGTTCTCAATTGGGTATGATGGTGGTTGCCGTTATTTACAATGCAAACGTAGGATTTTACCATTTAGTCAATCACGGATTTTTTAAAGCATTACTTTTTTTATCTGCGGGTTCCGTTATACATGCGCTTGGTAATGAGCAAGATGTTAGAAAAATGGGAGGTTTAGTTTTTTTTTTACCTTTTACTACGCTTTGTATGTTCATGGGCAGTCTTGCATTAATTGGATTTCCTTTTTTGTCAGGATTTTATTCCAAAGAATTTATTTTATTTAACGCTTATAATTCTGGTGTTTTTTTCGATAGAATAATTTTTTTTATGCTAGTTCTGACGAGTATGTTTACAATTTTATATTCTATTAAAATAATGCAAAAAGTTTTTTTTGTTGGTATTTTTAAAAGTAGTAAACAAACTTTAATTAACGTGCATGAACCTAAAATTGCGATGGTTTTGCCAATGTTTTTGTTATTTGTACTTGCTGTTTTTTTTGGATTTTTTAATGAAGATTTGTTTAATTCTCTAGGATCTCATAAGTGGGATGATGTTTTGAGTTATGGTAGCACAACGTACAATAATTTTGTTTTGTTTTTTTTCGATACGGAACTTTCGAGTTTTGGTTTGAAGTGGTTTTTAATTTTTTTTTTTTTTTTTTTTTTTTTTTTAAATCAAAAAATATTTTTTTCTAAAAAAAATATAAAAATTTTTTTTAAAAAAAAAATAGGAAAAATTTTTTTTTTCTTTTTTTGGTTTTTTTTAGTTTTGTTTTGAATTTTTTTTTATTTTTTTTTTTTTTTTATTTTTTTTTTGCAAATCAAAAAATATTTTTTGCTAAAGCAAATATAGAAGTTTTTTTTAAAACAAAAGTAGGAGCATTTTTTGCTTTCTTTTTCTGGGTTTTTGCAAATAAATTGGGATTTATATCTCTCTATAGAACTTTGACTAAAACTTTTTATACCATAGCATATTCTTATATTTTTGTTCTGATCGATAGAGGTTTATTGGAAATTTACGGACCGACACGGCTTGTCAGATTTTTTTTTTTTAAAAACAAGCAAAATAAACATATTTTTGTTACTTTTCCCAATCTTTTTGTTCTTTTTTCTACGTCCGTGTTTTTTTTGTTAGCTTTTTTTTTTGCTAAATTCAGTTTGTTGTTTTTTCTTTGTTTTCTTGTTTTAGCGCTTTCTATTGCTTCTAATGAAACTCCTTTCAAATAGGCAAATCATTAGAGACCGTCGCATTACACGTAACGCAATATTTAGCAAAATTAATCGTAGAAAAGCGATCTGGAAAAAATGGAAGTTTTTTTCTTTTGTTGGTCGTAATACAATATTAAAACAACATTATATTCTTAGCAAAAAAAAAAGATTTTTTGTTCAAAAAAACATTGCAAGAAAGTTTTATACTTTAAAAAAGCAGTTGCGATTATTTTGTATATATTCGCCATACAATTTATTTTTTGTTGTCAAAAGTCCTGCTGAGTATTTGAAAATGAAAACAGACTTAGTTTTTTCTAATTTAGGGTTGTTGAATTTTAAATTTTGGTATTTAAAAAAAAAGTGGATTCTTGAACTTTTTAAAAATCATAAAAACAATTTAAAACATTTACCTCTATTAAATGGTGCTATTTTGATTCTTAAACTAGATAATTTGTTAACGCTATTGGAAACGTTGTTATTATTTGAACATAAGAATGCTGTTTGTGTTGGTGTTTTCTTTTTTGGCCGTATGGTATGGCCTTCATACTTTTTGGAGAAAGTGTCAAACATAGATAAAAATTTGGCTTTATTTTATGGCCAAATAAAAGCAAGAATGCAAACAATAATAGACTGTTTTCGTGTTTTTTTTTACGTGTTTAGTCAAATGTTTAAAAGAAATGCCAACGTTATCTCAATTAACGTTTAAAATAAAAACTAGAAAAACTAGGCCCCACAAGGGAACAAGATCCCGTGCGTTACTGCATTGTCCGCAAAAGCGTGGGATCTGTACTAAAATTAGGATTGTAAAGCCAAAAAAACCTAATTCAGCACAACGAAAAATAGCTAAAGTTAAATTAAGCACGGAGCGTCGCGTTATTTGTTATATTCCTGGTAAGGGACACGAGTTGCGGGAATATTCGCAAGTTTTGGTGCGTGGGGGTAGAGTTCCAGATCTTCCGGGAGTTCAGTACCATTTAATCAAAGGAAAGTTTGATTTTGATTGGAAGGAAACTTGGGTCAGAGTAAATAGAAGATCTAAATATGGCATACCAAAACCTAAAAAATAATTAAAAGATGCAATTGTTTCTATTATTTGTTATACTTAAAATTAAAAACAGTTTCTTAAATAATAAACCTGCTTGTTTTTCTTTATTTAGTAAATTTTGCAGCAAAATGAGTGCATGCGCTTCTTTACATTTTTCCGAAAAAATTTTCGAAAAATTTTACAGACTTTATGTTATTTTTTTTAAATTCTCCAAATCTATGGTTTTAGATTGGTCAGTTTTAAACGAGAGAGTTGTGAAATTTAACATAAACAATAAAGTGAAAAAAGCCGCTTTGTTTTTTAAACAAGATGTTGCTGTTTTGTTATTTGCTAGTTTTTTTAAGACTAGAGAATTCGTTGATCTAACTTCGGTAGATTTATTAGGGAAATCTGAAAAATTTAAACAGCAAAGGTTTAGTCTTTATTATATTTTAAATTCCTACGTTAATAAAGTCAAATATTTACTAAACTTTTCTTGTTCGGAAAATAGTCTAGTTTATTCTTTAAATTTTTTGTATCCGTCCATTAATTGGTCAGAAAGAGAATGTTGGGATATGTTTGGTATTCGTTTTAAAGGAAATCAAGACTTGCGTCGCATTTTGACAGATTATGGTTTTAGAGGGTTTCCTCTGAGAAAAGATTTTCCGGTTGTAGGTTTTAAGCAGGTAAGGTTTGACGAGTTAACAGATTCCGTTATTTATGAAAATTTATTTTTAATGCAAGATGAAAGAGAATCTGTTTTCGTAAATCCTTGGTCTGCAACTTTTCATGTCGGTTTAAGCTCGTTGTCTGGTGTTCTTTTATATCTTGGAAAATCGAAATTTTCTGCTTATTTCAAGCTGTTAAGTAAAAATTAAATGACTTTTGAGTTAACTTATTTTTTTAACTATTTTTTAATTGTTTTTTATATTTTATTTTCATTAGCAATTAGTTTGCTTTTGGTTGTTGTTTCCGTTTTGTTACGATATTTGTCTGCAACTAGACCTGATAACCAACTTGCTTCGGCGTATGAATGTGGGTTTCTACCTTTTGATAAAGCAAGGAATAAATTCGAAGTAAAGTTTTTTATGATAGCAATTCTTTTTGTTTTATTTGATCTTGAAGTGGTTTTTGTTTTACCTTGGAGTATTTGTATTTCAATTTTTAGTGCTTTTCAATTTTGTTTAATGGTTCTTTTTTTATTAATTTTGGTCGTTTCTTTTATCTATGAATTATGGCAAAACGCGTTGACCTTTTAATGAGAAACTTTACCAAAAATATTGAAATTATACGACCATGTTTGCTTAGTTCTGATTTTTTTAAAGTATCGTTGTTTAACAAAAACTTAAACGTTTTAAAAAATTGCAAGTTTTCTACGGCTAAAACGGCTACTGCTAAAAATTCTTCAGAAAAAAAAACCGAACGCGGTTTAGTTTCTATGCTTAAAGATGGTATCGTTACCATTTTATACTTAAAAAAATTAAAGGCGGGTGAAATTGTTTGGATTCAAGGGCGTTCTGATAGCAACCAACCTGTATATATTAGGGCTTTAATTTTAAATTTAAATGAAAATAATTCGCAAGGAATTTTGTTGGGTAATGAAAGATTAGTTAAAGAAGGTGCTTTAGTTTTTCGTTCTAATTCTTTGTTTAAATTAAAGTGTAGCTTAGGTTTGTTTGGTCAAGTTTTGGATGGATTAGGCGAGAACAAAATCTCAGATCAAAAGACAATAAAAGAAAGTAGCTCATTAGTTGAACAAAAAGCTACAGGTATTATCGATAGGGAACCTGTAAGAATACCTTTACGTACAGGTATTAAATCAATAGATAGTTTAGTTCCTATAGGAAGGGGACAGCGGGAATTAATTATTGGAGATAGACAAACAGGTAAAAGTTCAGTTGCATTGGATGCGATTTTAAATCATGTGAAATTAAACAATAGATATAAATTTAAAAATAAAAAATCTACTTTAGCAGATTTACGTAATATTGTTTGGTTTGTTTATAATGCGATTGGCCAAAAACAGTCTACGGTAAACCAATTTCGCGAAAGTTTAATTAAATATGATGCGTTTTGGTTTACGTCTATTGTTGCGTCTACTGCGGCAGAGCCGGCTCCTTTGCAATTTTTGTCTCCATATACTGCATGTACTTTAGGTGAGTTCATTCGTGATGTCGTGGGTGGTCATTGTACAATTATTTACGATGATTTATCTAAACATGCTGTGGCTTATCGCCAAATGTCGTTATTGTTAAGAAGACCTCCAGGACGAGAAGCTTTTCCTGGGGATGTTTTTTACGTACATTCTAGATTATTAGAAAGAGCGGGTTCTTTGACTGTAACAAAAAAACAAGTGCGTGGTACTTTAACAGCGTTTCCTATTATTGAAACGCAAGCAGGGGATGTTTCTGCATATATTCCTACTAACGTAATTTCTATTACAGATGGTCAAATTTTCCTAGAAACTGAACTTTTTTATAGAGGTATTCGTCCTGCGGTAAATGTTGGGTTATCTGTAAGTAGGGTTGGTTCGGCAGCGCAGCCTGGAATCATGAAACGCGTTGCGGGTTCTTTGAAAATGGAATTAGCGCAATATCGTGAAATAGAGGGATTTTCAAAATTGGGAGCTTCTTTAGATGAGCAAACTCAAAAAATTTTAAATAGAGGTGAAAATTTAATTGAAATTTTAAAACAAAATTTACATGTGCCTTTAACTACAATAGAACAAGTTCTTAGTATTTATTTGGGTGTTGGTTATAGCGGTGGATGGCTTAATGATGTGTCTAAAGTCAAATCTAAAAAAAATGTTGGTTCAAATTTATATAGTCGTATTCGTGTTAGAACGTCATGGTTAGAGTGGTTCCGCATGTTGTCTAGTGATTTTAATATTTTTCAAGTTTCTCCTTTTATTGCTAATCTTTTAAAATTTTCCGAAACGTTAGGTATTACAGATTTAAACTTATACAATCGTTCCGAAAATTCGTTGTTAAACCTTTTCAAAATACATCCGATTGTTTTTTTTGATGATATTATTGTTTCTTTCTTAAAAGAAACGTCAATTATGAATGCGACAACCGCAAATTCTACTTCGTTGTTATCAAACACGGCATATTTGTATAACTTACGTTATACGAAAAATGCAGAAAAAGTTGTAAGAGTTAAAGCTAAACTTCAAAATAAACGAAAAGCAGGTAATTCTTCTTTAAAAAAATTGAGCATTAGAAATCTATTGATTCAAGGTTTGAAATTTAAAAAAACTAAAAATAATTTAGCTAAAATTTTGACTGTTTGGGCTAAAGGAAATCTTTTTAAACAAAAATTTAATAAAAAAGTAGTTGAAAAAGGAACTAAAAATGTGTTTCCGTTTTCTAATACGTTATTAAATACTTTTGAAATTTTTTTAAATTTTGCAGTTTTGGGTGCCGACAAACAGTTTGCAAAAAATTCTAATTATTTGCGTATTACGCAAAATAATAAATTTGCTAAAACTTTAAAAATCTAAAAATGTCAATGAATACGCGTTACAGACGGACTTGTAGACCTGGTTTTAATAGAAAAAAGCCTGATCCTTTATATGCACAAACTTTTACGTTTATTAAAAAAAAATTAAATCGTTTTGTTTTTTTTATTCGTTGGAGTTTTTCTACAAATCACAAGGATATAGGTACTCTTTATATTATTTTTGCTGCTGTTGCTGGTATTTTGGGAACTCTCTTGTCTATGTTAATTCGGTTTGAATTGGCGTATCCGGGAAACCAAATTTTTTTTGGTAATTATCAGTATTATAACGTTGTAATAACGTCACATGCATTGATTATGATTTTTTTTTTTGTAATGCCGGTTCTAATGGGAGGGTTTGGTAACTGGTTTGTGCCTTTAATGATTGGAGCGCCGGATATGGCTTTTCCGCGTATGAACAATCTTTCTTTTTGGTTGTTGCCTACTTCTTTTTTTCTGTTGATTGTTTCAACGTTTCTGGAAGGTGGTGCTGGTACTGGTTGGACAATTTATCCACCGTTATCTTCTGGTAATTTTCACTCGGGAAATGCTGTTGATGTCGGTATTTTTAGTTTGCACATTGCTGGTGTTTCTTCTTTGTTGGGTGCCATTAACTTTATTACTACAATTATTAACATGCGTGTTCCTGGTATGGACTGGACTAGATTGCCTTTATTTGTTTGGGCAATTTTTGTTACTGCTATTCTTTTGCTGTTGTCTTTACCTGTTTTGGCGGGTGCGATTACGATGTTACTAACTGATAGAAATTTCAACACAACTTTTTTTGATCCGATTGGTGGTGGTGATCCTATTTTGTACCAACATCTTTTTTGGTTTTTTGGTCATCCTGAAGTTTATATTTTGATTTTGCCTGGCTTTGGTGTCATCAGTCATGTTATTTCTACGTTTTCTCGTAAACAAGTATTTGGTTATTTGGGCATGGTTTATGCCATAATTTCTATTGGTATTTTGGGTTTTTTAGTTTGGGCTCATCATATGTATACTGTTGGTTTAGATGTAGATACGCGGGCGTATTTTACAGCAGCAACAATGATTATTGCCGTTCCCACGGGTATAAAAGTTTTTAGTTGGTTGGCTACTCTATGGGGAGGTAATTTGATAATGAATACTTCTTTGCGCTTTGCGTTAGGTTTTTTAATTTTATTTACTTTGGGAGGGCTTACTGGTATTATTCTTGCAAATGCGGGATTAGATATAGCTTTACACGATACTTATTATGTCGTGGCGCATTTTCATTATGTTCTGTCAATGGGTGCAGTTTTTGCTTTTTTTGCAGGTTTTTATTACTGGTATGAGCGTATGTTTACTTACAGATTAAACGAAAGATTAGCGGTAGTTCATTTTTGGTTAACGTTTATTGGTGTTAATTTAACGTTTTTTCCTATGCATTTTTTAGGCTTGGCGGGAATGCCTAGAAGAATTCCTGATTATCCGGATGCGTATGCTGGCTTTAACTTAGTTGCTTCTTTAGGTTCTTTAGTTACTTTTGTCGGAATTGTTCTTTTTTTTTTCATTATAAAGCAAAGCTTTTCTGGAAAACCTTTTACGGTCAAAAATTACTTAAGAAGTTGGCTTAGCGCTCTTATGAACATGTATAGACATGGTAAACATATTAGAAACCCTAAACCAAGAAAAATTAAAAGATATGTTCCTAGACCTCAAACTACTGTATTAACGCGTGATCAAGCTGAGTTTTTGGAAGCTGTACGCGTCGGGTCTATATTTACAAAAGTTACTCAAGCTGAAATGGCTAAGGACCGTTTTTTTTTTGCTAAACAGGTGTATATTCGCATGAAAAAAAGAAAAGAGAACAATAATAAGTAATGTTGCCCGCTAATCGTCAAAGTGTTAGCAGATCTTTTGTAGAATATTGTTGTTATCAAGCTCATAAGTGGGGTATTATATCTCTTTTTGTTGGTTATATTAATAGTTCAACTTTCATTAAAAGGGGTCGAAAAATGACACACGAGAGTATTTTTGAAGTTGTTTGGACTGTATTGCCAGGTATTGTGTTAATTCTTTTAGCAATACCATCTTTAAAATTATTATATTCTTTGGATTTTTTAATTTTTGAATATGAGCCGGTTATTACTGTTAAAATTATCGGGCATCAGTGGTATTGGTCGTATGAGTATATGGTTTTTCCCGAAAAAAATTACTTAGATTTTGCGTTAGTAAACTTTGACAGTTATTTAATACCAGAAGACGAAATGAATCCTAATGGTTTACGTTTGTTGGAAGTGGATAATCCTTTAGTCGTACCAGCTAATTCTTACATCAGATTTTTGGTAACATCTGCGGATGTTTTACATTCTTGGGCTATTCCGTCTTTGGGTATCAAAGTAGATGCGGTTCCTGGTAGATTAAACCAGATGTTTACTTTCATTAAAAGACCCGGTGATTTTTATGGTCAATGTAGTGAAATTTGTGGTGTTAATCATGGGTTTATGCCTATTCGTTTAATTTCTAGTTTTAATTAATAAATGTATTTAGAATCTTCTTTAGTTTACAAATCTTTTTTCGATTGGTTGTATGCATTTCCTTTAGAATGGTGGTCGTGGCGAGAAACATTCCAAGATAAATATGGAAATGTTTATGATATTGTGCCGATCGGGTATAATATTAAAAAATTTCCGAAACATTTTCATTCTTTTCATATTTTAGGTCCTAGTCCTTGGCCTTTTTGCGTTTCTATTTCTCTTTTGATTTTAGTTTCAGGTCTTTTAGATTTTTTGAATTCTCAATTTTACTGGGTTTTTAGCTTGGTTTTGGGTGTGTCGGAACTACTATTATGTCTTTGGTGTTGGTGGAGTGATGTCGTTACGGAATCTTTAACTGAACATACTAAACAAATTAAATATGGTATTGCTGTAGGTATGGTTTTGTTTATTATTTCTGAAGTTATGTTTTTTTTTTCGTTTTTTTGGGCGTTTTTTCATGTAAGCTTAGCGCCTGGCATTGAGATAGGATGTGTTTGGCCGCCTAAAGGTTTAGAAACTTTAGTAATTTCACCTTGGGGCGCGCCTTTGTTGAATACCGTCGTTTTGTTGTCTTCTGGTGTGACGATAACTTGCGCGCATTATGCTTTTTTATCTTACTGTTATAAGCAACGAAAATTTGCTAATTTTTTAAATGCTGTAAGTGGTTTGTTAGCTTATCATGTGTATTTTACGCAACTTAATAAACCCCTTTTTTTAAAAAAAGAAACTTGGTTCGTTTATCGTTTAAATAAATATTATCAAAATTTTAAAACAAAATTTCTTTTTAGTCTTTTTCCAAAAATTTTAATAGATTCCAATTTTAAGAATTGTTTTAATTATTTTTGCTATACGCTAATTTTAGCCATTTTTTTTACTTTTTCGCAAGGTTTAGAATATTTAGAATCTCCTATTAGCATGTCGGATGGTGTTTATGGTTCTACTTTTTTTGTTATGACAGGGTTTCATGGTTTTCACGTAATCGTAGGAACCTTATTTTTGGGTATCTGTTTTATACGTATTTTGCTAAGACGTTATTCTTATGTACATTTTATAGGCTTGGAATGCGCTATTTGGTATTGGCATTTTGTTGATGTTGTTTGGTTGTTTTTGTTTATTTTCGTTTATTATTGGGGTAATGCTTTTATTCCTTCTGTCAATTTGAAAGCTTTCGGTAAGGATATTGCAGCAGATTTTGCAAGTAATTTCCAATTAGATTTTCAAGATTCTGCTAGTGTTTTAATGGAATCTATTGTAGATTTGCATAATTATATTGTGTTTTATCTTTTGGTTGTCTTGGGTATAGTTTCTTGGATGTTGTTTGCTTTTACTGTTTTAACACCAGGATCAAAATTTAATAGAAAATATTTTTATTTTTACTTTGTGTTTTACAATATTAAACAGCGCGAACTAATTTCTAGACGTTTATATTTTATGTTTACTGAGCGTAATAAAAGAGCGTTTAATCGTTTTTTCGATTGTGATGGCCTTGAATCTTATAAAGTAAGACCTACGATGGAAGAAATTATAAACCATCAAATTAAAAATGATAGGAACGTGCCTTTGGATCATTTAATCGTGTATACTAATAAGGAAAAAGAAAGAATTGTTGAGCGGTGGGATCTTGAGCTCTTAGATTTACATAAAAACGGAGGAAAAACTAAAAAAAAAGTCTGGGGAGATCGTACTAATTTTCTTACTCGAAAAAGTCCTCCTTCTATATTCGACTATGGTGAATAGAAGTAACGTTTTTATTAATGTTATTCTATATTAGTTACTTTGCACTTTTAGTAGTTTTGCTTTCTTTAGTTTTGTTTTCTAATAGCCAACAGCGGCGTCTTTTGTCAATGATTTTTATTTTGTTAAATTTTGCTTTGTGTTTAGTTTTTTTACATTTTGAATATACTGCTTTTATTATTATTATTATTTATATAGGAGCAATTTCCGTATTGTTTTTATTTGTAATTATGTTGGTTAACTTGGTAAAAAATCCCAACCAAAAGAAAGATTTTGCTGCCATGTTTTGTTTTTTTATGTTTTTTTTTGTGTTTTTTTTATACGGCTTGTTTTCTTATTTTCAGCTTGATTCGGAAATTTTTTTTACTTCTCATGCATTAAAAACAACCTGTGATTTTAAACTTTTGACTAATTTTGTTTACTATGACAATATCCTATACGAAAACCTTTCTTCTGTTTTTTTTTCTCAGCATTTTATATCCTCTTATCTGTCTAACGTCGAGGTGGAGCAATTAGGTTTTGTTTTGTGGACCAATTTTGGGTGCCTCATTGTTTTGTCTGCTGTTATTCTAGTAATTTCTATTGTTGGCAGTGTTGCTGTTTTGAAAAGTATGGTTTCATCCAACGTATTAAAAAAGCAAATACTTTCTGTTCATGCAAGGCAAAATTTAATAAATTAAAAATACAGGTGATAAAATTAGCTGCAAATACTTATTCTATAGTTTTTTTTGGTGCTTTAACCAACAAACCACATGCTTTTAAATTTAGGGCTTGGGAATTAGAAACCACGAAAAATTTTAACTTTTTTGACGTTTTGGTGGAAGATATCTTAATTGAAACACGAGGTTCCAATATTTTAAGAATATTACCTTTAAGTTTTGAGTTTCCTGAGTATAATTGGCTTACAGATCGAAGTAGATTTTTTTTTGATTCGTTAAAAAATCAAAGAGTTTTAGAACCGTTTTTTTTTTACAAACAAAATTTAAAAATACAGTGGAGTCTTGTTTTGTCTTTTATTAATTATACTTTGCTAAAAATAAAACAAAACAAAATGTTTTTGTTTTCATCCAAAATGATCAAACAAGACAAACAAAATTACGGTAAGTTTAGTTGTGTTGTTTCTCATAATTTTAATACGGATTTGAAAGATTCGTTGGCCTTTATTGATTTGAAACAAAAGTTAGGGGGAGCTTTAGACGTGCAGAATAATTTTGTTGAGAATGCGAAACAACTGCCTTTCTTGGTTTCTAGTTTAAAACCTTTTGCGGTAAATGTTTCTAGTTTTTTTTTATTAGTTAATCTAGATTTAAGGTTTGAAATACCAAAGTTAAATTTGTTTTTACGTCAGCAACAAAAGGCCAAAGTTTTCAAAATTTTCACAGTTGGTGTACGTTGTTTAGGAGTTTCTAAGTTCAATTTTAAAAACTTAGGGTTATCTTTTTCTACGCTTTTGCGTATAGTGGAGGGTCGTCACTGGTTTAATAATTTAATTTTAAAAAACAAAAATACAACTTATTTTTGTTTAGGACAGGGTGCACATAAAAATATAGCTTGTGGTAATTTTTTAGAAACATTAAATGTTTTTAGTACCTTGTATAATGTAAAAGTGTTAAAATTTTTTGTTGATGTCAATAGTTTAAACGTTGCTGTTTTGAATCAAAGAGTGAATTTAGTTTTGTTTAAACAACAGCGTTTGGAAAATTTATTATTAAATAAAACCGTTTTACTTTTCAATATGTCAGTGCTTAATTCTAATTCTTTTTTTTACAAGAAAAATATTTTAGCGGTGCAGTTGTTGTCATTTAAAGAAAATTTTTTTACAGACAAAAAAAATATTAATATCACTTTGCCTGTTGCAACTTTTTTTGAGCGGGAGCAACATACATATGACCTTCTTGGCAAAATAAAAAAAAATAGCAAAGTTTTGGAAGCACCTGCAACGAAAAAAAACATAAATAAACAGAAAACCGTTTACGCTATTTTTAATGTATTAAGTGCTTTAGTGTCCTTAGAAAAAAAAAAGAAAAAATTATTAGATATGTTTTTTAGTAAAGAACAAAAATTAAAACCATTTTTAGGTTTTATTCAAAAAACAAAAGCTTTTGTTTTTTTTTATAATTCTTTAATCTTTGCTAATTTTGTTTGCGATCTTTATAAGCAAGACGAATTTTCTAAAAATTCGTTGGTTTTAAGTATCGCTGGAAATGTTTTTTACAATACGGTTTCTAATTACTAAATGAATTCTTTCCTTATTTTTATTCTTTTACAATTATATTCTTTTTTAATTTTGTTTGTTCCTCTTTTGGTGGTCATGGCCTTTATAACTTTGCTGGAGCGTAAGGTCATGGGTATTATGCAACGCCGTAGAGGTCCTAATGTGATAGGTTTTTTTGGTTTACTGCAACCTTTTGCGGATGGAGTAAAACTTTTACTTAAAGAACCTGTGTTTCCTTATCAGGCAGATATTCTTTTGTTTATTTTCGCTCCCCTGCTTACATTTTTTGTAAGTTTATTGTCTTGGGTAATAATTCCTTTGACAACAACAGAACCTGTTTTAGACTTAAACATTGGTGTTATTTTTATTTTGGGTTCGTCTTCTTTGGGTGTCTATGGAATTTTGCTAGCCGGTTGGGCTAGTAATTCAAAATATGCTTTTTTTGGTTCAATACGTTCAGCAGCGCAAATGATTTCGTATGAAGTAGCTATGAGTTTAGCTATCTTTCCTGTTATATGTTTAGCACAAAGTTTTTCCTTGAAAGATATTATTTTAGTTCAAGAAAATTCTGTTTGGTTCTTATTTTCTCTTTTTCCGTCCGCTATTTGTTTTTATATTTCAATTCTTGCTGAAACTAATCGGTCCCCTTTCGATTTACCGGAAGCAGAAGGAGAATTAGTTGCAGGTTATAATGTAGAATATTCTGCATTTTTTTTTGCTTTTTTTTATTTGGCAGAGTATTTGAATATTTTGCTACTTTCGACTGTTTTTGTTATTTTATTTTTAGGCGGAGGTTCTTTTTTTATTTTAAAAAGCTCTGTTTTAATTTTTGCATTAAAAATTTTTTTTATAGTTTATACTGTTATCTGGGTTAGAGCGACGTTACCGAGATATCGTTATGACCAGTTGATGTTAGTTGGTTGGAAAATCCTGTTGCCTTTTACTACAGGATACGCCTTATTTGTAGCAGGTTTACTTTTCGGTATTTTTAAAATAACAGAAGTTATCTTTTAGTATAATAAAAATGAAAAGTATTTTAATTTTTAACACTTTTCAACAAATTTCAACTAATATAACTTCTTTTGAGTTTTTTTTGATTTCAAACTTTGTAATTTTTGGCTCTTTTTTTGGCGTCGTTTGGATGCAAAAAAATCTGGTTGTTATTTTTATGTGTATCGAATTGATTATTGTTGCGTTGGCTTTTAATTTTATTTTAATATCGTTTTTCTATGCTGGCGCCTTTGGTTTAATATTTGGTTATATTCTTTTGATAACAGCAGGAGCCGAATCAGCTTTAGCTTTATCTATTTTAACCTCTTATTTTTTCATTGAGCAGCATATTAATGTCGAGTTTGTTTCTCGTTTAAAAGGCTAAGCTATGGCACAGCCTAAAACTTATAAAATATTAAAAAATTTAGTAATAAATTTTGGTCCTCAACATCCAGCTGCTCATGGTGTTTTACGGTTAATCTTAGAGTTGGACGGTGAAATTGTTTTAAAAGTGGACCCGCATATTGGTTTGTTGCACAGAGGTACAGAAAAATTGCTCGAGACTAAAAATTATTTACAAGGTCTTCCGTATTTTGATAGGTTTGATTATGTTTCTATGATGACGCAAGAACATGCGTTTTGTTTAGCAATTGAATCTTTGTTAAAAATAAAGATACCGAAACGTGCACAAATAATTCGTGTTATGTTTTCTGAAATAACAAGAATTTTAAATCATTTGTTAGCAGTGACGACACATGCTTTGGATGTGGGAGCTTTGACGCCTTTTTTATGGGGATTTGAAGAAAGAGAAAAATTAATGGAATTTTACGAGCGGGTTTCAGGTGCTAGAATGCATGCTGCTTTTTTTAGACCGGGAGGAGTCTCTTTGGATCTTCCCATGGGGCTTTGCGATGACATTTTATGGTTCGTAAACCAGTTTGGGTTTAGATTGGAGGAATTGGAAACGTTGTTAACAAATAATCGTATATGGAAAGCCAGATTGCAAGATGTTGGTGTAATTTCGGCAAAAGAAGCTATGTTACATTCTTTTACAGGTGTTCTTTTACGGGGTTCTGGAGTTTCTTGGGATTTACGTAAAGAAATTACTTATGAAAATTATAACGATTATTTTTTTGATGTTCCTGTTAGCACTAGAGGAGATTGTTATGGTAGGTACCTTTTGCGCGTTGAAGAGATGAGACAAAGTCTTGTTATTATTAAACAATGTTTATCCGATTTAGTTTTAAACAAAGGTCCTGTTAAAGCCAATAATGCTAAAATAGTTCCGCCAGCTCGTTCTATGATGAAACATTCAATGGAAGCGTTAATACATCATTATAAACATTATAGTGAGGGAATGCATGTACCTGTTGGGGCGGCTTATTGCGCTGTAGAATCGCCTAAAGGAGAATTCGGTGTGTTTTTAGTTTCGGATAACACGAATAAACCTTATCGCTGTAAAGTAAGGTCTCCCGGATTTTTTCATTTACAAGGTTTAAATTTGTTAACGTCTGGTCTAGCTTTGGCTGATGTCGTTACTGTGATTGGTACTTTAGATGTTGTTTTTGGTGAAATAGATCGATAAAAAAATGAGACCTTTACAAAAATCTTCTATAATTTCTTCAATTTATAATCATGGTTTTTTATACCCAACTCCTAGTAGTTTAAGTTATTTTTGGAACTTCGGTTCATTGGCGGGATTAGCGTTAGGTATACAAATCGTTACCGGAATCGCTTTGACGTTTTGGTATATAGGAAATGTTGATTTGGCTTTTTCGAGTGTTGAATTTTTAATGAGAGAAGTTAATGGCGGTTGGT
>Ga0182212_1000033_pt1 | contig 25733 bp, 49 predicted proteins | sample G5R1MG_21_FD_129666 | JGI IMG/M metagenome (GOLD analysis project Ga0182212, IMG submission 129666) | Switchgrass phyllosphere microbial communities from Michigan, USA - G5R3_MAIN_03OCT2016_LD1 MG | ecosystem: Host-associated > Plants > Phyllosphere > Phylloplane/Leaf | place: USA: Michigan... | reverse complement strand
TGCCTGCTGCTGAACGCGTTGCAGGGCGAGCGCTATCTGTCGCTGTGCGAGGGCAGGGCGGCGAATGAGACGTTTCTGTTCGGCTGGCTGGATCGGATCGCGGCATGACATGGCAGCCAGAGCCTAATGGGCGTCACGAATATATGACACTCGGACCTTACCGCTTTCCATACCAGCGAGACGCCGCGGCAAATCAGCTTTGCGCATCAGGTGGCAGGGGATGGCACATGCACAGCAGCGACGTGTGCCGGAGAACGGGCGGGTACTTTTGCATCATGGCGCGCTGGGTGGACGATGGAGAGACTGTATGAGCGATAACGAGAGCCCCCAAATCATAGCACCCGATAGCCCGCTACCAGATCAGGCTTGGTCGGCTATCCGCGCTACCGTGCTGGCCGTGACGGCGTTCGCGCTTGGTCGACACTGGATCGAAGGTGACTTGGCTACGATAATTGGCACGATCGTCGGTATCGTCGGCCCTGTCGTGCTGTCGCAGATCAAGACCAGACACCGTGCAAAGCAACTTGGTAATATAGCTCGCGATCCCCGCGTGCCCGATGCCGTTGCTACCATCGGAGGAGCACCCTCATGAAGCTCCCCGGCCTCGGCAAGATCGCCACCTTCGCGCTCAATCGCATCGTGCTGCCCGCGATCGGTAGTGCCATTGCAGACCGTAGCAATCCGACCACCAAGCAATCGGCAAAGGATGTACTGGTGGCTGCGGTAGAGGCGGAAGTAGCGCGGCAGGCCGGGAAGCGGCTGGGGGTCTAGGCGCTGTGGGCCGGGCTTGATACCGGCTGTCCTGCATTTTTTGGACCCGTAAGCCGGTGCTACCGGTTCAGGAATGACGGTCTGGCACTGCGTGTCCTTCCACGCCGCCACAGCCCGAATACTATAGACGCACCTCAGCAGGTGCGCTAGTACGATAATGTTGCGGCGGCAATCTCCCAAGCAACCCCTCTCCGGGGAAGTGTAAGAGTGGACAGATTATCTTAGGATCCCGATCCGCAATATAGCTGATCTGCCACGAGTAGAAACAGCAACGGGGGCGGTGTTTAGATGCCGCCCCTAGCCATCACCGGAAACGCCTGGGGGTCTAGTCCGCGGTCGTCTGACGGTTCGGCTTAGCCCCCATCGCCAGTAGCTTCGCATCCAGAATGACGGATGCCAGCGCCGCGTGCTCCCCGCCTCGCTCGATCACCGCTATCAGGGCTAGCGGCTTGTACTGGCGGTAGCGCCATTCCCATAGGTCTTGCTGGTCCATCGAATCGCCTCCTGTGAGGCTCGGTGGTCTGCTTGCTTTCCCAACATCGCAATGGCATATCCGCGGCGGGCCTAGCCTACGTGGTGGCGGGTGTGTGCTGCAATGTACCCGCCACCTATCGAGTCATGGCTGGGGCTTCCGATACGCTCGGTTAAGACGCGCCTGCATGCCATCTTCAACACGGCGAGCAACACGCGATTGAAACGCCCGCGCTTCTAGCCAGTACCGTGTCATATGCGCGGGTGCCACTTGCGCCGCCTCGACGTTCGCGACGCGATCGGCTACCTTGACGACGGCAGCGGAAGGGTGCGCAGCGATCTTGTCGTAAATTGCGTCGTTCCTCTCGCTGCGCGTCCGTCCCTCGCCAGTGCAGGCCCATACGAGATTGGCGACAAGGGGGCCAAAGTCGCGCTTGACGTCGTCACGTGATACGCTCGTATCCTCGCAGACGTCGTGAAGCCAGCCGGCGGCGACGTACGTATCTCCGTAGCCGAAGTCCCGCAGCACTTGCACGACCGCATAGAGGTGCGAGCGGTATGGCTGATCCCCATATAGCTGATCCCCGTGCATCGCAATTGCCGCGCCTCTCGCCCGTTCTACCAGTGTGGGAGAGGGAGGGGTCATGCGGCCTGATCCTTCACAAATGCGATAGCCAGTTTTGCCGTATCCCGGTCCGAGGTAGGATTGGCGGCCATGAAGCGGTCGACGTCGGTGTCTTCGTGGACGATGTTGAAGTGGCGACATGCCGCGAGCCAGCCGTCGTTGAAATACTGCTCGAAACCCGACGATGATTCTTGACGGTAGTACGGGGACAGCGCGACTGCGGCGCTTTCAGAAATCTGTGGCATGGTAATCCTATCCTCGGAATGGTCAGGGGTAGGGCGCGCAAAACGCAACACGTCCAGATCTCCGCAATTGACCCAGTACAAGCGCATATCGCCGCGCGTGTACAGCTCGCTAGCACGACCCGCAGCACGTTGAGCGTCAGTGGGCGCGACGGGAAGCAGCAACAACGGGCCGCAACTTTCCACCTGGATAGGCTTTCCGTATTCTGTGGTCATGGTAAGGTGTCCTCGAAAGTGGAATGCTGTTCTCCGCGCAGTCGGATTGCGCCACGGTTCGAACAGCCTATCATCTGCATTCGTAGGGGGAGGTTGTTGCCGGGACCGAGCTGGTGCATCAGCCACCCGACGCAATGTACGCCGTCTGCGCTGTCGTGCTCATGACATGCCATAGCGCGCCCGGTAGACCGGAGCGATCCGGGCTCTGCGATCGTGCAAGCTAGCGACTGGTGCAGATCCTCGCTGTAGCCGTTCGGAATGTCGTGGGGGTCGACCTCTGCACGCCATGGGCACTTTTCGCACTGATGCGTGCGCTTTAGCTTCCACTGGCTCATACGACATCCTTTCCATTAAGACGGGCTATCTCGGGGGAGGTGAGGGGCGGCAGAACGGCGATACGGAACTCGACCACGCCGCCCGTCGCCACCTCGATCTCGTTGCCGATGCCGACCTTGTCGCGGATCGCAACCAGCACATCGCTGGTGACGTCGTAGCGAGGTTCCTTGAACCTGCTCCCATCCTTCGTCGGACGTCCAGCAAAGATGCGTTCGCTCAGCGCGGCGGTCGCTACACGGATCGGATTTTCGCTCATGCCACTTCCCTCTGTTGGTTAAGCCTGTCGATCTCGGGGGTCATGCTGCCAGCCTTTCAGCGGCCAAGTGCGCGATGATGTGCTGCCCGATCCACCGCGTATAAGCAGGCGGGATAGCTTGACAGAGTTCCGCCAAGGTCATCCAATCAATACCCATCGCCTCACGGGCTTGCACGGTAGTGAAGTCCGGAACGCCCTTGTCGAACTTGCGCCGGCTATCCCGCGCGCCTTCGCCGTAGATCCCGATCGTGCGTGCACGGCGCCTGTTGCGGGCATGGCCTCCGCAAATACCAATCGTGTCCCGCTGGCCATGCTGACAGGCCGGCACGAACACCGGAGGATGACTCAACTCGAACAGCCGGTGCCGCTGGAGGTCAGCATCCTCCACGCCTAATCCAAACATCGTCCCACACAGCATGATGGGTGCTACCATTGGAGCGCCAGGCACATTCTCCATCGCCCAAGGCAGGCCGGATCGGATAAGCAGGTCACGCGTCGCTGGAACGAGGTCGGCATGATCGCGAGCATTGTGCATCGTCTTCATGGCGGTGTGCGCTTGGCAGGGCGGGCTAGCGTGAATCGCGTCGAAGTGGCGGATATTGTCGGTATCGATCGCGCCGCGCAGCCATTCGAGCGCGTCAGCTTGGATGAAGGTAAAGGGATACCGCGGCTGTGGCTTGATATCGATGCCGACGACGTCGAACCCGGCTTGATGGTATCCCATGCCCGCACCGCCAGCGCAGCAGAACAGGTCGAGGATGCGCGGGCGGCTCATGCTGCATCCGACTTGACGTTAGGCGAATCGGGGGCAGCGAGAACCGCGAGCGTCTGATCCCCTGTACCGGAATTGTACGCGCGTTCCCGTTTCGGTCGCGCATGTTCCTGCACTGTCCTGCAAGGATCGGCAGGGCCAACTGGCGAAAAGAGCGGGAAAGCTGGTGCACCCGACAGGATTCGAACCTGTGGCCTCTGCCTTCGGAGGGAAGGGTTGGGCATGGCTATTCTTCTACGCCTTTCCGTAGTTTACGGCCAGTTCTATTTTCGGCTTGTACGCGTCCTGTACGAAACGCGTCTAAAATCTTGTTACCGCTGTCCTCGGCGTGGGTGTAAACCCGGTCCAGCATTGCGGTGTCGGACCATCCCCCCACAGACGCTACGGACTGCCCATCGACCCCTTGGCGGATCTTCATCTCCTGTCCGAAGCCATGACGGCCAGCCGCGTGCGGAGACAGGTATTCGATACCCGCGCGCTTGCAGGCCGTGCGCCATCCCGACAGCGGGCCACAGCGATCCGCGAAGCCGAACACGCGAAGGTTGCGTGCGGTTCGATCCCAATGACGGGGATGCTTCGGCGGTAGCGCCTGCAATTCCTCGACCAGCTCAGGCGGTAGGTCGACAACGCGATCATCGTGGCCCTTGGCCCCGGGTATCGTCGCGCGCCCGTTGGCGAGGTCTAGATGCTTGGGCATCATTGCCACGGATTGACCGACCCGGGCGCCGGTGGCGAACATGAACAGTGCCAGCGCGCCGTGATACCGCCCCGCGTGTTCGCGAAATGCCAGCAGCCAATCGAATGACCCGGGCACCTTTTTAACGCGGCTGCGCTTGCCACGCTTGCGGTCCTGCTTGACTCGCTCGTCCTTCTCGTACCCGGGGATGCGGATTGGCGGGCACCGACCCAGCGCGTTCGCGTTGTTGATGACGGCCCGGGTCGGAGTGACTACCCAGCGCCGCCATGTGTCGGTCGCGTTCTTGGGGTACAACTCCGGGCCCAGATCCTTCACCATCTTGGGCGTGATCTTGCGCACCGGCACGGCTCCCAGCCGCTCCACGATGGGGATCAGATGCTTGGCCGTGTCGGCGCTGGCGGCGTACTCCATCACCGCGGCCGCGAAGGTGTATTCGCGTTCATCGGCTTCATCGCCTAGATGATAGCGGCGCTGTTCGAGCGACGTCCGGTTGCGGACCCACTCGAGCGCACCTGCTTCCGTAGATGCGCCAGTGCTTTCGCGGATGTAGGCTGTGATGGGGAGGCCGTCGTATTCGACTTTGCCCCGCGCCCACCATGATTTACCGCGGGGGTATGCTTCGAGCGGCAAGCGCTTTCCTCCAGGATTCGATCAATCTGTTCGGGGGTAATCAGCATTGCCGCCCCCACGATGTAGCATTCGGCCAGTTCGCGAGCCCGGGCACGTAAGGTGCGCTCCGACAGCGTCAGGCCCTTGGCGCGGAACACCTCGCACCAGTGCGCAGGCGACTGGCCACGTTCGAGTACGGCGCTATCCATGGTCCACCCTCCCGCCATCCGGGACGCTATCCAAAGCCTCCATAGCTGCCCGAATAGCCTCCATATCGGTGCTATGGTCGACCATGACGATGCAGCGTCCGTCCTCTAGCTTACGCTCTAGACCGTGGGGGCCGATGGTACGGTAGCCGTAAGCGTCGTAGGCGAGGGCGCTACGCATGGGCGCCTCCCTTCGGGACCGCGCTGTCGCCTTCGGCCAAGCCGCTGCGCGTCTTGTCGGCTTCGCCGCTTCCATCGCTGGCGCTGGCGACGCGAATGCCGACGAGTTGGCCTTCTGAAAAGCGCGCAATGTATTCGTGCCATAGCCAGTCTGTTGCCTGTGGACTACTACCCTCATGGCCGTAGAAAAGCAGGTCGCCATGGAAATCTAAGTCGCGCTCAGGTTTGTGCGCTTCCCACCACCATTCTCGGTTCTGCCCTACCAGCCGACCCGCCTTGGTTATTGTGACTAGCGACATTGTGCATCCAAGATCCTTGGTCTGTAAACCAGTTCCTTCCCAGCCATCCGGCAAAGGTAATTCGCACCGCAAGTCATCAAACATACCCATATCAGTTGCTCCCACGCGAGGGAATGAAACCCGGCAGGGCGGAGACGCTTGCGGCTCCGTGCGAAGCATGAAAGCCCGGTTCCGAAGGAGCGCGCTCAAGATCATTACTTGTCATTATCACTCCCTTCATTCTGAGATAGGAGATAAGAGCGGACGGATAGGCCAAGGGGTGTGATAGGCCACGTCACCTTGCGGACGCGGACCCACTCGAAGAACATTTCGCCCTTCAATGCCATGGACTCAAGCTGGTCGCTCTCATCGGGTGGAATATCGACCAAGTGCCCGAGTATAATATCGCGCTGAGCTTGCGTGAGTCCTTCGGCTATCCGTGCTATCTCTGATGGGGGTATCGTACTGCCGGTCATGGCCACACCTCATCTGATTGTGCGGCGGCACGGCGGACAGCCTTGACCGAAATGCTTGCCTTGTTGAAGGTGACGACCGCTTGGAAGTCGGGTTCGCTAGAATTCCAGTACCCCCACTTATCGCCTTCCTCACCACTACGGATCGCCTGGCGCGCAAGCACCAGACACCGCTCGAAATCCGCAGGTGGCGCGTCCAGAATGATCCGTCGCGTCGGCTCGTAATCGGCCATCACTCCCCTCCGGTCTTAGAGGGAGAGACGAGACTGCGGATGGCGGCAATCTGCCCGGTGAGAGCGTCATCGTAGCAGGCGATGCAGGCCTCCCAGCCGTACTGCCCGTGCTCGCACTTGTCGCCCTTTGCGGCAGGCGTGGGATAGCCGACCTCTATCGCTTGCTCGAAAGCCCGCGCCGCATCCTCTACCCCCTCTCTGTACCTATCAGGACGATGGAGGGCGGCGAGGATGGCAGTGGCGATGCGGCGCGCTACCTTCTGTCGCTCGGGCCGCTCGTCAAACGAACCGAGGCTGCGCAGAATCTCGGCATCGCCAAAGGCTGCCGGGTCAATGATCCGCGCTACCCGCCCCACCTCGTCCGTATCCTCTACCTGCGGGGGGGCGGCAAAGGCGAGCATCGCGGCGACAGCAGCGTGCATTTGCTCGCCGCCACTTCCTATCTCTACATGCAAGGCCAGCCATTCGTATTCCGGGTCAGCGTCGCGCAGGGCCTTCGCCAGCACCTCCCGCGCCCGCGCTTCTGCATTGGTGATGTCACCCGTCATGCTGCCTCTCCGCACCAAGTGGCGCACTCCGCATCCATCTCGGGATCGTTGTCGAACAGCCCCCCGGCGAACATGTCGGGCTGGCGCTGCACATCGCGGATCAGTTCCGCATAGCTGTACTCGGTGACGAAGCGGCCCTTGCCAGGCCCGATTTCCATGTCCGACCACCATTGGAGAGTGCCGGGCGCGGTGCGCTCGATCTCCCACAGCTTAGGCCGAGCTTTCAGGAAGCACCCGTCGCAGTTACCCTCGAATGGCAGCAGTTGCAGGTCGAAATCCTGCCTGTGCCAGAACGCGCGCACATCACGGTTCGACACCTTGGCGTCGTCCAGAGGGAGCGCGACAGTCCAGCGCTCCTTGTTCGGCACACGCGACTTGGCGACCCGATGCTGCTCGTCATGTCGCAGACCCACGACGTTCGTCCAGTGGTCGTACCCGCGCGATTGCATGAACCACTTCATCACGCGCACCTTCAATTCGCTGGTGCAAAAGCGTGTGACGGCGTTCGGCGTGTAGCCTTTGACGCGGATCAGGTCAGCGAATGGCTTCCCGTCCCGGCTGGCGCTGTTATATCCGACTTCCTCGAAGCGGGCATCGAACGGGATCACGTTGCCATCGTCGTCTTTCGTGCGCCGGGTGCGCCATTCCAGCCAGTGGATCGGCACCCCCCAGCGCACCTGACATTCGTGGACGAAGCGCAGCGTCTCCTCGCGCTCTTTGCCCGTATTGGCAAAGGCGACGTGCAGATCGGGCGGAAGCGCGCCGTCGAACGCGTCGAGCATCCGCCGCAGCATGTACGCGCTCGTCCGCCCGCCCGAGAAGCTGATGAGCGCCGGGCCTTCGATGCGGTACGGGTCACCCATGATCCGCACTCCCGGTGAGAGCGGAGCGGGCGCGGCGCAGGTCGCCGATCGTGAGTTTTGTCCGCAGGATGACGCAGCCTCCATGCGAAAAGCTGGTGGTGCGCTCTTGGTTATCGGCCTCCTTGGCGAAGGGCTCCAGCGCCTCCCGCAGTCTCGCCTCTACAGAGGGGGTGACGCTCGCGGGCGGAGTGGCGGGACGTTCTGCGAGGAAGCCATGGAGGGCATCCTCGATGAGTTCCCGCTCCCAGTCGGTCGGCACGTAATCAGCGCCTTCCGTGCTCATCGCGTATTCGGCGGCATACGCAGATGCAGCTTCGTCGGCATCCTCCACCCCCGCAGACGGATGCGCTTCACTCGCGGGGGAGACTCTAAGCATTTCATCCCAAATCGCGCGAGCCTCCTTGCTGTTCGTAGCGGTCAGGCCAGGTGGGATGTTCGTCGGGTAAATCTCAATATCGACGAGGCCAGCCGCCTCTAGCATCGTCTGCGTCGGCTCTACCGGCACCAGCCTCCACCCATCCGCCACCACCCCAGCGGGTGCGCTCGCCTTGGTGGCGATGCGACGGTGGCGGGCGAAGGCTTGGACGACGTGGCTATTGTCGAAGCGGCCATCGCGGTGCCAGCCCGCGCCGCTATCCGCCACATAGTCGATTTCGAGCAAAAGCGATGCGGCGGCGTCGCGGTCCATCTGCGTCACGATCTCGGGTTCTTTGGTCATGGGGGTGGTGTCCTGTGTCATGCCGCCTGGCTCTCGCCTTCGCGCTTCAAATCGGTGATGTCGCAGCCAAGCCATTTGCTCAGCGTCTCGATGCTCCAGTCCACAAAGGCGCGGCGTTCGGGCTCGGGCATCGATGCGAAGGACGTGCTCTCGTAGTCCTTGATGACGTCCCCGCTGGGGAGGCGAATCACGCGGACCAAGCCGTACCGATCCTTTAGGATGCGGTGCAGCAGTTCGACGTTGAGCGCGTCGCCTTCGATCCGCTCGGACAGCATAGGGGCAGCCACACCAAGGCAGGCCCAATAGAGGGCGTTGCGCTTCACATTGCCTGCGGTGCGCGTGATCCGGATGCGTACCGCGCCATCGTCCAGCGCGGCTAGGGCATCCTCAGCAGCCTTGCCGACAGGGCGTAGCGAACCAAGCACCTTGCGGAAGATCAAGGGGGCGGTGTCAGCCATGCCGCACCTCGTAGTTGTGCCGGTTCAGGATGGAGAGCGCGACCAAATCAGTGCCCGTCTGCTCGAGATACTGCCGCTCGCCGCCCAGCCGGTGGACAGCCTGCGGGCCGTTCTGGTGGCAGGCGGCGCACAGTTTCACGACTAGCCAATCGTCTTTGGTGATCCGCTGAAAGTTGACGTGGATGATATGGTGGACGCTCTCCGATCGCGCACCGCACGGGCACGTGTCGGACAGCCAGTCCCAATATCGCTTGACGGCTGCGGCGGGCATTACGCAGCCTCCCGCCGATAGCGCGCAGTCAGATCTTCGACCGCTGCGTCCACCTCGCCCAGAAACGCGATCACCGCGGCCTCGATCTCCGCGACCAGCACATCGTCGCGATCCAGCCGCGTGACGTGAAGCTGCATCTCCACCGGCATCCGCGGATCGTAGGACACGAAATCGCACCACGAACGGCCGGTGCACATCATCTGGAAGTGCATTTGCTTGACGTACTTGTCCGCGACCGGCGCACCGCGCAGAGTGGCGATATGCGTGGAGGTGTTCGGGCACTTGATCTCCACAAGCCCGTCATTGCCCACCAGCCCGTCAGGAGACGCGCCGGCCATCGCGATCGTCGGGTGAGGCACGAAGCCTTCCTCCGTCACGGCTACGCCAGTCGTGAAGGCGTAGCAGTCGCGTGCGTTCGGCTCCTGCTCGGTGCCCCAGGCCATAGCGGCGTTGGAGAAGCCCTCCGCGCACGCGCCGGTCAGCCGCTCGGTGACGAGCTGCGCAAGGTATCCTTCCCGGCTTGCGCCCCAGCCCGACTTGGTGCGGGCCATCACGTCCGCGATGCGGCTGGCGGTCACCTTGCCGCAGCGCGCCGCGAACCACGCTTCGGAACGCTGGTCCATCATGCGGCTTCCTTCTGCTTGGACTTGTCGGCCAGCTTCTTGTGCAGCATCGCCTTCGCATGATCGAACCGCGCGACGGGCAACTCGGGAAGCGACCCGATCTTGTAGAAGGTGCAGAACCCCTTGAGGTCCGCGCCCGACTGCTCAGCCAGCGTCTGTAATTCCGCACGCTGAGCGTCGTTGATTTGGTCTGCGACCTGCTCCGCGGCTGCGAACTCGCGCTCAAGCGAGGCGACGTACTTGTTGTCATCGAACTTGCCGAGGAACACGTCCGCGTTGAAGCCAAGCTGTGACAGCCCCTTGGTCAGCCCGTCCGTGCTGGCCTTCTTGGGCGCGTCATTGTCGAGGCGTCCCTTGGCGTCGATCAGCTCGGCCGATCCGTAGAGAGGCCCGAAGACATTGCTGCGATCGCCGTGCCAGATGGTGACCGGGACCACGACCAGCTTGTCGCCCATCAGGATCGCATCGCCATTCGTGTAGCCCCAGCCGATGCCGATCGGGCCGAATTGCTTCGTCGCCTGCATGATCTGGTAATGCGCGCTGATTGCGGTGAACCCGCCGCGCTGGTTGACCTTCTTGGTGTGGGAAGGGTCCGTCTTGGAGACGGCATCCCAAATGCGCATCGTATCGGTCACAGGACACCTCGAATAGCGATGAGGAAAAGGACGAAGGCCAGCGCGATCAAGGCAGCGACCCAAGCCGCCTGCTTCTCACGACGCGTCAGGCATCCCGGATTGAGCGCAGACCCGACCCGCCCGAGCGGTGCCAGCGGCATCATGCGGACCTCGCGATCGTGCATGTCGAGGCTGGTGCGGCGCTGGTAGATCATGCCGGCCTCCGCAGGTCAGCGAGGGCGCGGGTCAGGTCCATGCTTGCGCGGCGCGCGGCTGCGGTATGCGGCGTCCCGACGAAGCTATAGCGTGGCGGATTGGCCTGCACGTCTTTGGCGCGCGCGATAAAGCGTTCCGCCTCCGCGACCGCCGCAGCTAGATTGTCGAGGTCCATTACGCCTCTCCCGTGATATACCCGAGCCGGATCAGGCCCTTGCGGTGGTGATTGTCGAAGTGCTGGTTGGCGAGGGCGCGGTTCGCCGCTTCCTCCCGCTCCACGTCAGCGGCGTAGGCAGTGTCGCGAGCCATCCGGTTGATGGTGGCCAGCGACAGAGGCGGCATCACCTCGTCCAGCAGACGGGCGGCTGACTCCGCTACGTGATCGCGGCTCATGACCGGCCTTCCGCTTTGGCGATGATGGCCTCGGCGCGCTCAATACGGCGCTGGATGCTGTCACCTGTGGGCGGGTAACGGAGGTCATCGCGATATTGGTATGCCAGCGCCAGCAAGTCAGGCCCGGTGGCGGTCAGGTGACCGTTAGCGATGCGTTCAGCCTGCTTTTGGCTGCCAGACCACGTCATCTCCGCTATAGTGCTGGCATCGCATACCGTGCCGGGATGGCAGACATAGACGATCGGGTCGTCCGTATCGTACTCGGACTCCGCCTCTATCTCGACGCGCCAAGGGCCGGGGGTGAAGCCGCTCATGCCTCCGTACCCCGGCTCTCAAGGGTGAGTACCTTCGACCCGTCACACTTGATGCCGACCTCGGAACAGGCGTCGAGGAACAGCTCGTAAAGCTCGGTGCACTCGAACACGTCGAATGCCGCGTTGGTCAGGCGCACGTAATCGTAGCTGCCGTACAGCCGGTCCTCGTCCTTGCGGGCCACCTCCACCGCGTAGCTGGTAGCGCGCAGAAGACCCTCCAGCTTGTCGACCAGCGAGGCGGGGACGGGCTTGGCGGTGCGCGGCTGTTCGGCGCGGATTGCGGCGGCGTGTTGCGCGATCGGGTCGCGGCTGAGGTGACGGATACTCATGCTGCGTCTGCCAGCGAAGCAAGCTCAGCCTTCAAAGCTGCCACCCGATCAGCCTTGATCTGGTCCGCGCGTCCTTCCTCGTCTGCGCGCAGCGCAAGGGCCTTATCGACCTTCCCTGCGAGCGTGCAATCCTCGGGAACCCACAACGAGGAGTGCTGGACATCGTTTGGCGTAAAGTAGGCCGCGGACATGCTCGACCAGCCCTGATGCAGGCTGAGCATGAAGACCTCACCGGGAAGCATCAAACCGACAAGGATTTGCTCTGCCGCGTTGAGCGTTTCTCGTTCGTGCGGGGTAAGGGTCTGAGCCATGTCATCGTCTCCAGAGCGTGTGATACTGTGATGGGGTGCGCGCGATCAGGCCGCGCGCGGTGCGCCGATGCTGCGGAAATGCGCCTTGGCCTCAGCCAGCGTGCGGTGGGACCAGTAGTCCCAAGCACCGACGACCCAGCGCGGAGCGGAAAGGCGCGTGCCGTATTCCGACACGCCATTGTCGTAGGAGAGCGTGACGCTCTGGCTGTGGAAGCGCGCACCGAGGTGCTTGTGCGCGACCGTGCGGCGGACCTGCGTGCCCGCGCTCATGCCGACACCAGCAGGCGCGTAAGGCGAGCCGCGATCCAAGCGGTCGGGTCGACGTGATCGTACGCCATGCCGCAGTCGATCGCGGCGTCTAGCATACGATTGTACGCCTTGATCCAGGCGCGCGGGGCGTCCGTCGTCTCGAAGTCGCCCGCGCGCTTATGCGCATCGTAGGCGTCCATCAGGACTTCGAGGGAATGAGGAGAATAAGTTGCCATCGTCGTCTCCAGAGCGTGTGTGCTGCTGGAGACGGTATGCGTTATGCATACGATCTAGGCAAGTGCAAAATGCATACGCGCCGTTTTTATTTTTGCCGTTCAGGCCGCGTAGGCCAGCGCAAACGTACCTAGGTTAAGGCAACATTTGACAAGTTGGATTTCGCAGGAACATAACAGGAACATGGATAAGCGAGCAAATGCGCTGGCCCTTCGTACCCCGGCCTGCGAGATCGGGTGCGCGACGTGCTATATATGCTGTGCTGTGCTGCCTATGCGCCTGGCGTGGTGGACTGCGGAGGTTGATCGTCTCCAAGGAGAGTGGACCCGCCTTGGATCGACTCCCACGCTAACCGATCAGCTATGTATTGCTCTAGCAGCGCGCGCATCGTTGGTGCAACGACTCGCGGCAAGTCCGCGAGGCGGGTCTGCATATCAACCCCCTCGTCAATCGCTAGACGAACCATCTTCTCTAGGTCTGCTACACTAGGGATCGGGTCGTCAACGTCAGGCTCGCCCTTACCGTAAAGTAGCCATTCCTCACTAACCTTGAAGCGACGTGCGTATTCCGGCGCACGTTCGGCGGGAAAACCGCGGTGGCCGTTCTCATGACCGTAGTAAGTGCCGCGTGGGATGCTGAGAGCATCGGCGGCTTCACCCGGCTTGGCGAAGAACTTTTTTCGTGCGGCGCGCAAACGCTCATTCGGAGTCGATGACATGACGTCCGAATAACAACGCGCCGTATGCAAAAGGCGCTTGCTTTGAGCGTGTGCATAATGCATACGATTGGTATGCGGACGCACAGCACCATCGTAAAAGCAGCCGGGATCGACAAGCTCGCGTCCTTGCGCGGCGTATCCATTCACACCGCGCGCTCCTGGGAGCAGCGAGACAGCATCCCCGCCGGACACTGGGCAGGTATCGCTCGCGCAAAAATCGCCACGCTGAACGAGTTGAGCGATGCCGCTGAGCTGAACCTGATGAGCGCCAAGCCCCGCTCCACCAAGCGCGAAGGGGCAGTCGCATAATGGATCATGGAATCCTGAATGTTCCGCTGAGTAAGCGAGGCGACATCGACAAGCAAATTGATCGATACAAAGCGACTCAGGCTAAAGAAGCGGTCAAGGCTGCGCAGTTGCGTCGGGACACAGTGGCGGAAAAGCGCGCACGAGCGCATACCCTTATTGATGCCTTGAGCGATGACCGTGTGATGGCGCTCGCCAAAACGCTCGGTAGCAGAAAGCCAAATACTGCGCGCGTCGCTTTGAAGCGTGCTGCATCGTACAATTTTGACCGCTGGCTTGTAGCTCTTGGGCGCGAGGCAGAGCAATGCTGACGCAAGAATGGCCGTGTCTGCTTCGCTGCGGCCGGTGCCGTGATTGGCGCGATGGGCAATGCTGGTCGCCAGAGCGGCTTGATAACGATGGTAAATCGGCAGGTCACACCACATCGCGCGACACCTGTGAGGCATGGACTCTCGCCGCGCCGGTGATCGCATGACCTTCATGCTCGCAAGGTCCGCCAGCTCCGTCATCCTCGGGCTCATTATCGGCCGTCATCTGCGCTGTGAGCCAGTCGACGTAGAACGCGACCAGCATCTTTCGCGCGACCTGCACCCGCATCTGTCGGGGAGCCTCGCTGAGGCTGGGGCGGTCGTAGGCTTCAATCATCATTCGATGGAGATAGACCGTGGGTGATACGGCAATCCCCCCGCTGCACCGCGGGGTATCGGGTTCAAAGCTGATCGACACGCTGGGCGACAGCCTGACGCGCATCAAGGCCGAGGATGGCCTGACCGACGCTGAGCTGGGCAAGTATCTGCACAAAGGCGTCGACGCAGGCAAGGCGTACCGCACCGGCTACGCTGAAATGCCGGTCACGTCCTTCATGCGCGGGTGCGAGCGGTGGAACGGGCGCTTCGCGAACGACGCGCTGGCGCTGGTGGGCATGAAACTGGTGCCGATCGCAGCCGAGCCGATCAGCGGCCAGACGCTCCAGACCCGCCTTACCCGGCTGATGCTGGAGGTGTCGATGGCGCTGGAGGACGGCAAGATCGATGACTTGGAGATCGCCCGCATGAAGCGGTCGCTGATCGAAGCTGGCGAAGCAATCGACCACTATCGGGAGCAGGCAGCATGAGCGCGGACCTGCTGCCAGTCATCTATCCGATGATCTCTCAGCCCCTGCCGGATCCAAGGCTGAGAGTAATCTCAGACGGTATGGGCGTCCAGTCGTTCGCCATGAAGATGATGGCGTCGCGCGGTCTGATTGGTCCGATGCCTGATGCATCGATCTTCTCTAATACAGGTGACGAGACGACGGCCTCGCTGGAAACGCGGGACATGCTCCTGTCCGGGAATTGGGCCGTTCCATTTCCGCAGATCGAATGCTCCTCGGGAAATCTAGCAGATGATTTCGATTTGGCGACGGCTGGCATGCTTGACCGCTTTCCGAATCCGCCGCTCTTTACAAAAGATCAGAACGGCAAGCGTGGACAACTTACACGGTCCTGCACTCGCGACTACAAGATTGTCGCCGTCCGGCGCAAGATACGAGAGTTGCTTGGTGCGGGTATCCGAGAACGGATAGCGCCAGGCAGCGTAGAGCTATGGATCGGCATCACCACAGACGAAAAGCATCGCTTTGCAGCGTCTGAGGTCGCGCACATTACCAACCGCGCCCCACTACTCGAAATAGGGTGGTCACGCCAAAACTGTATCGATTGGATCTGGGACGAATATCAGATTGCCATCCCGGCAGATCGCGAAACATACAGCGCTTGCACCCACTTTCCGGGATGGCTGGCGATGAAGCGTGACTATCCCGCAGATTTCGCCGTAGCCGTAGCGGCGGACAAGGCGGCTCGTCACGGCATGCCGGGGGTCCGCGAGGCCGCTTATCTCAGCGATCGGCTTGAGCCGCTAGACGAGATCGATTTCGAGGCTGCGATATTGGCGCGGCGGGGAGGGCTCTTCCCGGTCAGCGACGGATGCAACGCCGCTGGGGGGTGCCGGACATGACCGCACCAGACCTCCCCGCATACTTCGCACGCGAGGCTGCGCTCTACACCCTCGCCACTATGGTAGCAGCCAAGCGCCGCTCTCCTGAGATCGTGTCCTACAATGCCCATCGTGCTGCTGCACGCAAGGGGCTGGGGAAAGAGGCATGACGCGGTCGGCATACGCCCGCGTGGCGAAGGACTCCGGTCCAGGCATCGAGACCGCGGCGAACCTAACCCCGCTGAACGACAGCCTGGCCGTAGCGAATGCTCGCTTCGACGCGCGGGAAGGCAGCGAGGCCCTGCTGCGTGCGCAGCTTATGGCCGGGCAGCACCTTCTTGCTTTGCCGCTGGCGCAAGCTCTTGGCGCGATATTGGGGATGCGCGCTTCGCAGATTCGCGCTGCTTCACAGGCGCGAGCAGCATGACGCCTATCACTCCAGATGACGGCCTGCGGTGCACCAAGCGGGGCGCGCGAGGCACGAATAAGAGATTTCCGTGCGGCCATCCGCGTACCCTTGAAAACACGCACATCGATCGGACGCATACGCGGTGCAAGCTATGCCGTCGTCGCATTGAGCGTGAGTGCCGCCAGCGCATCCGTGATGCGGCGAACGCGGGGCAGGCATGACTGAGCGCGTCCGCCAGTACGTCGACATCGCCGCGGCCGATCACGGCGTCACGTCTGCGCAGATCATGAGCCGGGAAAGCACTGCGCCGGTCTGCAAGGCGCGGTGGGGCGTGATGCGCGCCCTTCGCGACGACGGCTTCACCCTCGCGCAGATCGGCCGCTGGCTCGGTCGCGATCACACCACGATTATGCACGGACTTCGCAAGTCCGACCAACGGAGCATCGAAGCATGACCGACAACGGACGCCAAGAAGGCATGGGTGGCGGCAATGTCGCAGCGGATGAGCTGCGGCTGCTGGTCGAGCGCGCCGAACGGTTGGAGGAAGAAAAGAAGGGCCTCGCAGACGACATCAAGGACGTGATGACCGAGGCCAAAAGCCGCGGCTACGACCCCAAGGCGATCCGCAAGATCCTGTCGATCCGCAAGAAGCGCAAGGAGGAGTGGCAGGAGGAATCCGCCATCCTCCAGGCGTACCTCGTCGCGCTCGGTATGCAGTCGGACTTTGGCTTCTGATGCCCTCGGTCACCAAATACCGGGCCATCAAGACCCCCTGTGCTGGTGGCCACACCCACGACAGCAAGAAGGAGGCCGCACGCTGCGATGACCTCCGCGCGCTGGAGGATATGGGCCACATAGCCGAGCTGGAGCATCAGCCCGAGTTTCGCGTCGAGATCAGCGGAAAGCTGATCTGCAAATACCGGGCTGACTTCGCGTGGTGGGTCGGTGACGCGCGCATCGTTGAAGACGTGAAGGGAGTCACCACCCCAGTTTTCAACCTCAAGAAGAAGCTGGTCGAGGCCACGCATCCCGGCGTCGTCATCACGTTGTTCCCGCCGCGCGTTCGCAAGAAGGCAAAGGCGAAGGTAGCATGAGCAACGACTGGTTCCGGTCGTGGCATGGCGCCCCGACAGACCCGAAATGGCTGCTGATCGCCAAGCGCGCCAGCGTCCGCCCCATCCACGTCATCGGTACGTGGTGGGCCCTTCTCGACTACGCCTCCCAACACCCCGATCGTGGATCGATAGTCGGTTTCGACATCGAGACGTTCGCGCTGTTCGCCGGCCTAGACGAGGAACACGTGTCACGCATTGTCACGACGCTGCGTGATAAAGGCATGATCGATGGCGAGCATATTGCGCAATGGTTGAAGCGTCAGCCAAAAAAGGAAGACGCTACAGCCACGGATCGGCAGCGCCGACACCGGGCAAATCAACCCAAAACTGGCGGAAAACCGCCATCTGGCGGCAGCGCCGACACCCCTGGCAGCACCACCCCTGATGCCGGTCACGCAATGTCACGCGATGTCACGCCAGATACAGATAAGATTAGAGAAGAACATTCCGTTGCTAGCGCAACGGGCACCGTCGTGCCGATCAGCGCAGCCGCTTTCTGCAAAGCGATCTTCGACAGCACCATTCCGCTACTCATGGCGGCAGACCCCGACCTCACCGAGCGCAATGCTCGCTCAGTCATCGGGCGCTGGCGCAAGGCATTGGACGACGACGCGGTGCTGCTGACGCTCATCACCGAAGCACAGAACAAATCCGAACCCCTCGAATGGCTCATGGCAGCCGTGGAGATCCGTAATGGCAACCGCTCTGCAAACAATCGATCCGGCCGCGGTCGTCCCGACCGATCCAGCGAAATTGATGACGCAGCCCGAAACTTGGGCTTTGGCTGATAGCCAATTCTCTTCGCTCCCGTGGAGCGCAGGGCACGCGGCCAAGTCGTTCAACCCGTCGAGTCTGCCGCGGCTGATCGCGGCGCACGACGCATCGCTTGAGCCGGTAGCCCACGACTGGCTGCAAAAGCGGCTGCGGGTGCTGTGGAAGTCCTCGGTGGTGAACGGCAGCCTCGACGCGACCGCATGGCTGCACGAGACGGGGCGGCTGCTGGCGGACCTGCCGCACGACCTGCTGGCCGACGCGATCGACACCGCGGTCAAGTCCAGCGAGCGGGGCTTCATGCCCACGGTCGGGCAGATCCGCGCGCTTGCCGAGCCCAAGCTGCACCAGCGGCAGATGCACGCGGCGCGGCTGCGAGCAATCAATGGCGTGAACAGCGGCGCGAACACTGCCCCGGAGGCCCCTAGTGCGCCGCCTGCCGATACGGGCATGAAGGAGGCGACCGCGGACATCCTCAAGCGGCTGTGGCCCACCATGGCGATGCACGAAGCGGGAGGCGATACCTCGGGCAAGCTGAACCTCAATCCCGATCGTACCACCCGCGCCCCGACACGCGAGGATTACATTCGCATGGGCGTCGATCCCGCCGCGCTGCCGGGAGGTGCTGCATGACATGCGCAATACCGGCACGCCCCCGCCCTTCGAAGCGGTCGACATTCGCTTCCGCGGAGGCGTCACAGCGCGGAGGATCAACCCCAAGCAATACCGCTGGACGCTCAACGATGCGTCGTACCCGCGAGATTACGCCTTCGACATCGTGGAATGGCAGCCTGCCAAGTGAGGCCCCCATGCACACCTACACCCCTCCTCACCTAAAGAGGGGGAGGTGATGGGCTATGCCTTTTCCGCCGCATCGCAGCCGAGCCGGATCAGCTCGCGAAAGGTGCGCCCTGATTTCCGCGCTCGAGCATGGAGCGTGGGATCCAACTTTGCCGATATTGGAATTAGGACGGATGTGCGCGGACGCCCGCGCTTCGGCGTGTCGCTCAAAGGATCAGCCATTGCCGCCACTTTCAGCCATCACGACAACGCTAGGCTCAGCGATAAGCGTCTCGATATAAGGCTCGACAGAACGAGCCGGCATGTCGCCATCGTCGTCGTACCAGTCGCCGTCGCTATCGTATTCGGTGGTGGTGAAAGTGTATTGCTGAACCTCGGTGTAGCCGTAGCGGACATCATCGCGGGTAGCGGTGCGATTGAGCCGATTGTCGTGCTCGTATTCCTCGGTGCGCTGGTTTTCAGGGCTCGCAAGGTAGTGGTCGAAAGCAGCCTGTGCCTGGTTCAAGTTGTCGGCTGCGACCGCCAGCAGCTGGTAGAAGCCGGGATTGAAAGCGGAAGTGGTGTAGATCGTGGTCATGGCGTAAATCCTTTTAGATGGGGTAAGGGGGGTGCGCGGCGATCAAGCCACGCGCAGGAGGCGGCAGGCCGCGCTGCTTGGTGTGTCCATGCCGTCCCAGTCGTCACCGACGTGCGCGGCGTACGACGCGTCCTCGGCCGTCATGCCAGCGGCCAGAAGGATCGTGTAGAGGTGGCCGCGCCACACCGAACGCTGTGCCAGCGTGCCCGTGTTGTAGCGGCGGATCGAACGGCGGGCGGCGGTGATGTTGGTCATTGGAAGTCTCCGTGTGCTGCTGATGCATCCTATTTACGGCATATACCGAAATGCGCAACAGCTATTTTGGCACATACCGAAAATAATTGGGAGACAGCGCGATGACCCCCATGGATCAAGCACAGACCTACGCCCCCAAGGGTACGACGATCACCGGGGTAGAGGAGGGCCGCAATGAGGCTTGAGGACATAGCGATCCATTTCGCGGACGTGGTCAATCGCTCCCGCTCCTTGACGCCTGAGGAGAGCCGAATGGTGTCAATCGTCTTGGCGCGCAAAGAGAAGCCCTCTCGTGGGTGGAGCCGCAAGGATCTGAGCGAGCTAAGACGGATGAAAGCCGCAGGCCAAAGAGCACCATATATTGGAAGAAAGCTGGGGCGTTCGCCAGGGGCGGTAAATAGCATGTGGCGGAACATGAAGCGGAGGGACGCACGTGGCTAAGACAGGACGGCCGACATCGTTTAAAGCGGAGTATGTGGAGCAGGCACGCAAACTGGCCGAGCTTGGGGCCACGGATCGCGAGGCGGCTGAGTTCTTCAAGGTCGCAGAAAGCACGCTGTACCTGTGGAAGCACACGCAGCCCGCGTTTTCGGAGGCCCTAAAGGTCGGAAAGGAAGTGGCAGATGCTCGGGTAGAGCAATCCCTCTATCGCCGCGCGCTCGGCTATCGGCATGATGCCGTGAAGATCATGAGCGTTGAAGGGCAGGTCGTCCGAGAGGACTACGTTGAGCATTACCCGCCCGACACGACAGCCGCGATCTTTTGGCTTAAGAACCGCAGGCCGGATCAGTGGCGCGATAAGACCGTGACTGAGCATGAGTTACCGGAGGGGATGGGCGCGTGGCTGGGGGAGCGCTAAGCCCCGTTGAGATCGGCTTCTTGTCTGAGATGATGAAGCGCTACCCGGATAAGCTATCTCGCCTTCGGGGCGGCTTCTACGACGTAAAGGACAAGCAGGGCCACCGCGTGCCCTTTCGCATGAACGAGCATCAGGAGCGTTTCTTGTTGGGGCGTCATGGGATGGACATTGTGCTGAAGGCACGCCAGCTCGGCTACACGACGGTCATCCAGCTAGATATTCTTGATGACTGTCTGTTCTTGCCCGACTTGTCCGCCGGTGTGATCGCGCACAACCTGACCGACGCTAAGGCGTTCTTTCGCGACAAGATCAAGTACGCCTATGACAATCTGCCGGCCACGTTCCGCAAGTTGCGTGCCGCCGAGAACGACAGCGCTGAGAGCTTGCGGTTCAACAACGGCTCCAGTGTGCGTGTTGGGACGTCACTGCGATCGGGCACGCTACAGAGGCTTCACGTAAGCGAGTTCGGTAAGCTGTGTGCGAAGTATCCCGATCGCGCTGCGGAGGTGAAATCTGGCGCGTTCAACACGGTCGCTGTCGGGATGAACATCACAGTAGAATCCACCGCGGAAGGCCCGGCCGGAGAATTTCACAACATGGTCAAGGTAGCGCGGGATAGCGATGCACAGGGGCGCGATTTAACCGCGCTCGACTTCAAATTTCATTTTACCGCGTGGTGGGAAGATGACGGCAATGTCCTTGATGCCGACGTCATCGAGACGGCCGAGATGACGCGATATTTCGATGAGGTGCAGGCGCACGAATGGCTAACCTCGCGCGGTGTTGTGTTCACACGGGAGCAGCGCGCTTGGTACATCAAGAAAAGCGAGCAGCAGGGCGACAAGATGAAACAGGAGCATCCGTCGCACCCTGACGAGGCTTTTGAGGCGAGCGTCGAGGGCTCTTATTTTGGCCCGCAGATGCTCAAGCTTCGCCGCGAAGGCCGCATCTGTCGTATCCCGATCCTTGCCATCCCCGTCTACACGACGTGGGATCTAGGTGTGAACGACAGCACCGCGATCTGCTTCTGGCAGGATGTGGGGATGGAGCGCCGACTGATTGATTATTACGAGGCCGATGGGGAGGGCTTCGAGCATTACGCCAAGGTTCTGATCGAGCGTGGTTATACATACAGCCACCACTACATGCCGCATGACGCGCAGCATCGCATGATGGGGCTCAAGGCGAAGAGCAAGAAGCAGTATGCCGAGGAAGCGGGTATCCGGCCTATCGAAGTCCTGCCGCGGATAGAGGCGGAAAGCGATGGCATTGCCGCCAGTCGTGCATTCCTGCCGCAAGTCTGGATAGATGAGGTGCGCTGCACCCGCATGGTCGCGTGCCTCGACATGTACCGCAAGGCGTGGGATGATCGTAACCAGGTGTTCCGCAGCACGGCCGTGCATGATGAGCATAGTCATGGGTACAAGTCGTTCGAGTCGGCGGCTATCCGCAAGCCACCTGCCGCTAAGCTGGCTGGCCCGGTGACGATCCCCAGCATGGCGCGTCGCTAAAGCCCAACCAATGCCCAACCCGCATTTTCGCGGGCGCGCGTATGTCGTTGGTTCATGGTATCCCACGACACAGCATTGGAGGAGAAGCCGACAGGCACCGACGCGCTGCGTGAGGTCCATGAGCGTGCGATGCGGCACTTTGCTGCTGACGTGCTGCCGCAGATCCCGGTACGTGAGCTGGCATTGGCCGCGCGCAGGTTTGCAGACATCCCCGGTGCGATGTGGGAAGGTGCTGCTGGCGACCAGTTCGGTGAGTCCGTCAAGCTGGAGTTCCCGAAGCTGCGTCGCGCGCTGCGCAAGCTGGAGAACGACTTCCGCCAGAATCGCATCGTGCCCGACTTCCGCCCGGCTGGTGGCGATAGCGACAATCACACGGCCGACACCCTTGACGGGATGCACCGCGCCGACAGCTACAAGTACAAGGCGCAGCAGGCGCGCGACAATGCACGCAGCGAGGCAGGCAAGGGCGGCTTTGGTGCGTACCGGCTGACCAATGAATGGGCAGACCCGCTCGACAAGGACAGCGACGAGCAGCGGATCAATCCCGCCTCGCTGATAGCGGATGCGGACCAGTGCGTGTTCTTCGGCCCGTCCGCGCTTTACGACAAGTCCGACGCCAAGCGCGCGTGGGTCATCACCGGCATGGACCCCGACGCCTTCAAAGAGGAATATGGGGACGACAAGGCGACGGCATGGCCTGAGGGTGTGCCGAAGCCGTATTATGACTACGGGTGGTTCCGTCCCGACACGATCGCGGTCGCTGAGTATTACGAGATCGAGGACAGCGACGAGTGGGTGCTGATCTTCACGCAGGACACCAGCGGTGAGGAAGAGCGCCACTGGCAGAAAGACCTCGAGGCGGATGAGATCGCGGGCCTGAAAGACCGTGGTTTCAAGGTCCGCAAGCGCAAAGCAAAGCGGCAGCGGTGCCACAAGTACGTGCTGTCGGGTGCCGAGGTCCTGGAGGACCGGGGCTACATCGCCGGGGGCATGATCCCGATCGTGCCGATGTATGGCGAGCGTGCCTATGTCGACGGTGTCGAGTGGTTCCGCGGCTTGGTGCAGCAAAACATGGACATGGTGCGCGTGTTCAATGCCGTCATGTCCTCGATGTACGAGATCACGACGCTGGCACCGTACGACATGCCGATGTTCGCGCCCGAGCAGATGCAGGGCAATCTTGGCGAGCTGGCATCGCGGCGCAATGTGGATCGGCAGGCGTATATGCTGGTCAATCCGCTCTTGGACCCGACGACAGGTGGGATCGCAGTAGCTGGCTCGACAGGCACAATGCCCGCGCCGAAGCCGTCCGAGGGGCTGATCGCGATGGTCACCATGCTCAACGGCCTCTTTGCCGAAGATGACCAGGACCCGGACGAGGTCAAGGCCAATACCTCTGCCGATGCGATGGATATTGCCGCCGCGCGTGTTGATGCCAAGTCGGGCGTGTACCTCGACAATGGTCGCCAGTCCACGCAACGTGAAGGCGAGCTATACTTGGCCATGGCGTGCGAGGTCTACGTCGAGCCGGGCCGCAAGGTCGAAACGATGACCGAGGAAGGCGACGATGGCGTCGCTGTCCTGCATGAGGATTACAGCGACAAGGGCGAGCTAAAGGTCCGCAATAATTTCGCGACCGGCCGATACAAAGTCATGGCCGATGTGACCGAGGCGACGACGACGCGCCGGGATCGCACCGTCAAGCAGATGCTCAATTACGCCGCTGTGTGCGTCACGGCGCAAGACATGGAAGGCGCACAAGCGGCGCTTATCACTGCTGGGTCTAATATGGACGGCGAGGGGCTGGACGACTTCACGCGCTGGCTGCGCAAGCGTGGAATCAAGATGGACTTGTTCGAAAAGAACGAGGACGAGAAGGCGGAAGAGCAGGCCCAACAAGAGGCCGCGCAGCAACAGCCCGATCCACAGCTTGAGGCCCTCAAGGCGCAGGTCGCCGCACTCATGGCCAAGGCTGGCCTCGACGCCGCCAAGACTGACGAGAGCAAGGCCGCCACCATGCTCAAGATCGCGCAGGCTCAGGCCGTGGGTGGCCCTGAGGCCGCGCCGGAAGCGCCAAGCGGGCTGACCGCTGCGAATGACCCGATCGAGGCCGAGGCCAAGCTTGCCAGCGCCAATTTGAACAACGCTCGCGCCGATCACCTCCGCCACGACATGCACGTGAAGCGGATCAAGACCGGGCGCGAACTCGACCTTGCGGAACGTCAGCAAGATCACGCTGAGCGCGCCGCCTGACCCGACCAGCTTCCGCCCGGCTGTGACGGGTGCGTAGGGAGAATGACTGATGGCTACCCAGCCGCTGACCGACGACGAGCACGACGACATTCTCGATCTGGATGATCCGATCGAGGACCAGGACGACACGGTCAATGCCGATGATGGTGGCGAAGAAGCGGACGAGGGCGAGGAAATCGTCGGCTTCGCGGACGAGCCCGAGACGCCGCCGGCTGAAAGCGAGCTGGTCAATCACCTGCGCAAGCAGATCCGCGAGCGCGACAAGCGGCTGTCCGAAGTGCAGCGCGCCGCCCCGGCCGATGAGCCGATCGTCGTCGGTGACCGCCCCAAGATGGCGGACTTCGACTTTGACGAGGACAGGTTCGATGAAGCGATCGACGCTTGGGATCAGCGTCGTCGCAAGGCCGAGCAGCAGGAGCAAGCTCGTACGGCTCAGAAGCAGCGCCAAGACGAGGATTGGAATCGCGTCGTCCGCACCTACGCGGAGAAGAAGGCCGTGCTTCGGTATCCCGACGTCGCTGTGGCTGAGGAAACGGCATTCGCTGCACTGTCGCCGGCTGCGCAGTCGCTGATCGCGCGTCACGCCGACAATCCCGCGCTTTTCATCTACGCGGCCGGCAAGAGTCCGACCAAGCTGGCTGAGCTGGCTCGCATCGACAGCGAGGGCGATCCCTTCGCGGTCGTTAAAGCAATCACGAAGATGGAGGCGACATTGCAGACCAGAAAGACCGTACGTCCACCCGATCCCGATACGCCGGTGCGGGGCCGTACGATCGCAGCGGGCAGCGCCGATAAGCAGCTCGCGAAACTGGAGGCGGAGGCCGATCGTACGGGCAAGCGCGATGCCGTCATCGCCTTCAAGCGGGCGCAGAAGGAGAAGGCCAAGTGACCGACACACGCGTACTCCGCAGTCCCTCAGAGGCCCGCATGACGCAGGAGGGTCAGCAGAACGCCGGCGGTCAGCGTCGTACCGACGACAATGGCAAGCCGTACTATGACCAGGCGCCGCTTAGCGAATACCCGCGTATGATGTACCGTGCGACCGACGTCGAGCAGACGCAGGAATACGCGGACGCTATCAATGGCCTCAGGGACCCGCCGATGGTCATCAATCGCTACGCCGGGCTGCTGTGCGACACGACGATCGCGCACACGCTGGACGAGGCCGAGGTGCTGGCGACGGATGGCTGGGACCTGACGCCGCAGGCCGCGCATGGCGTCAGCAATGGCCTGATTGCCGCGACCACGGCCAAGGACGACGAGATCGCGATGCTGCGCGCTGAGCTGGCTCGACGTGACGCCGCACCGATCCCGACGACCCCCTATCCTTCGCAGGAAAGCGCAGCCGTCGAGGTGGCAAAGCGCGGTCCCGGTCGTCCGCCCAAGGCCCCCGAATAGCAGTCACCGTCCCTCCGTCTTTCAAGGTCGGTAGCGCGACCTGAACGCCTGCCCTGCGCAAAGGCGTCAACGCCGTGGAGGGGTAGCGGTCATTGTAGGCGGCGAAGGGCAGGAAAGTGGGGCGGCGCGGGGCAACTCGCGCCGCTTCGCATTTGGGCTTGCGCTGGCGGTGCAATGGCCGTATGCGGATGAATAGCCAATCAGCGTCCGGGGTGCTGTGAACCCTGAGTAGCGGCGAAATCGAGCTTGTCTCTTTCAGCTACTCAGGAGCCTTTCATGC
>Ga0182212_1000032_pt1 | contig 26358 bp, 28 predicted proteins | sample G5R1MG_21_FD_129666 | JGI IMG/M metagenome (GOLD analysis project Ga0182212, IMG submission 129666) | Switchgrass phyllosphere microbial communities from Michigan, USA - G5R3_MAIN_03OCT2016_LD1 MG | ecosystem: Host-associated > Plants > Phyllosphere > Phylloplane/Leaf | place: USA: Michigan... | reverse complement strand
GCCGAGTTCGTGCAGGCCGCTCAGGCGATCGAACGCCTGCTCTCCCTTTCCGACGACAGCGAAGCGCTGACCCGCTGCTTCGCGCCGGATCTGACCAGCTTTTACTGGGGTGACGCCAGCGCGCGTCGCCTCGCTCAAGAGATTTGGGGACCTTCCCCAGATAGCGCGCCGCTCGCTTCGACACCGGCATGACCGAGGAAACAGCAATGGATGACATCGAGACCACCGAAGACGATCAAGCCGACCTCATTGCGCTGGCGGCTGATACCCTGCGTGGCGATATTCGCGACAGCCTGCTTGCCTGGTCGAAGGCAACGCCGAAGCCTTGGCACGAGATGACCGAAGCAGAGCAGCGCGACCGCGCGGCATCTGCAGACGCTTTCTCTGGCGCTCTCATCAAGCAGGCTTGCGGCATCATCGCAGCCGCAGAGCGTCCGTGCATCGTCGCTACCCTCGCTGAGTATCGCGAGAAGGACGGCATTGAAGCCAAGCTCAAGCTTGCCGGCACCCGCGATGTTGTCGCCTCGCTGCACGACGCGTGCGGTCGCGAAGTCCTCATCGTCACCAGCGGTGCGGAAGATTTCATGGGTCAAGGCGGCGACGCTGAGATCGATGCTGACCAACCGGAAATCCCCGGGGTCGGCCAGGAATACCGAGACGCTGCGTAAGCGCCATCGGTACGCGTGCTGACCGCTTCGTCAGCAAACCAATGAGTGAATGAGGAACTAGGTTATGGCTTTCATGAGCAACCCCAACAGCGGCGGCGAAGGCAGCTTCAAGGTCTACGTCAAGTACAACGCCAAGGCGGGCCGCTGGTACACGAAGAAGGACGAGAAGGACGCGCCCGAGTTCGAGGTCACCAACATGACCGCGATCTTCGACATGGACAACATCCGTACCGGGTGGTTCCTGTTCGCTGCCGGCGTCGCTCCTGCGAAGACCTACGACCCTTCGCTCACGCAGGCTGCAGCCAAGCCCGGCGACGGGTTCAAGCGCGGCTTCGAGCTGGACGTGTTCAGCGACAAGAACCTGCTGGGCGTGCGCGAGTTCTCGTCCACCGCTGGCGTGGTGATTGAGGCGATGAACGCCCTGCATGACCACTGGGAAGCCGACAAGGCCAATCACCCGGGTCAGCTTCCGGTCGTGAAGTGTGCCGGCGTCGCGCCGATCGTCGGCTCGCACGGCACCAACTACCAGCCTCAGCTTGAGATCGTCTCCTGGGTCGATCGACCTGCTGACCTAGCCGGTGCATCTACTCCGACCCCCACACCGTCTGCAGCCCCTGCACCCGCCCCAGCCCCGGCTCCTGCAGCCAAGGCTGAACACACGCCGCCACCTGCCGCTCGCGCGCCAGAGCCGGCGACTGCGGACGACGTGGAATTCTGATCGGACGGGAGCCGGCGTTCCTAGGCACCGGCTCCCACCACCGCAGTACGAATGAATGAGGGCAGACGTGGCCACAGTGGTGACATCGATGATAGAACCGGACGCAGACGCGATCAAAGCGCATCTGACGACCCTGTTCGAACCGTGCGTGGAGCATTACCCGCGCGGGCTCATCGAGCTGCGCTACGGCCAGGAAAAGCCGAACCAATCATCCTACTTTGCGGCGAGCGATAGCGGCATTGACGAAGCCGCTACGTTCGCTGCGAACCGCAGCCGCCAAGGCTGCAACGTCTACGTCGGCGTCAACCCGCGCAAGCCCACCACAAAGGGATCCGCAGAGGACACCGATGTAGAGGTTGCCTTCTGGCACTTCGCCGATCTCGATAGTGTCGAAGCTGTTGATCAGGCAGGACGACGCATGAAGGCCCTGGCGCCAACGATGACGGTGACGACCGGCACCGAACCACATCGCCGTCCTCACCTTTACTGGAAGCTGGATGAGCCAGTCGGCAACATGCCGGCGTGGACTGATCGCCAGCGCGGTATCGCTCAATCGTTCGACGGCGATGCGGTGATCAATCCGTCGCGCATCATGCGCCTTGCTGGTACCGTCAACTATCCGCCACAGCACAAGATTGCCCGCGGCTACCGCATGGAGCGCACAAGCCTGCGCACCACATTTAGCGATGAGCGTGAGCCGGTATCGCCGGATCAAATCAGCACTGCCTACCCAATGCGGAACGGTGGCGCGCTGCTGGCAGCAAACTCGACGACCGATGGCCAAAGCACCTTGCAGGCCATGCGTCGGACCCAGATCGGCGACCTGCTGAACGAGTGCCGTCTAGGAAGTCAGTGGCACAACGCCATGATCCGCCTAGTTGCCCATATGGCCGCTGTCGGCCGCACCAGCGCCGAGATCCTGGCGCTCGCCGACAACATCACCCTGCCCGGCTACAGTGTCGATCAGACCCGTCGCGAGATGGAGACTGCGCTGATCGGTGCCCGGTCTAAGTGGGCCCTGCCCGAACCGGAAGACGATGTCACTGCGGAGGAAGCCGCGCGCGAGGACGCTGACGCGATCTTCCCGCTGTACGATCTCGAAGAGCTTGAGAACATGCCGCCGCCCACCTGGCTGATCCATGAGATCATTGCCGAGGAAGGCCTGTCTGTAATCTATGGTGACCCGGGTGCCGGCAAGTCTTTCATCGCGATCGACATGGCCCTGCGCGTGTCACACGCGATGGACTGGCATGGCACCGCCGCCAAGACAGTCGGCGTCCTCTACATCGCCGGAGAGGGCGTGCGCGGCCTCGGCAAGCGGGTGAAAGGCTGGAAGCGCAAGCACGGCATGGAGGGCGTGGATGCGCCGTTCCTGCTGGTGCCTGTCGCTGTTCAGTTCCTCGACGACAAGCAGCGCGCCAAGCTCATCCGCACCATTCACGCCGCTATCAAGCGCGCCGGCTTCCCCATCGGTCTGATCGTCATCGACACCGTTTCTCGCGCCCTCGCTGGCTCCGACGAGAACGGTCAAGAGACCATGAGCGCCTTTGTCGCCGGCTGCGACGAGGTGCGCAACGAATTCAACTGCGCCGTCCTGGCGGTGCACCACTCAGGCAAAGACAAGGAAAAGGGAATGAGAGGCAGCACCGTCCTGTTGGGCGGGTGTGACGCCAGCATCAGGATTTCGAAATCAGAGAAAATAGTGACGCTGAAAACAGAGAAGCAAAAAGACGCCGAGGAAGCAGAACCGATCTACATGCAAATGGAGAAAATAGAATGGGCAACGGGACTAGAGGAAGAGCAAAGCACGCTGGTGCCATTCCGTTCGGAGGCGCCGATAAAGAACGAAGAGACTTTGAACACCGAGCAAATAGGTCGGGCTTTCGGCATCATCGCCGACGCCTGGATGGCGGGCAACCCACTTTCAACTTCAGCCAACACACGCGAACAGGGGCGCTATGCCCCCAGCGTTCTTGCGGGCCGTCTCGGCACCACAGAAGCGGTGGTCAAGCCCTTCCTGGTGGCATGGCTGGAGAACAACTGCCTGTCGATCGAAGTCGCGGACGACCACACCAAGGTCAAAGGCCTGCGGGTCATCGACCCTATCGTGAAGGGATCGTGACCATGGCTGTTTCCACCTTGCGGAAGGGGTTGCGGAAGCTCTGCGGAAGCTCGCGGAAGGCTGCGGAAGCTTGCGGAAGCTCCATCACCCGAAACCCTGAAACCCGCAGAAAGCCTTGCGGAAGCTCTTGCGGAAGGGGTTGCGGAAGCTGCGGAAGCTCTCTCGGAAACCCGCAGAAATCCTTGCGGAAGCCTGCGGAAGCTCTGCGGAAGGGGATACCCCTCCCTACGGGAGGGGGTGCCGCTGGGGCGGCCACCCTCCCACCGGTCAGGCGGAGGGCTGCGGCATGACTGTGCAAGCACCACCTCCGTTGCCGGCTACGCCGTACAGCTTGCTGCTCCTGATGAGGGACATCGTTACATCGGTGGATGAGCGCGCCCGGGGCTGCAACAAGCGCTGGGGCTTCAATCGGCTTCCGCACCTGGTGCCGATCGAATGGCTGGAGAAGTTCCGTAGCGCCCAGCTCAAGTGGCAGCAGGCGTGCCTGGACGCGACGTTTATCACTCAAACGAATTTGGACGAGGTGAAGAAGCGCGCCGACGTGATGTTCCGCGCTTACGACAAGCTGGAAGAGCTGGCCGAGGAAGCTGGTCACCTTCACGCGCCGCTCTACCAATGGGAGTTCGAGCTGGCGGACCATACGCCGGTGATCCTGGTGCGCGATCGTGCCGATCTGAGCCGCGTGGACCCGCAAGGCCGCTCTTGCCAGATCTGGTCACTCGACGAGATCGCCGACGTGATCGAACGCTTCCCAATGTTGGCCAAAGCCAAGGAATGTTTCCCAGGCGCCGAGGTCATACCCATGCGGACAAGCAAGAAGGTCACGGACGCGTTGGACGACAGCCTCGCGGACATGCCGTTTTGATGGCCACCTTCTCCACCACCCAAGCAGGCCTGACCACAAGAGGAGAGACGCACCATGGCTGAGTGGCAACTGATCGAGAGCGCGCCGAGGGATGGTGACGAAATGGTCTGGCTGTGGCGGCCGGGCATGCGCAGGCCTTGGCTCGGGCACTGGTCCGCGTGGAACCGCTGGTGGACGACTGGCGAAGTAGATCGATACCGCGACCATGTTCCGTGTCCGGTACCCACGCACTGGCAGCCAACCCCCGAACCACCCACCACCAAAGGAGAGGGGGAATGAAGGCTGCTCTTGGCATATTGTTGTTGGCCCTCATCATGTTGGCCGCTCTCGGCGTGGTGTGGCTCTTAGGCGGCACGTTCGGCCAGCGCTGTGAACGTGCATTTCGCAATGATCCGGTTGAGCAGGAAGCGTGCGTGATGCGCCTTGAGCGCGGCGGTCCTGTCTATCGGCAGAACGAGGGGGAAAAGCGGTGAGCGAGATCACGCAGGAGGATCGCAGTCTGTTCATGCGATTCAGGATGCTGAGCGCGAGAGACCTGGCGGCTATCCAAACCGGCGAATGGGACAGTGAACCTGATATGGTAGCTATCGCCCGCCACCGCCAAGCAGCCCGCGAGAGAGCGCTCGATGAGGCGGCTGCGTGGTGCGAGACAGCAACGTTCCCGAATGCAGGCGACGACGCGCTTAAGATGGCGATTGTCCTTGGTGGGCGCACCGCACTCGAGAACGCCGCCACCGCCATTCGCAAGCTGAAGGAGGGATAGCATGGCCAGAGGTCCGACATGGTCCGACTACGAGGACGCGATAGTCGAAGCTGGCCGCGCTGCCGGCTTGCCTTACAAGCTGATCACCGTCGTCATGCCACATCGCTCACCAAACGCGTGCATGGTGCGGACCAACATCCTGCGGCGGGAAGCAGGGCAGCCATCGCGACATCGCTATGGTCGGTTGAACGACGACAATTGGCAGTCGGATATCCGCAGGGGCAGCGACATGCTGTTAGCGGCTATGCGGCGTGTGACCGCTTGATACCAAGGACACAACAATGGCATTCGAGAAGGGCAGATCCGGCAACCCAAATGGCCGGCCCAAGCACAAAATGGCTGATGGTCGGTCGGTGGCAGAGGCGGCGCGCGACTATGGAGAAAAGGCGCTTCAAGCGCTAGCCAAGGTGATGGATGAGGCCACCGCCCCAGCAGCTGCGCGTGTGTCGGCGGCGGTAGCGTTGCTGGATCGTGGTTTTGGTAAGCCAACGCAGCCTATTTCTGGTGATGATGATGCCCCGCCGATTCAATCTGAGCAAAAGGTGGACATCTCTGGTCTTCCTCTCGAAGTGCAAAGGATGATTGCCAAGATTGCGTTATGAAGATTTCTCGCTCCATCATCGAAGAATGCCGACGCAATTTGGCCAATCAAAGCCTGCCGGATTTCGCGTGCCTAGTCGATATCCCAACTGTGCCAATGTCCGATGATGACGATGAAGATCAGTTCTCAATCATGAAGCTGGATAAGCTTGCAAAGCACCACCAGCTTATTTGTGGGTCGCTCCAAAAGGTCGAAAGCGGGGAGATACCTAACCTTATGCTGCTGTTCCCGCCTGGCAGCGCCAAGTCGACATATGCAGATGTTGTATTCATTCCATGGTTCATGGCGCGCAAACCACGTCGGCATGTGATCCTCGCCAGCTACGCGAGCAACATTGCAGCCAAGCAAGGCCGTCGCGCGCGCCAGCTCATTAACTCTCCCTCGTTCGTCAACCTCATGTCTGTGGGTATCGATCCATCAAAGGCAGCTGCCGATGAGTGGATGATGACTAACGGTAGCGAGTATATGGCTGGAGGCATCCTCTCGGGCCTGACCGGCAATCGCGCGTTCCTTGGCGTGCTGGACGATCCCATTCGGGGCCGTGAGGCGGCAGAGAGCCAGGTGATCCGTGATAAGACCTGGGATGCCTATGTGGACGACTTCTGCTCGCGCTTGGTGCCTGGTGCGCCCCAGGTGATGATCCTGACGCGCTGGCACCAGGATGATCCTGCAGGACGAATATTACCGGAAAACTGGAACGGTGAGAGTGGATGGTTCGAGGGCCGTGATGGGCGACGTTGGTACGTGCTGTGCTGCCCCGCCATTGCCGATCGCAACGATGATCCGCTTGATCGTGCGATCGGTGAAACGCTGTGGCCCGAGTGGTTCAATCTTGACCATTGGCAGCCGTTCAAGCGCAATCACCGGACGTGGACGAGCCTTTATCAGCAGAAGCCTACGCCCGAGGATGGCACGTTCTTCAAGAAGGACTGGTTCAAGCGGTATTTGCACAAGCCAGCCAACCTGAATGTGTACATGACCAGCGATCATGCTTCGACTGGCGGCACCGGGTCGGATTGGAACGTGTTCAACGTCTGGGGTGTAGATGAGCATCAGCACCTCTGGCTGCTGGAAGAGTTCCGCGTGCAGGCCACCTTCGACAAGGCAATGGGCATTGAGCACGACGAGGCTGGAAACGTGCGTGTCAACGCTAGCGACGGCGCCCTATCCCTCATCAAGCGCTGGAAGCCCCTTTGCTGGTTCCCTGAGGACGATGCGACGTGGAAGGCTAGTCAGGGCTTTGTGAGGGCGGCAATGCGTCGTACGGGTGCTTATTGCCGGATTGAGGCCCTATCCGCTGCCGGCAAGGACAAGCCCACCAAGGCGCAGCCATTCCAGGCCAAAGCGACGATGGGTGAGGTGCACATCCCCGAGGGCTTTATCGGTGATGGGGTGATCGAAGAGTACAAGGCTTTCCCGGCCGGTCGGAACGATGACCGTGTTGATGCTGCAGCCAGCATGGCGCGAGTCCTCGACATGGCTCACCCGGCGATCATCCCCATTACCACGGCCAAAACCAACCCGACCGACTACCGACCCGTGCGTACCACAGACACCGAAGCGAACGCGTGGGGATAAACAGAAAAGCGCCCGCCTGAGTGCTCGCATAGCCAGCGAGAATGACGGATGAAGAGCGCGCCAAAGAGATCGCACGAATCAAGGGGATCATCTCTGCGTCCGAGCGCGCCGGGGCAGGCTATCAGCAGCGCATCGAGACCGCACGCAAGCGCCTAGCGGAGCTTGAGGCGTGATTGCGGACAGCATCAGCCCAAGCAACCCGATCAGCGGCGAGCAGGACGGCATTCCTAAACCGGTCGATGATGGCCCCTCCATCACGAAGCTGCGCAAGTACTTCGACGACGCACGGTCCATGACCAGCGATAACCGAGTGCTGTCTGAGCGTGACCGCGATTACTACGATGGCCCGGAGCAGCTCAATTCCGAGGTGCGACGCACGCTCAAGGCGCGTAATCAGCCGGCCATCTACACCAACCGCATCCGCCCCGCGATCGATGGCATTTTGGGCGTGTTGGCGGGCGCGCAGACTGACCCTCGCGCCTATCCTCGCACGCCGCAGGACCAGGATTCGTCCGATGTGGCGACAAAGACCTTGCGTTACATCTCCGACATCAACCGCTTTGACGAGCTCAAGCTGGACTGCGCCGAGAACTTCCTGATTGAGGGCTCCTGCGCGGCCATCTTCGAGTGGAGCGGGCAGGAGATCGCCTGCCAGCAAATCCGCTGGGAGGAGTTCTTCTACGACCCCTACAGTCGGCGTCCTGACTTCAAGGATGCCCGCTACATGGGCATCGCCAAGTGGATGGACCTTGATGTCCTGAAATCGATCTACCCCGATGCCATGGCCTCGCTGTCTGATCCTATGGACCCGAGCCGTAATGCGCTGGACTCGACGTGGCAGGATCGACCTGACGATGCGATCCCATGGGTGGACCGCCAGCGCAACCGCCTGATGGTGGTCGAGATGTACCACAACGAGCAGACCGCAGAGGGCGCGCAATGGTTCCGCTGCGTGTACGTCGCGGCCGGCAAGCTGGAGTATGGTCTATCGCCGTACACCGACACGCGCACCGGGCAGACGCGCAACCCGATCGAAGCGGAAAGCTGCTATGTCGATCGCAAGAATAAGCGCTATGGCCGCATCCGCGACATGGTGCCGATCCAGGATGAGGTGAACGCTCGCCGCTCGCGCCTGCTGCACCTCGCCAACAGCCGTCAGATCCAGCAGGTCGATCCAATGGCCGCTCCCGTCAATTCCGCGACCGCCCGGACTGAAGCGGCGAAGGCAGACGGTGTGATCCCCCCTGGTTGGCAGATGGTGCCCTCTGCCGACATCGCTGCGGGCCAGCAGTTGCTGTTGTCCGAGAGCAAGTCCGAGATCGAGCGCATGGGGCCGACGCCGGCCGTGCTGGGGCGTCAGGGAGAGGCGAGCCAGTCTGGTCGCGCACGTCTGGTGCTGCAACAGGCCGGCATGACCGAACTCGCCCGACCGATGGGCCGCATCGAGGATTGGGAGAACCGCTGCTATCGGCAAATGTGGAGCCTGGCGCAGCAGTTCTGGACCGGGCCGATGTACATTCGCGTCACCGATGATGTCCGTGCGCCAGAGTTCCTCCAGGTCAACGAGCCGGCCTTCGAAGAGCAACAGGATCCAATGACCGGGCAGATGGTGACTGTTCCAGTGCCAGAGGTGGACCCGAACACCGGCCAACCGCAGATGCAGCCTGTCGCCGGACCCGATGGCCAGCCTCAGATCGACCCTATGACGGGTCAACCCGCTATGCAGCCGGTGCAGAAGGTCAACAATCGCATCGCTCAGATGGACATGGACATCATCATCGACAGCGTGCCCGATACCGCCAATCTGGCGCAGGAAGTCTGGGCCGACCTCCTCGAACTCACACGCGCCGGTATCGCGATCGGATCGCCGCAGTTCCAGATTGCCGTCGAGATGTCGCCGCTGCCGAACAAAACTGAAGTGCTGGAGCGCATCAAGGCTTGGCAGGAGGAGCAATCCAAGAGCCAGCAGCCCGATCCGGTACAAGAAGCAGCCATGCAGCTTGAGATGGCCGAGAAGCAGGCTGACGTGGAGAACACGCAGGCCGATACCAAGAAAAAGGACGCTGACACGGCGCAGACCTACTTTGAAATGGGCCGCGCAAGTGTTCCCGAGCATCCTGAAACAGTCGAAATCCCTCAATAAACAGAAAAGCGCGTGATTTCGGCCCGTCATATCCCTTGACCGTGGTCGCCGCACTTCGGGCGAATACGTGCCCCCGTCACGAAAACCGGGGCAGGCCGCCGCTGCTCGGGTGCTTCGTATGTCGCCCACGATACGGGCGGGAGGGACACAATGGGAATCGAAGATATTTTCAACGGACCCGTGCAAGAGCCGGAAGCGGTAATTGTCGAACAGCCCGTTGAGGTTGTGGAAACGCCGGAACAGGTGGTGGAAACACCAGCAGAGCCGGAACAGCCTCAGCCCGAACCGACCGTCCAGGAAGAGCCGCGAACCATTCCGCTGGCTACATTCCTTGACCAGCGGGACGAATTGAAGCGGTGGAAGCAGGAGGCGGAAACGCTGCGTCAGCAGCAGGCCCAACGCCCGCAAGCGCCGACCGAAGCCCCCGACCCCCTCGATGATCCGCAAGGGTTTGCTGCCCATCAATCTCGCCATGTCGAAGAAAAGCTGACCGAACAGCGTTTCCAGATCAGCGATGTGATTGCCCGGCAGCAGCACGGCGCTGAGACGGTGGATGCCGCAGGACAGTGGGCCGCAGAGCGCGCCCGCACCGATCCGGCCTTCGCAGTCCAGTACATGCGCCAGCAGCACCCGATCGACTGGATCGTCCAGCAGCACAAGCAGGATCAGTTGCTGTCCGACATTGGCGGTAACGTGGACGACTGGTTCGCCCGCGAAGCTGCCAAGCGAGGATACAGCGCTGCGCCCGCACCGACCGCTGCCCAACCGGCAGCACCGCAGCCACAGGCGCCCAAGCCTGCCACGCCGCCGCGATCCTTAGCATCTGTCCCCGGAGCGGGCGGTGTTTCGGATGTACCGACCGGGCCGATGGCATCGCTGGGTAGCGTATTCAAAGGTTAAGGGAAAATGGCCGAAGTTGTACTGGCGAGTGCCAGCGAAAAGCAGATCTGGGTTACCAAGTTCCTCCAGGAATACGTGCGCGAGTCCGGCTTTATGCCGTACATGGGCACGGGCGAAGACAACATTATTCGCATCCGCAATGAGCTGAAGACGGAAGGTGGCTCGATCATCAACGTGCCTCTGATCACGCGCCTCAAGGGTCGCGGTGTGCGCGGCGCCGAGGTGCTGAAGGGCAACGAGGACGATCTCGGCAACTACAACGACCAGGTGCGCATCGACTGGATCCGCAACGGTGTGAAGGTGCCCAAGTCCACCAGCTACAAGACCGATCTCGATCTATTCGGTGCAGCCAAGCCGGCTTTGCGTACGTGGGATGCCGAACTGATCCGTGATGATACGATCGATGCATTTGCTTCGGTTATCATTCCTGGCCCGCTCGACAACAACGGTATTGCCGGCACTGACAGCGCTGTGAACTATGGATTTTCCACTGCGGCACAGCGCAACACCTTCCTCCAAACGAACAGCGACCGCATTTTGTTTGGTTCCAGCAAGGCTAATGCCTCGTCCGGTGTCTGGGCGACTGCCATGGGAACGGTCAACAACACCACTGGCAAGCTAACTGCTGCCACTGCTAAGCTGGCCAAGCGTATTGCGCGCACGGCAGGCCAAGCAAGCGGCTCAATCAACATTCGACCTTACAAGTCCGACATGACCGCCGGTCGTGAATGGTTTTTGATGTTTTGCAACAGTATGTCGTTCCGCGATCTTTCTGAAGATCCTACGATCATTTCTGCAAACACACAGGCGCGTGCGCGCGAGGGTGATGCAATTGAGCGCAACCCGCTCTTCCAGGATGGTGATCTGCTCTACAACGGCATCATCTTCCGTGAAATCCCGGAAATCCCCGTAATCGCGGGCGCAGGCGCAGGCGGCATCGATGTCGGCTTCAACTTCCTCTGCGGCCAGTCGTCTGTCGTTCTGGCGTACGGCCAAGACCCCACGTTCCGCACGGACCTCAAGGAGGACTACGAGTTCCGCCCTGGTGTTGCAATCGAGGAACTGCGCGGCATGAAGAAAATCTCGTACGCGGGCAAGCAGTATGGCGTGGTCACCCTCGTCAACGCTGCCGTTGCTGACGCCTGATAGGGAGCAAGAACCATGGCAAACTTCAAGTCTGTGCAGCTTGGCGGCGTGACCGCCAGCGCTCGCACCTTCCCGATGTCGAGCGTCGGCATGGGTGGGCGGACCACTCACGGTGCCCGCGCTCTCTACAACCTCACAGCGGCTCTGGCGCTGAACGACACGATCGAACTGTTCGACATCCCCGCGCGTGCTCGGATCGTTGGCGGCTTCGTGCTGACCGACGACCTCGACACCAATGGCACGCCTACCATCGCGCTTGCAGTTGGCGATGCGGCGGACGATGACCGGTACTTTTCCGGCGTCACCATCGCGCAGACTGGTGGTCTGTCTTCGGCACTGGCCCTCACTGGCATTGACTACGTGACCACGCAGAAGACGCGCGTGATTGCCAAGGTGACGGCTGCTCCTGCAACCGGCGCCACCACCGGCAAGATCGTGGTGGTCCTGCACTACTGGGTGGAGGAGCCGGCATGAAGAAGATCTCTGTGACTTGGCTGGGGGATGAAGATCCCTCAGTTCAGGTTATCACCCACAAGGGCCATTCCTTCGTCAAGGGCGAGGCCGTCACTGTCGAAGCTGACGAGCGCGATGCAGCCTCCTACGAGGCCAACCCGATGTTCGCTGTGGGCAAGGAGAAGGTCGACCCGGTTCCATCACAGGAGCCCGAGCCGGCCAATCCTGAGGCAGGAACCGAGATCGATACGGTGCGCAAGGAGCTTGATGCTCTTGGCGTGAAGTACGACGGTCGCTCTGGTATCGACACCCTGCGCGGAAGGCTGGCAGCGGAAAAGGCTAAGGCTAACTGATGGCCACGTGCCGCGACATCACGAATGGCGCCCTTCGAAAGATCGGAAAGCTGGCGGGAGGTCGCGAGCCACGTTTGCAGGACAGCACGGACGCGCTGGATGCCCTCAGGTCGCTTTACGGCTACCTGGTGAATTCCGGCGCGTTTGGGCGTATGGTCGATGTGGTCCCGACTGGCGCGGCTTATGTGGCCGGCGAGAACGAGCGCATCTTCCGCAATAGTTCGATCACTACAAGCATAACGCTCCCCGAACTGGTGCGCCGGGATCAATACGACCGCCCGCGCCCTTATCCCGAAGAGACGGCGGTATACTCAACCGACACCGTGAACGGCGACATGCGACCGCCGCGCGATTGCGCTTTCGTGGCGATTCAGGACGCCTTCACTGGGCAGACGGTAGAGTATCTCTACGATAGCCAGATCAAAAAATGGACGTCTATCAGGGACCTTGCCTTGGACGATCAGGCGCCGCTTTCTGAACGCGACGGAGATGGGCTAAAGTGCCTTCTCGCCACCCGCATTAATGACGAGTTTGGCGGCACGCTGGGAGACATGACAGTTCGCCAGGCCGGGCAATTCACGCAATCTCTGATCACGCGCTTTTCATCGCCAGCGACGGTTGGCCGAACCGAGTTCTTCTGATGCCCGCCATTCCGCTGGGGCTTAAGGCATACCGCAGGCAGGCGAACTTTCAGCCCGAAATCGAGCTGGTCAACATGTTCATCGAGGCTGACGACAGCGGTGCCTCTCCTGACAAGTTCCTGCGCCTGATGCGTCCTGGACTCAAGTTGGTCCGCACGGCGGGCCTTAGCGCTAGCAGGGGCATGTACGCGCAGCAAGGCGTGCTGGGCGGCGATATCATGCAGGTATCGGGAGACAATCTTTACCGCAACGCAAAGGCCCTAGGAACCATCCAGGGAGCCGATACGGTAGCGTGGGCGGCATCTATCACGCGCCTGTTTGTGCTGGGTGGCGGGGCTATCCACTATACCGAGGGGTTAACGGTAGAAACCGTCTCTCTACCCAACGACACTGGCGGGGTCCCGGTCGATATCGACAGCTTAAACAGCTACGTCATCATCTCCTTCTCCAACGGGCGCATTTACTGGATCGTGCCTGGAGAGACGACAGTAGATCCGCTCAATTTCGTAAACGCCGAGAGCGCCCCCGATGGTCTTGTCGCGGGGCGTCGTCTCGAGAGCGAGATATTCTTCTTCGGTCAGTCGTCTGTCGAGCCGTGGCAGCTTACCGGCGACGCCGACGCGCCCTTTCAGAAGGCGCTGGGGCGGCAGTATGAACGCGGAGCCAAGGATAGGGACAGCGTACGCCGGTTCGATAACTCGATCGTATGGGTTGGCGAAAACAACAACGTCTATCGTGCCTCGACACAGCCCGAAGTGGTCGCAGATGAGGGCATATCCGAGCGCATCCGCAAGGCCACCGCACCGACGACTGCCATGACAATCAGCTTTGATCGGCATGAGTTCTATGCTCTGCGTATACCGGGTCAGGGCACCTTCCTGCTTGACGCGGCTACCCGCCAGTGGTGCCGATGGAAAACTGCCGACAGGGTCGAGTGGGCGCCTTCGTTCAGCGCCTACAAGGATGGTATGAACTATGTCAGCGTGGCAGATGCAGCCGGGACCTGGCAGCTGGACCCGGATAGCGCGCTAGACGGCAGCACGCCGATCGAGTGGGTAGTGACAGGCAACGTTGCGATGATGGGGCGACCGCAGCGTAACGACAGCATTGCTATCGGGGTGGGCTGTTCTGCTACCGCCAAAATCCGGCTCCGGTGGCATGATGCACGGGAGGACTACCCGGACTACTTCGAGGAATTGGAGGCCCGTGCGCCTTCGGATGTTGTGACGATGTATCGCATGGGCAGCATAGAGCCCCCATTTCGGGTATTCGAGGTCTCAGGCAATGATGGCGTGAGGGTTCGCATCTCTGGTGCGGCAACCGAAGCGTGGCAGTAAGCAAGCCGATTATTCAGCAGCGCTTGCCGTTTGTGGACGCGCAGGGCAGGCTATCGAACGAGGGGCTAAGGGCGCTCAACGACGCGCTAGGGGCGCTGTTTGACCAGATCAACCAGATAGCCGAGCTATACAACCTCACTAAGGCGCTTGATACCAATCTGTCTGGCGTTGCTGCGGCGCCTGTCTTGCTGCGTAGCGCAAGCTCGTCGTTTGCAAATGGCCGGGTGTTGGTGGATGGCACCGCCATAGGCTTCATCACCAACCCGGGTAGCCTGACGGTCTATTTTGACGGCACTACGGACGACGTGCCGGAGGGCCTGAACCGCTACTTCACGATTGCGCGGGCAAGATCGTCGGTTTCGGGCAGCGCAACCGTTTCTTATGCCGATTCTACAGGTGTTTTCTCACTCACTGACGCTAATGTGGTTGCAGCGTTGGGTTATACCCCTGCCATGTCGGGAACGGCGCAAGCGGTGGGAATCCGCGCCATCACTGCATCGCCTACGATCACTGCGCAGGACTACACATTTCTTTGCGATGCGGCCGCTGCGGCGTTTGGAGTGGTATTGCCTGCCGCTGCAACCATGAATGGCCGTATCTTCGTGTTCAAGAAGATAGACGCCAGCGCCAACGCGGTGACTATCACGCCGACTAGTAGTGAGCTAATCGACGGCGCCGCATCCTTGGTGATCTCGGGCCAATACGACAGCTATACAATCCAATCCAATGGCAGCGCATGGTGGGTGCTATGACGTTCTTGCGGTCGATAGTGAATGCCGTTCCTAAACCAGCGAATGCCGCTCCGCTCGCAGAAAAAACGGGTGCCGACAAAGGAGCAATAACGGGCCGCTATGCCTTGGAAGATCACCAGCATCCGCGCCTGACAAGCACCACGATCGCGACGATAACAGCTGGCAGCACCGCCACAGTTATGTTCACGCGAGCGTTCAGCAACGAACCAGGAACCGTCTTCACGGAGATCGGCGGTGATACGTCCGCCAATGCGCAACCTGCCTCGTTCAAGGTACAGTCGTGGATGCGCGAAACAATGACGCCGACGCCATCGGGTGCGTATGTTGGCGCCGTCGTGCGCGCCTGGCGGTCTCAGGTTGTCCCACAGACTCTAACAACCTTGCTGCTCAGCGCCGTTTACAACCTGTTTACCGCCTCTGTCGTCGGCACGCGTTTCTCTATTATCGCGGTGGCTCGCAGCGACGTATAAACAGAAAAGCGCATAAGCATCTGCTGTCATAGCAAAGGGCTATGGTAGCTCCTATGGTCGCAGCAGCGGGAATCTCAGCAGCGGGCTCATTGCTTGGTGGCCTGTTCGGCAGCAACAGCGCGGCGAAGGCTGCGAAATATCAGCTTAAGGCAACGCGCGAGCAGATCGCCGCTACCGAGCGCAACCGCGACTATCAGTATGACCTCAACGCTCCGGTGATTGGCGCTGGAGACCGTGCAGGCGATCTGTACTCGGGGTTCCTGGGCGCTGGCGCGACAGATTGGGGCGCGTATGCAGATGCCAACCCAGACATCGGCGCTGACTACCGCGAAAGCATCGCGAGTGGCGAGCAGCTTGGCAGCTTGGATGAGTTCGCCAAAAACCACTACGAAAACTTTGGGCGGCAGGAAGGCCGAGTGCTGCCTGGAGGCGACGGCGGCGCATCCAAGGCGCTGGATACATTCCGCAATTCGACCGGCTACCAGGATCTTTTGCAGACCGGCCTTAGCGCAGTCAACTCGAATGCCTATGCTCGCGGCATAGGCGATAGTGGCTCAACCCTCAAAGCTCTTCAGCGCAAGGGCACTGCGATCGCCGATCAGTCGGCGCAAGGTTGGCTCGGTAATCTGGGCACGCTGATGAACCTTGGCGGTCAGGCGCGCGGGTTGGTGGCCGGCGTCGGCACGAACAGCGTCAACGCCATCAATCAGGCCACGCAGAACGGTGCGGATGCGCAATCGAACGCAGCCCTTGTTTCGGGTCAGAATTGGTCCAACGTACTGCAGAATATCGGCAACAGCGCGGCTTATGCGTATGGGTCGAGCTACGGCGCGCCCGCTTCTGGTGCGCAGGGAGCAGCGCCATATGCCCTGCCGCCTTATGCCGGCTTGAGAGGCTAAAGTGGCGGTCAACTGGCAGAATGGGTTGGTCAACACGGGGTTGGGCGCGATCGAGGCGTTCAACGCGGGCCGTGGCGCGCGCATGCAAGAGAACCAACTTCGCCAGCAGGAGCAGCAGCGTGTCCGCCAGGAGCAGATGCGATCTCAGGCATCGCAGCAGCTATCAACCGGCAACGTCAGCGGGGCGCAGCAGACGGCAATAGCAGGCGGTGACTTTGACTTCGCCAAGGCGATCGGCGGCTACAGCAAGGATCAGCGCGACCAGCTTGACGCGGAGGCAGAGACGCTTGGCCGATTCGCTGTCAGCCTCAAGGGCGCACCGGTCGAGCAGCGCCGCCAAGCTTTCGCGCAAAGCGTCGGCGCACTTCGTGGGCAGTTCAGCCCTGAAGAGATCCGCCAGCGCTATGACGAGCTGGAGCAGAACGGATGGTCCGATGCGGCCCTGGACGGCTACGTCGGACAGGCGATAAGCGTTAAGGACGCTCTGGCGCAGGCCACCAAGGCCAACGAGCAGTACACGCTTGCGCCTGGTTCGGCTCGCTACGACGCACGTGGCCAGCTCATAGTCGCCCAACCGTTCGCGCCTCAACTCCGCAGCGTCGGAGAAGGGCAAACCCTTGTCGAAGTTCAACCGGGAGGAGGTGGTCCAGTATCTAGCGGTGGAGATGTCCTGTCTGCCATGTTGCCCATCACGATGGCTAGCGAAAGCGGCGGTCGTGATTACGCGCCGGGCGGCGGGCTTCTCACCAGCCCAGCAGGCGCGCGGGGAAGAATGCAGGTTATGCCAGGCACCCAAGGTGATCCTGGCTTTGGCGTTCGCCCCGCGCAGAACAATACTCCCGACGAGATCGCGCGCGTCGGCGCTGACTACCTTGCGGCAATGGTGCAGCGATACGGCGACCCAGCCAAGGCTTGGGCGGCGTACAATGCTGGGCCTGGCGCGGTCGACAAGGCTCTTGCCAGCGGCGGTGATTGGCTTTCGCGTATGCCGGCTGAGACGCGGGCATATGTCTCCAAGAACGTCGCTCGCCTCGGTGGCGGTGGAGGCAGCACACGCGTGGTCGCCCAAGGTGCGCCCAAGAGCAGTTCCGGGTCATGGCAGACGCTTAGCCAGGGTGAAGCCACGGCTGCAGGGTTGCCCGCCGGCCCGGTTTATCAGCGAGGGCCAAACGGTGAAGTGAAGGCCGTAACAGGCACCGCCAATGCGGGCGCGGGAGGCTCTGGCTTGACTAAAACGCAGGAAGGCGTTGTCCGCACCAAGCTGCAATCTATTCAGTCGATCCGCAGCCAACTCGGACGCGTTAAGGCCGCGATGAAAGGCTTGGATAAGAAGGGCTGGACAGGTTCGCTGGGCGGACTGGTGCCAGGTGCTTTTGACGCCGAAAGCGACCGCTTTGACAAGGCAGTCGCCGGGCTTGCTCCGCTGATCCGCCAACTTACCCGCGTCCCCGGAGAAGGCGGCATGTCGGATTGGGAGAGCAGGCTTGCTAACGCCGTTCTGCCGGGACGGCGCGACACAACCGCCGGCCGCAATGAAGCGCTTGCCGGCCTTGATGATTTGCTGCGGACCACGGAGTCTGGCTACCGTGAGCTTATTGGTGGCGGTCAATCTGCGCCCGCGCGCTCCGCCCCCGCCAGTGGCGGCGGTTGGGGCCAGGCTCGAAGGGTAAAGTAATGGCTACCTACGCTATCACAGCACCGAACGGACAAGAGTACCACATTGACGGCCCTGAAGGCGCCACGCAGGAACAGGTGCAGGCGGAAGTCATGCGGCAGTTCCCGGAGATCGCCGGCGCGCCTGACGAGGGCCTGACGGGTAGCGTCACTGATACAGGCGATTACGGGCAGCAGCCGCCGCCTGAAGCTGCTGCAGCGCCTGAGGCAGCACCTCCTGCCCCCCAGGACGATTCAGCGCTGTACGGATTTTACAAGGGCCTGATGAAGCCGGTAGACAATCTGTCTCGCCTAGCATTGCAGATCCCAGGGGCAGAAGCCCTCGATCAAACCGTCTCGGATGCGCTTGGCATTCAGCGTACGCGTGACTCCGTTGACGAGAATGACGCCCTACGCGCCAACAATTCACGCACTGGCTTTCAGACTCTAGGAACGGCGGTGGGTACTTTGCCGACGCTATACCTTCCTGGCGGCGGACTGACGCAGGGTGCAGCGGCAGGCGCACTTTCGACCGACGCACGTGATGCTGGTGGCATTGTTAAGGATGCGGCTGTAGGCGGCGCTCTGGGGCGTGCAGGCGACGCGGCCGCGGGCCTTATCGCGCCGCAGGTAAGCTCTACAGTGCGGCGTCTGCTGGATGAAGGTGTGCGCCTCACGCCGGGCCAGATCTTGGGACAGAACGGCGGCCTAGGGAGAATCGCTAAAGTTGCGGAAGATGTGGTCAGCACCGTCCCAATCGCCGGCGGCGCTGTGCGAGCCGCACAGGAGCGCGGCGTTCAAGATCTCAACACAGCGGCTATCAATCGAGCGTTGCGTCCCATAGGGCAGCGGCTACCGCCCCAGCTAAAAAGCGGGACGGACGCGGTAGCGTTTGCTGGAGATCGACTGCGCGACGCGTACGCTGACGTACTCCCTAAACTGAGCGGGCAGTTGGATCGCACCTTTGAAAATCGTGTGCTAGCCATCAAAAGTCGAGCAAACCTGCCTCCTGAATATGCGGCTAAGCTGGACGGCGCCCTGAATGAATTGCGCAATGGCTTTCAGCGCGCTGGGCCAAACGGAGTATACAACGGCAAGACGTTGCGAGAGGCAAGCGAGCGACTTGGCGACCTCGCAAGTGGATGGAGGCGTAGTGATGATCCATACTTGCGGATCGTCGGTGACACAGCCGACCAATACCGCCAACAGCTTCATTCACTCGCACGGCGCCAGAACCCGACTGAAGCGCGCCGATTGCGCGATGTCGACAAGGGCTATGCGAGCCTTGTCCGCGTCGAGAAGGCAGCGGCCGGGACGGCAGACGGTTCATTCACGCCCGCTCAGTATCAGAGCGCGACGCGGATGACGGATCGCTCGGCGCGCCGCCGGGCATCAGCGCGTGGCCAGGCGCTTGACCAAGATCTTGCAAGCGCGGCGAATACGGTCATGACGAACCGAGCAGCGCAGGGCGGCTCGAAAGACATCAATTCAAGCCTAGCTCTGATTGGTGGCGCCGGCGCGGCCCTATCAGGCAATCCAATGGCAATGGGCGCGGCGGGTCTAATTGCGGGTGGCTCGGCTGCGTACACTCGCCCTGCCCAAGCGGCTGCCCAATTCGTTCTAGGTCGCAATCCCTCAGCGGCGGAGCAGACGCTGTCGCAGATAGTGCGCTATGGCAACCGAGCCCTCGCGCCAAGTGCCGCCGCCAGTATAAGCAGCCTTCCGAATTAACCAGCGGTAGACGGCAGGAACGCCGTGCTTCACTGCCATCAAGAATATCGGGCTGACCCAAACAGCCGGATTACTCGCAAGCGACATACAGCCCCTTAAACAGAAATGCGCCCTGAGCAACCGCAGAGCAAACCCGCAACGTAGGGCTCGACGCCCATATTGCGGGATTTTCGTGGATGGGTCTAGCGCCTTCTCTGGTCATCAATCTGCCGGGCTTCCCGTTCGAGAACTTCCCGTCTGTGGGCACTGTTGACCTGCTGCGGGCGGTCTCATCGGCGGGGCTGGAGATTGGCGATAACTACGTCGTCGATGGCAGCAGCGCGGCAGGGGACGGCGGTGGTGGCGTTTACGCGTGGAGCCCCTTCTCCACCAAGGCAGATGACGGCTCCAGCACGGTGCGGCCTAGCGACAGATCGCCCGGGCAAGCAGGACGGTGGGTGCAGGCGGGTGGCAGCGCTAAGCTACTGACAGACTCGCTTTCCTCGGAAGACGCGGGAAAAGGCGCGGCGCTTGTCGGGTATGCATCCGGGGCTGGCGATAACGTAGCGGAACGCCTCAACCATATGCGCCTGAATGCGCCTGGCAACGGAGGCTACGGCTATGATTTCCGGCTCATGGAAACCGTTGAAAGCATTGACGGCACGACGGATGGCGTCGGTAAGGTCGATGCCGTCCGGGTTGCGCATACCTTCGGAGGCTCATCGGTCAAGGGTGGCCGCCATGCCATAGAGACTTTCTGTGTGATGATCGCGCCCACGGCGGCGGATAATCCTGACCGCAACTATGTCGGCGGCGCGTTCACGGGTTACGCCACCGCATCCGACAATGGCGTTCTTGGTGCAGAACTCGGCGGAATGTTCGGTCTTAACGCGGTTGGACGGCTTGGCCCTGCCGTGCAGCACTGGCTCAATGTGACTGGCGCGGAGATCAACACCGATGTCGCGGCCGGCGCTACGGTTTCGTACAAGTCGGGCATCCAGATTTGCGGCTTCGTCACGGACAAGGTTCAGGGCACCGACTACGACGCGATGATTAGCTTGTCGCGCCAGGTCGGCGGCACCATCTGGCGCGATGGTATCTTGTTCAGCCCTGCCAACGGTGCCGCTCCGGTCGGCGCCGGTAGCACGCTGTTGCGCACTCAGGGCATGGCGACGTGCGACAGCGGCATCGATATCGGCTCGTACCTTTTTACCAAGCAGGCAATCCGCGTGGGCAATACCAGCCCATCTCAGCAGGCAGGCATTGGTATCCGCCAGCAGGGCAACGGCGCAGTCGGGCTGCATCTGCAGCGCAATACCGACACAGCGCCGGTCGGGAACGTCTTTCAGCTATCCAATGCCGATAACACTCAAGTCATCGCAAGCATTGATGCTCTAGGTAACATCAAGGGGACGAACTTTTCAGCGGCGCTGATCAGCAACGGCAGCGATATCCTTGCTATTGGTAGCGCTGCCGGAGAAATCCAGATCAACAAGCCGCTCGTTTCTCAAGGCTCCACCAATGCGGTGGTCGGCAAGGTCGGTGGCTCTGGTCCCGCCACCGCAGCGCAAAATTCATGGATGAGACTGCTTGATCAAAGTGGAGCCCCTTGCTGGGTGCCGGTGTGGAAATGAACGAAGCTGAAGCCACTATCGAGGTCTTGTCCGAGATCATTGTTAGGCTGCGTCGGGAGCGCGCCCAACTCCTGGAGCGTCTAGCCGCCTTGCAAAGTGCAGGAGAGACCAAGTGAGCCGTTTCGAGCAGCTCATAGTCTGCATACGTTCGGGGCAGATGACAGACGCCCAGATCGCCGCCGAAATGCGCGACCCTGCCTTCGCCGCATTTTTCAAGCAGAGGATTTGACATGACCGGTCTCTACACTGGGCTTGGCCTGGTCATACTCGCGCCCCCAAGCCCAACGCCTGCTAACGCCATCACACTCGGCGGCAGCCCCATCACACTCGGCGGCTCCTACGTCGTCCTGGGAGCCTAATCCATGGCCGAGACGGATATCACCAAGCCCACCGACCTTGCAGCCGTACAAGCCGCTCTAGCGCAAGGTGACGGCCTCTCCGCAGCAAAGCTCGTAGGTTCGGCGGCTGCGCAGGTGACAAAGACGGATGGCGTCGCGACGAGTTATGCCAAGACGAAGCTGCTCACAGACTACCTCGACGCCAAGCATGTCACCGCGATTCGGACCGGCAATTACGCGTCGATGACGCAGGGCGACATGGAAGATATGACCGACCGTATCAACAATGCGGGGTGGGAAGCGCGGGTCGGCTTCAAGCTAATCCTTCCTCCCGGGCTGATTAAGACGATCAAGCCCCTCACAGCGGCTTGGTCTCGTTGCATTTTCCAAGGCATCAACGGCGTTCAAGGTTTTGTCAGCAACGACCCGGACACGGGCTATTTGCGTGGAGCCACTATCTTTGCGCCTGACCTGTCGATTGACTGGGGCGTCGAGCATCCGGGTCGCGGCGTGCTTGAGACGCCGAATTTTTCGTGGAACGGTGAAAGCGCGAAACCAGATTTCTATACAAATGGCGCCATCGAAAATGTCGTAGTCGATTGCGCGCGGGATCCGCTCTACGCCACTCATCCGAACCGCGTCCCTGACTTCGGGGTTGTCGCATGGTGCCCGTCTGACATTACAGAGCTACGCAAGAACGCTGTCTACCACGCTGGCCGGCACGGCATTCTAGTCGGGGGTCTGCAGGCTAGTGGTCTCCTTTACAACTGCCAAGCGTGGCACACCGGGGCTAACCAAGAGACAGCTTTCGGCGAGACGATCACCCGCCCTTCCAGCCCCTTCACCAGCCCTGTGGCGGTCTGGGGGTCGTTCGACCCCGCTCAGTCCCAGCAAGGTGTGGCGCTTGAGTGCGCGGACCCGGCCGTGCTCACCAGCATCGCCTCGGGTCAGACCTTGATTGTCACCACTAAATCGGGCCAGCAAATTCCGCTGACCGTCCATGCGCAGTCGCAGATGGCCACGCAGACAATCACGCAGACAACCCAGGTCAACGGCGTAATCACGACCACTCGTGCTTACCGGGTTGTGCGCTTTAACGAGGCGATCAACGTGCGCTTGGTGGGTCGCCAGTTCTGCTGGGGCATTGCACTGAGGGACCATCCCGATACCAACTTTGCGCCGGGCATTAGTGCGGCAGACGGGGGCCAAGGCAGCGACGGTGATTGCTGCATGATCCTTCCTGGCGGCGACTACAACCGAGACGCACTCATTGGCATGGACGGAGCGCAAAAGCTAACTATCGTAAGCCCTAAGTCCGAATATAATGCGGCGCTGCTCGATGTCACGGGGAACTATGCCGGAGGAAGCCGAGCTTCGATCGTCGTTCAGGGCGGCAAGGCTATCATCAATTCAGGCCGAACACAGTACGCGGCTGTTCGTATCACCGGAACCGCGACCCCTGCGCTGGACATCAACACTCCCGGTAGGCCGGGGTATACGCTTGCGCTCGTCGATCTGACGCCGGGAGCTGTTGGGCCAACAGGGGTGCAGCAAACGGGAGCGCTCCCGTTTGGGAATAATATACTGACTTCGGCGCAGGCGGGAGGCAGCTTTAAGTGGTGCTTGACCGGCACCGACTTCGATGTGTTTCGGAGGGGCTACTTTACGGGGGCCTGGGTAGGCGGCACGGGCATCCTCAACGTCTTCAACGGGCCGGACGACGGCTTTAGCTTCAGATACACGGTGTATCAGGAGAACGTGGGGGTGTCCTTGAGACTCACCTGGGGTGCGGCCCCCAGCAGCACCCATATGACTCGTGAGGGCGTTAAAGGTGAGGCTGGGAAAGGTGTAACCTACTTCGGCCATTACGCAGCCGCAGCAGGGAGTGATAAGTCGCGCCCTCTCTTGAGTTTGGCGACTGACGGCCTGTGGCTTGGCCGGAGTGGTGCCCCAATTGGCTTTTATGAAAAAACGCCAGTGGTTCAACAGACAATCACAGCAGCGGCAACTGATGCGACGACGACACAGGCTTTGGTGAACAGCATGGCTGATGCACTCCTCGCGACCGGCCTTGTGAAGCGCTGACCCGCGCGGAATGGTCCCCTGCACAGGCCACGATCAAGACGCGCGCAGGCGTTGGCGCGTCTTGCTTGTTTGTGTATTGAGTGCCTTGCAGCAGCGGGGGTTAGAATGACCAAAGAAGCGAGATTACCGGCCCTCGATGCTTTGCGAGGTATTGCGGCCCTCGCTGTCTGTGTTTCGCATGTGACCTTTTTCTGGGCCGAAACGTCACATGTGACCGGGCTGCATCTGAAGGTGCTTCGCGCATTTATGATGTGGGGCCACACCGCCGTCATCTTGTTCTTTGCGCTCAGCGGTTTTGTGCTGACGCTCAATCATTCGCACAGACGCCTGCCCTATACCGCGTTCTTAGCCATCCGCATTTTTCGCATCTATCCGCCCTACTTGGTCGTTCTGGGGCTAGTCACTCTTGCAATCATTGCCCTACAGCCCGTTGTTCTCCCTTGGATGACATCGTTCGTCCGAGACACAATGCCTGAGATGTCGGTGGGGGGCTTTGCCGATGCGGCGGCGCTTGTGACCACTTCCGACTCTCACGCCAGCTTCAATGTCGTCACATGGAGCTTGGTGCACGAAATGCGCTTCTCCATTGCCTTCCCCCTGATGGCTGCGTGCCTTCTCCGGTCGAGGCGTGCATTCTTGGCAATTTCACTTGGTGTCTACATCCTGACGCTGTGGCTGATACCGCAAGCGGGCTTATCGCCATTTTACATGCTGAGCGACAACATCTGGGCCAGCGTACTGATAACGATCCACTATTTGCCTTGCTTCGCCTTGGGCATGTGGGCCGCTCACGCCTATTTAACGCGTGACAACCTGGCCATGCCTATTGCGGTTCAGGCATTGGGGATCGTGTTCACCCTTCTCGTGCCGCGTTACGTGCACGACGATCTTCTGATTTCAGCTTGGGCAACCGCGTTGATTATGATCGCCGCTTACCCGTCGAGATTTGCGAGCTTCCTGAAGATCCGCCCCCTCACCTTCCTAGGGCGTATATCGTATAGCCTGTACCTTATTCATTTCCCGCTCGTCTGGTTCTTGTTCTTCATTCTCATGGGCCACCTGCCGGTCTTCGTGATCGCCCTGATATCACTAGCCGGATCTCTCGCTGCAGGGACAGCCCTCCACTTCACAGTCGAAGGCCCCTGCGCCCAAGCGGGCAAAGCTTGGCTGAAGAGAAGAGCTCCTAAGGGCGAAGGTTTTACCTTAACCGCTTAGCGGCGCACCCCCGGAGGGGGTGACCTACAAGTCCTAGCCGCGCGGCATGTCCGTAGCGGTCCTTTCGCATGCCTGCGATTCAATAAACAGACCTGCGCCTTCAGTGTGCTGCGGGAAGAAAAGCCGACGCCTCACGCGGACGGCGGTAACCTGATCCGGTGCGCGGTCTGTATCATTGGAGAAGTCTGATCGTGTCCAACCCCCACCGCCCTATGATCGAGAGAACGAGCTGATGCCTGACAGCCACGAAAGGCGCGAGTGATGCCTGACCGCGTGATCTCTGCCGAGGCGGACACTCGCTTCCAATACGATGTAATCAAGAACTTGGCGGACAGCGTTCGGCAAATGGCGACGAACATGGCCGACCTTCAGAAGACCCAAATCGACATGCTAGTTCGCCTGGCGCGCCTGGAAGAGAACAAAGTGGGCGACGAGCTTGTGGCGATGAAAGCTTCCACAGTCGCACTCAGCATTCGCGTTGACGCCTTGGAGAGTGACAAAGACCGCCGTGATGGCGCGCTGGGGCTGCTGGGGGCTATCAAGTCGTGGGCGCCCTTCCTCGCCATGCTCTTCAGCGCTGCGTCGGTCTTATGGCTCTACGGGCGCTCTGCCGGCTTCGTGCCCGCGCCTCCCGTCGCGCCAACCAAGGTTGAGGCGACCATAGACCATGGCGAGCGCAAGATTGAAGGTATCGTAGGAGGAAAGCCATGACCGTAGATGAAATGATCGCCGGCATCATCAGCCGCGAAGGTGGCTACGTCAATCACCCCTCCGACCCTGGTGGTGCCACCAACTTCGGCATTACGCAGAACGTGGCCCGAGCGAACGGCTATAGCGGTGACATGCGGGCGCTGCCGAAAGCCACTGCCTGTCAGATCTACCGCCGCGAGTATGTCGAGAAGCCGGGGTTCCTGGCCATTGCCGAGATTGATCCGCTGGTGGCGGAAGAGGTGATCGACAGCGGCGTCAACGCTGGCCAGAGGCGCGCTGCGCTGTGGTTCCAGCAGGCTCTCAACGTCCTCAACCGGCGCGGCGTGGACTACGCTGATATCGCAGAGGATGGCGTGATCGGACGGGGCTCGATCGCAGCGTTTCAGGCACTGCGCCGTAAGCGCGGGGAGGTGAAGGCTCGCAGCCTCATGCTCAAGGCACTCAACGGCCTGCAGTTCATGCACTACTTCAACCTGGCGGCCGGCGGAACGAAGTTCGAGGACTTCATGATAGGCTGGTTGGACAGCCGGATTGGCATGGCGGCATGAACGCGATCCCGCACGTCCGCATCGTCATCATCGCCTCGGCAGCGGCCATCATGGG
>Ga0182212_1000031_pt1 | contig 26723 bp, 31 predicted proteins | sample G5R1MG_21_FD_129666 | JGI IMG/M metagenome (GOLD analysis project Ga0182212, IMG submission 129666) | Switchgrass phyllosphere microbial communities from Michigan, USA - G5R3_MAIN_03OCT2016_LD1 MG | ecosystem: Host-associated > Plants > Phyllosphere > Phylloplane/Leaf | place: USA: Michigan... | reverse complement strand
GATACGGGTCGCGCCCGAGCCAACTGGCAGGCTGACGTCGGCACGGGTAAGACGGGCGAGGTGGAGAGCGAGGACAAGGGCGGGGGCGGGACGATCGCCCGGGGCGGGGCGGTGATCGCTCAGCAGAAGGGCTACGCTCAGGTCACGTTGACCAACAACCTCCCGTATATTGGCAAGCTGGAGGACGGCAGCAGCCGCCAGGCACCCGACGGCATGACGGCCAACACGCTCGCCGCCTTGGGCCTCAACCCGGGGAGGGAGTCGTGAACGAGGCAGCCTTCATCGAGGCCCTGCGCACCTACTGGATGACCAGCGGGGCGGCCCTGACGACCCTGGGCGCGGCGCCCGTCGTGGCGCTGCAGCTCTGGGAGGACGACGAGGCAGAGCCTGACCCGCCCGTCCCCTACCACCGCACCACAATCCGGTCGGCGGGCGCCGCGGCGATCACGGTCGGCCGAACCCGCGAGGAGGTACGCGGGACGATCCTGGTCCAGGTGTTCGTGCCGAGCGACATGGGCCTGGGCCCAGGGGAGCGCCTTGCGTCGGCGGTGTCGAAGAAGTGGCGGGCCTTCCGGCACAGCCGGGTCCGCTGCGGGCCGCCCTCGATCGCGGGCCTGAGCCGACAGGGGGCTTTTAATCGACAGCTGGTTACTATAGGGTGGCGTGCAGACCTACGGCCAGCCACGGCATGATGGAGTGACACATGGCAGACACCTCTGACGTCCAGCTGGCCTACGCCATCGACGCCAACCCCACCGCCGCCCTGGGCTCGGGCATTGCCTGGCAGCTGCTCAACTTCGTGAGCGAGGACATCGACCCGGACGTTGAGACGGCCCAGTCGAAGGTCATCCGCCCGGACGCCTCGCTGAAGGAGGTCCGCCGCATGGCCGAGCGATCGACCGGCACCCTGGCCATGGAGCTGAGCCGCGATGCGGAGTTCGACGCCCTGCTGGCCATCTCCCTGCGCGGCTCGTGGGTGTCCAACCAGCTCAAGGCAGGCGTGGCCAAGTCGCTGATCGTTGTCGAGGAGCGGACGATGGAGGGCAGCAGCGCCTTCTACAACCGCTTCCGCGGCTGCCTGCTCAACGGCTTCACGCTCAACGCGACGACCGACGGCATGGTTGACGTCACGTTCCCCGTCCTGGGCCTCCAGACCGAGGACGCGACCGCGATCACGACCACGGCAACCTACGTCCAGCCCGGCACCACGCCGGTCCTGGCGGGTGTCGACTTCACCGGCCTGACCGACAGCGGGCTGACCGCGCAGCTGGACGTTGGAAGCGTGTCGTTCGACATGACCAACAACGGCCGCCAGGACGCCAAGCTGGGCAGCAAGACGCCCCGGTCGGTGAGCTGGGGCAAGCGCGTGACCACCATCACGGCCGAGCTGTTCTTCGCCAGCAACGAGGCCCTGCAGCGGTTCAAGGCGGACCCGGTGCGCGCCGTGTCGTTCGGCTTCAAGACGCCTGACGCCACCTCGCAGATCAACTTCAACTGGGGCCGGTGCCGCGCCACCAACTACGGCAAGCCCATCCCGGGCGAGAACCAGACCATCATGGTGCAGATCGAGTTCACGGCGACCTACGACCCGACCTCAGCAACCGACTTCAACATCACCCGCGTCGCGTAAGCGCCGCACAACCCAGGAGCGACCCAGAAGTGAACGACATCACCCAGGACACCGGGGCGGCGCAGGCCGCCCCCACCGACCAGCGCGACCCGCTTGCCGTCTTCAAGCCCTCGGCGAAGGAGAAGGAGGGCGTCACGGTCGACGTGGAGCACCCAGAGACGGGCGAGGTGCTGATGCGCTTCCGCGTCGCCCGGTTCGGTGGCTCCAACAACGCCAAGATCATCCGCGTCGAGCGCGAGCTGAAGGGCCGCATGACGCAGAAGCAGCGCCGCCAGCTCGACAACGGGACGGCCGACCCGGACCTAGTCATGCGCCTCAACCGCATGACGTTCGTGCGCACGACGATCCTGGGCTTTGACCCGGTCCACCCGACCCTCAAGGAGCGCTACCCGGCCAAGGACGGCCCCGAGGCGCACCCGGTTGTGGACGAGCTTTTCCGCGACTACCCCGGCATGTACGACGCGGTCAGCGAGCTGGCGACCGACGAGGCCAAGTACGCGACCGACGAGACCGGCGACGCAAAAAACGACTGATCGCGCGGCAGGCCTGGGACCTCGACCGGGGGCCCAGGCTGAAGGTCCTCCTCAGGCGCGAGGAGGAGGGCCGCCCCGTCCCTGAGCTGCTGGACCGCCCCGCCCTTGAGCGGTCCGACGACTGGCTGCAGGAGGCCTACGAGCGCCTGTCCACTGAGCGCGGTATTGGCTTTGGGGTGTGGGGCGCGATACCCCATAGTAAAGTGATGGCCGAGGCGCTAAGGCTGGGCCTGGACGAGGACGCGACCCAGGAGCTGTGGGACGTGGTCAGCGACCTGGACAACAAGTGGCGCGAGGTGGTAAACGCCCCCCGCCCGAGCACAGGAGCCCCGGGTGGCAGACTACCGAATCAGGATAGTAGTCGACCCGTCAGGCGCGGCAGCCGGAAGCCGCGCAGCGACGCGTGAGGTTGGCGCGATCGGCGACGCGGCCGACCGCGCCAACGACCGCGTCGGCGGCCTCATGGAGGAGCTGCGGGGCCTGGGTGGAGCCCTCAAGGTCGCCGCGGTCGTCGCGGCGGTCACCAAGTACGCGCAGATCACCGACGCGGTCAAGCAGGCCAACGCGCAGCTGAAGCTGGCCACCAACACGCAGGCGCAGCTCAACGCGGCCCAGGCGAAGGCGTATGAGATCGCGCAGCGCAACGGGACGGCCTACGGCGCCACCGCCACCCTCCTGGCCAAGAACCTGAAGGCCGCCAACGGCCTGGGCATCGCCGGGGCCCGCGCGGCCATGATGGCTGGGGCAGCCACGTCCGCGATCGCAGCGGGCCTGCGCGTCTCGGGCACGTCGGCCGAGGAGGCCCAGGGTTCGATCATCCAGCTTGGGCAGGCGCTGGCCTCGGGCACGCTGCGTGGCGACGAGCTGAACAGCGTCATGGAGGGCATGCCCGCGGTAGCCGAGGCCATCGCGAAGGCCATGGGCAAGACGACGGGCGAGCTGCGCGCGCTCGGCGCCGAGGGCAAACTGACCTCGGGTGAGGTGCTCAAGGCGCTGGTCGCGGCCGCCCCTGGGCTTGAGAAGCTCGCCAGCATGATCCCGCTGACGTTCGGCCAGGCCTTCGAGAAGGTGAAGAACAGCTTTGCGCAGCTGGTCGCCGGGTTCGACACCAACACGTCCCTGGGCGCCGGGATGATCCGCGCCCTTGAGATTGTCAGCAGCGTGCTCGACACCCTGGCGGCCAACGCGGGCACCGTCAGCAACGTCGTCGTCGGCCTGCTGGTGTCCATGGCGCTCAGGAGCGCCGCGGCGATGATAACGGCCGGGGCGGCCGCCCGCAAGCTGGCGGCGGACAACCTGGCACTGGCAGCCTCGGCGAACGCGGCGGCGCTGGCCCAGCAGCGTCAGGCGGTGACGAGCCTCGCGGTGGCGCGTGCGGGGGGCAGCATCGGCGGGGCAGGGGTCAAGGCGGCGGCCGCTGAGGTCGTCGCGGCCAGCGCGGCCGTGGCCCAGACCAGCGGGGCGCTCCGGGCGGCCGAGGGCGCGGCGGCGGGCGCAGCCGCCCGCTCTGGGCTGTTCGGCACCGCCCTGGTCCGGGCTGCGACCCTGGGCCGCGCGGCGCTCGCCCTGATCGGGGGGCCCATCGGCCTGGTCATAGCAGGCCTGACCGCCATCGCGCTGTTCGCAGGCAAGGCCGCCCTGTCCTTCAAGCCCATCGAGGGCTCTGCTGCCACCGTCGGCGACTACGTTGCGGTGGCGTTTGAGGCCGCCCGCGACCGGGTGGCGCAGGTGTTCTCCGACATCGCGGCGTCGTGGGATGAGGCCACACAGGGCATGTACGGCTCGGTGCGGTCGTTCGTCGTGTCGGCGATCGACGCGGCGCTGGACATCATCCGCCCCTTCGCCGAGATGGAGGCGGGCCTGGAGGGTGTGTTCTACGCCCTCGACGCGGCCGTGACGGCCGTGTGGAACAGCATCCGCGACGCGGCCTACGACGTGTTCGGGCAGGTGTCGTCCTTCGTGGGCGGGGTGGCCTCCGAGGTCGGCGGCTACTTCGCGACCGCCGGTCAGGCCATCTACGACATCGTGTCCAGCCTGGTGAGCGCCGTCGTTGGCTTCTTCCAGGGCATGCTGGCGCCCATCTCCTCGGTCGTCAGCACGATCGGCGGGTGGTTCGCCACCCTGGGTGACGGGATCGCGTCCGTGTTCCGCCCGGCCGCGCAGGTTGCCGCCGGGGCCGCCAGCAACATGGCGAAACCCGCCCAGGAGGCGGCGGGCAAGGTGGCCAGCGCCTACGAGCAGGGTGCCGCCCGGGCGCGCAAGGCGCTGGCGGGCATCAGCGGCGAGCGCGTGGTCAGCGGGGCCGAGGCCGTCCCTGGGCGCATCCGCCGGGGCATCAGTGACGCCTTCAACCGCTCGGGCCTGCGCGGGGCGGCTGAGCAGCGGGCGGCCGACCGCGAGCGTGCCAACCAGGGCGGCCTCGGCGCCGTGGGCAAGCCGGTTGACCCCAAGGACAAGGACAAGAAGAAGGGCGCCCACAAGCAGACGTTTGAGGAGATACTGAAGGAGGCGCAGGCCGAGGCCCAGGCGGCGGCCCTGACGACTGCCGAGCGCGAGCGGCAGCAGGCCGTGCTCCAGGCGCAGAAGACGCTCAAGCGCGACCTGACCGACGCCGAGAAGGGCCAGCTGACGGCTGCCATCCGCCTGCGGCAAACCAACGAGGCCAACCTGGCCCTGGACGAGGACGCGCGTGACGCGGCCGAGGCAGGGGGCATAGCGCGCACCAAGGCGCTCGCCGAGGCCGCCCGCGCTGCCCGCGACTACCAGCGCGCGGCCGGGCTCGACGCCGAGGCGGCAGTGCAGGAGAAGCTGAACAAGGCGAAGCGGGACGGCACCGCCCTGGACCCGGCGAAGCTCGCCGCCTACGCGCAGGCCGTCCGCATGGCGTCCCTGGAGGCCGACGAGACGAAGCGCCTGGCAACCGAGCGCCAGCGCAACCTCGACCTCGTCAACGCCACGACGGAGGCCCTTGAGGGGGCGGCCCTCGCGCGCGTCCAGGCCGCGGCCAACGCGGCGAAGGGCAGCGATGGGTCGGCGACCGCCGAGAGCATCGCACTTGAGGCCGAGGTCAAGGTGCAGGAGCGCCTGAACGCGGCGAAGCGCGACGGCGTCACGCTGGACGCGGCGAAGGTCGACGCCTACCGCCGCGCGGTCCAGCTCGCCGGGATCGAGGCGGCCACCATCTCGCAGCAGGAGGAGAACCGCCGGGCGCTCCAGGTCATCGCCGACGACGCACGCAAGAGCATGCGCGAGGCGATCAGCGGGGGCATTAACGACGCCCTGGCGGGCAAGCTGAGCATCAAGGGCCTCGTCAAGACGTTCGGGGACATCCTGCGCAAGCAGCTGTCCGACCAGATCACCTACGCCATCTTCCAGGGCGGCGTCAGCCAGTCCCAGGTCACGGCCCAGGCGGTCAACCTCGTCACCCCGGCGGCCATCGCGCTCGCCGAGGCCGCGCAGCGCCTCGTGTCGGCCGTCCCCTCGGCCGCGAACGACAACCCGGTGGCACAGGCCATGGACGCGGGGGCCGGGCAGGTGACGGCGGCGGCCAACCAGCTTGCCGGGTCGCTGGACGGCGGGGCCGCGGGCGTCACCTCGGCCCTCGGCGGCCTCATCAGCTCCCTGGGCCTCGGGGGGCGGGGCGTCCGTGCGCAGGGGGGTGCCCAGGGCACTCAGGGCGGCCTCGGCAGGCTACTCGGCCCGCAGGGCCCGCTCAGTGGCGCCGCGGACAAGCTGGCTGGCCTCCTCAACATCCAGAAGAAGGTCGTGGACGGCAAGACGCAGTCGGCGGGGTCGGTGCTCGGCGGGAAGCTCATGAGCGGCGCCGCGATCGGCGGCGTGTCCGGCATGCTGCCGGGCCTGTTCGGGGCCAAGACCAGCTCGACCGGCAGCATGCTCGGCGGCATGGCGGGCTCGCTGGTCGGCGGGCCAATCGGCGCCGCGATCGGCGGTGCCGTCGGCTCCGTCCTGGGCGGCCTGTTCAAGAAGAACAAGCAGGCCTCGACCACCATCGAGGTCGTCAACGGCGTGGCCCAGGCGGGCGCGACGAAGGGGACGGGCGGGGCGACCAACAAGACCTCCAGCGCACTTGCGGGCAGCGTTGCCGACCAGCTCAACAGCATGGCCAAGACCCTGGGCGCGGGCCTGGGCAGCGTCGGCGTGTCCGTCGGCTACCGCCCCGGCCACAAGGAGGGCGCCTACCGCGTCGACACGACCGGCGCGGGCAAGGTGACGGGCGTGCAGGCGTTCGAGAGCCAGGAGGACGCGATTGAGTTCGCCGTGAAGACTGCGATCAGCAAGGGTGTGTTCACCGGGCTGAGCAAGGGCGTGGCTGACGCAATCTCGTCGGGCGCGGCCACCGTGGAGCAGGCGGCCGAGTTCATGACCTCGCGCAAGGACGTGGACCGCCAGGTCAAGGCCATGACCGACCCGGTTGGGGCTGCTCTTGACGAGCTGGACGACCGCTTCAACGCCCTGCGGGCGCAGTACAAGACGTTCGGCGAGGACACCACCAACCTGGAGAAGCTGTACCAGGACCAGCGCCTGAAGACGATCCAGGAGGCGACCAGCAAGGAGCTGGACACCCTCCGCTCCTTCCGCGACGAGCTGCGCGGCGGCTCCCTGGGCAACCGCTCTCTGTCTGAGCAGGTGTCGTTCCAGGACAAGGCCTTCAGCGCGATCGAGCAGGCGAAGGCCTCGGGGCAGAAGGTCAGCTATGACGACGTGAACAGCGTGGGCCGGGCCCTTCTGGACGCGACGCGCGAGCTAGAGGGCAACACCCCGGCGTACCAGGCCCAGGTCGACCGCGTCATGAGGCTGCTGGACGGTCTGATCAGTGACGGCGGGGCGGCCAACGTGTCGACCCTGCCGCAGGCGGTTGACACCGCACCCATCGTCAGCGCGGCCGACGCGACGACGGCGGCCGTCCAACAGCAGACGGACGCCCTGGTGGAGAACGGCAACGCCATCGGGCAGGCGATCATCCGCATGTCGGCCGACCTCGGCTCGCGGCTTGATGCCCTGGGCTCGGGCAGCTATGGAGGGGGCGGCCGCCAGGCCAACTTCAACACGCAGGCCTTCTGATGATCACCTACCTCGTTGAGCTGCTGCCAGCCCTGAAGACAACCGGGGTGGTTCAGGTCCTGCGCTACTCCAGCGACCCGGGCTGGACGCGCGCCAACGACGTTGACTGGCTGCCCCGCCTGAGCGAGCCATACACGCGGACCTTCCAGGCGTTCGACGGCGCCTTCAGCGACCAGCCGCAGCAGTTTGGCTCAATCGGCGTGCGCATGCAGACGGGCGACCTCGTCTCACCCGTCACCGGCATGGCCTGGGACGGCCGCCGGGCGCGCGTCTGGCGCGGGCAGCGGGGCCAGGACACCGGACAGATGGAGCTGCTGTTTGACGGCGAGTGCGACACCGTCGAGGCCACAAAGAGGGGCTTCACGGTCAAGCTGCGCGGGCCCGGCTACGCCCTGACGCGCAACATGCTGTCCCTGTACAGCGGGTCGGGCGACGCCGACGGCACTGGAGACCTGGCCAACACCCCCTGCCCCATGGTGCTGGGGCAGGTGCTCAACGCCGCACCGGTGTACGTCGACAGGGCCCGGGGCATCTTCCAGTACCACGACTACGGCAGCGGCAAGCTGTGGGGCGTGTACGACGGGGGCTCGGCCCTCCAGTACAGCGGCTACGACTACCCCACCTATGCCGAGCTGAAGGCCAACACGCCCGCCCCCGGGTTCTACGACACGTGCAACGCCCTGGGCATGGGACGGCACGGCGGCGAGCCCATCACGGTGCTCACGGTCGACGCGTCGTCGGACGCGACCGCCTCGGGGAAGATTGGCACCATCCTGCAGTACTTGGGCACCAGGGCGGGCGTGGCCGTCGACGGCCCGACCATGAACTGGCTGGACGCCAACCTGGCGCACGCCCAGGACAACTACGTGTCGGAGCAGACCACCTACGAGGAGGTGGCCAAGGACATGATGCTCAAGCTGGGTGGCTACCTCGTGTGGACCGCCTCGGGCGCAATGTCGGCTGGCCTCGTGCGCAGGGGTGCTGCCCCGACGCTCGCCCTGGGGCGGGGCAACATCCTACCCACCCCGACGATCCGAGCCACCGCCCCGCCATTCTACCGCCGCCGGATGGGCTACCGGAGGGCCTGGAGCGTGCAGACGTTCGCCGAGGTGCGGACGCCGCGCGAGGTCGCGCCCCGGGGCACCTACTCAGCCAGCACCTCATACGCCTACTATGACCTGGTGGCGTTCGGCGCCGACACGTGGCTCCACGTCGGGCAGGACCCAACCCGCGGCGTCGACCCCGCCGAGGGCGCCGTGTGGACCAAGTTTGGGTACGGCGTCAGCAAGACCTCGCAGCTGACCGACGACGCCCGCCTGGGCCTGACTGCGACGTGGCCGAGCGTGAGTGACGACGGGATAGGCAAGCGGCCCAGGGACTACGCCGACGAGACGGCCCGCAACACCGCCAGCAGCATCTCCAACCAGGGCGGCCTAGCCACCAAGAATGCGGCCGACTACAGCAGCGACGTGACCGGCACCGGCAAGCCCGACACGTACCGCGTCATGGCCCGGGGCAACGCCGTGGGCAGCAACACGCCCGCCGGGTACTCCCAGGGTCTGACGCGGGGCGACGGCGCAAGCATCTGGGGCTTCTACGCCCGCAGCTACTCGGTCATGTGGTACAACCGGGCCACCAGGGTCTGGACGGGCCGCAACTTCGACGTGTACGGCAGCAGCGTTGACTATGGGTCCGGGGCGGGCGACAGCAACACCGGTCCGACCGGCATGGCCAACTGGATGAACGGGATACCAGTGGGGTCCCCCGTCGTCGTGTACAGCTCAGACGAGCCGCGCACCAACCGGATGAACGGCGGCCTGCCCGCGGCCATGTACCGCTGCGGCGCGAGCCGGTCGCGGTTCGGGGCCACCAACTGGAGGTCGCACGGCGCCTACGTCCTGGTGGGCATGGCCGGGGCCGGCGAGGGCAACGCGTCCGCTGAGATGTACTGGGACGGCAATGCCGACGGCAGCAACCAGTCGATCGTCCTCGCGTCCTTCAGCATGGTCGACGGGCGCATCCAGGCGGGCAGCCGGGCGCTCAACAGCGCCGACGAGCTGCTGTACACGAGCGGGGGCACGGTTGGGGCGAAGGAGCCCCAGGAGAAGGGCGCCAACATCACCGAGAACCGGGTGGCGTCGAGCTTCTACCTGCAGGGCGCGCTCGCCACCCTGAGCAGCCTCGCGTATGGAGGACAGTACCTCACCAACTTCGGCAACCTGGCGGGCCTGGGCAACCTCATGTTCGGCGACGACTACCTGCTGGAGAAGGCGGGCACGAAGGCGACGCTTGACAACTTCAAGACGATCCTGGGCGTGGCCGTGGGCATAACCAACCAGGGCTCCCTCGCCACGCTGAGCAGCCTGTCCCGCACCGGGGGATACCTGACTGACTTCGGCAACATAGCAGGCCTGGGCAACATCGTGTTCGGCGACGAGTACCTGCTTGAGGCGGCGGGCACCAGGGCGACGAAGGACAACTTCAAGACCATACTGGGGATAGCCGTGGGCATAACCAACCAGGGCTCCCTCGCCACCAAGAGCGCCGTGGGGACCGGGGACATGAACCCCAACACCGTCGGGGTGCCCGGGTGGGTCAACTTCCCCATGGGCGGCTCCATGGCCAGCTACCCCCAGAACACGTGGACTGACTTCGACAACGCGAACGGCGGCTCCGGCGGCTCCGGCGGCGGCTCCGGCGGCGGCGGCGGTGGCGTGCGCCCAGGGACGGTGAACCTCCAGTGACGGTGCTAGCAACCTACGCCGACTGCCAGGCGGGCGGCATGACGATCGTGCACCTCAACTGGGAGAGCCAGCAGAGCGGGTCGAGCAGTGACCAGGCCGCCTTCCGGGTCGTGCGCCGCGCCGACGGGGAGGCCGACGTGGCCCTGCCCGGGGAGCCGCGCTTCTACATGGGGGGCAACCGCGACGTGCGGGGCTGGACGTTCATCGACGCCAACGTGCCGAACACGAAGCGCTACTCCTACGTGGTGCAGATCATGCGGCTGAACGGGGGTGGCACCTTCTACGGCATGAACCTGATCGCGAGCCACTACCGGCGCTGACGGCTTGCCCGCCGGGCGCCCTGGGCGTATGCCCGCCCGCGACAAGCCCAGGAGGACGACCCTTGAAGACTTTCGACAGCGTCACCGACGTGCTCAACGCCATCATGGACTTCCGCTCAGACCATGGCGCCGAGGTCCCTGAGCGCCTGCGCCCGCGCTTCCGCGAGCTGAGCGGCAGCCCCGGCCCGGTCGACCGAATGGTGGGCGTCGGTGAGTTCATCTGGGCCAACCGGGCCGAGCTGCCAGACGCGGCCCGCGAGCTGGGCGCCGGGGTGGTTGCGTTCTGCAACCTCCAGGGCTGGCACAACCTCCAGGACGACAACCGGGGCGACCGGATCGTGTCCCACCTGCGGTCCGAGATGGGCGAGATCAAGTCGGCCGTCGGGGCTGAGCCGGAGGCACGGGAGCAGTACCTGGTGCCGGACGCCGAGTGAGCTGAGTGGCCGCGACCGCCGCCCGCGCAGCCCTGGTGACGCAGGAGTTCCGGTGGGACCTGCGGCAGCTGAACGGCGTCCTGACCGTGCACCCCCGGGCCCGCGAGGAGGACGCAGAGAGCTACTGCAGCACGGCCGCGGGCGCGGCAGCGGTCAACAGCGACATACTTGCCCTGCTGAGCGGCGAGGCGCAGCTGATCGAGGTCCCCCTGGACCCCATACCCGCGGGGATCGACTTCGCCCGCCTGTGCCCCACCGCCCGCATCGAGTACCCACCCCTGAACCTCAGCCGCGACGTGCTCGTGGTTGGCCTGTCGTCCTCGGTCGCCGCCGACGGCCGCGAGGTAGGCACCCTCCTGCTGTGGTGACGCATGCCTGACTCATTCAACATGACGATCATGAGGCCCCCGCCCCTGACCTGCTACGCAGGGACGGACGGGGCCGCCGGTCAGCCGAACCTCGTGAGCGACCAGCCCGGGGAGCGCGCCGTCTTCACCAAGGGCGGGGGGTACTTCCGTGTTGACGCGGGCCGACCCATAACCGTCAACCAGATCGCGCTGCTGTACACGGACCTGGGGCCGGGTGAGCGCATTGAGCTGATCGGGTCCACCGTCTCCGACTTCACGACCAACGAGCCCGTCGGGTCGGTCGTCATGACCAGCGACGTTGCCAACAACAACGACGCGGGGTACAGGCACCTGTACCTCAACATGCTCAACAACCCCAAGCAGTACCGATACTGGCAGGTGGCCGCCTACGGCATGAACGCGGGCCTGTCGAGGTCAGCGGGCCGCCTGGCCCTGGGTCAGGCCCTACAGGTTGAGTACAACCCCGACTACGGCGCGACCTCGTGGGGCTTTGACGAGGCCCCGGAGCCGGACACGCTGGACAGCGGCGTCTCGATCCTGGACGAGCTGCCCGCCGCACCCGTCTTCAACTTCTCGATCACCTGGGCCACCGAGGCCGAGATGGAGCTGTGGTGGAACCGGGCGTTCGGAGCGCTCCAGTGGCAGCGCCGCCCAGTGCTCATCGTCCGCCGCCCCGACGCTGCTGACAACCCCTACCGCCACTCGGGCATCTTCTGGGGGGTCATGCGGCTGCAGCCGTTCGTCGCCGCCCAGTTCGACATGCACGAGGTCCAGGGCAAGGTGAAGTCGCTGGTCTAGGGCTTGCCGCGGCAGGCTGGACGGGGTACAGGTGGCCCAGCAGGAGCCCCCAATGTCAGACAACCAGCAGATCGCAAACGACCTCGGCGCCGCCATCCGCGAGGCAGAGGGCGCCCTTGCACGGCGCGACTACGGGGCGTCGAAGGCCGCCCTGGGTCAGGTCCACAGCCTCCTCGGGCAGGCGTTCGTTGCGGCCAACGAGCTGGGGGCCGGGATCGAGTGGGGGCCGGTCGCGGGGCCCACGCAGAGCGGTGGGACGCCCAAGGGTGAGCCGCAGGCGCAGTGAACCCGACCACGGCCCTCTACCTCGGCGCCTCCGCACTGTCACTGGCGCTCGCCCTGGCGGCGCCGCGCGGCGAGCGCGAGCACGCGGGGGTGGCTGGGCTGGTGCTGCTGCTCAGCTGCGGCTTCTGCAACCTGACCTGGGCGGGGTCCCAGCCCTGGGCCTGGCCAGCCCTGGACGCATCGGTGTTCGTGCTGGTCGCGCACCAGATGAGGCAGCGGCCGAGGGCCTGGAAGGCCGTCGTGCTCTACGCCTACTATGGGCAGTTCTTTGCCCACTGGGCCCGCCTCGCCGGGCTCGACAAGGCGGCCTACGAGGCCGTGCTCAACGTGTGGTTCGTCATCATGCTGCTGGCAGTGGCCAGCACTGGGAGTGGGCGTGTTCGAGACTTCATTCGCGGCCATGTGGCTGCTTGGATCAACGCTGGTCGTCGTGGGCACGGCCATGTGGTGCTGGGGGTACTGCGACCGCAGGCAGGACCGGAACAAGCGCGATGAGCGGTGACGACCTCCACGCCGCGGCGCTCGCCATCGCCAAGATAGGCTGGCCGTTCCTCGGCGGCCTCGGCGGCGCGATCGTCAGCCTGGGCCTCCAGCGCAACGAGAAGCTGACGCCCTGGCGCAAGGCGTTCACGGTCATGTCGGGGACGATCCTGGCCGTGTTCGTCGGACCCCTCATCGTCCTCTGGACCCTGGGGCCTGCCGTCCGCGCAGACAACGAGCTGGTGGGGGCGATCTACTGCCTGACGGGGCTGGCCTCGACAGCCCTGATCGAGAAGGTGGTGGGCAAGATTGGGGACGCGATCGACCTCCTGCCACTGCCGCGAAAGGACGCAAAATGAGCGCCGAGGGCACCCTGAGCCTCATGATGTTCCTCCAGCCCTGGGCCAGTGCAGCCCTGGGCCTGTGGATCGTCGCGTACATCCTACAGCGGCTGTTCTGCTGCGCGTCGGAGTACAGCGCGATCGAGAAGGCGGCGATGAGCCTGATTGCCGCCGGGATGGTCATGGCCACCCCGGCCCTCTGGCTGCGGGACACGCCGTTCGACGGCTGGTCCTTCAACGTCGCCCGGCTGGGCATAGCAATCTTCATCGTCCGGGGCGGCCTGCGCCGCACCCGGCACCACATCGCCCACCTCCAGCAGGAGGCCTACGGGCAGGGGTTCCTTGAGGGTCGCCGGGCGGCCCCCGCACCGGAGAAGTAGGTTGGCGACAGTGAAACAGAAGTGGGCGGCCCTTGCGGCGTCCTGCGGCCTGGGCATGGCAGCCCTGTGCGGCCCCCTCGTCATGGAGAAGGAGAGCGGCGGCCGACAGTACCTGACGCCATACAGGGACATCGCCGGGGTCTGGACGCAGTGCCACGGCGAGACGCTGAACGTGGGGCCGAGGAGCCCGCGCGAGACGCCCGAGGGGTGCGACACCAAGCTGGACAGGCGGCTGGTGGGCTACGCCCAGGGGGTGCTGCGCTGCGTGCCCGGGCTCAAGGGGCGCGACGAGGTCTGGGCCTCGTTCACCTCGATGGCCTACAACATCGGGGTCGACGCCGCGTGCGGCTCGACCGCGGCCCGCCGGTTCAACGCAGGCCAGTGGCAGGCGGGCTGCGACGCCTACCTGTCGTGGAACAAGGCCCGCGTGAACGGGGTCCTGCGCGAGGTCGCAGGGCTCACCACCAGACGCCGCGCCGAGCGCGAGCTGTGCATGAGGAAGCTGTGATGGACGAGAACAACCTGGCCAACGAGGGCGCGCTGGCCACGCGCGAGGCAGCGGTCGCCGCCGACGCGGTCGCCCTGCCCTGGTACGCCTCCAAGACAGTCCTGGGCATCATCGCCGCGATGATCCTGACCGCCGCGCAGAAGTACGGCCTGCTGACTGGCGTGACGCAGGACCAGCTCGTCTCGACCGCCATGGTCATCGTCCCGCTCGCGTTCGCCCTCTATGGCCGCCTGACCACCACCAAGCCGGTCGTGACCCTGACGGGCACGAAGGCCCGAGCCCTGAACGGCCAGCAGTGAGGGCCGCCCTTGCCGCCGTCGCCCTGGGCCTCACGGCCTGCGTCGCGGGACCTCCCGCCGCGCCTCCCGGGACCGCGACGCCACCGCCGCCCCCGCCCGCGACCCTCGACGCCCCCTCAGTCTGCGCCTCCCGGGCCGCCCTCGCGCTGGCCCTGACTGGCAGCGAGCTGACCTCAGAGGGGGTCCGGGTGTCCTGCCTGGCCTTCTATTCGCTACGAAAGTAAACATCCAGGCCCCCCTATAACCCTGGTAGCTCAGGGGGTTAGCGGGGGGTCATCTTGGCCGCTCTGGTTACTCTAGGTAGTTTCGGGTCGCCGGTGAAATCGAGGGTTTTCCGGGGCATAGGATATTCTCTTTCTTCTATTCTCAGGAGAAATAGAACAGGACCCCTGAAAACCTGTGGACCTAGCACGCGAACGGATGTTTACTTTCGTCGCGGCAGGTAATTTGGGGCCGGATCGGAATTAACAATCGTCCAGCCGGGGCTTGACCCCCGCCCCGCCCCTGGGCACAAAGGACCCCGCCCCGGGCGGCTCTGACGGCCGAGCCCGCGAAACCCGCCCAGGGCACTAGAAGACGAGGACCCCAGATTGTACCGCAACTCAGCACCCCCGCCCCCGTTCGCGCACCAGCGGGACGACCACGAGGCTCGACGCGACATGCCCGGCTACGCCCGCTTCTGGGAGCAGGGGACGGGCAAGACGCGGCCCACGATTGACGACCAGGCCTACTGGACGCTTGGCGGGACGTGCAACGCCCACCTGGTGCTCGCCCCCAACGGCGTGCACTCCAACTGGGTCCACCAGGAGTGGGCCACCCACATGCCGGTCGAGCTGCGAGAGCACGCCGCCCTGTTCGAGTGGCAGAGCGACCGGGCCGACACCAAGTGGCACGAGCGCGCGGCGCAGGACGTGCTGTACGGCAAGCGCATCCCGTTCGTCGCCATGAGCTACGACGCCCTGATGACCGAGCGCGGCCTGAAGATGGCGCAGCACCTGCTGAAGCGTCGCCAGTGCTCGCTGACCTGCGACGAGGCCCACCGCGCCAAGGACCCTGCGGCGAAGCGGACCAAGCGCGTCATCGCCGCGGCGAAGTGGGCACCCCGCCGCCGCGTCCTGACGGGCACCCCGGTCCTGGAGAGCCCCTTCAACGCCTACACGCTCATGAAGATCGTGGACGACACCTACTGGCACCCGTACCGCCTGACGACCTACACGACGTTCCGCGCCATGTTCGGGATCGTCGGCAAGTCGTTCCTGAGCGAGGAGCGCCAGCGCCAGATCAGGGCCCGGGGCGGCCTGGACCTGTCCAACATCGTCGGCTACCAGAACATGGACCTGCTGCAGGACGCCCTCGCGTCGCACAGCTCGCGCCTGCTCAAGGAGGACGTGCTGGACCTCCCGCCCAAGCTCTACACGCAGTACCAGCACGGCCTGTCCCGGGTACAGCAGCAGACCTACGACCAGCTGCGCGAGGAGCTTCTGGCGGACCTCGACGGCGGGACGATCACGGCCAGCATGGCCCTGACGCAGCTCCTGCGGCTCCAGCAGATCACGTGCGGTGCCGTCCCGCTGGACGACGGGACCATGCGGCGGTTCGACCCCAACCCGCGGCAGAAGCTGGCCGAGCAGGTCATCACCGACATCCCGCACCGCTTCATCCTGTTCAACCGCTTCACCGAGGACGTGGACGACGGCATGGCGCTGTGCCGCCGCCTCGGGCTGCGCGCCGGGCGCTACGACGGCAGGGACGGCACGCAGGCGCGCAACGAGGTGGTCGAGCGGTTCCAGGACCTGCCCAGGGACGACCCGAGGGCATACGACACAATCGTCGCCAACACGGAGGCCCTGAAGGAGGGCCGCACGCTGACGGCGGCCAAGACAACCCTGTACTACAGCAACGGCTGGTCGGCGATCACCCGCCAACAGTCGGAGGACCGCACCCACCGCCTGGGCCAGGACGGCGCACCCCTCCCGGTCGCCGACGGCGGACACGGCGTCCACTACATCGACCTGGAGTGCCCCGGCACCATCGACGGCAAGATTGTCAAGGGGTACAGGCGCAAGCAGGCCATGAGCGAGAAGGTGCTGGGCGACAACCCGAGGGACTGGATATGACCGAGCGACACCACTGCGGACCCTGCAACCTGCTGCACGACGGGCCCGAGTGTCCCCGGTGCTCGCCGCCCCGGCGCCCCGTACTGGCCCGCCGCCGCCTGCCGGTGGTGATGATCCCCCAGTACCCGACTGAGCGCCTGCGCTCGGGTGAGGTCGTGCGCCGTCACCTGGACCTGACCGACGCCCAGCGCTACGGGGAGATTGTCGAGCTGCTGGACACCCAGGCCAAGCCCTGGGACCACACCGCGGTCGAGCAGATGGACCAGATGCTGGCTGACTCGTCGGCAGACGACTGGCTGCTGGCGGTCGGCAACCCCACGATGATCGCCATGGCGGCCGCCGCGTTCGGCAGCATCCACGGCGGCATCAATGTCCTCCAGTGGCAGAGCCGTGCGCGCCGTTATGAGGCCGTGCGCGTCGCCTTCACGGAGGACGGAACCGAGGTCACGCAGGCGCCCGGCCTGTAGGCAACCCCAGAGGAGTGAGAAGACGTGGCAGACGAACCGATCTACGACTACACAGGGTTTGAGGACGCCCCGCAGAGCGACGGGGACCTGGCGGCCCTGTCCAACCTCGCGGAGCAGCAGCGCCACTGGCAAGATGAGGTCGAGCGCGTGCAGCGTGAGCTGAAGAAGGCCCAGGACCAGCTCAAGGACATTGCCGAGCACAAGCTGCCCGAGCTAATGGACAAGGTCGGCATGGAGAAGTTCAGCACCCGCAACGGCCTGAACATCGTCATCAAGGAGGCGATCCGCGCCAGCATGGGGCAGGGACCGGTCAAGGAGCGCAACCTGGACTGGCTGGAGCAGAACGGCCACGAGGTCGTGATCAAGATGGGCGTGGAGGTCCCGTTCGGCAAGGGCGACGACGAGCGCGAGGCCGCTCGCGCGCTCGCGGCCGACCTGCGCGGGCGGGGCCTGCCTGCGACCTTCGCCCGCAAGGTCGAGCCGTCCACCCTGTCGTCCCTGATCCGCGAGCTGCTGGAGGACGGCCGCGCCGTCCCCGAGGAGCAGTTCGGCGTGTTCCGCCAGCGGACCGCTAAGATCACCTGACGCCCCAACACCCCCTTGACCCCGCCCTCTCCTGGGCCCAGGGTCGTCACCTAGCGCCGGGGGTCCAGCTCACACCCCCAACAGAGGGTCACGCGCGGCAGGCCCAACAACTATGCCCCGCAACGAGGAGTGAACAAGATGGCCGAACGCGGCACCAAGGCAGTCGCCACCCAGGCGCAGAACAGCACCGCCCTGACTAGCGTTGACTATGGCGAGTACGCCAACAGCGGGTTCGAGGGCACGAGCCAGGACGACTTCGCAATCCCCTTCCTGGACATCCTCCAGGGTCAGTCGCCCGAGGTCGAGAGCCTTGACGCGGCCAAGCCGGGGATGTTCCACAACACCGTCACAGATGACCTGTTCGACGGCAAGACCGGCCTGAGCGTCGTCGTCTGCGCGACCGCGCACGAGTTCGTGGAGTGGCGCCCCCGCAACCAGGGCGGTGGCATTGTCGACCGCCACGCCGTCGACAGCGAGCTGGTCCAGGTGGCCAAGCAGCAGTCGGAGAAGTTCAACGAGCTGACCACGCCCGACGGCAACGACCTCGTTGAGACCTTCTACGCCTACCTGATCCTCAACCTGCCCGAGGGCCCGGTGCCGGCAGTACTGTCGTGCTCCTCGACCCGCATCAAGCCCTACAAGGCAATGATGACCAAGGCCAACATGATCATGATCCCGCACCCGTCGGGCCAGGGCAAGGTCAAGCCCCCGCTGTTCGCGCACAAGTTCCGCCTGACCACGGCGAAGCGCAAGAACAACGACGGCGAGTGGCACACGTTCGAGGTCGCCTTCGACAGTGAGGACAAGTCGGCGGTGGGCGCGCGCCTCGCGCCGAGCGATGACTTGTTCCAGGCCGCGGTCAGCTTCAACGAGGTGATCCGCTCGGGCGCCTTCAAGACCAACGAGGCGGGCGAGGCCAAGAGCCGCGCCAACGGCGTTGACGAGAACGTGCCCTTCTGACCCTGATCGGGGCGGGCCGCGGTCCGCCCCCACGACGTTGGTTCCCCGGGTAGGGGAGGCGCAGACCCTGGGGGCACCCGGGGCGAACAGGGGGATGTGTCCCCCTGCCGGCCCACCAGAAGACGAGGAAGCCCAATGGACCTGTCACCGCAGCAGGAGGACGCTGAGCGGCGCGTCCTGTCCTGGCTGAACGCACACCGCATCGCCCAGGGCTCGCAGAGCCGGGCAACCGTCCCGCAGACCTTCCGCCTGTTCGGCTACGCGGGCACCGGCAAGTCGACGCTCCTGAGGCGGCTGCTCCAGGACGTGACCTGGGGCCCGGTCCTGGCGGCGACCTTCACCGGCAAGGCCGCCTCGGTCGTCACACGCAAGGGGGTCGAGTGCAGCACCATCCACCAGCTCATCTACAAGCCCGCGGGTGAGAAGGGCAGCATGCTCAAGGAGCTGCAGGCTGAGGAGCGCAAGCTGCTCACCGCGATCGAGAAGGCCGAGGGGCCCGACGCCGGGATCAGGGCCGAGCTGCGCACCGTCCGCGACAAGCTGCGGGTCGAGCGCGAGGACGCCGGGCGCCCCTTCTTCCAGCGCAACCCGGACAGCGTGCTGCGCGGCGCGGCCGTCCTGGCGCTCGATGAGGTGTCGATGGTCGACCAGCCGATGGGCGAGGACCTGCTGAGCTTCGACGCCCCCATCCTCGCCCTGGGCGACCCCGCCCAGCTGCCCCCGGTCAAGGGCTCCGGCTACTTCACGCAGGGGCGGCCCGACGTGCTGCTCACCGAGGTCCACCGGCAGGCCGAGGGCTCCCCCATACTCATGCTGGCGACCGCGGCGCGCATGGGGCACGCCCTGCCCCAGGGCCTCCAGTCGACCGACCAGGGCCGCGCCGAGGTCATGCGCGGCCGACCCCACCCTGACCATGTCCTGGCAGCAGACCAGGTCCTGTGCGGACGCAACGCCACGAGGATCGCGCTCAACCGCCGCATCCGCGACCTGAAGGGGCTCGACCCCGCCCGCCCAGAGCCCGGCGACAAGCTGGTGTGCCTGCGCAACAACCGCGACATGGGGCTGCTCAACGGGACCCTGTGGACGGTCGACGCGGTCCGCGCGGCGGGCGAGCGCGGCAAGCTCCTGCTGTCCCTGACCAGCGACGAGGGCGTGCCCCTCGACCAGGTGGTCACGGCGCACGAGGCGCCCTTCCTGGGCCAGGACGTGCCGCACTATGAGCTTCGCGACGCCGAGCACTTTGACTACGGCTACGCCCTGACGGTCCACAAGTCGCAGGGCAGCCAGTGGGGCTCGGTCGTGCTGTTCGATGACTGGACCGGGTCGTCGCGGCGCGAGTGGCTGTACACCGGCGTGACGCGCGCGGCGGACAGCCTCCTGGTCGTCCAGTGACCCTTGACCCCGGGCGGGCGCCGGGGCAGGTACGACGACCCCCCGGCGGGGGTGAGCGCATAGACGCATTCCTGATGGGGCCGCTCCTGGCCGCCCGGGGCGCGGTCAACTGCGACCTCATGGCCCGCAGGCTGAGCCGCGAGCACCTGCTTGAGCTCAGGCGGGTGATGATCGAGGGCGCCGCCCTCATTGCTGATGTCTTAGGACTGGAGGACACGAGTGACACTACAGAATAGCGTCGGGCCGCGGACTGAGTTCGCAGACTACCAGCACGCCAAGAAGTACCGCGGCGAGGGCGAGAGCTTCCGCGACGCAATGGGGCGCGTGGCGGGCGCGCTCCAGGACACGCCCGAGCATTACCAGGCCTTCCGCGCCGTCCTGCTCGACCAGCGCTTCATGCCCGCCGGGCGCGTCCAGTCGGCGATTGGCTCGACCAAGAACGTGACCGCCTACAACTGCTTCGTCTCGGGCTCGATCGAGGACAGCTTCGTCCAGGGCAAGGGCTCGATCATGGATCGAGCGATGGAGGCGGCCACCACGATGCGGATGGGTGGCGGGATCGGCTACGACTTCAGCACGATCCGACCGCGCGGCGAGCTGATCAAGAAGCTCAAGAGCCGGGCGACCGGGCCCGTCAGCTTCATGCGCATCTTCAACGAGGTCGGCCTGTGCACCTCCTCGACCGACCATCGCCGGGGCGCGCAGATGGGGGTGCTGCGGGTCGACCACCCGGACATCCGCGAGTTCGTCCACGCCAAGCAGAAAGACGGCGCCTTGACCGGCTTCAACATGTCGGTTGGCATCACTGACGAGTTCATGCGCGCGCTCGACCGCGCTGACGACAGCTTTGACCTGCGGTTTGAGGGCCGCTTGTACGACACAATCAGCGCCCGCGACCTGTGGGATGAGATCATGCGCTGCACCTGGGACTGGGCCGAGCCCGGTGTGCTGTTCATCGACATCATCAACGACGACAACAACTTGCGGCACTGTGAGACGATCGCGGCGACCAACCCCTGCGGCGAGCAGCCCCTGCCGCCCTACGGCGCCTGCCTCCTGGGCTCGTTCAACCTGGTGAAGTACCTGCGGGGCGGCGTCCGCGAGTGGGTCGCGGCCGAGAACCGGGAGGTGGTGCGCTGGGAGTTCGACTATGACGCATACATCGCCGACGTGCCCGAGGTCGTCCGCGCGATGGACAACGTGGTCGACCGGACGACCTACCCGCTGTACGAGCAGGAGAAGGAGGCGAAGGCCAAGCGCCGTATGGGCCTCGGCGTGACCGGGCTGGCCAACGCCCTGGAGGCTCTGGGCCACCCCTACGGCTCGCCGGGCTTCATCGCCTCGCAGCACGAGGTCCTGCGCATCCTGCGTGACGAGGCGTACCGCGCGTCGGCCCTGCTGGCGAAGGAGAAGGGACCGTTTCCCCTCTGGTCGCTCGGCGACTTCCAGCTGACCGCCATGTGGCCGCGCCTGCCCGACGACGTGAAGGAGCTGATCAGGTCCCACGGCCTGCGCAACAGCCACCTCACCTCGATCGCGCCGACCGGCACCATCAGCCTGTGCGCCGACAACGTCAGCTCAGGGTGCGAGCCGGTCTATGCCTACTCGGTCCGCCGCACGTACCAGACGTTCGAGGGGCCGCGCGAGACGATGCTGGAGGACTACGGCTACGCCTTCCTGGGCACCCGTGGCCGCCGCACCCGCGACTGCTCGGTCAGCGACCACCTCGCCGTCCTCAAGGCCTGCGTCCCCTACATCGACAGCGCCATCAGCAAGACGGTCAACGTGGAGGGCTCGGTCAGCTGGGAGGAGTTCAAGGAGGTGTACCGCGAGATGTGGCGTGCCCGCGTCAAGGGCGGCACCACCTTCCGCAAGGACGGCAAGCGGTTCGGCATCATGTCCGACGAGGACGACGCGGGCGAGGCGGCCGCCCCGCAGTACGGCTCGGCCTGCGTCATCGATCCGCAGACGGGTCAGCGTGACTGCGGTGAGTGAGGCCACCCGCCAGCTGCTCCAGGTCCTGCGGACCCCCGTCCACCCCTCCCACCGGCTCGCGCTGGTGGGGGAGGCCCCCGGCCCCCGGACGCGGGCCGACATGCCCCTGTACCCCTACCCCGACCAGTCGGCCGCGGGGAGGCTGAGGCGCATGCTCGGGTACACGCGCGGCGAGTACCTGCGCACCTTCGCGCGGGCCAACCTCCTGGGCGAGTACCCAGGCCCCACCTTCCCGGTCGGCCGCGCCCGGCCCCTCGCCGCGGGGCTCGCCCAGGACCTCGCCCCCCGCCCGCTCCTGCTCCTGGGCCGGGGCGTCGGCATGGCCTTCCGCTTCCCCACCGACGAGGTGCTGTGCTGGAGGGACTACATCCTGGACGGCGTCCTGGTGCGGGCTGCGATCGTACCCCACCCGTCGGGGCGCAACCTGTGGTACAACGACTCGGCGAACCGCGCAGCCGCTGCCCGGTTCATCCACCTGTCGGCCGAGGAGCTGGGATGCCACCAGGACCTCGGCGGCTGAAAAATAAATCGACGCGGGGCACTTTACTTTCGTCGGCGCCGGTCGGATAAGGGCTGGGCTGGCGGGGGGACCCGCCCCACAGAAGACGAGGACCAGACATGACCGATAACACCGCGACCTTCGCCAACGTCACGTACACCCCCGCCGCCGTCGACCAGACCATGCCGAAGGGCACCGTCAGCCTCCTCAATCGCACCGGCCCAGAGCTGGCTACCCTCCACAACCTCGTCGCGTCCAACCTGGGCAAGCAGTCGACGGCGCGGTTTAAGGACAACAAGGCCGCCGTCAAGCGCACCTGGGCCATGCTGGAGGCCTACCGAGACACGGTCGCGAAGGAGCAGGCCGCCGACACCTTCAGCGCCAGCGAGGACGAGCTGGCCCAGCAGAAGATCAGGCAGGCGGTCCGCCGCGACGGGGACCCGTCGGCGCAGGTCGTCCAGCTCAGCGAGGCCGACCGCAAGCAGGTCAGCGACGAGGCCGCCAGCCGCAGGACGACCGCCCCCCGCGGCCTCGACTGGGCCGAGAACACGCTGTACGAGGACCAGGGCAAGGTCGCCCCGGCCCCCGAGAAGAAGGCCCCGGCCAAGCGTGGGTCGCAGGCGGGGACGATCCGCAAGCCGCGCGAGCCCAAGGCTGACGACGGCGCCATCCGCATGCCGACCGAGGGCGGCAAGCAGCGCGCCAAGCGCCAGAAGGACGGCAGCTACGCCTTCCGCATCCCGGCGGGCAAGCCGCGCACCGAGACGATCAGCGCCGAGCGCGAGGAGCTTCTGGGGCTGCTGGTGAGCGGTGAGGCCCGCTGGGCCGACATCGTCACGCAGCTCAACAAGGCCGACGACGCCAACAACTTCAAGGCGGTCACGACGGTCACGATGTTCTGCATCACGCTCGGCTACGGGGTCGAGACGGACCCGGCGACCGGCCTGATCAAGCTGATCGAGCCCCTGTCGTGAGGGACATCGCACTGTACCTCCTGGGGTGGGCCGCAGGGGCCCTCCTCGCTATTGTCGTCATCTTCCTGGGGTACGTCTTTCTGACGGCCCTGGAGGCAATCCTGGAGTCCCGCAAGTGACCGCAACCTACCCCCAGCTCGGCGTCGTGGAGTTCGGCCGCCAGCTCATCCTCACCCGCGACCTGGACCCCGCCTACGTCATGCTCCAGCAGGCGAACATGGGTGACGCGCAGCTCGCCCGGTGGCTCCTGGGCTACTGGTGCACGTACCACATGGGCGTCGCGTCGCTCCTGAGCGAGCGCGAGGGCCCCGCCTACTGGCAGCTGCTCGCCGAGGTGGCCGACAACACCGGCGGCTGCCCGGCGACCGACGACGGCCGCTGGCCGCGCAACAAGGAGCGGCGCCACTGGAGGGCGCGCAACGCCAACCTCAGCCGCATCGACCTCCAGGCCCGCTTCGCCAAGCCCGAGCACGTGCTGGACTTCATCCGCTACGGCGCCCAGGAGAAGGGCAAGATGCCCGAGGGCGTCGGCGTTGCGGACATCATCCGCCGCACGCAGACGCTGGTGGGGTTCGGCCCCTGGATCGCGTTCAAGGTGGCCGACATGGTCGACGCCCTGGGCCTCAACGACCTGGACTTCAGCCGCGCGGCCGTCTTCATGTTCGACAACCCACAGGCCGCGGCGATCGAGGCGTGGCGCGTCAGCGGGGGCTTCAGCGACAAGGTGCATCCCAGGGACCCGGTCGCCACGCGCGACGCCGTCGTGGACCACCTCCTGGGCGCCTTTGCCGACCTCCAGTGCCCCCACAACCGCCAGCGGCACATCCGCGTCCAGGAGGTCGAGACGGTGCTGTGCAAGTGGAAGTCGCACCGCTCGGGCCACTACGGCCCGCTCAACGACATCCACGAGGCCATCGGGGGCCTGTCGAGCTGGGGCGACCACTCACCGACCGCGGCGCTGCTTCTCGACCAGGCAGAGACGATGCTGATGGACGCCCAGGAGGGGGCGCGGCCGTGACCGGTGCGGAGAAGGCCGACGCGGTCGTGGTGGGCGGTGGACTGTTCGGGCGGGTCATCACACACGCCCTGCGCCGCCAGGGGCGCCGGGTCGTCGCGATCGACGCGGCGCACGAGACGCGGGGCAGCAACGCCGCCGGGTGCGTCATGAAGCCCTCGTGGCTCAGCCGCCTCGGCGACGACTTCACCCCGGCGATGGACCTGCTGGCCAGCCTATACAGCAGCTTCGAGCGCCGCCCATTCCGCGTCAACGGCATGGCGTTCGCCGACTGCTACTGGGTCCGGCCCGACCAGGTGCTGCTCGACCCGCTGACGGGCGACTTCACCGACGAGGCTGACGACCGGCGCGGGAACGTGGAGCACGTCCTGCAGTCCGACGACGGCCTGGAGCCCCCGCAGGTCGTGTACTCCACGACCGCTGGGTGGGAGCGCGTCGAGGCCCGCATGGTCGTCGTCGCCGCGGGCATCTGGACCGAGCACCTGCTGCCCGAGCTGCGCGGCGTCGTCACCCCCCGCTGGGGCGTCGCGACGCGGTCGGAGGCGACCCTGGAGCACGACTTCATCCGCGCCTGGGCACCCTACCGGCAGGTGGTGGGGGTCAACCTCGACCCCGGACTGTGCTGGACCGGCGACGGGTCGGCGCTGGTCAGGGTCCCCGTCGGCGACCAGCTCGCCGCGATCGTGCGGCGGGAGGCGGTCGACGCCGCACTGCGCTCGCGCACGATCCTGGGCGCCCGTCCCTACGTCGACAGGAAGGTGCTGGGCACCGCCCCCGCGCTGCTCCAGGAGGTCCGCCCGGGCGTCTGGGCCGCGACCGGCGGGGCGAAGAATGGGACCGCCGCGGCAGCCTGGTGCGCGCTGCGGCTGATGGAGAAGTAAGATGCTGTGGTGGCTGATATTCATCGTCGTCGTGGTCGTGGCGCTCTGCTGCCCTGAGCTAATCGTCGCGGGCCTGGCGGCATACGCCCTGGCGTCCCTGATCACCGGGAGCTGGTGACGTGATCATCCAGCTCAGGGGCACGTCCGGGTCGGGCAAGTCGCACATCGTGCGCGCCGTCCTCGCCGACGTCCGCAACCGCACCCGGCACAGGCAGGAGGGCCGACGGCAGCCGATTGGGTACTCGGGACAGCTCGGCCCCCTCGGGGGCACGTCCTGGGCATCCCTGGGCATCCCCGGGCACTACGAGACGCCGTGCGGCGGGTGCGACACGATCCCCGACCTGACCAAGGTGTTCGCGCAGGTCGCGCTCGCGGCGCAGCACCACGACCACGTCCTGTTTGAGGGCCTGCTGGCCAGCGAGGACACGCGGCGCACGATCGAGCTGCGCGACAAGCTCGCAGAGCCCGCCCTGGGGCGGCGGGATCATGAGCTGCGCATCGTGCTGATCGACACCCCGCTGGAGGACTGCCTTGCCGGCATTCAGAAGCGCCGCGATGACCGTGGCGACGTGCGGCCGCTCAACCCGGCCAACACCACCAACCGCATCCGCACGATCCGCCGTGCATGCGACAAGCTGAAGGAGGCGGGCGTGTACGTGGCGACGACTGACCGGGCCGGGGCGGCCGACCTCGTGCGGGGGTGGCTCCGTGGGTGACTGGCCGGTGGTCTTCACCATCCCGTTCCGCGTCCTCGGGGCGCTGTGGCCGCGCGGCGGCTGCGGCTGCCTCGCGGTCGTCATCCTGGCACTCATGCTCCTGGGGACCCTGTCGTGAGGCACGCAGACGACTTCTTCCGCTACAGCCGCGAGCGGCACAACGTGTACCTCCTGCGCCGCCGGGGCGACCCGGCGCCCTGGACCGAGGACCCCGTCATGCAGCGGGTCGGCTTCACCAACATCTACCGCGAGCTAGACCGCGTCACGGTGTGGTTCCGGCAGAACATCCGCGACCCCCTGCGGCACAGCCACTTCGTGGTGCCCGCCACCGCCATCTTCCGCTGGTTCAACCGGATCGAGACGGGCGAGGCGATTGCCCCCATGCTCAGGGAGGGCCGGTGGGACGGCGCCGAGGCGCGCGAGCTGATCCTGGGCCGATTGCCGCGCGGCCCCTGGGTGACTGGGTCGTACATGGTGCACTCACCCTACGGCGTCGACAAGCTGACCGGCATGCTCCAGTACTGCGAGCAGATGATGCAGTGGTGGTCGGAGCCTGCGGCGGGTCGGCCGAGCGGGCAGCTGCAGTTCTTCAGCAACTCAATCAACCCCGTCCCGCTGATGAACATGGAGGCGGCCCACCGCGTGCTGTGCCGACTGGACGGCCTCGCGGGCTTCACGGCCTATGAGGTCATCACCGACCTGAGGTACACCTGCGGCGTCAGCCCGACCGACCGGCACCCCGTGGTCTCGCGGCTGCGCTTCGTGGTCGTCGTCGTGGCCGTGGTCGCCGTGCTCGTCGCCGTCGTGCTCGGCTCGGTGCTGCTCGGCGACGCCAAGCTGCTGCTCGGCGACGTCGCCAACTGGGTCGCCGGTCGATCCGGCCGCGTCGTCACCTACGTGCTCGACACCCGCGTCCCCCG
>Ga0182212_1000030_pt1 | contig 26743 bp, 38 predicted proteins | sample G5R1MG_21_FD_129666 | JGI IMG/M metagenome (GOLD analysis project Ga0182212, IMG submission 129666) | Switchgrass phyllosphere microbial communities from Michigan, USA - G5R3_MAIN_03OCT2016_LD1 MG | ecosystem: Host-associated > Plants > Phyllosphere > Phylloplane/Leaf | place: USA: Michigan... | reverse complement strand
TATATTCCTCTGTCCAGAAAATGTAGGACCAGAACATCCAATCATATTAGCGATAGTAAAATAGTGGGCGTCCCAGAAGGTACTTGAAGTGATGTTATTATAGTTGTTGAACTGCAACACCTGATTTACGGTACTACCGAGACCAGAATGAGCACACGCCGACCTGAACGAATCAAGATTGCTACCACTCACTCCACTACCATTAGACTGGATACCAAAGCCCACTCGATTGAAACCAAGATTGCGAAACTCCTGGTAAGGGGAAGTTGATGGTACGTTGATACCGTTACCAATACCACTGCGACTGTCTGAAAAGGTCTGTCCAGTGCGGGTATCAGAAGTAGGATCGTAACCGCCCTCAAATACCAAATTGGCACCAACTGCGCCGGATCGCGCCAAGCTGAAAACAGCGGTGCTACTGATCGCGTTGTATGTTACGCCTTTACGAACCTGAATTGTGTAAGAGCCGGTAGGTTCATTGACTGCTGGATTTACAGCATTGGTGGAACCATTGGTAGCAACCAGTATCATGCTTTCAGTGAAGCCTGCGACACTATAGGAAGCACCACTACCTCCACTCATCGTGATGATGCTGCGATGATCCAAAGTTGCCGAATCAATGGCATTGGTACCTTTGAGAGCTACAAAGTTGTTGAAATAATAAGAACCAGCAGTAGGAGTGGACGTTCCAGAGTAGATAGCGATACTCTTTACTGGAGTGCTTACCGTGGTACCAAACTCAATTAGCTGAAACGCGCGGCCCTGGGTTACCGAAGAGAGATATGCTACCAGTGGTAATGTCACTAGAGGAGTCGCACCTGCTTGGTCAGAGCAAAGAGCCACGCTTAGACTATTGGCCGTTGGTGTTACTGAACAACCAAAGTTGAATCCAATACGGCTGAAAGTGCTCAGATCCAGTCCAGTTGAACCCAAGTCTTTGTAACAAAGCTTGGTTCCGGGTGTGGCATTTGCAGTAGTAGTCGTAATGCTAAGATTGAAATAGCCGACGATATTATTCATACTGGAATTGTTGCGTTGCGGCGTCAGACTGCCATTTGCCCAACCACTTTCACCATGGTCTATCAGCTTCCAGCTGGGGCTGGACGACTTGAATCCTTGATAACGACCATCAAACAACGTGGTAGCTCCGATGGCACTGGGTGTTGTTACCGCGGAGGTGGCCACTGTTCCATTCAGCGTATAGGTATTAGCGTCAATAACAGTCACCACATACCAGCCGGAAAGAGGAACACCGCCTGCAGTGATAGAGGAGTTGTAAACCACGTTATCACCAGTGCTCAGACCATGAGCCGTGCTGGAAATACGTACTGGATTACCAACAGTTGTGGTATAGGTACCACCAACACTCTTACTCTGGCCTGTTGGCTTAACAGCTGAAACCGTAACACCTGTACTAGCAAAGTCTGGAGTCTTGGCAATCTTGATCAGATCACCACCAACAGCAGAAGTGAATCCGCTGGGAGAAGCTTTAGCCGTGGCCCAGCTGGTTCCAGCATTGGCATCATTGCCGTTGATTAGATCCACATAGTAGGTTGTCATAAGTTATTCCTTGATTAGAATCCAAGACTCTGAGCCATGGCACAATACTTCAACACTGCGGCCGCACCATCATACGAAGTAGAACCTTGCTTGGTGAAAAGATACTTGTCGGTTCGTCCAGCTACTGGTGAACTATACGTCATAGTAGTATATGTGGTGCCAAAACTGATATTAGCCCAAGTAATGGTGTAAGGAGTGGTTCCAGTATATAGAATATTTACTATCATGGAATCACCATCAATACCTCCGGTGTGAGTAATGGTGACATTGGCATCGAGTATAATGGTAAGACTTTTGAAAATATCCCAGTTGACGGACCTATTACCGCCAGAACCAGAAGCACTTGCTATACCAGCAGTTCTAGCATCGCCTTTGGGTCCGGTGGCTCCGGTGGGACCAGTAGCTCCAGTTGCACCTGTATCACCTTTGTCTCCTTTTACCACACCAGCATCAATGGTAGAGCCGTTGGAAAGTGTAATTATTAAGTGCCCACCAGTATTTACTGTCGCACTTGAAACACTAACACCGTCCGTGCCATTGGCTCCAGCAGGACCTGCTGGGCCAACATTACCTTGGGCGACGATCCAAGAACTGGTGATATAATTGAAATAATAGAGCTTGTTTGTATCTGTGGATAGATACAATGCAAGAGCATCTGCCAAAGTATCAGGTGTGGACGGTTTCTCACTTTCCAAACCAAAAGCTAGATAGTCTTCAAGAAAACCGGCCATTATCTAATCCTTCCATAAACTGGGCTACCATCACTGGTAATAATCCAACGTGGTTGCGCCACTTCGTTAATCATCAAGTAAGCACCAGTAACAAGAGGACCGTATAGCGTACTTAGTGAACCACTACCAGCTTCTAGATTGGTGATTCGAGTTTCATGGTCTTCAAGTTCTGTTTCATTCTGAGTTGTGCGAGTCTTTAATCTACTAATTTCACCACGAGTGTGAATAACAAAGCCTTCAAAAGCATACAGTTCAGCGCGCATGATCACCACTGACGTTTTCAGATTGATAACATCAGCAAAGTAATCCGCTTGATTGTTCTGATTTTGCGTCAGTGTATTCAGATAATCCAGAACATAATCCATCTGGTTTACCAACTGATCCACTCGATCATCAGTATGACCTAGCTCTAGGGCGGCCACTAACTCCTTCAAACGATCAATCTGTATCTGTAGACCGGAATTATCTACCCCGCTTCCATTGACTGCTCGCACCAGATCATTGAAATAGTTGATGAAAGTACCAGTTGGAAGACCACGCGCGTTAGCAATCGGTGAGTTATTGGTAATCGTATTGAGTGCCATGAGTGTCTCCTATCAGCGGCGGAATGCATCGCCAAAGCTTAGGTCCCAGAGAACCACGTTGGCATCATCCTCAACTAGAATCTCCACTGTTCGAATGGGCTGATTGGCACTACCACAGCGATAGATGGCCTTGACGTTCTGACCCTGTTCAAGTGTTACCTCTCGGTATGGAGTCCAGTCCTTGTTACCATCCTTCCAGCGAATTTTTAGAACACACTCGGTGGATGAACCAGCACTCACAGAAAAGTTAGCGTTGGTGATAGGTCTGCTATTGGCAAACACGATACTACCAGTTGTTTTTCGCTCGATGAATAGTGTTTGGATGGTTTCGTTGGTTGTTCCATCATCATTGTTTTCAATCACAACCAAGTCATCGCTGAACTTGGTGCGGTTTAGGACGAATACTTGACCACTATCAGAGCTACCAAGAACAATATCTTCACCCATTTTGAGACCCACTTGCGGTTGCCAGTGAATGGCGTTCTTGCTCTTGTACTGGCACCAGATCTTTGTACCAGCATCAAAGCAGAATGTACCTTCGCCTGGGATACGGAGAACATACATCAAGTGACCCTCTAGTGAATACGTGAATGCACTCAGTGGTCCAGTGGCATTGCGAATACGCTCTTCGATGCCGTAGTCGCTGATACGAAGTGGACTTTCGCTCTCTAGATAAACAATACCGTCGTCACCAACCCATACCAGCGTATTATCAAAATCACAGATGGTATCTCGACTTAGAAGACCACGGTCAAAGTTACGACCTTCCTGGCGACGGAAGGTGGTATCTTGATCACCGGTGGCGCTCCACACTTCAATACTGGTTGTTCCATAAAAGCGAAGCTCGTCACCCCGGCGGTAAACGGCAATCAGACCATCTGGGTTACTTTCAGCAGTTGCGTAGTTCAGTGGATCAATGGTTGTTTCTCCAGGTTCCATCCAATAGAAACGGCCATTAGAGCACGCGATGATAAAGTAGCTGTTCAAGCTTTCAATATCCACGACTGTTTCATTGTTGGGCATTGCGATAGCCAGTAGATTTGAACCATTCCACAACTTCAAGCCATCACTGGTTACCATGAGCAGTAAATCAACAGCAGTCTTGGCAGCAGCGAACTTGGTTAAACCACTTTCAGTTATCTGTACTCGTGGTGTGAAATTACCAGTACCAACGTCTACGGTATAGAGTTGGTTGTTGGAAACAGAGAAAAGTGATCCACCAAAGATACCATCTTGCTGGTAAAGTCCATTGATTGGACCGGGTAGATAAACGCGGTGTTCAAGTCCTGGACGTTGAATACGCGAAATGGTTTTACTGGATGGATCAGGTTCGAGGAACCAATTCACCAGTTCTACTTCAGGTGTGATTCCGTCATTTCGTTTGAATGAACCAACGCCAAGAGCGATAGAAGGCATCGTTTATCTCCTTATAGAAATGTGGATGGAACAATGCGATCCATTGAACTGGACTTGTTAGCTAGAGCACTCATGAAGTTGCGCTTTAGTATCATACACATCTGACTGGGTTCTTTACCATTTTCATCCGCTAGTAGGAACTGGAGGCAAGCAATGAAACCATCAGGATCACGATCGGCAAAAGGAACGTCGTAATCAAGACCAATATCGTCGATGGGGCACCACAACTTGTTCTGACCATCATACATAAAGCGAGCAGTTTTACCACTTGTTTGATCACTGATTGCAATTACAGCAAGATCATGTGGTGTGATTACTTCATACCGGGCACCACCACTTGTGGTTGTATTCTGATCGGATGGGTTTGGATTGGAAGCTGCGCACATTTGGTAGCCATATTCGTGGGCGATACGAGCATCATAGCTGACAACTTCAGGTAAGAGTATTTCTTTGGCAAACTGACCCATCCGCAGAATGTGGGTACCTGGAGTGGCAACATGCTCATCATAGACTACCACGTCGGGTAGTCGACCAGCAAGGCCAGCATTGATCCAGTTGCGGTACATTCCAGATAGAACTGGGAGATAGTCGGCATATTCTTGATCAGTAGCAGATTCACCAGCACCGAGCACCTGTAGTCGACGCAAAGCTGTGTTGATGACATTACGAGCGGTGGGCATGATATAATCCTCCTATAGTCGCCTTACTTAGTATTCAGGTCTAGCTGAGAAGCTTCTTCCTGATGTTTGTGGGATCAAAGCGCTAGTTGTGTTAGTTTTGGTTGATATTACTCGTAGTGATGCTCTTTGGTGACCTGTTCTTGAATAATGACAGAGTTGAATGGTCTTCACTAAGTGGTGCTTATCAACTACAAATGAGGAGAATCAGCGTTGAGTGATGATGAAAAGTGGGTTACCGCCTATGGCTACCCAGACTATGAAGTTAGTGATCAAGGGCGTGTTCGATCCAAAGTCAAATCCAGATATAAGAATCCTGGAGATATGATGTATCTTTCGGGGGTTGGCAAAGGCTACGTTTCGGCTGGTCTTTATCTGAATGGTGTAGAACATGGAAGAGTGAGTGTTCACAAGTTAGTTCTACAGTCATTTTGTGGAGCAATTCCAGATGGTCGAGTTGTGAACCATATAGATGGTGTCAAGTGGAACAACCGCTTGGAAAATCTCGAGGAATGTTCCTACAGTCAGAACACCATCCATGCGATGAAGGTACTGGGAACAGTCAATCCCAAATGGCCCGTTCATCAAGGTGAGAATCAGCACAAAGCTGTTCTTACCGAGGATGATGTTCGCTGGATCAGAGCAAACTATGTTCGAGGTGGCGATTGGTCCTATAGAAAGATTGCCGATAAATTTGGCATGGACCAATCATCTATCGCAGCCGTGATTAAGGGAACTTCCTGGAAACACGTCAAGTAATCATGGAAAAACCCAGGGGATCACTCCCCTGGGTTAATCTGTTAGTGATTAAGCTGCGCCGTTGTAAAGTACGCGGACGATGCCAGTGGCCGTACCATTGAGCGAACTAATCTTCTGTCCTCTCAACTCCTCGTAACCAACGCCCACAGCAAAGCCGTAGTCGTCAACGTCCTTGGTTGGACGAACTGCCTGACCCCATGCGAGGTTGATACCGTTCTGACCACCCAGGTATGCTTCGCCCGAAGGAAGTTCAGCAACCTGACGGATGATCACGCCGTTATAGATCAAATCGCCACCCTGGAAGATGGGGTTTGTATCAACATTGCGCTCACGTGCGTCCTTGTTGGCAGCGTAGATGGTTGGATCAACTTCCAGCTGCTCAAAGCCCTCAAGACCAACAAACATCACGAACCAGTCACGACCAGCTTCGTCATCAGTCTTTACAGGACGGATACCGTAGTTTGCACCAAGTGCGGTACGGATTGCGGTGTCCTTGGCCTTGCGAACAACCTTTGCGCTCATTGGCGCAGTTGCTGCAGCCACGGTAGCAGCATAGTCACCAGAGACCACAGCACCACCAGCAACCACGGTACGATCCGCGTTGTTGGTCAAGTGAGCGTTCTTCTGGGCAGTGTTAGCAGCCGAAGCTAGAACCGCAGTGTCTGCAGTCGAGTCGTCAGTACCAGCAACAATGAACGAGCGCATTGCGTCAACAATGTCGTTCTTCAAAACTTCACCAGCATTCTCAGCCAACATGTCGCGTGCGCCTTCCATCAGGTCAAGATCGGTCCTGCTGGACTGGCACTTGCTGATCTGAACGGCGTTACGGTGCCACTGGATCTTAACTTCATCAAAGTCAGTACCAAGTGCTTCTTCGTTGCCCTTTAGACGAGCGCAACCAGTTACACCAGGACCACGAAGCTTGAGCAAGTGGGCAAAGCGGACGCGCTCGCCACCGGTCTTCAGCTTGTCGCGATCAACGACGATGAAGCTACCAGGACCACCCATGTAAGGCTTGAATGCCGAAGAGCGGACAGCTTCCTTGATAAACGAACTGGACCACTTGGTAAGACCAAGACCAGTTGCAAGAACAGTATTTGCCATTGTGATGTATTCCTCTCAATTACTTGGGATCTTCTGTCCCATTGGTTAAAACTCGATGTTGTTACTTTCTTCGACGGTTGATCAGTTCATCAAGAAAATCCGGTTCTTCCACTGCTTGGGTAGAACCAACACCACCTTCACCGGCAAGATTGGCTCCAGGAAGATCCTTGGGGGCCGTCTTGACGATTGGCGCCGCAGTTTGAACCACTGGAGTGGTTGTAGTTGCGGGTGGAACATAACCCATCTTCATTGCTTCCTGACGTACCAGTTCTGCAAACTTGGTTGGATCATTTAGATTCTCTAGCTTCTGATGCTTGTCGTACTCCTGGACAAGGAAGCGCACAGGATTTGGCTGACTGTCAATGATCTGACCAAACACTGGATCAGTAGTCAATCGCTGCGAGCCCCAGTCCCAAGCTGCCTTCATCTTTTCTGCTCCCAGTTGACTTTCCAAAGTGGAGTATTCCACCTGGATCTGGTGCTGAATCATCTGCTGCTGAAGCTGGGCTTCACGCTGATGGAAGTAGGCTTCTGGGTCTTCCTGGAGGGTTGGTGCCTGGAATTGTTCTTGCAAACGCTTTTGCTGAGTTTCCCACTGCTGAAATTGCAAGCGATATTGTTCTGCTTCACGAGCATGGCGGAGAGCTTCTTCTCGGGCCTGTTTGGCTTCAAGTCGCTCCATGCGTAGATCATTGATCAGAGCAATTTCACGCGGCGTACGATTGTCTTTGGACGTTTCGTCTGCCTGCACTTCTTCAACAACGGGTTCTTTTTCAGTAACCTCTTCAACAACTGGATCACTGGTTTCTTCAGTGGTTGTTTCGGTGGTTTCCTGAGTCTGTTCTGGAACTTTTTCCTCTTCCAAAGAATCATCATCAAACAAACTATCAAAAACATTTTGAGACATATTCATCACCTGTATCTGGTTAACGTGGGATAGCCACGAACAACATCTCCTGTTTTACGGGTAAGAGCGAGGCCCGATTACATCACTAGTTTATCCACATAGTGCGAAAGTGGAGAAGCGGGTCAGTGCTCCATTTTGTTTTATTACTTAGTAAAGTGGTTTCACATACTGGTATTAAAGACGTTTTGGTCTTCAATACTGTTGAAGACCATGATAGTTACGAACTTGGATCGATAGAACTTGTTTCGTACCTTGGCATCCACTCCAGCCAAAGCCAGCTGGATCTTCACAGTCTGGAGGTAGTCTTTGGCCATCTCTTTGAGACCTTGCTCACCTTCCACATAAGAAAACTGGATACGATTGCGACAGGGTTCCACAGTAACTGTAACTGGACCTTCGCGAGTGATATTCTTCATGGTGTAAAATTCTCCGCTTCAATTGCTACCTGGACCATCGTTATCATCCACGTCATCATCTTCATCGATAACACCTAGATTGTCCAAGATAACTTGTAATTCAGATCTGTAATTGGTCATCTCCAAGACTGCAGCATCTAGTTGCGCTATCTTGGCAGTGAGCAGATCCCGCTCTTCATCAGTGGTCATATCCGCTTCTCCATTTTATCCATTACTTAGTGGACTCTTAGATATAACCCTCGTTAGTGTTGTCCACGTAGTTTATGGGGCGGTAATCCTTGTTCTGGACTGGTTTATAAACTGGAGGATGGATCACACCAGGAAACAACCCTTCAGCTCGACAAATATTGGCATCAGCGTCCACTCGGTCATCATGCTTTCCTTTGGGAAATACCATGTATTCGGCCAACGTGTCTTGGGTCTCGGCATTGTTGGGCAGGTGGATAAAACCTTGACGGGCGTTACCTTGGTATGCTTGAGCCTTTACTTCCTTGTTTCCTTGCCCAGCGAGAGCCAGTGGTTTGATGTTGGTGTAGAGTCTGAGCTGGCGCATCACCATGTTTACCTGTGGGGCGATTGCCTTCCAGGTTGGATCATTCTCTGGAAACCAGTAAAGCGGCTTCCACTTCTTGATCAACGGAAACGCACCAGTATCCAACAGTTCAAAGCCTCCATGCTCACTGGCTTTGTATCCCATGGCAACATCCATGGTACTTTTATCCACATAGCTATCAAGTAGCCAATAATGGTGGCGGGTATCAATACCCCATACTCTGATCACGTTGTTATCACCATTACCACTTGGTGCATGATCCGACGTAAGATACACGTTCATCTCTTCAATTGGTGGACGTTCATTGTGACTGTAGAGTTTGAACCAATCACGCTCAAAGAAGCCGTTGGTTCGTGGACTGGGCATCTGAAGGAATTGAGAAGCAAAACCATATGGACCAAGACTCTTCTTGAATTTGTTCATAGTGTCTTGGTTTTGGTATGTTGGAAAGATTAGTTTCTCGCCGCTGTCGGCACGGGGATCACGAATGTTCAAACTGGTCTTAAAGTATTCTTCGCCTTGGTATTCTGAAGGAATACTTAGAATTTCATAACCAATATCAGCTTCTTCCAGAACGCCAATAATATCTTCATGGTGGAGACGCTGTGCGATAACGATAATGGCATCGGTTTCCACGTTGTTGAGACGAGTAGGAACAGACTCCAGCGTAATTGTTTTTACAGATTCCCTGGCAGCTTCACTCAGGGCGTCGTTGGCGCTAATGGGATCGTCAATGAGTAGGCGATGGCCACGAGCACCAGTGAGTGAGCCAAACGCTTTGGCCTGTCGCTGACCCATGTGAGAGTTGATATAATAAGTTTTGGAATCTTGGTCTGGCTTAAAGTCAATGGGCCATAGTCGCTGATACCATTCACTCTGGATAAGATCACGAGCACGACGAGTATCGCGACTACTAAAATCCTGACTGTGCGAGGTGGATAGATAACTCATGTGTGGTTTGCCGCCTGGTCCCCATTCCCATGCTGGAAATAGAACTGATACCAGAAGTGATTTTCCATGGCCAGGAGGGATACAGATAGCCAGACGAGTAATTTCACCTCGACTTACGGCTTCAAGGTGTTGACAAATAACATCGATATGCCAGTTGGGCTTGAACGGAGTAGGATCAATCTCGGACCATGCTTTGCTCACAAAATAGGAGAACGACTTGGCACAAAGCTGGCGTTCTACTTCCAAACCAAGCCAGTCTAAATCAATACCTTCAAAGTCCATTTTGTTCCTTTTGCCTTCTAGCCTGTTGAGCAGCCTTCATTCTCTCTAGCTGTTCAGGTGATCGCTTCTTTCCAGTATTCTTTTGAACACGCTGGGAGATTCGCTCGACACTTTGTTTGTAACCAGCTTCTGAACGTCTTTGAGCAGCAGCCTTTTGTTTTTCTTTCATCAAAGCTATTGAGCTTTCTGAATGTTTTCTACCTGACCATGAACGAGGATGATTGGCTTTTAGTGTTTCACTGATCTTCTTCTTTGAGTCAGCCGATAATGGAGCGGGTTTCCATCCTTTGCGAGATTCTGTTCGCTTTGCTATGGACTCAGCATCTACCAAATATCGGCTACCCGCACATCTGTTTAGCCAACCTTCTTTACCCAAGATTTTGCGAATAAAGTCTAATTCAAAATCAATGGTTTCTTGGGCAGTCCCAACAATCTTTGTGCTGATATAATCAGGACTACCATTCTCTTCAGCAAACTTCTTAACTCTGGTTGAGCTGGTGAAATATTTCACCCATAAATCAGATGGACAACAATTCTTAGCGTAGCGAACACCTGCATACCAGGTGTTCAATTTGCGCCAGCCGATGATATAGAAATAGGGTTGACTCATTATTTCCTCGAGTTTAGGACCTTTTGAATCACTAGCAACTCATCGGTGCTCAAGTCACTAAGATCAACACTCTTCTGTGTGACATTGGTATCAACTTCGCCAGAATGTTCCACTGCTTTTAGGTCGGGGAGGACTTTCTTACCCAGCAGAGTCAGTGCCGTTAGTCGATCAGATTGCTTCTCAGCCGTGAGAGCCAAGTTCCATACTTCTTCAACCCACTGTTCACCAAACTTATCAGCCCACTCCTTCATCTTGAGTGTGAGTTTGTTGGCAGATCCCTTGGGTCGTCCACTATTACCAGGTTTGAATGCCATGTTTCTTCTCCGTTCTTTATTTTATTCTTGTGTTTTTAAGCAGGTTCAATCCATGCAACCAAAATGTGGCTCATTCCAAGCATCAAGCTGGCAATATACTGGTGTCGCCCATCATGGATATGGAATACATCGTCTTTCCATACCCCATTTGGACAAGGCCAAGGTTGTTCACCACCCATTTGTAGAAGTTTGTTGTGGGCCGCACTTACATCACCCACGCTCATTGGGGCTCTACACGATAGTATGACTTTCCAGCAGTCCACGTAGCCAGTAACAACTTTGTGGCCTACTGGCACACTCATTGATCGATCCTGAACTATTGATACCGGCTTCATCCTTCTAACCCCACTTGACCATCCAAAATATGGCATCCGACTTACTATCAAAAGATCCTTTAAGGATAAATCCTCTTAGGTGTGGATCTTCTATCAGATCTATGTTTTGTGCTCGATCTTTGAGCCACTGGAGAGCTACTATGTAATCAAGAAGATGTAGTGGGCGTGATACGACTGTGAACATCTGGTACTTGGTAATCCTGGAGAAGACCTTTTTGGGATACCTTCTCCAGGATTATACCGTTTAGTCTTTGTTCAGAGACTTTATAGCGTCGATGATGCTTTTCTTTGTGGAATCATCCTCGTCCTGGTGCTCTTCGTCTACTTCTTCTTCTGGAGTCACACCTGGCTCACGCTCTGGAATTTCACCAACAGAACCTTCTGGCTCTTCAGCACTTACTTCGGGTGCTGGGTACTCCTTGGTGGTTTTCTCATTGCTGGTTTCTTCTGCAAGACCCTGCTTGGTTGCAGTCTTGCTGTCAAACAGTGCCTTGTGGACCATGGTTTCAAACACGTTGTCACGCTTTTCGTCGCGGGTGGTGTTGTCATCTGGTCCAAAGCTGTGAACATGCTCAAAACCAAGCTCACCAATCTTGTAGTGAACACGGATAATGGTTTCGTTCAACTTTTTACCCCAATGAATTTCAACATCGGTAACCGGGGTGATGCGTTCTAGTTCGCTGATAAATTCGTCTTGCTTCATGTTTTTCTCCCTGTTTGGGTTGCTCGATCTACTGGTAACTGTGGCTTGAGCAGCCCACTTGAATATTGAGTATCCTCAATCTGAGAGGTACCACAGTTACCAGTATTCCATTACTTAGTATTGATGTGGTTGACTCTGTGATCTTTGGTGAAACAAAGTGCCTGTTCAATCAAGTTAAGTCGCACATCACGAACCTTTTTGTGTTCATTTCTGATGAAAGTTTTAAAAGCGTTGTCTGCAATACGAGTCAAGTAACTAAAGCTTTTGAAACCACGGGTTTCATCATAGAGGTAAACATTCTGCAAAAGATCAAGCGTGGCTTCACCTTGCATGTCCTCCAAGTACGTGTAATTCTTCCAATTTGAGCGGGTACCAAGTCGACGGGTAAGTTCGAGGAGCATTTTGCTCAACTGGCGACTGACAATGGGAGGTGTGGCATCAAATATGTTGTTGGTGTGGTGGCTTCGTAGTACAACTCGCCAGCCCTGAGTGCTCAACTTTACATGGACAAAAGGAGCAAAATGTAACTTTTTGGGGCGACGGGTGAGACTGCCCTTGTGGTATTCGGTTGGCAGATGTTCTTCACTTCTAACCCTGATTATAATATCTCGGTTGGTAACAGTGGGCTTAGTTAGAACTTTTTCAATTTGGTACGCAGTCAATCCCTGAGAACGTAAAGTACTTCGACTTTCTTGGATCAAACGCGACTTTCGTACCTGGATTGCGTCACGGATAACTTCGGGGCTAATATCTTCGATTTTATCAACAACAGCGTCCCACTGGACTGCTGTTGGATCATCATAACTACAACGTGTCAGCTTTCCTTGGTAAATCTCTGCTGCTAGATTTGCTTCTTTCAAATAGTGGGTGCTCATGCCAATTACTCCAAATGTATAATCTACTTATACATTCAGAGTAACCGCACGTCATTAAGCATGTTTTTATTTGAGTTACATCCAAGTCATCTTCATCAGTGTTGACAAAGTTGGTTGGTTGTAGATATGAACAATATAGGAACGAATGGGCTCCTCAACGTCGGAGGCGTCCACATCTTCACAAACATTCCAAGTACCGGCTTCTTCATTGGAATTGTCTCGTAACCAGGAGCAAACTGCCATGGCATCATCTTCAGTTCCGGTGAATAAAAACACTTCAGTATTCTTTACATGACTGAATTGCATAAAGTCTCCATAGACGCCCTATTTGAGCAGTAGAAAATCAGGGTAACATGTTGTGCTGTAGGAACAACAGTGTATCAAACAGAGCTTCCTACAGCACAACAGAGCTATATCAAAGTCCTTCGAACAATCCGTCGTTGGATACTTGATAGTTCAACTTGTCGTAGATGAACTTTGCCAGTTCCGCATCAGCAGACGTGGGATTCTTAGCGGTCCACAACTTGGCAGCCTTGGCTGGGTTGGCCTTGTAAAGACTTTGAACCAGTTCCCAATTGTCCAGGACGTACGATTTGATAGTGTCTCGACGAGCATCCATACGTGTCTTGATAGTGGTGTTATCAAGCTTGGTGCCTTTGGCAAGACTAAATGCCTGGAACTTGGGCAAGTCGTATGGTGAACAAACCACCCTCAACTTGCCAAGTGCAATATTAAGCTGCTTGAACTGACCGGCATATGGATCAGTTCCAAGTCCAACTCGGTAACGGATTGTGGTATCATCCGAGCCGTTGTCATAATAGCCAATTGGAGCCAGTAGCTTGAACATTCCAATAGCAATGCTACTGTCTTGATCATTCCAGCCCTGGATAAAGGATCCATAATTGCCAATGGCGTTGTGAATGGCAATCAACCGGTCGGCCAAGTTGGATCGCTCGATGCTGTCAATTGCAAAGTTGTCACGGGTACCACTCCCAGTTGCAGTCACATAATAATCAGTCATTGTATTCTCCTCGGGGTTTCTTTGTTTTCCCAGTGGGATTGTATGGCACATGCCATGTCACTTTCGCTACTTATTTATCACCCGCGTCTGGCGCAATGGCTCGCAAGGCATCGGCCATTTTGGCTTCATATTCTGTTTTGGCCTGGAGCGCCGCGGCATTGATAGCACGGGCCTTGTTCTGCGTTTTCCAAGTCCAAGTTTCATAAGGAGCAGAAGCTCCCATGGGAACCTTGGTTACCTGGTTGTGCTTGAGCCACTCTTCGATTAGTTCGTTGTCGGTCATTATTCTTCTCCTGGGCTTGAAATTGAGCCGATCTGGTTTGGCGGCCCGCCCGCCCGCCCACTCTGGAAAACTCTCTTTCTCTTCCTGGAGGGAAGAGCGAGTAAGGGACGAGTATCCTGAAAGGATGGCCCGTGCGGCCTGAGCACCGAGTGTTGAGTCCTGACGAAACACGAGTGGTCTTTCTGGATGGAAAACAGAAACCACTACCCGAGCCCGCAAAGCCCAAAGCGGGCGGCTCGGGGGAATTGAAAATTCCATTCGTCTCTTCTCTTCTCTATTCGTCTCTTCTCTTCTCTAGAGCCCCAAAACCCCAGCATTCTCTAGTGGTAGAACCACATTTTGTCACAAAGTGGTTACTTTTCTGTCACAAAGTGGTTACTTTTTGTCACAAAGTGGTTACTTTTCTGTCACAAAGTGGTTACTTTTTGCTGCTCATATCCAGAAAAGTAACCTCTGTCACTTTTTGACTTTCTGATTTAAAACCAAACTTTCCTAGTAGTTCATCAGCGGATGGTCCTGTGAGTTGTGTATATTCCTGTTGGACCGGGTTGTTGATCATGATCGGTTCCTCAATTTCTTCAACTGGCTTCGGAACAAAGGATTTGATATGCTCACGTAGTTGTGACAATATGTCCAGGTCATAACCCATATCTTCCAGAACCTCTCGAATATCACCGACTATGATTCCTGTGGCAATCTTTTTCTGCATGAGTGCTCTGTTGTAACCTTTCATGTCCTCGCGATCCTTGGCATCAATCCTCTGCTTTTTTGTCAGCATGATTGGACCATCCCACTCGAAGTTCCCCTTTCCAGGCAGTCGTAATTTGATGTTCTTGATCAGAAGATTTGATTGTTTTTCACTGAGGGCCGCCCCACTTGTAAGCGTTTCAAGGCAGCCTATGACATATTTGAAAGTTTTGGCATTTTCCTTTTCACTGAATAGGTGTTCGTTGGATCCATCAAGAATATCCTTTATGTAGTTGATCCAACGCTCATTGTTCTTCTTATTTCCAGTCATATCATACTCCGGACAAAGGTGAACCCGCATCAGCGGGCTCGACGTGCTGATGCGGGTTCATAGTGGTTCATCTTGTCCAGATGGTGACCTTAGGACTCCGCCGCATGACCGCGGCGTGTCGAGCCCCGTGGTCACTTCTTATTTATGTGAGGCTGTCTCACATAAATTCTATATATCAATTCTTACAGCTGGTATCAAAATCCACCAAATTGGATCGCGTTGCCCTAGTCTGAGCAAATCGCTTTGCCAATTCAGCTTCCATTTTTTGGAGATTGGATCGAACGTCTGGAATGTTCACGCACTCGTAACCTAGATCGCGACTCCATCCGTCGAAAATGCGAGCTTGATCAAACGTCCATCCATCGCCACGACGAACGCGATGCAACAGGTTATTGGCAACACCTTGTTGGTAAGAATTACCATGTTCTGACAGAACTTCAAGTATGACCTTGACAGTTTCTAGTTCCAGGTTTTCGGGAAAGAGCTTGTCTTTGCCATTCTCATTTCGTAGAATCATATAAGTGTTCCTTGGTTGCTTGATAAACGTCATATGTAGCCTCGCCTGCTACGCCGTCAAAATTAAATTCTGGATGGTAGAATCTTATTCTGGAATGGTTGACACATCCAGAATGTGCTACTAAGCGATATGACTCCAACAATCCACATCGAGATAGGACATGGCTTACGCATTACGAAAAGAAGATCAGGAAGATTGGGCGTGGAGTAGGTTCTATAGACCGGAACCCAGCATTTATGAAGTTCGATACCGGAACAAGATTGAGTTGTACTATCAGCAAAATGGCCTATGCTCACTTTGTGATATTCAGATGAATGATCCACACGAGTACAATCAACATCCTGAAGATGCCACATTAGATCACTCAACTCCGCTCAGCCGTGGAGGTACTGACGAAGTATCCAATCTATCAGTAGTATGTCGCTACTGTAATCAACTCAAAGCGGACATGACACTAGAAGAATATTGGTTGGAGATGCCAATGTACATCTACCGCACCTTACTTCGCGGCGACTTTTAAGCGTCTATTTGATATGTCATAGATAGGGATAGCCCAACATTGCGCTGGGCTATCCCTACTTCTGGATGACTGCTCTTTGGTGCTCTTTGAAGCAAGCTTTTACTTGGTGCTCCGTGTTTCCCTGGCACGTGCCATCTTCTGATCGTGTACCGCCTGGCGAGCCTCCAACTGCTCGTCGAAGAAGCCGTCCGCAACCGCGCCCTTCAGCAACTCTACCACTGCACCCAGATCTGCTTCCTTACATACCGCGTCGGTGGAGCCGTTGGGGAGAACCAACTTTGTACCACCACTCTTCAAGAAAACCAGCACCTTGTCGTCGGCAACCTTGAACCAGCGATGCTGTTCCTTGACGCGCTCGCCAAAGCGGGTAGCAATGTTGCTGGTCAGGATCGTCTTCAGCGACCGGGGATTCTCGGGACGAACCTTTACCAACTTTTTGAAGGCCTCGTGATCCGCACCCGATGCCATCGTGGTCAGGTCGAGGGCGGTGTTGTTGATCTTGGTCATATTGTGTTCCGATCTGTTTTTACTGCGGAGCGTTGCGGCGTGCTGCTCCTGTGTCTTTGCTTTTAGCGTCAAACTGGTACTGCTCAACCTGTTTTTATGTTTTTGTTGAAAATAGGTGTGGAAAGTTTCCTGTTTCAAAGACGCTCAGGACGATACTGTTTGAGTTTGCATAAGCCGTGTTGCTGTTGGAACTGCTGGCTATCGTAGCGATGCTCATTGGGCCCCAGTACTTGTGATAATTGCACTTGTTCCATTTTGATATACTGCTACATTGCACAAGCAAACTTATAAGGATTGCTCATGAAACAGATCGCACTTCTCATTGCACTGACTATTTCCACTCCAGTCATGGCCCAGGAACAGCATCGCTCATATGAAGAGTATGAGCGAGTTTTAGATTACTCATTCACGAAAAACCCCGTATTCTTTGAACGAGAATACGAAAATTGCGAAGAAGATACACAAGATGGTAGTGGCGAAGTTCTTTGTGATTATAGACGACCACTGGAAATTGTAACAGGGGCACCGGCCAACGCGAGTAATGCTTGGTTTGATGCCAATGGACAACTGATCCAGAGTTTTTCAAGTTATGAAGGCGCTGGATGTGATAAGATCTTCCAGGGACTGTCCAAGCGCATGAAGCCACGAAGTGTGTTCGGCCGACCGGGTTCTACTACATTTGGAACACACTTTCTTTATAAAAAGAGTGTGTCCAAATGCTCAGTGATATTTTACTCGCAACCACAACTGTAACCAAAACGACCCGCGTTAGTCCTTGGGAATTTCTACCTGAACTGGATCCTCAGGAGGGTTGACCACGGTCACTTCCTGGGGATTTTCCATGGTCGGTGCGGGCGTTTTTGCTGCACGACTCACTGTTTTGGCATTTTCAGTGGCGGTATCTGAACCCACTTTGCTTCCACCAAGGTAGAAACCAGCAACAATCAGAACGATGTTTTTCAGGGTTTCTTCATACCCAGGAGTAGCCGTGGAATGGATGAACACCCATGAAAAGAGCGCCATAATAATGAGCGCAATAACATCACGCACGCCAAGATCTTTGAACATATCAGTCCTTGGTTCCAAGTAGCTCACCAGCAGTACGAAGACGACTACGGCAATCATTGATAACAGCATCTTGACGTACCAGTAGGATAGCAAGGTCGGTATCATTCTTTACCTCCAGATCAGGGCTTGGAAGGCACTGGAACAAGCTCCTTGGGTAAGTCGCGCTCACTACTGGCCTCTCTATTTGCCCGCAGCCCGCGCAGAGCCACGCTGATAGCAGGACTATCGGTGCATTTCGTAGTAATGGGTACTTCATGAATTTCACGCTCCAGCTTGGTGGTTTTCTCCACTATTGTGCGGGTGGTTGTGTCGTTCCGGTCAATAGCGTCATTGGTCTTCTTTGATGCTTCTTCCAGAGCTTTGACAGAGGCTTGGCTAGCTTTGAGTGCCCCTTTTAATTCAACGTTCTGCTTGACTGTTCTTTGATAACTTTGAACAGCAAAGTATCCAGTTGCAAGAACCGAACCAACCACAATCAAAATTACCCAAAACTTGATACTTTTCAGGAATAGAAAGTTCATAGCTTTTTCTCCAGCTCAATCAGCGCATCATTGGCTTCGGGAATAGCTCTGATAAGCTCATCATCTTTCTTTTGAAGGGCAACCGTATCACGCGCCCCAGCATACAAGATCATTTGACTGGTAGTGATCGCAAACACACTCAGCCAATAGGTTAGTGGACCATCGCCATAACCTAGATACTTTAGGATTCCACAAACAAGTAGAAACAGTATGATGGCCCACGGAGACATAAACCATTCTGTTACTTTGACAATCAAGCAATTGACCCAATTATTCATGTTTTGATTGTCCTACTGCTAATCTCACGAAGACTGCCGCAAAGTTCCTTGAAGTGTCCTTCTTCCTTGTCGCTGATAACGGTTAGCTGACGCTGGGTGTTTTCGGACTGGTCTTTTAATGCCTGTTTGGTTTCTTCGAAGCGATCACGAATCAGAGCCTTGGTTTCTTCCATACTGGTTCGAATCAATACCTTAATTTCTTGAACGTCCTCTGCGAGATTGTCCTGCCGTTGATCAAGTCGCCCTTGATCAATCTGCACCTTTCGAATCTCATCAGTGTGCTTGGAAACAATGCCTAACAGTGCGGATTCACTTTGGATGCGGTTGTTCTTTTCGTGCTCCATTGAAGCCATTATTTCAGATTTGGGCATGAAATTCGAAGCTTTGTCTTCCAGTCGCCCAAGTCGGTTTTCAAGACCGGTATTCATCTTGTCCAGTTTTTCGTTTATCTCTCGAGCACGATTGTTGGCTGCACTATCTTCGTCTGCTTTGTTTTCACGTATTGCTTTTCGTATAGTGGCCCAGATACCAACTACCACACCAACAAAGGTAATGGCACCAATGACTGCTGCTAGGAATACACTGGTTGAATCCATTCCGGCAAAACCGGAAAGTTGTGGAAGATGTGGCTGACTTACGGTGGTAGTGACCTGCGCCGGGGCAGGCGTCACTACGCTGGAACCATTTGAAACATCACTCATTTGTGGCCTCTTTTCTTTCGACCACAAACGGTCGTTGATACTTGACTATTTAGTTACTTATACCTTCCAGTATCTCGCGTGTTACCGTTTCAATATCAGCATGGACTTTCTTCAGATCCATTTTGATACGGATTCTGGCAACAGTTGCTGGTTGAATAACAGAGTCTTCATCATCGTCAGTCTCATAGTGATAATACTGCTCGGGTCGGTCCCAGTCCTCAACAGAGTCTTCATCGTCATTACCAAAGTACCGTTCGTATGTTTCCATACTCATGATAGCTACCATACCATCACCAAATGTTACTTCAATGGCAGAAACGTACGTTTCTGGAATGCACAACATATCCATGCCTGCGATAATATCTTCTAGTTCTGAATCCGTCACATCAGCCACCTCCTAGTAGAATACTTAGCTGGTCAACCACTTATAGAACTTTTTTGTTTGAGCGATGCGGTCAGCTAGTCCATTGGTGCCACCATTGACCTTTTTGGTAACTGCGGTGATGTGGTAATCACTTACTGCGGTTGTGAGACTCCATAGATGGTTTTTATCAAAGAACCACTTAGCGGAGTCAAAGGCATACTTAGTTGCCACATCATCTGGATTCAAAGTTTTCAATCCCAGATAAACCTTGAAAGCATCATAGTTGTTTTTACCGGTGAGTTGCAGAGCACCACGGCCCCGGAATTTCCATCCCTCTCCACTTGCGTAGTCACCATTTCCCATTCGGTTGGCATAGACGCAATTGGCGATCATTTGTGGCATGCGGTCGTATTCTTCAGCATCTGCCAATGTTGGGAAATACTTGGAAAAAGTCTTCATCAAACCCCTAGCTGAATAGTTCAGGTTTTCAGTAAAGACACTGAAGTAGGCGGTTTCATGAGCTATCTGTCCTAAGAAATGAGCTGCCTGCTCATCAGTTAGTTTGTAGAAGTTGCGGATGGCTTTTGCCGTGTTGGGTCCCAGTACACCATCTGCATTAACGCCCATTCTAGTCTGTAGTTCAGAAACTGCGCTCATGATCGGTTCCTATTCTTAAAATTGTTCATTTTAGTTTCAAATGTGTCGTTGCTCTCAGATCCCCTGAGAAGCTGTCTAAAGCCTTCACAATAACTGGCACTGTCGGGTAGTTGTTTTACCCGAGTAGTATCAGCTTGGACTCCGTACCGTTGAATTGACATAAATATCAGCCTTCGGGGAATGTATCGTCATTGAAATATGAATCACGCTTGGGATAATCAAAGCTACTTTCCAATCGAAGAAGCATTTTAACTTGAATCACGCTCAGCCGGATCCTCTCCGAGTAACTGCTCTTAGTCCTGTAAAGGGGGAACACTATTAGTCTCATCTTCTTCACTCACTTCCATAAAATCGTAGAACTGAAAGTCTTTGAATGTTACCACTCCATATTCGTCAGTTTCATAAATCATTGAATTACTCCACCAAGACAAAGTTGAGTGATGGCAAACTTATCCGTGTTGAACTGTTCATTAAATTCATCACGCATCCGTCGCGCTGGGCCTATACTCGTAAAATGGCAGCGCTTCCAAGAGGGAATATCATCACGATCCAATTCATGGTATGTTGCCCTACTGATTGGCTTTCCGTCATACGTGAGCACAAAACCAACACCTGCTTCCAAGATTCTTGTAGTTTTCCAATTTCTGTCGGTGTGTTTTACTAGATGAGTGGCGCTTCTCATGGCTTTACCTTCTTTGTTCGTGCTTCAGGAGTCGTTGCTATCTTTCTTCTTGCGGGGAGCCTTCAATGATACTGGACCCTGTTCCCATTGAATGTCATTCTTTTCGCAGAACTGGGCGTAAGTAGTGGAACTGTTCTTACTGATCTTTCTATCCGGCTTTTGAAAAACCATCACAATCGTCCAATCAGGATGCGCAGCTTTTACTGCCAGCATCTTTCGCCTATCTTCTGCAGTAAAAAGTCCCTTGCTTTCCCTGATTACCTTATTCTCGCGGTCGACAAAATCAGGAACATACTGGTGATGGAGAACGTACGGTAGCCGTATGTCCTTGGGCTCATAATCGTGGTCCGGATGCTTGATAGCCATTGCTGCTTCAAATCCGTTTCGGTAGGGGGCGTGGTGATTGATCTTTGCCATAGACTACTTAGTCCATTCTTGTATTTTTAATCCAGTTGGATGGCAAAGAGCCCACTGGAGAGTTTGATCTTTCCAGTGGGCTCGAGTCTGCGTTCTAAGCAAAAACTTCCTGGTTACTCAATAGGCGGTTGAGGAGTCAACTTGACTGGATTACGGTAAGTTTCGGGCATAGTCTGAATACGACGCAAAGTCCAAGGGCCTTCAACCACTGCTAGCGTGATGTGAACAACCTGCAGGCGATCATCAAAACCCTCCACGACACTTTCCGTGACGTGAGGTACTTGAACGGCATCATCGAAGCCTTCTACCACACTTCCAGTGATATGAGTTACAGTTACATCTGCCATTAGTTCTTACTCAAGACTCCAGGTTGTGTATTGTTCACACTTGTGATACTCGTCCAAGGTAGACCAGTGCTTGGGTCGTTATTCCAGATATACTGGCGACCATCGTTACCGGCTAGGAGTGGCGTGGTACTTGGTGCATCATAGTTGGTACTAGCGATACGAAGCGAAGCAGTAATGTCTTGAGGAGCGACCCCACTTGCATCGTTTCGACCACGAACCTGCACCCCAACTGCTTTGATGACATTGCCACTTGGTGTTGCTGTTAGAGTGGCACCAGTGAACGTGGACCGGTTTCCCGCAATGCTGGTACTCACATAGTCATCATCGCTGGTTGGATACTCGCCGACACCGGCGAACCCACCTGTCCATTGTGATAGGTCACCATTGCCGGTGATCTTACGAATCCTGAGCGTATGACCAATGGTGCAATAATTGGCCGCTATAACAGAGTTATAGGTACTATTACTATTGATGAACGTGCTGATGCGAAACAGGCGAAACTTGCTGATACCAGATCCAAGAGCACTAGTGTTGATGTTTGTGGCTAGTTGATAATTCTGACTGTTGACGTACAATTCAATACGACCCTGTGTTGGATGAATCTTGATACGAACATCCAAGTCCGTACCAGATTGGGTTACTCCAGTATCAAAAGCATCATTACTAGCATTGATCCAAGTTGTACCCAAGTCTGAACTGTACTGTAGATACATCGCCCTGTTGGCATCACTGTAAAGACGCACAACTGCAGCCCCTTGATCATTATACCAAACTAAGAATTGTCTGGAAGCACTTAGTTCAAATGTCTTAACCCTAACATGCGTCCAAAAGTCGCTAGTCGTAGTGAATTGACCGGTATTTGGGTTAATCAAGTTTGCTTCTGCATAGATTCCGACCACATTGGCATTGAAACTTAGTCCGGCTCCACTTGGCGGAAAGTTCTCACCATTGAAACCAGAGCCAGTGTAATCTGTAACACCGCTTGGGCTAGTCGAGAAAGCACTTCGATCAGTACCCATGAAGAACGTGATTTTCTCTACCATCGCTGGTCTCCTTAACTTGTAAAGACTCGGACGTATTCGCCGAGAATGGTAAACGCAAAGAAGCCCAGCGGAGTATCCGCAGGACCATTGGCGCGAATCTCTAGTCGGTCTCCTGGTTGGAAACGAACCTGTATTCCACCAGTGGATCCGGTCCACGTATTGTCCTGATGGACAATAATGGTTCCAATCTGGACTGCTTGACTGGCTTCTTGTCCTGCGTTGTTTTTCCAGACAGTGAACTGATAGTCACCCACTGGTGCGGTGCCTCGGGTAAACTGAGTTTGTTCAAAGTCCTTGTAGAGCACAATCTCTTCTGGCATTGCATAGATCAGTACCTTCTCGGCCAACTGTGGACTTGGAAAGGTGATCTGAAAGTTGATGCGGTGCTTGTCGGCTTGTGAACGGTCGCGATAGACCGCATGCCAGCGACCATACTGAATATCACTGAATGCATCGGGCTTGATAATGAAAATGCCATCATCGGGGTAACGACTGGTATTGACCCAAACGTATAATCCACCCTTTAAGTCACCTGGTTGAACGCTACCTTCGAGTAGGACAGGGTCACCAAGCTTGGCTCCAATGACAGTCAAGTCACGAAGTTCCGATAGGTTGGCTACTCGCTGTAGACTCTCAGGAAAGTAGTTTGCTGGATGGATGATCATAGATAGTCCTTATAGGTAAATCTTGTACCAGCGACCACTTTGAAGTGGATCCAATACAGTTGGTTTGATAACGGTGGATCCATTATCAACTTCCAAGCTATCATCATTCCAGATGTATAGGCCACCGCCATGATCGGCCACCGTGACACTGCCTGTCACTAGTACCTGATCACCGAGACGAACACCAATAATTGGAAGAATCCTCAAGTCGGCGATTACTGGAACAGAATTGAACTGCTCGATAAATCCCACCTTAACTCCGGTATAACGACCTGCCATTTTATTTCTCCAATCAGGTTTTGATTAGCCAAGTAATCGAGAGGAATGGATTCATAATATCCATTGCCGCACCTGGACCTTCAGCTTGGCTGCCCATTCCATCGAAGCCGCCGCCTCGAGTACCAGTCCAGCCTTCATTTGTACCAGCATTACCGTTGTTGTCGATGCTATCAGCAGTACGAACCTGGCTAACAAAGCTGTTGTGGCTGAACATTGCGGTACCTGCGTCGTTGACGCCTCCGCCGTGTTTGTGAGCAGGCATTTCACTTAGACTAATCTGATGGGTTCGACTACCACCGTAAGATCCTACGGGAAACTCTGTTGTGGCACCTAATAGACTACGTCCACGCGTATCAGGTAGTTTGAAGTTACCAGCGGCAGCCGTACCATACCTAGATCCTAATACAGCATAAAGCGCAGGATACACTGACTGCTGAACTTCACTACCATCGCAGATTAGATAACCATTAGGCGCAGTAACTCCGCCAAAAGACTTGAAGGATCCAACAACATCTCCTCCAACTTCTCCTTGAGCGCCTTGGTTTCCTGTTGGTCCTTTGTCACCTGTTAGCCCTTTGTCACCGCGAGGACCCTTGTCGCCAATTGGACCTTGGTTTCCAGTCTGCTGTTCATTTGCTAGAACCCAGCGGCCACGAGCGGTGATGTTGGAAATATCAGGGATGATTACTGTGCGATTATCATCCGCCTCAATTGAGTTGGCATTCCAAACATAGGTGCCACCTAGCTTGTCACCTACCGAGTTGAAGCCAACCAAAAGAACCGCATCACCATTGGTCAAGTCATTTGTTTGACGAGCCCGCAGTTCCATGATGTTTTTAATAGATTCAAGGTAGGAGGGGAACACCTCCCTAGTATTATTTCCAATTACTGCCATTGTTCCCTCTCCATTAAATTGCCGGTTACTTAGTTGACTGGACGAACACCACGCATGCCAACAACCGATGTTCCAGGTGTACCATAGATTGGCTGATCCTGGTATCCAGTTAGTTCATCGTTCCGAATACCAATTAGTGTCTGTCCATTTTCCAGTGCCGGAACCACCGAACTGATGACTGCCTGGCCAATGGCGTTAGCTCCACCGTTGCCAACAACATTTGCTCCAACCCTTGCGGTAGGACTCAGTGTGCTGTTGCGAATGTAATCTTGAACAAATCGCGTACTGTTCAGTGCATTGGCTTCACGTTCTTGTGCAATCCTCTTCAAGAAGTTTGGAGCACCACGTGCTGCAGAAGCAGCAATACTTGGAATTGGATTACCACTTGCGACTGAACCAATGGCACCCAGGACGGTACTGATTCCAGCTCCGTCGCCCATCTGACCCATTAACGCACCAGCAGTATTGCTATTGTTGCGGAAACGATCACTGAACTTCATGATGCGGTTAATTTCATTCAAGTTCTGCAAGTTTTGACCAGCAGTGCCGTTGGCTTCAAAACGCGCTCTCAACTGTGGACTCATGGCTTCATAGTCGCTTACGAACTTGCTACTACTGAATCCGTTCTGCAAACGAGGATTAGTACCAAGGTCAGCAATCAGCGATGATTCAACAACTGGGGCAAGTGTTGGCTGCAGTTGGTTTCCTTGGTCTAGAAGGTTGGCATCTTTTTGACTTAGAAAGCGTAGACGATTGCCCATTGTTTCATCCGTTGCATTTCGCACGAATGGGTTCACAACATCAACTTCTTGGTTACGCATTTCACGGTACGCAGAGTCTGCATTTCGTAACTCGGGAATCAAGTGGTCAATACCGTTATCAGCTAGTGCATCTTCGCGCGCTTGTGTGAATGCCGGATACAGGTTATCCATGATACGTCGCTGTACTCGACCATCTGCACCTTCGGCAGTTTCTCGGATTGATGTACGACCTTCACTAAAGCCATCGAATGGGAACAATGAACTTGGGTTTCGCTCATTACCACCATAGTACTCAGATACCCGTCCATAGGCATTCCGCTCAATGGGGGTGTAAGGCGCACCTCGATATGCCTCACCATCTAGGGCCATATCTGCTGCATCTGCAACTGGTCGCCCATTAACCATAACACCTGCAGTTTGGTTATTGATGTTATCATACTGGTTACCAATTTCCCTTTCACGACGAGCAACAAAGTTACCCAGTCCCTGGGGATCATTCATAACCTGATAACCGGCGGTTGGAAGATCCACCACTGGATTACCGTTGTTAAATGCTTCAGCAGTATTAGTATGAAGTGCACCAAGTTCAGCAGCTTGTGCTTCGTTGGCTCGTCCACTGATATGGGCTACATGCGGAACGCTTTCAATACTGGCAACTCGTCGGGTAATGGAATCATCACCAATGTTCTTGGGAAGCATTCGCACTCCGCCATTTTGAAAGATGGCCAATCGACGTTGTGCTTCAGCAGCGGCCGCTGACATTGGACGAGTCAAACGGCTAGTAATCGCGTTGGCAACTTTGTAACCACCATAAGCAAGTGGTACACCAATCGCCGCACCAACTCCCGCTCCTACAAGACGATTGGATAGACCCGGATCGGCGGAACCCGCTCCACCTAGACCACCTTCAAGTGCTCCGCGTGCTAGGATTGCCCTAGTTGCGCCAAGTCGTGCTACACCGGCTTCCGGAGCAATTACACCAGAGCCAATGGCTCCGCCGAAGTAGCCCAGATTGGAAGCAACCCCATGCTCTCGATTGTCATAATTCAGACGAGCTTGTGTTCTATCACGGTTGGTATCATATCGCTCTTCAAAGGTACCATCAAAAGGATTGCTTCCATCCAGTAGTGTATCAATGAAGCCGCCAACTTCGGCACCATTATTGAATAGCAAACCATCCACCAAGTTTCGTCCAAACGCTCCGGTAACACCATCACCAGCGTTGATAGCGGGGTCTTCCATGGTTACTGGTTGCCGTTCTTCTCCACGGGCAAAGTGGAAGCCACTGGTGTCGCGGCCAGCAAGACGTTCAGCTTCGTAAAGATCCAAGTAATCGTTTGCTCGTGGTTCCAATCCTTCTGGACGATAGGATTTGGTAAAAGCCACAAAGTCTGCCTTGGGCCGTCCCTCAGCAATCATCTG
>Ga0182212_1000017_pt1 | contig 32145 bp, 30 predicted proteins | sample G5R1MG_21_FD_129666 | JGI IMG/M metagenome (GOLD analysis project Ga0182212, IMG submission 129666) | Switchgrass phyllosphere microbial communities from Michigan, USA - G5R3_MAIN_03OCT2016_LD1 MG | ecosystem: Host-associated > Plants > Phyllosphere > Phylloplane/Leaf | place: USA: Michigan... | reverse complement strand
TCTCCACAATGCGGAGTTCCTTCTGCCCGAACACCATATCCTCAGTAACCTTGCAAGGATGCTTGGCTCGCAGGATTGGAAGCCAGACTACAGTAAAAGCACCGTAGCCCATATTCTTCTCAACGATAACCTCGTTAACCTGCCAATCGGCGGCCACTTCGGCTAGCGCTTCCATCTGTGGCATACCGTAACCACCGGGCACGCCTCCGCTAGCTAACACATAAATGTTGCCGTTGAGGAACCCTGTGACAGCATATGCCGTCTCGTCGCCGTTCTTACCGCCACCGGCAGGATCGACGTACATAATGCAGCCCTGTAGACGCTGGCGCTCCTCTGAGCACGGCCCAGCCACGCCCAGCTTGTACGGGGCGCTGTGGATCGAAATGTCCCTGAGGCCCAGTCCTAGGCCGCGTGTGACCGTAAGCGGATAGGCGTCTTGCCCATTGGGCTTGGCTTTCTTGCCCAGGTTCATGAGCACGATATCCTCCAGCTTGAGCGGGAAGCGCGCAGCATCGGCCAAGGCCGTGTTGAGCATGTGCTGTAGCTGGAAATAGGCCGGTCCCTGATCCCGCTCCTTGGCCTGCAAGACTTCCTCAGTCAGGTAGGTAGGATCGGTCGGTAAGCCCTGGTCGCCCAGAAGTCCGCCTCCTACCATCAAGGACGGGTCGCGCTCTAGCTTCGCCCGAATAGACGGTGCCAGCATATCGCCGTAGTTCTCTAGCTGCTCAAAAGTCGGATAGCGTCCTGGCCAGATGCGGACATGGAAGCCGCGCGACGGCAGCGTGTTATATATACTCTCGATGGTCTGTGGCGTGCCTAGATAGATAATCCGGCCCGTCGAGTTGATCGAGGTAAAGTCTCGGGTAAGGTCCATAAGAAGCTCGCGCATCGTTGCCGTGCGGCTATTCTTTTGGCTCTCGATATCGTCAGGGATTAACAAATCCGCGCGCTTACCCTGCAAGTTGCCAGTGATACCGATGCAGGAAACGCTAGGCGACTTGTCAATACCCTTTAGTGAGTAGTGGAGGTCGAACGCCTCTACTGAGGTTCTGTCCCCCGCAGCCTTGTCTGGCCGCATACACTCTAGCTCGTCCATGTTCATAATGATACGGACGATAAGCGTGCTGATTTCGTTAGCCTGTGTGCCGCCTGCCGACAACACCAGCACGCGATGGTGAGGGTTGTGGATCAGGTCATGCACAGCGTAGATTGCTGCGATAGTCGTCTTTGCCTGCCCACGCTGGGCCTGCACCATGGCGTACTGCGGCCCATAGGCCATATAGCTACCAATATCGTGCTGCAGCGGGCTAGTCGTAAATCCGAGCAAGTCCATGCAGTCTTCTAGGAACGGAGCGAAGGAGGCGTACTCCTGCTGTAGCAGGGCCAGCTTGCGCCAGCGAATGTCCGTCTCCTCCCGGCTCTCAGCCATTACTTGCTAGCCATGAACGCTGCCTGCTTACGGGCCTCGTCCATGTCGATCACAGTCATAGAGGCACGACGCGCACGCCGTTCTTCCATCTTGCTCTCAAGCGCGCCCAAGGCATTGCCCTGATCGCGCACACAAGTAATCTCGTTATCCTTGAGAAACTTGGTGGCAGCAGCGATGATAGCCGCCGAAGGGGCGATACGCTTAGCCTCAAGTACCTCCCCCGTCTCGGGGTCTTCATAGCCGGGAAGCTCCTCACCATCAAGGGCGTCGATCAATACCGTCGCCACCTTTTCGTGCAGAGCACCCAGCACTTTTTCAGTTGCTGCCACGTTACTTCCTTATAGTTTCTTTACTAGCTCAATGCTAAATCGGGTGCCTCCAGCGATAGTCACTAGAGTATCGCTATCGCTATTCTGGTAGACATAGAGTGACAAGCCCGAGCCTGCTACAGTATCAACAAGCCATACACCGCTAACCTGGGTCTGGTCAAAGCTTAGGGCAGGAGTGCTAACTTCTGCACCGGAAACTTTATCTCCAGCTTTGCGAAGCCCCAGGACGCGAGAACCGACGCCATTCGCTTCAAAGCGCACAGTAGCAGTAACTCGCCAAATGCCCGCAAAAGGCACGATAATGACGTTATTATTGCTAGTGGTGCTGTGCATGTTCATGCTGTCTTCGATCTCGATGCCAAAATTAAGAGACGTTTCACCGCCCCTGACCGTTATCTGATCGCTGTCTGGCCGCAATGACACGCGGTACTCGGCGAAGCCTATTACGGCCTGCTGAGTGTTGCCTTCTACATTGACGTTGTTTACCTGATTAAAGTTCATAGAACTCCCGTCGTAGGTTACGTCGCTGGCGAAGCCGTTAATCATCTTCTTGACCGTTTGGCGATCAATAGCGCTACAGGCAGTAAATCGGATACCTCGCGGCCAAGTCGGAGAGTTGCTGTTCTCCATAACTCGGAACGCCTGAGAGGCATACCCGTTATATCCCTGCATGTCCACGACTTTGATACCAAAGAAGTCGATATTCTGCGTGTTGAGTTCTGGATTAGACAAAGTGACGTTGCTGCTAGAGCATACGACACCGATCATTCCGCAGCGAATAACGCTGATGCTAGACACCGCGCCGTCTCTTGCGCAGTTCGCAAACTTCAAACCAAAGAACGTACAATCGACATATTCGCCGCCCGTCTTGGTAAAGCCCCGATTGCCGATGGGATCGGTCGGTACGATAGCACCTGAGTAATCACAGCCCTGGCCAACCTTATAAACCGAGTTTCCAAGGTCCAGAAAGTCCTGGCACTCTGCAAAGAGGAAGCCCCGAGTATGAATGATCGTGGGTATACCTGCCTGCACCGATCGCAGATTATCTACAATAGAGTTAGAGAAGGTGAAGTTGGTGCAGTATTTGAAATCCAGGCCGTTTGAGATATCGTTAGTGGGGTCAACAACCCAAGAGGCTGTTCCGTCCCTAACGATGCACTTATCCACCAAGAAGCGGGTTCCGCCCCTGATCTGAATACGGGTGCCGTGACCATCGCCCCATACGGTTACGTTGGTAACTTTGAACCCTGCGACCTTAGTAGTGCCGGGATTGCTCGACCAAATGCGCAGCGCGTTACGATCACTGTCACCATTCGCGCCCGTATTTGTAACGGAGCCAATGTCGAAGTTCACGTTGTCGATGGTGAAGCCACCAACGTCGCCTCGAATTTCTAGTAGCGCTCCAGAAGGATAGCTGGCAGGCGTAAGCCACTTCAAGGTGCAATTAGTCAACCCCTTGAAATTAGCCGGGTTGGGAACGAGCACGCCACTAATGGCATACGTCTTGCCGCCGCCATCTACAGGCCGTCCAGAATTGAGGGCCGCGAGGAACGCTGCCGTATCACTGGTCGTACCGTTTCCGGTAGCGTTGTAAGGAGCGTCGCAGGGGTTGACCGGACGATTAGCGCGGTTAGCGTCAATGTACGGAACAATCAAATCTGCAACAGCCTCTACGGCGTCTCGGTCTGCTTCGGTCAGTGCTTGCAGCACTTTGAAGTAGTCGATATCAAAGGGCGTACCGATACGGTCCCTAAGCTCTGCTGCCGCAAAGATGGACTGCTCAGCATTACGGTCTAGCGTTGCCTCATTGACAATGCTTCCGTCAGAAAAGTTTACCAGGGGCGCATTAAAAGGCGTGTCCCTATAGATGCGAACAATCTTGCCTGCCGGGATCGGCCCTGGAATAGAGAGCGTGTAATCGCTCAGAAACGAGAACTGCGGCACGATACCTCCAAGGTAGCGCCCGTCGATATCAAGACCGTCAAACACGATGACTTTAACATGCTCGCGGCTAAGATACCCGCCAGCGAAGTTAAACTCAAATACGGTCTGCGATCCGTCTGCAGGGGTTTCGACTACCGAAAGGAGTTCGGCCATCATTATCTCCTAAATGGCTAGCCCTTGACCTTTCGGACAGCGGGGCTAGCACTATTGTTACTCGTCCTCGGGAGTGAGGCCATTGATGATAGGCGTAACCTGAGGCAGGTTAGCACCTGGAAGTAGCTTAGGCAGTTGCTTGAAGTCGCCCTGTACGATGCCCTTGTATGCCTTATCAGCATAGCCCAGGCCAGGAACAACTCCGGTGATGCCGCCTTGTCGACCTCGTACATCGACAGCATCGGCCCAAGTGTCCGGCATGATGCCTACCTTAGCTCCGAACTGGCTGGTAATATCCAACACGTCAGGGGCAAGCCCCGTTACGCTGGTGTACTGCATTAGCGCCTTAGAAAGCGCAAAGGCATTGGTCCGCTTATCCATAAAGTCTTCACGCTCCGACCTGCTCATTCCAGCCGACTGCGCCTGTAGGCGAGCCAAGTGAATAGGCAGTGCAAAGCCCATAGCCCCAATTAGAATACCGAAAGATTTGATTGCGCCGTAGTTAGCCCTATTGCGCCCGTACTGCTTCTCTACGCTGGTAATACCGAACGTCCGAAACTGCAGCAAGAACTTTAGGAACTCGTTGTGCGCCCACGGTCCCGTCTCACCAATGAATGTCTTCTGGATTATCTGCCCAGCGCCGCGTTCAACGGTCTGTGCAAAGTCCTGAATAATCCTAGGTGGGATACCGTGATCGCCAAACAACTCTAGCGATTTCAAATTGCCCTTACTGTCGAACTTAGCGATCTTGTCCATGTTGGCTTTTAGGGCTGTACGGATTTCATCACTAATTCCCATGTCAGCAAGTGCCGTGCTTTCCTTATCCAGATGGATATAACGAATAGCCTTCTTAACGATCTGCTCGGCCATGCCTCGTGCCTGTACCGCATGAATAATACGGAAGCCAGAAGCTACTGCAGTAAAGTGCGAACCCGCACGAACAGTCTTGCTCAGCAGCCCGATACTCTCTTGATCGTACAACTCTACATTGCTATCGGGAGCGTCGAACAGCCTAGTCATCGCGTAGTCCTCGCCTCCGACAAATCCGTAGATGCTGTCAAAGTCGTCGAGGATAGGGTTTTTAGCAGCATCGCCCTTACGGAACATGCCAACTTCCTTAACCAGCCTTCGAGCAGAGCCGATGTTAGCCAGCACAGCCTTAACGCCTACAGCCGGAATAGCGTTGCCCAACTCAGCTAACTGAGTGAAGCCCATTCCGCCTAGCGTGGCAGCAGAGGTCAACGCCCTGGCATTCTTAAACGCCGTGATGTTGTCGTACTTGCCCCAAGGCTCATTGAGGAACTCCGAAGAGATACGCTCAAACGCCTTAAGCTGATTAACGTCTGCCCCAGTTGCCTGAGCCGTCTGACGCATAATCTGCAAAGTCTGCTTTCCCAGGATGCCGTACTGCGCAAGAGAAACCTCTCCTGCCGTGCGGCGGGCATAGCTGCGGTACATGCTGAGCAAGTCCTGCTGAAACAGGTCGCCTAGCTGTACGCCGTTGCCAATGTCCTCCGATAGGTCGAAGTTGAGCCGCCCCTTGGTGAAGCTAGGCCCGCCACGCGAGAACCGCCCTAGGATGGCCTCAGCCTCCTCAGGAGCAAGTCCCTGCATCGCCTTGACCGCATCACCCACGATGCTTGCGCCGTCGCTGGTGTGCAGGTTTGCGGGGATATACGTGCTGCCCATAGCTCTGCCCTGTGCCTCGTCGAGGTAGCGCTTAGCCAAGCTGCGCGAGAATGCTGCGTCAAAGGTCTTGGTGATCTTCTCACCCTCCTTGTTGACGTAGCTGTACTCATTGAGCTTTTGGAACTGCCGAGCCATAATACTCTCGACTTGCCTACGCTGCTGAGGATTTAACGCCATCAGCTTACGCGGGTCCATCTGGTGTCGCATGTAGCCAACGCTGGAATTACCCAAGCGCTCGTTGCCTAGCGTTCCAATTTCCTGCATTTCCCTACGCATCTGGTCCATGCCGCGTTCCCAACTATCAGCAGCCCGCTTTACAGCGTTGTTGCTAGTCAGGCGTGCGCCGTCCGTGCCACGGGCCTCGACCTCACGAAATACCAGCCGGTCGAACTCGTTACGTGCATCCGCTGATAGCGCTGCCTGAAACTTGCCCTTACCTTCTGCACGTCGCCATAGATCGTACGCCTGGTCAAAGTTGACCATGTGACCCATATACGAGCGTTCCCGCATTACCAGGCTTAGCGCAGCCGAAGCCTTGCGCCCGCCAGCACCAGTAGTGCTTTCAAGCAACTGGATTGCCGTAGCCATCAGCACCGGGTTCTTAGAGCGCAGCAGGGTTAGTGCATCGCTCTCTTGTCCAAATGCCTGTAGGAAGCGGCCTTCGAGCCCCTTGTCCAAATCGCCCGCCGATTTAGCGGCTGCAACGATTTCCTCGCTTCGCGTATGGATTTCTCCTGCTAGGCGCTGAGTTGCTGGGTCGGAAATGCTATCGAGGTTATTAGCCGTAATTACCTGCTTGCTTGCCTTCTGATCGGCTGTGCGGTAAAGCTCAGGATCAATAGGAAGAAAGCGATCATTGTCGGGACGCTGGGCGATAGCCATAGCCATAGCCTGCTCGGCCCGATCTTTGTAAACTTCTTGTCTAGCACGCTCTAAGGTGCCTTCATCTGCATCAGCCCCAACTCGGGCTAAAGCAGCGTCATCAACCTCCTGGCGAATAGCCTGGGTGCGCCCTGCGAGAGCGTCCATTATTGCCTTATCGGAAGTATCCGCTTTTCCAAGCCTAGAAGTCAGTCCGTGCAAAGCACTACCAATAGCAACACCCGCAGCCCCTGCAGTAATATAGTCGCCTACAGTCTTCTGTTCTCCTGATGCTTCAGCTAGACCAGTAAAGGCCATATTGTACCCAGCACCCTCTACAGCCATAGCAGTAAGCGAGGGCCGGGCCGACATTGCTGCCTTAGCTCCAGTTGCTGCTGCCTTGGTTACAGAGGCTAGCTTACTTACGCCAGCCGTTACGGCCCAGGCAGTAGGATCGGTGAGAGAAGCACCCAGGTCGTAGGCCCAGCCCGTACCGTTACTGTTTACCGTTTCAGCAAGCTTGCGCCTGCCTTCGATGTTGGACAGTACGGCATAGAAGTCTTCTCGGCTGTTCTGAGCACGCGAACCGCGCAACTCGTCAAGCTCGTCTTGGTCCTTAGCAAGCGCCTCGTAATCATCAATCTTTGACAGGTATTCCTTGTGCCAAGCCGGGTCGCCTTCGCTAAGGTTGTTGTCCATAGCGCGCCCGATCATGGACGTTACCCAGTTGCGATCCCAGCTTGCTTCCAAGCGGTCTCCTACTGTGACAGCAGCACGATCCGTCTCAACTTGTCGGGCCTGAACCTCAGCAACCCGCGAAGGGTTAGAAGTGGCCTCCTCGTTGCCGGGGGTTACGTCTGTGTTAGACACGTCGCCCAGGATCAGCCCTGCCGCCGTTGGCTTTGGGGCTACTTCCTTGTCGGTGATCGGCTTGGGGTCCAGGGGCCGACGCGAGCCGATCTCAGAGGGTCGAACGTCCCGCAGGGCCGATACGTCCACAGTCGAAAGATCGACCTGAGGGGCCAGCACAGTCGTCCCACGGACGGGCACAGTCAGCGACCTTGCGGTGGCCTGTCCAGTAACGCGGCGAGCGTAGGCGTCATTGACCGGACCCCAGTTCTTAGGGTTAGGCCCGCCATGATATTCGCGCACGGTGCGCTCAAGGTTTCCGTCTGAACGGTCCCAGCTTTCCTTCAAATGCAGGGCGGCTACTGTAGCAGCTTCCCTGTCACCGGCGAAAGCATTAACGCCGTACTTATTCATAAACAGGTTACGAGTAGGCGGAATGATCTGATAGACCGACTTGGCCCCAGCAGACGAAACACGGCCCTTATCAGTGCGCTCGCCGTCCTTACGGATACGGCTGAGCAACCCCTCAGGGAGCCCATACTTACGTTCTAGTGGTGCCTCAATGGGACGATAATAACCATCGTCGTCATAGCGATCACCGGGACGGCTCGAAGCCCTACGGTCTACCATATAAGTTCCTTACTTGAAATCCCCTCCTGCGCCACCATAGCCCAGAAGTCCTTTGCGAGTTCCTGGCTTCTTAGCGCCGGGAGATACCATTGATTTGCGGAAGTTGCGACCAGCAAGCTTAAGCTCGTCGATAGTCAATACAACCGTCTTAGTCTGGTCCGAGCCTGGAACAACGATAAGGGTTTCCTTACCGTCCTTCTTGCCGCGAACAATCGTGTACTCGTCCTCGCCAGTACCGGCTGCAAAGCCGACACGCTTAAGGTGAGTGTTGATCGCGCTCTCGACGATCTGGCTGGCTTCCTCCTGCTGCATCCCCATCAGGCGATAAAGCGGAGTTGTTCCGGGTCGATTAGACCAGCCCAGCCTACCATACTGCTCGAATGAGCCGTTATTGATCGCCCGGTCGTAGGCACCCTTAAGCAGAGTGTCCTTGCTTAGGTTGCCCCCAGCGAACTTGGCGTCCTGTGCTACCTCCCTTGCGAGCAAGTTAGAAAGCTCTTGAGAGCCAGAGGTATTTAGCGTGGGCCTTCCCATGACATTGCGAGCCAGGAACCCCGGCTGTGTGTTAGCAGACACCCACTTAACCACGTCCTTCTTAGCAGCGCTGATCTGTGCAGTGTCTGCCGAGTATTGAATGTCGTCTCCAAAAGCCATAGCAAAGGCAATCTCAGGGGTCTGCGAAGTCAGTAGCCTGCGGTAGTTCACCATAGCAGGAAACTGCGGTCCGAAGTATTCTTTGGCCAATGCAGCATTAGCGCTAACCATTCCCTCGAACTTCTGATGCAGGCCGTCGAACTCCTTGCTGTAGCCTACGTTAACCGCAGACGAAACAGTGTTCTGGATTAACGACTTAACATCACTAGCGACAATGCCCGACTTAAACGAGCGCGTCATACCAGCAAAGTCGTTCTCAAGGTAGCCCTTGTAGATCGTAGCGTCTAGGTCTGACTTCTCCACCGCGCCCGCAGCAAGTGCGCCGCCTGGGTTCTTAGAGGCATAAGCCGCCTGTGCCGCCGCCGCCTTAATCTCAGCCTTGCGAGCATCGCGCTGATCTGCCCGGTCTTCCCGTGCGTCCTCGCGCTCAAGCTGCCAAGCTCGATCTTCCTGCTTTTCCATAGCGGCCCTGCGAGCAGACCACACACCCTTGAGCGCGCCTTCCTGATCGCTAGTGTCGAAATACTCGCTATCAAAGCCCGTATATGCACTGATCTTTTTATTGATCTTAAGCATTTCGGTAATGGCCTCAGCGCCAGTAACCTGCCCAAAAGTGAGCTTGCCCTGCAACGTGTCAATGTCGTCCATGAACTGCGCAGCGCTCTCGCCGTTAGCCCGTTCTGCAAAGCGATTGTACTGATCCTCAGCACGCACACGCTCGGTTTCAGGTAGCACTTCTAGGATGCCTCGCTGCATCAGAGCAGTAGCCGCGTGGCCATTGCCGTTACGCAGCATCATATTGAATGCGGCTCCGAGAGACTTTTTATAGCTATCCTCGTCCTGGCCCGCCGGGGGCTGGAAGCTGTCTAGGAAGTTCTGAGCCGCGACAGCGAAGCCCTGAGCTTCCTCCTTGTTATTGTGGTCGTGCGTCTGGAAGAACTGCTGAGCCTGGGCCTGGAAGGCAGTAGCCCCATTAGTCCAAGAGGTCTGCTGGGCCTTAACTACTTGCTCCTGTCCGTACTTATATCGAGCCTTGGCAACGGACTGCAGCATAGGTGCAGCCTGCTTGAGCATTTCCTGAGATACTACGTCATCGACGAAAGGATCGCCGGTTGCCGTCTTCTCCATTAGCCCCGCCCAGCGCTTAGCTACTTCCTCCTTTGGAAGCTTCTTAAGCTCGTCTTCCTGAGCCGACCATTCCTGAACAGCGCTAGCTACTCGGTTCTGGCTCTCATAGAAGGTAGCGCCCTGCTCGTAGTCAGTAGGACCGAAAATCTTAGACAGTATGCCGTCGCCCGTGCGAATTTCCTCGCCCGCCTCTGCATACATCTGATCGGTCATTCCCTTGACGAAACGCGCACGGCTTTCTCGCTCTAGCGCAGGCTTCATCAAGTTGTCAAAATAATCTCCAAGTCCTGCGGTAAAGTTCGTACCGCCCTGGACCAGGGGAGAGCGATCAGCTACAGTTACGTTTCCGCCCTGCACACTGCTCGCCCTGTACCCGCCAGAGTTACCAGCAGAACCTTGAACAGGCGCACTTACGTCGAACGCAAACGATTGCCGGGGTTCGGCCATTGGTTTCTCCTTATCTGATTAGAAAGCTAGACATGCCGCTATCAGCAGCCGTCCAGCTAGACGTATCGACAGGCCGTAGAGTGGGGCCGCCATTAAACCGGAACTTATCCCGTACCTGATTAACACCGGACTTAAGATCGTCCAGTGCCGAGCCGAATGTCTTAGCCGCCTGCGCGCCCTGGCCCATCTGGTTCTGAATGCCTGCTGTTCGTGCCTTTAGGATAGCATTACCAACATCAGGAGCACCGGCAGCAGATGCCGCAGCCGCCACTCCCAAGGCAGCGAGGTTGCCGATAAGACTAGGAGCCTTACTCGATCCGTAGTTAGTCAGGTCAAGGTTGGCCCGAATAACATCACGAGACATTGCATCAACCGCATTGGGAATGATACTGCCCCGCTCTTGTGAAGTCAGGTAATTGCTCGATCTGAAATTACGATCCATCAACTCGGCCTGCAAAGCCTCGCTAGTTCGCACAGTCTGGTTATAGACTTCTGTGCTGGACCCGCCCATGCCCGAAGCTGAGAAGGCAGCCGTAGCCGCCCCTAGCCGCTCGGACAGGGCAAGGTCACGCTGGATGCCCGTCATAGTCTGAGCATCCATTTGCCGTGTGATATTCTCACTGATCGTATTAAAGCTTTTCCCTGCCTTCTCCATTAGCTTAGAGTTAGACAGGGACTGGCTCCAATTAGCTAGCGTGCTCTCCTTAGCTGAGGCGTCGTTCTTTGCTTTCCTAGCCTTATACAAGTCTCGGTTTAGCTTAGCCTGCCCAGCGGCGCTGTCAGTCGCTACGAGGAAGTTAAAAATTCCTCCTGCGCTTAATCCGGCCATTAGGCCCTCCTTGTGTTAAAGAACCACTGCCCCTGCCACTCAATCGCGTTGATTGTAAGCGGAAGCCACTTATGTGCCGACAGGGTGTACTTGCATTCTCGGACTTCTCCACCTACGATGGCGGACACGTCAGAGGTTACGATAGGCTGCACACCTACTTGCGTGCTAAGCGCTCCTAGAACCTTCCCTGTAAACGTCAGAGTATTCCTAGACAAGTTCCTAGCAACTACGTCGCAAATCATTCCACCTGTATCAGTAACTGCCACCTTGACCTTACCAAGCGTAAGCCGCCCACCTAGGATTGCCTGATTGTTACGGTCCCGCATAAACGGATTAGTCGGAGTGACGTAGGCGGGATAGTTATACCCTACCCATAGGCTACTAGTAAGATCGGGATAGTAGCCAACGAACTCGTCTAGTTTAGCCAACTCCAGCCCAAGATACTGTTGAACAGGGCCACGCTCTACTGCTACGCTGGCAGAGGCTACGCGGTCTTCTGGGATAGCAGAGCCTACGGGCCGCAGACTATCTAGGTAAGGGTAATCCGATAAATCGGTTTCCCTAACGAACTGCTCGGCGGCATACCATACAGTAGGCAACCCGTCTTCGCCTGCACCCCATCGGATCATATAGAGGAGCATGTTGCTCTTATGTTTACCCAGGCCGCAGAGTGCGCCTACGCCTTCGTCCCACTGCCAATGGGACCAGCTATCAAATAGCCGCTCACTGGTATTAGGATTGTCGATGTAGCTGTACGTGAAGACCTTAAGGCGATCCTTGCTAGTCCTAAGCAGGACCATGTTAGGAGCCTGCATAGTCAGGATTTCAACTGGAATGCCCTGCAGATAAGTGTCTAGCGCTTGACTTGCAGGATAGCTATCGGACACGTCAGCTACCACCCCAGGCTGAACCTGATGCAGAGAACTGACCTCCTTGCCGGGACGCCCGCTATACTTGGCATAGAACACGAAGTTACCAGCAGGCTTTGGTGCGGCGTCGATGGCGTCGCTGTACGACGAGGCAATGGCGATGTTGGCGCTAGTCGGGGTCAGTGTCTGCCTACCGTTGATGATATACTGGAAGCGTTCGCCATAGAGCAGTAGGCTACGATCATACAAAGCACTATGCTTGATAGTATCGTCTTCTGCGCCAAGAGCATAGCCCTCCCAAGGATCATCATCATTGATAGTCAGCACCGACTTGCGAAACCAGTTAAGGTAATCGCCCGACCGACTTAGCATAAGCGTGCTGCCCGATCCGATAATAAGCCGGTCCTGGAATACGCCCATGTAGTCAATACGCTTGCCAAAGAACTCCGGCTTAGGAGCAGAACCTCCGTCGCCTACCTTGTTAGGCTCGAAACTGGGAACGTCTGATCCGATGATACCCGCAAGCTCTGCTGCCGAATTAGTTATATGCAGCGTGCCGTTATGCACAGTAGCAAAGGCGAATACGGCAGTCGGAGCCATCTGGTAGCCAGCGGCTTCCCGCCAAACAACCTCTGCCCAGCCCGTGCTGTTCTCGTCCTTAGCAAACGCCTCCAAGTAAACAGGATCACCTGCATTCTTTTCCGGCTCTACCTTAAGCACCTTGCCAACAAAGTGGCGAGAAGACACCAGATCGAGGTTAGAAATTACGTTACCAACAGACCGGACAAGGCTGTCGTCGCCATTATCTGTCATTTCAATCTCGACGTAGCCACTAGTCGCAACGACGTAGCTGTCTTCCCTGCGGACCTCCAGCGGGGTAGCGCCGTTAGCGATCAGGCTGTCAACCAGCTTCTGAGCGATGTTGGCTGGCGTAATGTCCTGGGCCGCTTCACCGATCCACGCGGTTGCTCGGCTGTTGTAATCGTTGGTTGCGTCGTTGATCGCCTTTTGATAAGCGTTCATCGCAGCAGGATCACCGCTGCCTATGCTGATGCCGCTAGTATCTAGTAACTCAGGATACGACGAGGACTTAGTTGTATAGCTGCCCGTTACGCGAGTACCGTTAGCTCGCACAAGCGTAACCTCGAATATACGAGCATACGCACCACTGCGCACCCAGCCTGCCAGCTTGGACTTGTTAGCGGCATCTGCCCACTTAGGTGTCTCGGTCATAGCAGGGACAATTGAGTTGCCCGCGATGTAGAGAAACCGGCCCACGTTGGCCGACGCAGATACGCCACCAGAGATAAGCTGGCCGGTAAGCGCGCCCGCCGTAATCGAAACCGGAATAAACTGCCGGGACGCCTTGTTAAAGCACTGAATAAGGGTAGACTTAGCAGCCGACCCGCTAGCTGAGGAAGTACGCACGATTGCGTCGTATTCTGTATCAGCAACGAAGAAAGGGATTACCCGGCTTTTCTCGGTCTGTGCCAAGAAGTCGTTAGGCGATCCCACATAAACCTGTAGCTCGTCTTGCATGATTGACCCGTGGCGGCGAGCTAGGCCGCGCACGGGATCGCTAATCATATTTACCTGGGCCTCATGCTGCCCACTACGACGAGACTGAGCGTTCTGCTCCGACACGCCGCGCACGACGCTTTCATAGCTGCCGCTCACTTTCGTCATAGTTACTCCTGTTAGTTACGGATGCGGCCAGTAATCGGCCTCCATTCCGGTTGCGCCAATTTCGGTCCGGTCATTGTAGACGGCACGCCTTGCGAGCATGTTTGCTCCCGTAGCTCGAATGTGCTCAGAGTTGGCGGTACGCATGGCCATCATGTAGTCTTGCGAAACTTGCTGGAACTTCTGGGCGTCGGCCTCATAAGACTTCATAAAGTCAAGCTGTGCGCCGTATGAAATCAAGAACTGGATACTAGGTGGGCAGTCATCAAAGGGCACTTCTCGAAGAAGCCAGCACCTAACTTTGCTGTCGAACCTGTACTTGCTCTCTTGAGTTGGCTCGTAAGGCTTGAATAGTCTGCGGCCCCGTTGTACGAAACGCCTGCCTTGATCTTGCGGATCAATCTGGAGAGTATCGTTAGGCACATAAATATTTCCATCCGCGTCAGGATAGAGGTCGGTTAGCTCCCGATTGAACCACCACTTCATAGACTGCACCCTGGCATTGGCAATGGCCAATACTCGGATAGCAGTAGGGGCGTATGGGTGCCCTTCTTCTAGCGTGTTCATAGGGAGTTCGCCAAGGCAGGCCAGCATTTCGTTGACCACATCAAGCCGGGTTAGGCTCATTGGAAACTCCTAAATACGAAAAAAGCCCCACCCACGCCGAAGCGCAGATGGGGCAGGACGAGAAATCAAGGGAGCCAGATGGCCCCTGCATATTCAGTCCGGTCAGGAGTAACGCCAAAGGCACGATGGCTGTCAACGAACCACGACTTGTAAATCTTGTCGTAGAACACGTCGCTTTCCAGCGGGATCGTCTCACCGGCGAGGAAAGCCTTAGGGCTAACAGCAACAGCCGCGAGCTTGGTGAAGTCGCCGTCATAGGCGTTGTTGTTGTTGGTCGTGGACATAAGGTGCCCGGTGATGTTGGTATTCGGGATGTTGTTGCTCGAAACGACCGGGCAGCCGAACGCCTTGAGCATCATCACGCCCTCCATCTTGGTGCCCTTAGAAGTGATGTAGTTGCCGTTGACGATCTGCTCTGCACCCAGGAGGGCGTAGTAGACGTCAGGGCGAACTGCAATCACAATGCCGTCATTACCCGGCGACACGTCCTTAAGTTCAAACTGAACCATCAGATCGCTGATTGCCTGGTAAATCTTAGCCGGGTCGCTAACGTCACCAGCCGCATTAAGAACAACGCGCGAACCGCCAGTGTAGCCAGCGGGCTTACCAGCAACTGCCGAGTACGGCGAGTTAGTGGCAGCAGCGGCCTTAGCAGCCTGGATGAAGAACGCCTGATCGTGGAACTTGGCCATTTCCAGGCCGTCTTCGACGCCGAGTTCCACGCGAGCGTCATAGCTCGTCTGGAAGACCTCAAGCAGCGGCAGAGCGTGGCGAGTAAACACAACCGTGTCAATCGTCAGCTTGGTGCGGCCAATGTCGTTCTTGCTAGCAGGCGGGGCCTCACCCGGCACAACCTTGCCGATGGTGGACTTGCCGAAGCCGTAGTTACCAATCTGATTGGTGCCACGTACAGAGCGGATCGGAACAAACGGGGCGAGAACCGAACGGCGCTCGATAGTGTGCTCCACGCTGTCACGATATTCGATAACCGCAGCAGCGTTAATGTCGCCGGTCTGATCGAACTGGCCGGGACGAGTAAGCTGGGTAAGAGGGATGGCATCGCCACCAGCACCAGCGTCAAAAAGAGGCATTCAATTATTCCTTGTAATTAACGAAGACGACGCTGGAGGTCAGCGTACTCTTGACTTGTTTCCATTCGGTTGCCGAGCTTAGCATGAAGCTCACGGACGGCGGTGCCGTAGTCCTTGGCGTTAAGCGGGCCAGTCGTTACAACGGCGGCACCGGCAGCGTCCTTGACAACAGGAGCAGGATTAACCTTAGTCCCCGATGCCTTTTGATACGCTGATTGAAGAAGACTTGCGGCGGCGCGTGCCTGAACTGGCCCGCCGTCGATCATCTTATTGATTTCGGCCTTCTCCTCTGGGGTAGCATTAGCTGCCGCCCAAGTCACAATAGTAGACCAGTTCTCACGAGAACCGACTACCGAGATTACTGCGTCGGAGGAAGCCTTAACGGTTTCCTGTGCCTTCGCAGCACTTTTAGAATAGGCGTCCTTGGCCAGAGCGATCATACGCTCATAGCCTCGGGCCTTATCGCCTAGCACAGCAAGCTGCGCCTCAAGCAACGTAAAGTCGCCCTTGGCTGCGCGCTGCATGGCGTCACTGTCGCCAGCAAAGCCCAAGCTGCCCATGTAGTTCAAGGCAACGTCCAGAGCAGGGTCGCCCGTAGGCTCATACTCGATTGCGCCGCCCTCGTCGGTCGTGCTCTCCAGTACCGTTACAGGGGCCTCAGGAGCCGCAATAACCGGAGCTTCCGTGGTAGCCTGTCCACTATCCGTGGTTACAGTGTCGGCCACGACAGCCTGGGTAGTTTCGGTAGTGGTAGTAACCGCGCCGTCTGTGACAGCAATGCCGGTTACGGCAGTATTCTCGTCCGCCAATTAGTTATCCTTTGTCTTTCGCCGAGTTAACGGCAATGTCTGCACCAGCCTGAGCGGCGACCATTTGGCCTTGCCGTTCTTGCTCGGCCTGCATTGCTGCGGCCATTTCTTCGTCTGATTTCCAAATGCGGCTAATGTCTACTCGTCTAGGCACTGCGAACAGCGCGCCAAGTTCATCCCATTTGATCCGCATTTGCATTTGCTCAGGAAGCGAATTTGCCAATCCCATGTCCTGTAGCCAGAGCTTAGCGTCATCAAGATCGCTGGTACGCGACAAGGCATCAAGCCCAGTAATGACCGTAACCTCGAACTTATCGGAGATATTGACCTTAAGCTGCTCTAGCAGCCAGCGAGCCATAGGCCCCTGGAAATCTACAGCAAGCCGGGAGTAGCCACCACCTAAGGCAGTCTCAAGCTCATTAGCGGTCATGCGAATTTCTTCTGCGGTAACGCGCTCTGCTTGACGCACAAGCAACGAACCCAGCAGGAAGCCGCGACCAATCCGGTTGACATACTCCTGGGACATATTCATAGTAACGGACAGGTCTTTCGACTTGCCGCTCTCGATAATCACAATATCGCCCTCAGTACCAGGCATAGCGCCGCCGTTGGGCGTATCTGCAAAGTCCTCTACTCGGGTCTGCCCAGCCGGATTAACCAGCCAACGGAACTCACTAGCCAAGATAGCACCCTGCACCTGTGACTTGCTAAGAGCCGAGAGGCCCGAGAAGTCTGCAGCGTAATCCTCGACAAGTCCGGTCCCGTAGTCCTCACCGTCTGCCAAATCCCACGTAAGAACGCGGTACGGCATTTCCTTGTCAGACCATTTGCCATTGAACTCTTCCGGCAGTGCTACACCGTCAACCCACTGGGTCATACGGTATTCGCCTTCTTGCCAGCGGACCCAGCGGTATAAGGTTACAGAACGATCTTCCGGGTATCCAGTTTCCTGTTCGACGTAAGACTTAACCCTATCCTCAAGCTCGTCCATTAGCACCTTGTCCACAATCATCAGCTCGATGACGCGACCAGACATGCTGCGGCGAACAGCGTAACGCTTAAGGCCAATGACCCGTGCCCCGCCGTCATCCTCTAAGCAAAGCAGGACATTGCCCGTAATGATTAGATGCTTGACAGCTTCGTACAGCTTGGGCCTAAGGGCTAGGCGGTCTAGCAATGCAATCGCATCGCGCTCCGTCTTAGCCAGTAGCGGCGTAATTTCTTCTGCGCTCATGTTAAGCTCGGCAAAGACCTCCTGCGCCGTAGCGCTGGCGTCCAGCCTAAAGAATGTAGAAGACGGCGCGAACAGGGAGAGCATCATCTTATTGCTAAGGTGATTAACTGCCTGCGCCCCGACTGCTTGAAAGTCATGGCTCATTTGCGTAGAGTTCTGATTGAAATTATCAGGCAGGCAAATCTTAGGCAGGGTGTAACCTGCGTAAACTTCGCACCGGCTGATAAATCCTCTACGTGTACCGTCTAGCTGCTGCCAGCGGCCTTGAGCAGTTGGGGCAAATCGCATTGCTTCTCCTTATGGAATGGCTAGCCCACTAGCTGCATTAACTTGAAACCTAGACCGCGCAGAACGCTTACGTCCGGTAACGGGATCGGAGACAGCGCTAGTAGGATCGCCTACAGCAACGTCAGTAGTTTCGATAGGAACCTTGAGCAAGTCCTGTGCATCGCGAGCAGCCTTTTGCTGGGCGATGTTAGTCTCTAGCTGGTTCTGGGTAGCCTCAGCGCCTAGCCGGGATTGCTCCGCTGCTAGTCGTGCAGACTTCTGCTGCTGCTTGCGTGCAGCCGCCTGTCCTGTGATCTTTTCGAGAAGACCTAAACCAAGACACATTCAGGTAATCTCCTTTACGAGTTGTGTGGCGGCAATAGAGTATCCTTGCCGTTCGTAAGCTCTGACTAGTGCCTTGTCGTTTGGAGCGAGCAACGTGCCCACTGCAACAAACTTAACATTGTTCGCTCTAGCCTCAGCCTCTAAGAAATCAGTAACGTCTGACAAGCTTCCTGTGTCAGCGGTAATTCGCATTACAAGCAAGTCGCATAGGACTTCATCATAAGAGTACCAAGGCATATGAATTGCATATGCAACCAAGTACGGGCCTACCGTATATACCGTGTCTAAGCTAGACAGGAAATCATAGGTCGGCTCTGGGTCCATTAACTCATGGCCTAGCTTGCCGCTTAGCGCAAGGATACTAGCCCCGTCAATATACAGAGCATCATATAGCAAGTCGCAATCCTCTGTCCTCTTAAAGTCCAGCCGTTTGATATTAACCAATAGTAAATCCATTCCTGATCTCTCTAAGCACCTTTTGGATGCCGAGCATATACCCTGCCTGGATTTCAGTGGTCTTATCTGATACTATTACGTCAGAGAGTATCTTACGTTCTAGTTGCTCATACGAAGCAGCATCTAGTCTAAATACTGTATCTACTTGCATATTAATTCCTTCTGGGAGCTTCCTCGTTCCGAGCCGGGATATAGATATAGAACGGAATGAGAAAGCTTCCCTGCGAGAGCGTCCATAATTGGTTTACGAGAAGAAGTAGGGACTTTGCAACACTAGGCGTAGATCAAGCTTGCCCTTGGTTGGTGCATTAGGCAGATCGTATGCCGCTGCAAAATCATCAAGAGGGCTGCTATTCTCATACAACTCTACGAATGTCTCACGAATAATCTCATAGAACCTAGCAGCATCAGCAGCGTGAGTTCCGAAGTCATCGTGGATCATAGCGAGCGAGTTAATGCCTTCGCGCCTAGCCTTCTCCGCTACCTTCCTCATGTGGGTAGCATCAAGACTGTGGATCATATTAGGTGCAATACCATTCTTATGCGAGGACTTGTCAGGCTGGTCGGTATCTACCGTTATGACCAGCTTAGCTGCACCGCAAAGCTTAGTATTGATCCGTTTGATTTCCTGCTTCTGATACCGCTGGATTGCGGGAAAGCCATCAGGAGTGATCCAACGGATATGGTCAGAGTTCTTAAGGATGGCAGACGAGGACTGCTGCAGCCAAGTCATGGCCTCGTCAGCTTTAACGACTACCTCAGCGATTGCTTGCCATACGAACCTAGACAAATATCTGGCCGCAGGGTGGTAGTCTTCCTTAGCAAACTCAGGAGCCTTACCGGCCTTGAGGTAGTCGCCTACGATAAAGTCCGCACAGGAGAACCGCGTAGAGCCGTAAGGCTTAGTCATGACAGAACGCTTGACTAGGCCGCGTGACATGCCGTGCAGCAGCCACATGATGCGGAAGCGGTTTTCGTTACGCAGGTGGCGGATCATCTTGTCCGTCTCCTCCGTGCCGTCTGCCTCTGGAATTTCCTTATCCCGGCCAGCCTTGAGCAACTCGGTAACAACGTCCGCAACCATCTGGTAGATATCGTTAGGACGATCCCCAGGCAGAAGGTTAGTGGCCTTGCCGCCAACGTCATCGCGAAGCATCGCAGAGAAGTTCTGCAGGCCGTTGCAACTGCCGTCCATGCCGACAGGCAAGTGCGACTTGAAGCCCTCAGGATTGTCGATCCAACGCTTGTACTCGAAGCACCATGCTAGGAACTGCAGCGGGGCATCGCAATGCGCCCAATCGTCCTTGAAGTTGATCGGGTCGCTGGCAATGCGCAACAGCAAATCCTGCCGCTCGTCTACCCAGGCAGCGCGCTCCTCCAGGCTTGCCTTGTCGAAGCCGAACTTGTTAGCGCCGTTGATCTTGAACCACATGATCGCTTCTGGAGTGCGCAAAGGCTTGCCCTCAGCAAAGCGTAGCAGCGCCTTCTGTAAATCGGAACCCTGCGGGCTTACGCCGGTAGTTTGCACGTACAGGCGACCCCGGAAGTCTGCAAAGTACACGAAGTGAATTTGCTCGTAAGGCTCAAACTTCTCAGCAATACGGAGCGCTTGGCCGAAGCGCCCAAACTTGGTGCCCCTAATCTTCTGCTGTGTGAACCACTCGGCAGTGTCCTTACGCCAGCCCTTGAACTCGGCCTGCTCGTCCTCGGTCATTTCCTCGCGCTTCATGTCTTCGCTGAGCCAGTAGGGCCGATCCGGCTTAGGCGTAGGCTTGTTGCCTACAATCTCGTCGGTATCGAAGTGCTCGGAAACGGCTTTGACGGCCAGGAGCATCTGCCGATTGATCTGCCAACGCACGCTCTGGAGGGCATTTATCGCCCGCAGAGGCCCGCTCAGGTCGTATTCGGCTAGCTCGGACCACGAACCCATCGTCTTGATGGCGAAGGGCTGAGAGCGCTTCATTCCCGCCGTATGCCACCCGCCGTCGCCCACTCCGATCCAGTCGTGCGGCTTCTCGACGCAGGGCAAATAGATCGGGCAGCTTTCAATCATGAAATCCTTGATTGAACCGATAAGCTCCAGGCAGCTGTCGTCTAGCTTGATCTGGATTTCGTCCTTGTACTTTCCACGAGCATCGACGTTGCGAACTCGGAAAGTGCTAAGGAAGCCCAGGTCTTCCAGTACGCTAACAAGGTAGGCACCCACCTGAGTAACGCCAGCAAGGCCCCACTCTGGGAAATCAATGCCCGCCTTCTTGGCCTGATCCTTATAAAATACCATACGGTACTTTTCAGACTTAGACATACGCCGACCAAGATCATTGGCCAGAGTGTAGAACAGCTTGGGTTCAGTGTTCTCAAAGACGGCGAGCAGCGTTTCGTTGTAAACGGCCTTGCCGATAGTTAGCACTACATGGCGGCTAATTGCGCCCGTGTCCTTCATAAGGATATTGATGCCGTGACGCACCGCCAAGTACGCAGCGATCTGAGGATCGAGTGCTTTGAGCATCTTAAGCGCTGGCTTAGAACGGCCCGGCCCTACATGGGCTAGATCACTCTCGATAACCGCAGCCATCGGCATCACGAAGCGACGGAATACCGCTGACGCATATGGGTTGTTAGTCGCACCCTCCTTGTCTTCATTGCGCTGCATCATCGCAGCCATACGAGCGCGGCCACCATCGACCATTTCAGCTTCGAGTTCAACCTGCGTCAGTAGGGTAATGGTTATTCTCCTGTGTCTGCTACAATCTTATCGTAACGAATGCCCTTAAATCGAGGCTCGCGCAGCAGCCCGTCGCTGCTATAGTCCATCGCCTCTACTTCGACGATCTGCCCGACCACAGGCACATCAGCCAGTTTATGAGGCACCCCGCTACCAACACCAAGAGCCATACCACGAAAATCAACCACAAGTTTGTAAACGTCACGGCCTGTCTTTTCTCCCTTAACGCAGTTGACCTCCAGCACTTTAAGATCAAATGAGAGCTTCTGCTTAATCTTGATAATCTCGCCGGTATTGCCGCTCCCAACTGTCCAAGTCCCGTTCAGGTCGCGAAGTACCAGCCCGTCATAGCCGCCAGTCTGTACTAGCTGGTTACAGCGTTCTTGCGGGTCGCTACTGCCTGGTGCCCAACGATCAGCGAAGAAGAACCGACCATCCTTAATGCTGCGGTAGTTCTCGGTACGCTCACTGTAGGGCCGGTTATCTCGACCATCATGGAACCCGTTAAGGTCTATCACATCATTGATAGCGAACAGCAGGCGGTCATTAACAACACCGCGCCGGAATGCACCACTGATGTTATTGAACTCGCCCTTGCCGGTCCACCACGCTTCCCCGATCACGGCCACGCCAGCAAACGGGCCGAGCTTGTCGAAGGCTCGCAGGCCGCTCGGGCAGTTCTCGCGCTTGTAAACGGACATGCTCTGCCCAATGCTGTCCATGCTGACATAGCGCTCCCCCGTTCGCGACCAGCAGCCAAGGTACTGGCCGTTGTAATCGAACTTAAGGATAGCGCAGCAGCCATCATACTTGGCCTGCTGTTCGTAAGTGGCGAGGTCAATCTCCGTTGCCAGCTTTTTCTTGACCTTACTGAACTCGACAGCCTTCTGGATAATGTAGTCCTTAGCCATTCTTGCGTGTCCTCTTATGAAGTACCGTGGAAGTCAGCGAGCCGAAGCCGCTACCCAGGCCAATAGGAATAATTACCCAGCCGAACCCGTTATGGGCCATGTTGAATACCGTTACGACTTCCGCAGCGGCCATAGCAAAGCTCGTCGGTACGATCCACCATAGCTGATAGTGTACGACATTAAGCTGCTGCCAGGACTTGAGAAAGATGAACACGAAGCTGGTGCAGAACACCAGCAACGCAGTCATAATCATCGGTTAAGCTCACTTAGAAACAGCGCATTGCAGATAACATGATCCCAATGGCGCAAACCGCTCTCGGGGTCAAGTTCCTCGCCCTGCTCGATTGCAGCTAGGTGACGATACAGCGCGTCACGATAACGCTCTTTGCCCTCAGGCACCGTGCGCCAGCTATGTGCTGCATACTTCTGAGCGCCGAAGGTAAGCACCTTGGCGACACCCTCAAGCGCCTTGCTCATGCCTTCCATAAGCAGGGACCAACGGGGCTTGCCACCGTCGAACTTCATGCCAGTACCTTGGGCAAAGCCGGTAATCCGACTAGCCGGAATGGCCTCGCCCTCAATCTGTGCTTGTACTGCCTCTCGGGCTTCCCAATTCGGCTTTCCTACTGTTTCGATACAAGGCTTACAGGCGGCACTGTTCCCGTTCTCCATTACATGGACGCAAGTTGAGCATTTCCGTTGGTTCATTCTGTAATACCTCCTAGCTGGATAACAGTGCTGTCATAGAGAGTAAGCATGTTAGGTTTAGAGCGCTTTACGTGAAAGCCCATCCATTGACCCGGCACGCTAGCATACCCAGCAATCTCGCTGTATTCGCCGCCGCCTGCGCCCGCTCCGAAGAAGGCTCCATTAACGACAATTTGTCCAGCGTTATACGAAGTGACTGTATGCTTATCTCCAACTCGGAGATAGGTAATGTATGCCTGTTCCTGCTCCGCACGATTGATCTTGTGCCGCTTAAGGCTCGCCTCAGTATTGGACGTCCCATATCCGTGTTCATAGATCGCTTTCTGCCCATAGAAGTCAACGATTGCATAAGTGCCCTCAGGGATTACCCAAGTTACATTAGCGTAACCACAGCGCTGCGTGATTAGTTCCATCGACTTATACAGCGGCCAGGAGAACATCGACTTACCCGGCTCAAAGCTGTTCATGCCGTGGCCGTCCCAGTCGTGATTGCCGACGATGCCGACAACTTCCATCGGGATGCCCAGCCTTGCTAGCGGCTCGATTACGAACTCGAATATGCCAGCGAACGCATCGTACAACTGCTCAGACGTAGTGCTGTCAGTCGCCTTGGCGCTGTTCTCATGCTTCTTGTCGCTCTCGATGATATCGCCAAGCAGGCCCAGCACGATCTTCTCGATGCGATAGCCTGCTGCTGCCTTCTGCTCGATTTGGAACAGGGCCACGCGAGCGTACTCGAACAGGCGACGGCGAGCGATCTGCGTATTGTAGCTAGTGCTCAGCTTGCCGATCTGCAAGTCGCTGAGTAGCAACTCAACGGTGATCGGGGTGCCTGCCTGCGCACCGTAGAACGGCTTGTAGTCAATCGGCGGGCGGCTGGGGAAGTCGAGCGCGGCCTGCGCAAGCGCGTCCACCATGGCCTCCTTGGTGCCCACAGCAGTGATCAGGGCCTTGGCGTTGCGCCTCAGGCGGCTGTTCTCGGCCTGGGTATTGCGCACGCGCACCAGTTCCTTAGCCCGGTCGAACTCCTCGCCCAGAGCGGTATGATCGAACTGGCTGATCCAAGAGCGCAGAAGCTGCACCGTAACCGTTCCGTTGCCAGCAGCCGTCAGGTATCGTGCCGTCTTGGGGATCGAGTTCTCGTTCAACTCAAGGGCGGCTACAAGCTGCTCGGGAGTAAAGAGTAAAGGCTTACGCTTGGTCAATAGTATTCTCCTGTGCTGCCTCTAGCTCTTGTAGCCAAGTGGCGTAATCTAATTCTTCCCCGCCACCAACGCCTGTGCAGTCTTCATGGTCTAGCTCCATAGAAGTCAGGAGCTTGCGGGTAGTCTTGATAAACTGCAATCGGTTCATGCTTTCGCCTTTGTCCTTGCTACTCGGCGGCGCTTGTTTGCAAGCAGTCGCTTTTCATCCATAGTCCGATGTGTCGGGTGCAGCAGGCCAGTTATGTTCGATTTATGCACTTGCAGATACTTTGCAGTACCGTGGCAGAATGCACTAAGATCGGACACGCCGAACCTTGCTGAGTTGTTCTCGACCTTGCCAAGCAAGGCGTTGCAGGAGCGATGCAAGACCGCCCTGATTGCGCCGGTAGAGTGATCGTGGTCCAGCACGGCGTCGTGCGGAGCCTTGGGCCTGATGGGGCCTTGACAGATAGCACAGCGACCACCCTGCTGCACAACCTGTGCTTGCCGGATAGTCTCTACCTCTCTAGTGGTTAGCCGCTTCAATCTTCATCCTCGTCTTCGCATTCATCTTCTGCCCGTTGACATTCATCGCAAAGACAATCCTCGTACTCTTCTAGTTCAATGCCGCATTCCCAGCAATGTTGAACATCATCCATTACAAATCCTTTAATAGCGCTTGAGTTACTATGCCGTGTAGCGGATAGTGCTCAGCTTCCCAGAGCGTTGAGATTGGCTCGGGCATGTCTGATCCTCTGATCGAGCCGCGCAGTTGCAGCCCACATTTGTTCATCAAACAAGTAGCCCCACTTTTGCGCGAAGCTAGTAACCTCGGCCATGTTATCTTGACGGAGCCACAGAAGGCAAGCCTGCTCGACAAATCGGTCGTAACCAACTTGCGCGCCAACACCACGATAAGTGCGGACGTAATTACTACTGATAATCTCATACGCCTCCTGGTTACTTTCTACGCCACCTAGCAATTGCTCTGCAGTCTTAGGTCCCACCTTAAGCATTCGTTCTTCTGCTGAGCGGACTACCTTAGTCCATACGAACTCAAGCCCCGGAATGTTGTCGGCGCTATCGCCGTGCAGCATCTGCAGCCAGAACCACTTGTCTCCGTAAATCTTGTTGTCCTCACCAATAATCGACCAAGTATCGTTAGGCACAGTCGTTAAGACTTTAGGATTGGCCCAGCATAGATGCACACCGGGCAGCATACGCATATCCTTATCAGCAGTGACGATTGCGTCTAGTCGCCCTTGACGGACAGCAAATGCTGCGCAAGCCGCCATGCCGTCATCAGCTTCTCGGCTTGCCCAGATTTTGCTCTGGAAAGCGTTGCCGGTGTATCCTTCGAGAAGCTCCCGCATGTAACTCCAATTGACTGGCTTACGGGAGCCGGATCGCTGAGCTTGATAGGGCTTGACTGTTGCTGCAAGGTATCGCTCTCCCTTGTGACAGCCGCTTGCAGTCAAGTGCATAACGGCTTTAGTAGAGCCTGTCCGATCCAGTGCCTTCTGCACGAACTCAAGTGCGTTGGCTCGCGCTCGACCGGGCGGGCACTCGTCGTTCCCAGCCGCATAGTAGGCTAGGTAGTCACCATCAATATGGGCAACTCGCCCCGGCACCTTAGGAAGTGCCGAGACGATAATTGCCTCAGTGGCCGCAGCAGCCGCCGCAGCCTGAGCAAACTTGCTTATGTGCTATCTCCTATTAGAACGGAATGTCATCGTCAGCGAGTGGATCAGCAGCGGCCTGAGCCTTCTGCTTGTCCTTGGCTACAGCAGCCTTGGCGTCGAGCGACTGCTCTTTGGCCTCGTCGCTGCGCTCTACCTTGTCCACGTCGCCCACGTCGATATCACCGAACAGCAGTTCCTGCATAGGCGAGCCGACCCAATTCTTAGCGGACTTGATAAGCTCCTGATAGACGTTCTTGGACTTGGCGGGCTTGCCGTCCTTGGCTTCCCACGATCCGTCGATGAACAGGCTATCCCACTGATCCTTGTCAGGGAATGCCCAGATAAAGCAGCGCTCAGGCGAAACCATCGGCGGGATCGTGACTTCCTTGCGCTCGCCCGTTTCCTCGTCGTTGTAGTATGGCGGGGCGATCTGGAAGCTACCATCTTCGTCGGTCAGGTTGACGTAGGTGCGCTTGTCAGCGCCCTCGCCTACCACGTTATGACGCAGCTTGCCCCGGAAGCCTTCACCAAGCATCTGAGCGAAGACCTTATGCTTGCCACTGGCATTCATCTTGCGGAACAGCTTGTAGTAGGCCGACTTCTCAGACTGCGACTTGTTGAGGTTAACCGTAATCAAATGCGGCTGGCCGTCCTCGCGGGGCTCGATCTTGGGGCCAGTAACCTCAAAGATCAGGCGAGCCTTCTCAACGTCCTTCTTGACGCCCTGCCATTCCTTTTCGTGCTTGCCAAGTTCGATATAGGCCGCAAACCGCAGTCGGCACGGCCCCTCGGGGAGTGGGGTGAAGTCACCGCCGCTCTGGGCTTCATTGATATCTTCGACTTCTGCTGCTGCTGCGATTGCGTTTGCAAACTTACTCATGCTTAGTTCTTCCTTTCGATAATCATTTGGTAATCGTTCATGTAAAGCTTACGAATTAGCCGACGTTGGACAAGGACTTCTCCCTTAAAGTCTTCGGGCATCTTGTCAGATGATCCCATGTTGTCTCCGTAAGTAGTATCGCTAGGCACAGGCACCGGGACTTCCCAGCCAAAGTACCATTCCATAAAGGCGCTGGCCTCTTCCATGCAAGCATGGACAGTTGCGCCAACATCGACGAACTTCTGTGCTTCGCTGTCTGCATACAAGGCGTCGTGCACCTGATTTACAAGGAGCCCGCCTCCGCCGAAATTCTCATAACGGTAGAACTCTCGCACAGCCAACCACATAGCCGCCTTGGCCCACTCACCGCCAGTTCCCTGAACCGGATAGTTCTTGACCTCAGTAGGTGAGAAGCTGCAAATGCGCCCACCCTTGCTAGCAGGTCGAGTAGCCAGCCACTTAGGAGCGGGCGATTGCCGCCAGCTATAGAGCTTGTTGTCAGGTGCACGCCATGTGCTAGTCTTAAGGTTGCACGTCACACCGGGAAGCTCTGGATGCTGCACGAAGATTTTAGTCTCTTGTGCCGTATCCTCAAGCTGCTCGATCAGGTCGTTGTTGAACCGCGTTATTTCTGGGTATCGCGTTTCTTCTGCTGCAATGAGCGCTTCGACTTCTTCGAGAGGAATTTTTGCGCTATCGCTGATCTTGGAGGCACCGGCACCGTAAGCCCGCTGGAAGCTAAAGATTTTCGCTTTAGTTCTTTTGCTGTCCCATTCCGCATGAAACTCGTAGCTGTCGTCTTTGCACCTGTAAAGTGCCTCCTCATAGGTAATGCCCTCTTTCTGGCTGACCCGCATACAGTGCATATCCAAGCCGCCGAGTAGGTCGGAGATAAGATTGGCACAGCGAGTAAGGATAGCCTGCACGTAGACTTCAAGCGAACTAAAGTCAGACTGAATAATCTTGCCACCAGGGAACCGGCTAATGAAGATCGTCTTGACCTCAGACTTGTTGCCCTTGGGCAAGTTCTGCAGATTAGGGTTGCTAGACGAGAAGCGAGCCGTAACCGTGCTGGTGTGGTTAAGCATGTGATGGATAATACCATCCCATTGCACCAGCGTAAGCATCCCGACTTCCTCACCCTTGTCATTGACAGTGATGTAATAGGTCGTCAGGTCTTTGGACAGGCTAGTCCGTTTTGCCAGCGACTTAAGGAACGGAATGTCCCTGTCGCCAAGCTCAAGGATAACCTCGGCACCTGTCTGGTATTGCCCAGGAGTTGCGGTCGCCCACTTCTGCTTAGGCTCAGTATAACCTGGAAAGGTGTAAGGCACGTCTTGAATAGCGCCCTTAGGCTTATCGAAGTTCGGAACCTTGACTTTCTTAGTCTTGAACTCTCCAGCGTTCTTGCCCGCCTTGTAGGTCAGGTAATCGCTAATAGGGCGTCCCGGAATGCCAGGTTCGTCAGGCGTGGTTGTTCCGTCTGTTAAGACGTAATGAACCTCGTCTTTCATGGCATACTGCATCTGCCCATCGAGCAAGTGCGGTAGCCACTTCTTGTACTGAACCGTTCCCCCAAAGATCAGCGCCGACTTTTGTGCCGGGCTACCCCAGTTGAAGTCGAACGGCAAGTCCTCTGGGAGATAATTTACAAGCTCAACGACTAGATCGGCAATGTCGCTTTCCAAGGCAGCAGCCAGCACGCGGCCACGTTCCTTGTCAACAGCCATGCCGTTGCGCTCCATTTCGATGGTGCAGAGCAGGCTACCCATGTTCATGAGGATAGACTTGACTTGGCCCGCAGCGCGTGCCCTCTCAAGCTGACCCTTCATAATCAGGCGAGTGTTGCCAATGTCGCCATCGACCCAAGCGCCCTCGACTTCCTCACCGATAAGATACCGGCGCATCAGATCAGGGTCAATGTCCTCAGTCTGCACACCGGCTTGCCAGAGCGCCTTAACCTCGTCGAACTTGACGTTGCCGCCATAGCGCGGGGCCATTTCATCCATGCTGAGCATGTGATCTTCGGGCCTCATGCCGTTGAGTAGGTACTCGGCAAGCTGATCGTCCCAGACAAGCCCGCCCGCTGCTACCCACTCCATGTAGGCGGCGTAGTCAATCGGGTTACGGATCAGGTAGAGGATATCGAACTTGATGTTCTGGCCAATAAGCAGACGCGGCCAGTACTTACGAAGCATTGCGGCGAACCAGCCAGGAGGCATGTCCTTAGTGCCAAACCGCTGCATTAGCGGCAAGTCATCAGCCACCGCCCAGCCAACGTAGACGATCTTGTTGTCAGGATCGAACGGATTAGCTAGGCGCTTAAAGGACTTCTTGGTAGTTGTCTCCAAGTCGATTGTTATATTGGGTCCGAACTTTCTCGGCTCAGGGGTAGTCAATTATCTCCTCCCTTGTGTTATCTCGGGCGATAGCAAAGTCAATACAGCGCTTAGCGTTCTCTAAAGTCATCGGGTTAGTATCATAACGACTATAGCCTACCTCTACCGTGTCTCGATAGCCAACATGCAGGTACAGATTGTTCCACCCCCATAGCAGGCCGCGTTCCTCAGGGTAGTACCTATTGCCATTATCGGACATCTCGGCGCGAATGCGGTACTTAGGTTTCATCATGCCTCCGTAGGGTCGGCGGCTGCGTCATCTGACGCTTGGCCTAGTGAACTCTGACGCTCACGATAGCGGCCACGGCCACCGTCGAATACCGTCTCTAGCTTAAGTTGCTTGGGGCCACCCTCTCGGCTAAGCTTGTTTTTAGTAAGCCCGAGGTAGCGTTCATCAGGCTGACCGGCTTGAAAGCCAATCGTCATGATAAAGTCAGCAGCACCTTGCTTGCCGGTCTTGCTGTCCTTGAGCATCGACAATGTGGGCCATGCGAGGTTTTCGCCGTCGGCGGAGATTTGAGAAGTAGCGAGAACAACGCAATCATGTTTGACTGCAAGGACGCGGCCCCATTGGTACATGGCTTCGAGTAACTGATCGGTACGCTGTCCATTGTTATTGACGCCCCCTCCAAATTTGATATTGTCAAGCATATCGAACACGATCATGCCAGGATTGTGCTGCTTAATGATATCCTCGACTTCGTAATTCCAGAAGTCATGCACATCAAATATGCGAATGCGATCTTCGTCGCCGCCTAAGGCCGTAGAGTACGCCTCGACCAGCTTACCCTGCTGTTGCAGCTTGAGCATGTCGCTGTACTGAGCATCTAGGGCAGACTGATACAGCCGCTTCTTGATGCGCCGTCCTGGTCCCTCGTTGTTGAACCATAGAATGTTGCGAGACGAGCCATCTTCATAGACTGTCGGCATCTGCGCGGCAAAGTGGGTGAGGTTGTCGGTAAGAAACGTAGTCTTTCCAACGTCTGGCCGCGCCGCAATAAGTCCAAAGTCTCCTGCGATAAGAGGTCGCATGACAAGGTTGATACCGGGCTGTCGCCAGTGAAATCCTCGGTCAAGGGCGTCGTCCTCCAATAGCTCGTTGATATGGTCACGGACCCACGGGGTCTTAACCTTGCGATTACTGTCAAGCTCGAACTGATCGACGACATTGCGCAGCGATGCGCCTAGGTCAATCTCTGCACCCTCGTTGTAGTTTTCCAGTAGCTCCGCGATCTTGCCTGCCGTGTCCGCTGCCAGCAGTCGGGCAGTAAATCCTTCCTCAAGCTCAGGCGGGGCAGGTTGGGTAATCGTGCGTATGACACTCTCGTATCGAGCATACTGCTCCGCTGTCAGCTTAGGGTGGCCGAAGCTCCTAAACCACAGGAAGAACGGCTCGCGTTCGATCTTCTGCACGTCAGGGAACTCGCGGTAGAACTTGCCGTAATCCTCAAGCAGTACCTGTGTAACCTCGCTAAGCGTACTCTTAGGTACAGCACGAACGAGCTTGTCGTATTTTTCCCGAGTATTAAAAATCCTCAGGATGGTGGTATCAAGGGAAATGACGTTGCTCCTTATTGCCTGTGCCTCTAACTAAACTATAGCCTGAGGCTTGCTGAGCCATAACTAGTCCAAATTTGTCGTACACTCCTCCCGGTATCTTAATAGACTGGCCGGGCAGGGCTGCGGTCTTTAATTGATAAAGATTTTCAGCCACAAACTTTCCTCCTAATCTCTTCTAGCGGATATAGCTTTGGGTCTAGGTCAGCGCGCACCGCTTTGGCGTCTATACCCATAGCACGGAGTTGCGGAACGATCTTACGGCGGGCCGTCACCCCTGCCTCGTCAGGATCGAGCCAGACTAGGACACGGGATGCCCCGAATTTGGCAATCTCAGCCTCGCTCAGCGCGGTCAGCTTGGTGCCGAGCAGTGACCACCCGGTTACGACCTCGCCCACCCTGGCGGCGCTCAGAATGTCCTCCGTGAGGCACAGCACATCGGCCTGTCTGTCAACGGGCCGGAACGGCTCAGCCTTGTAGAGCGGCTTTGATTGGTCAGCGCCTAAGCTTGGGCTGAGATACTTGGCTAGGGCCGCATCGAAACCCCTGGCCTGCCAGAAGGCAAGCGCGCCAAGGTCGTTGAGTACGGGCATGACAACTCGGGATAGCCCTTCGTGCCAGTAGAAGCCCAAGTCGCGTATCCAGTCGTTATCGAACCCAGCCTTATACAGCCATACGCGAGCCTCGATAGGCCAATCGTTAGGATCGAACACAGCAGGCATCGGAGGCTTAATGCTGTTGATGGCCTTGCTGTCAATGTCTCGTCGCTTATTTAGCGCCTTTATGCGCTCAGCCAGCGAGGGCTTAGCTTTGGGAACCCAGCCGGGAATGCCACACCTATAGCAATAGGCGGCGTACCCGTTCGGCTTATGTTCAACCAATAACTTGCGACCGGGGCCGCAAGCATGTACGTGCGATGCCTTCCCGCCGACCGGCAGGGCTTGGGCAAGCGCTAACCAATCGGCAGGTTCGAGCATTAGTCTTCCTTAAGTTCACTTCTAAGACGATAGAAAGAAGCCTGACTGTGGCCCGCGTATAGGCTTCCACCGTTAAGATTATTGCCTACCCAGCCGAGAGCGCTCTTTATCATAAATAGCTCTACTTCGCTCACTTCCAATTGAAACTTGCGAGCAACCGGAGGAACTATTTCTTTACACGATGCCATTAAGCGCCTCCGACACTCTTCCGGGATTAGTGCCAAACATGTTGGCAATCTCAAGCTGCGACATATCGGGCCGAAGCTCATGCTGCTTACGGATAAGCCGCTTCTGATCGTCTGTGAGCGGCGACAACTTGCGCGGTGCGCGGCTAACCGGAACTGCTCGGAACATTTCCTCGTCCACGATCTTGTCGATCATGAGGGCTGCGTACATCGGGCCTACCGCTTTGCTGCGTAGTTCCTTGGCAAGCACCGCGAAGCGCTCTCTTGCCGTTGGGATGCTCATAGTCCAGTTGTCCCCAAGTAACGCTCGCCGGTCTTGGCAGAGTTGTAGGCTTCCCAAGGCGTCTCACCAATTCCCAAGCCGAGCGTGCCGTCCTGAAAGTCGATGATGCAGTCGAAGCCTTCCTTATCAGCACTGCCAATACTGACGGGAACTCCAGCCAGCTTGGTGTAATGCTCGTTAAGGAAGCTAAGCTCCTCGCTGACTGTCTCAATGGGCGTGCCTGAGCAGCCGATAAGGATGATAATCAGTACCGCCACCGGGATCACAAATGCCAGCAGCGCTAGAACAATTGCGCTCATTCGCGTATCTCCTGCATATATGGGTCGTTGAG
>Ga0182212_1000016_pt1 | contig 32609 bp, 57 predicted proteins | sample G5R1MG_21_FD_129666 | JGI IMG/M metagenome (GOLD analysis project Ga0182212, IMG submission 129666) | Switchgrass phyllosphere microbial communities from Michigan, USA - G5R3_MAIN_03OCT2016_LD1 MG | ecosystem: Host-associated > Plants > Phyllosphere > Phylloplane/Leaf | place: USA: Michigan... | reverse complement strand
CGTCGTCGCCGACGGGCGGGTCAGCAGGTTCGGCGGGCGGAACATCGACACCGCTCTGCAACGGCTCGGCGACGTAGGCGACGGGGCCGAGCAGATCGGCGATGCGCTTGCCCTCAATCGCCTCGATGATATCGGCGACGGTGGCATCCTGCGGCAGGACAACGGAGTCCTTCTCGGCGATCTTGATCAGATCGGCCTTGGACTTGCCCTTGAGACTGGCGCCGACGTCGAGGTCGATGCCGCGGCCGGAGGCGACGGCTTTCGCTGCAGCGAGGTCCGGACTGTCACCCTTGTCCAGGGCGTCGTGCAGCGCATTGAAGTCTACCGCCTCGGAAGGCAGCGGGGGTACTCGAATTTCATCGATCATGTCAGTGTCCTCAGGATGAGACGATGGTGAAGTGGTCGCCCCGCGGCGTGTAAAATGCGATGGCAACCTGTAGCGACGCTCCGCCGACGCTGCGGCCGTTCTCCATAGGAGGGGCGACGTTCAACTCTTGGGTGTCTTCGAGACGGTCGCCGAGAGTTCGATCTTGGTGAAGTGCGGCGATAAGGTGAGCGATGCCGGCGCGGTTCGCGCGGCTGATGACGCCCACTGTCTCGCTCGACTCGATGCGCTCGAAGTTGATCAGCGCCTGGTGCCGGGTCTGCCCCTGCTCCATGGCCGGATCGAAGTCGTACGCTTCGGCGTAGATGACCCAGCAGGGCATCTCTTCGACTGTGATGCCGTCTTCTGGCGACCGGTCGGGGAAGAAGGTTTCGGTGGCCAGCGGGGCATAGCCCTCCGCCAGCGCGCAGAATGCGTCAATGATCTGGGCGAGCGCGTCGAGTTGTTGATCAGGCACCAGGCATCACATCCTTCACATCGAAAACCCAATCGGACCCGGAGCTATCCGAACCCGGCTTGATGGGCTTGAACGTGCTGCCGGGGCGCTTTGCCAGCCTGATCCGGTCGGCGTTCGACGGCTTGGCCGGAACGCTCGACTTCATGATCGAAACGCGAATGTTCTGGTCGACCACGTCCACGCCCTCAATACTGCGGGTCTGGTCGGAATAGTCGACGATGGCGGCCAGGGACAGCCACTCGCTGCTGCCCCCAAGCCTGTACTGAATGGTCTCTCCCAGCGTTTCCATCGTCACGCTGTCCAGCATGCCATCGAAAGCTGTGAGGCGAGGTAGACCCATGATCACGCCGCCGGCGCGTCGTCGGCACCGCTCTCGGCTTCGTACGCGGCGCGTGCCGCCTCGATCGCCTTGATGATGTCCTGGTTGGTGTTCTCTTCGGAAACGCCGCCGACTTCCTCATCGGCCGCAATCTGCAGGAGTTGCGCCTTCGTCTTGCCGGTCAGCGCCGGCGGCACGTACTCTTCCTGGCCAGCATCAGCCGGCGAGGTTGCGCCGGCCTCCTGGGCGGTGCCGAACTGCTGCTCGGCGTCGTCCTGCTGCGAAGCGGTCTCGATCGCCTCTTCCAGATCGACGTTCTCCGGCAGGGTGATCACGCCGGTGTCGATCGCGGTGTGCAGCAGCGCCGTGATGCCGGAAACGCGCGCCCACATACGAGACGCATGATCCTGCAACTCGGCGATCTGCTGGCGAAGCTGCGCCAACTCGATGTTATCATCGAAGAAGGTTGCTTCACCAGCAAAGCTCGCTCTGCTAGTCAACTCCGTCGCCAAGCCCGCTTCCTGACTACGCGTGAAAGCGCCGATGGGCTGCGACAGGGAAAGCCGGGGGTCATCGTCCAGACCTTCGACATAGCCCTGCTTGAAGCCGCCGCCCCGGAGGCCCATCGCTGCGATGCCGATGCGCTCCCGCTCGGATTCCCAGCCGGTGGGCGGATCGATGACCTTCTCGTCGATCAGCCCTTGGACGAACTCTTCCTCAACCAACGGGCTTTCGCCCGGGTTAAGAACCACCATGCTCAGGCCGTCATGGAAGAACTTCGACGCCAGCACGTTGACACGAATTTTTGCCATGTCTCGCTCCTTAGATCGTGACGGTCAGGACAAGGTCCGGACGTCCGTTGACGAAAAGCGGGTAGGAGTAAATCTCCGGCTGCACCCACTGCTTCTTCTTGCTCGTATCCTCTTCGAGCAGAGGATAGTAGCGGCGACCGGGCTGATTGAGCAGGTCGAGCGACTCGTTCATCGGCCCCATGACGTGCTGCCACATGCCGGGAACGCCGACAGGGAACACGCGCGCCGAGTTCGCCGGCACCGCGATCGTGGTGCCATCATCGGTGCCGCGGTAGTGGTACCAAGTGATGCCCGCGAAAGCGAAGCTCTCCCAGACCTTCTCGTCGCGCAGTTCCGATGCGGCGGCCTGGTTGAGATAGGTCTTCTCGAGCAGGGGATGCCCGGTGAGGGCGAACCACAGGTCATCGCCGGCGAGGGCATTGACGCGGAAGCGCGGGTCGTTGCCAGCGCCCGACGCGCGCGCCAGGGCCATGACGATGCGACCGATCTTCTCGCGAAGCTGGCCCAGCGTCAGGTTGGGATCGGTCAGGGTCAGGCTGATCGCAGCAGCCGGCGTGATGCCGAACTCGGTGTAGAAGTTCACCAGTTCGGAGCCGTCGACGTCGAGGATGCGACCATTGAGCGAGCCGAGCCGCATGAACTCGAAGGTCGCCTCGGTATCGGCGATCAGCTTGTTCTGCTTGTTGGCGATTTCGGCCGCCGCGCGATCGGTCTCGGTCTCGCCTTCCAGCGGCGAGATATTGGCAAGCTCATGCGCGTAGAGCTTGTCGCCCTTGGCAACGCGCGGGATCTTGAGCGGGCGCGCATCCTTGTCTTCGGGCTGCGCCATCTCGATAGGCGCGCCGCGAAGCGTGGTGCGGATCAGGTTGACGTAGCGACGGCGGCTGTTGACGTAGACGACATCGGTGGTTGCCCGAACCGGCTCGAAGCCGATGATGGCATCCAACTGGTTGGGCACGTAGGGGCGGCGGTCGATACCGCGGATCATCGATGCGGTCGTGAACGCATCGCCCCCAAAGACTGCCATGGAAATGGCCATCGTAGATTGTCCTTCCTAGGAAAAAAGCGGGCTTATTCGCCGGCGTGCTGGGGGAGAACCTTCAGGCCGCGACGACGCATCGCGTCACGCGCTGCCTTACGGCCGGCGGAGTTCATGCTGGCCTTGTACGTCAGCATGTTGCCGTTGATGGTAGCCGGACCGTTCTTGGTCGCGACCGCCTTGACGTCGGCGCTGGTCGCGTCGACGCGGTTGAAGAGGATCACGGCTTCCGCGGGAAGCTGCGAACCATCGCTGGCCGCCGTGTCGTGGATTGCATACTTCCCCGACGCGGTGATGGGAGCGATGACGGTTCCCGGGAAGAGGACGCCCTGGCCCGACGCCACAACGATTTCCTCGTTGATGATGTTGGGCGAAGCGCTCTCGCCGAGATAGCAGCCATCGCGGCGGTTCTCGAAAGTGACTGCGGGCATCGTGCCTTACTCCTTGATGCCGTGGGCCTTCGCCCACACTGCGTCCGAAGCCTTGCGGGCATCGGCCTTGGGATCGGTGCCGCCGCCGTTGTTGGCGTCGACGTTGCTGTTCTGGCCGCTTTCGAGCGCCTTACGCATCTCTTCGCGACCAGCTTCCTCGGCGGCGGCGCGCTGCTGCTCTTCGGTCAGAGCGGCGGCCGGCGCCGTCTTGGGCAGATCGGCCAGCATCTCGGTGATGTCCTCGGCCGTCAGATTGGGCTTGCCGAGCAAGCGGTTGGCGGCGGCTTCACGCCCGGCGTAATGCTCGGATGCGAAGACGGCGTTCATACGCGTGGTGCTGGCGGCGAGAGCGGCCTTCTCGGCTTCCTCGCGCGCCTGTGCCACGGCGGCGGCGTGTTCTGCTTCGTCCACTTGATCATTCTCCTTGTGATCGGACTCGGGATTGGAGGCGGGGCCTCCCTCAACTTCGCCCGGTTTCTCCGGAGGCGAATTTTCGGTGCTGTCCGGCGCGGCATCGCTTGCGGTTTTTGCCGCCAGGTGCGCTGCGAGACGCTTGCTAACTGTCATATCAAAATCCTCCGTTGGCGATCACTTGGCCCGGGCTTCGGCTTTCAGAGCCGACCAGGCATCAGCCTCGCTCATGATGCCGTCGAGCAAGCCATGCTTGAGCAGGTCGGGGCCGGTGAAAACGTCGCCGCGCAGGTCGCGGAGCGCGCCCTCCTTGAGGCCGCGCATGGCAGCAACGAAGGTGATGATCTGCTCGCTGGTCTCGTCGACGATAGCGGTCAGCTTCGATATCGTGTCGGCATCGATCTTCTCGCCGGCCTGGCCGCGCGCTTTGCGATCGGCCCATTCGGCACGGATAACGATCGGCTCGAGACCAGCCTTCTCGAACGCCTTCGACTTGTCGATCACGTTGATTATCGCGGCGACAGAGCCGCCCATCACTTCGCGGCGGCCGTAGACCTTGTCGGCGGCGCTGGCGAGCACGTAGGCGGCGCTGCTGGCGCGCTCATCGAGCCACGCATAGATCGGCTTGCCGCCTTCGGCCTTCGCCATCGACGCGATTGCTTCGGCTGCGGCGAACATGCCGGCGCACTCACCGCCACCGGAGTCGAGAGGCATCCACATGGCGGCGACCGAAGGGTCCATGAAGGCTGCACGGGCCTGCCGCACGAGTCGATCATATCCAACCAGGCCACTCTCTGCGTCGACCCAACTAGCCTTCTGCACAAGAGAACCGCGAACCGGGATGATGGCGATATCGCCGTCAATCGCGTAGGGCAGGCGGACACCATCGCGCACGCTCACCGCATCCTCCGCCGCGCCCTGCACGGTGATGCGATCGAGGTTGCTCGACGTGATCTTGTCCGGAACGCGGCCGAACATGCGATTCTGCGCAAACTCGCAGAGCACGTCGTTCTTGAACTGATCGAGCGCTAGGGGGCGGTTGTATAAGCGCTCGGCCCAGAGCGGAAAGTCTGTCATGCGGCCGGCTCCCGGGCTGGCGGTTGCGCCGACGGCGGCGCCGGCGGATCGTCTTGGTTGGCGGCGTCCGCATTGGCCGCATCCGTCGCCGCCTTGACGTTGTGGTTGACCGGTTCGAGCTTCCGCTCCTTCCGGGCGTTCTGGTAGTAAGCCTCTTCGGCCAGCACATCCTCAGGATTGCGTCCACGCTCGCGGATGGCTTCAACCGTCGACTTGCGGCCAGCCGCGGTATCAAGGTTGTCCGCGTTCGCCTCCTTGAGCGGGTCGACACTCCCGCGTCCCGGACCGATCCACTCGCACATGCAGAGCGCCGTCTTGTTGCGGTAGAAGTTCGCCGGGCCGCCGGGCACCAAGATATTCCCCAAGGCGACTTCGATTTCGAGCCATGCCGCGTAGATCGGCGTGAGGAAGGCTTGCGTGAAGTACCAGCGATCCTCGACGAATGAGCGCCAGATTTCGTTGAGCATGGCGCGTGCCGACGAATAATTGATTCCAGCCCAATCGCCTGAAACCTGCGGCGGGGCGACACCAAGCGATCCAGCGACCTTGCGCAGGATGAAGCTGCCGAAGGCCGCATAGTTCGTGTTCGGGTGATTGCTCTGCGGCGTGTGGACCTTCTCGCCCGGGAACAACTGATTGACCTGGGCGCCGTCGACTTCGACCGGCCGTTCCGAACGGAAACCCATGTAGGCGGCCATCCACGGGTCCATCGTCGACGTATCGCTGACCGGCGCCAGCATGTCTCCAATGTCCTCGGCTTTGCCGGCAGACTCGATGAACAGCGAGAAGATCGCGGCCTTGAGCGCGGCATTCACCTCGGCGCGGTCGACGCGATCGAGCATTTTTGCCGGGAGCATCGCCTCGGCCAGCCGGCTGATGCCGCGGTTCTGTTCTGCCCGACGCGGGCTGAAAACGTGGAGGAACTTCGCGCGTCCGGTGGGTCCGCGCACAGGGATGAAGTCGTGACGCTCAGCCCCGAAGCCGGCGAGGTAATCGCTGGGATGTCCCGATCGTACCCAGCCACCGGTCATCGCGCCGTTGGCGTCGAACGCCAGGCCGTTACGAAGGCGCGGCCCCTCTTCCTTCACTCGCTCCGGCGGAGTGCCGATGCGCTCCGGCTCGATCAGCAGGACATTGGTGGTGTTGTCGATACCGCGCGCATCGTCACGAATTTCGGCGCACGCCTCGCCATCCCGAACGTATTGCAGGTAGGCGAGCTTCGCGAGCGCGCCGAACGATAAGCGCTGCCTGGCGTCACACCGGCGCTCGACATCGTTGCCCCATACCTCGAAGCGATCTTGAGTCTTCCCCGCCCATTCCATGCGCCACTGAAAGTCGCGGTTGAGCAGGTTGAACTTGGGCTGGGCGCTAAGCTGGATGCGTCCGCCCATGACGGACTCGACGCGCCGATCGAGACCGGCATTGATCCAGCCGTTGTTCTCGTCGAGGTCGCGCGCGCGGCCCATGACCGTTTCCCAGCCGTAGTTTCGGCTGAGTCCGGCGAAGTTGATCCCCGCATTCCAGCCCTGAAATTCAGGCAGATCGCTGCGCGCCGCGTCGCGACGCACGCCGCCGATCGAGCCAAGATAGGCGGATGGACGATCGCGATCCCTCACGCGATTCCGGTAATGCAATGCGCGCATCAGTTCTTCCAACTCAAGCCGATTGCACGGCGCAGGCGCGGCGGTGTACCGCCCTCGATGTCCGGCAACGCGGCAAGCTCTGCCGCAAGATCAGCGATGGCCGTATTCAGGTCCGCAAGCGTGAGATGCTTGAACTTCATGCCGCGACCGTCGCGCGTCGTTTCCGTCACAACCGGGCCGCCATACATCGCCGAACGCGCCGCGCGCGCAGCAGCGAGGTCCGCCTCAATCTCGGTCCTGGGCCGTTGGCTCATTTACGTCGGTTCCCGTTCATTGCATCCCACATGGTCTGCGCTGGTGCTGCCCTTGCCGGCGCTAACGCCGCTTCTTCCTGTCTCGCAACCGCTTGATCACCCCCTTTCGGCTTGAGGGACACAGGCCTGGCCCAAGGTGGCAGCAATGCCTCGGACCAAGAAACTCCCCGGGGCACGCGTGACGCATCCCAGATCAACTCTTCGCGATCCGGCTTCAACAGCAGCCGGCCGCATTCGGTGTAGGCCAGAAGATCGATCGTCTCCTGATCGCCATCGCGAACATAGGAACCATCGATCTTCGGCTCTCGAAAAAGCTCGTCATACGCGGCGATCGGAAAGTCTGCCGCAAAGTAAATCTGGCCAGGTCCGCCGTCGTCGATCAGCAGGTAGCCGACGCCATCGTCATTCCCGAAAATGTCATCCTTCAGCACGTCGACGCCCGCATTATGCAGCGGCACCGGCGGATCGATCTTCTTGCCGTCATCGTCGACACTCAGCCAGGAAGGCTTGACCCCGAGCGCATCGCGCTTCTGCCCGCCGACGCCCTTAAGGCATCGAACCCGGGGCCAACTCCCCCACCGGCGACCGGCCATTCGGCGCGCGTACTCGTACGCCTTCGCCGTCACGTTACCGTCGCCGCTGTCGATGAACAGGATGGCCACCGGCAACGCATAGCCGGGCCTGTCCTGCATCGGTATCAGCCGATCAACCACTTCGTCGAGCGCGTGCCAATCATCCTGCACGTTCTTCAAATCGATGTCGCGCATCAGGCCATCGGCGCGCTGGCGCTGTCGAATCGTACGGCGGTCGATCAGCCAGGACCGACCCTCAAGGTCCCAACCGCGCAGCAGCACGTCAGCCTTGCGATGGCCGGGGTCGACCGCCGCTGTGATGAAGCGGACGCCTGCCGGCGCCACGCCCATGGTAAAGTCCACCTTCTCGTCGCTGGCGATGGCGAATGCCTCCGTTCGCTTCTTCAATCCGCGGGCATCGACGCCCTTCAAGTCAGCCTCGCTCTCGAGCACTTCGCCGAACGTCCGCACCATGACCGACGTGATCTTGGTGTTCTTCCGCGTCCGCTGCTTGTGCTCGAGCGCGCCCTCCAACTGACGGGCCAGGTTGCTCAGCGGCACCTGGGTCGACGTCAGCACATGCGGCCAGAATCCCCACGTCTCGCTTTCGTGCATCTCGCCGACGATACCCTTGCTGTCATCGAGCGACATGCCCTTGTGCAGGTAAGATCCGCCGTCGATCATCACCGCGCGCTCGCGTTCGCCCAGCGAGCATCCATGCGGACACGCTATCGTCGCGCTCTCGCCGGCAAGCGTCAGGCGCACGTCGATCGGACTTCCCTCCGGCGCCTTCTCGTAATCGAGCCGGAAGCGCGGCACGTCCGGCCAATACCGGGTCGGATATGGCGACCCATGCACTCCGCAGCTTGGGCAGCAGAACACGTAGATGCCTTGCGTCGACAGCGTCCATGCCGCCGCAATGCCGCCAGACCAACCCACGTCAGGGTGCGCGCAGGCGTAGATCAAGCGATCGGTACCCAGGTCGCTTTGCCGTTGCCGGCCCTGTTCCAAGAAGCCGTTGCGGAAGGCCTTGCTGTAGCTGTCCGGCTCATCGAACACGATGTACCCGGCCTGCCGGTTCGTCGTGGTGGTCTTGGACATGACCATCAGTTCGAGCGTCTGGGCGCCGATCCGTTTCAGCGTCTTCGTGTTGCCGTCCGTGCCGGCACGCGGCAGGCGGTCGGCGAAGTGATCTTCCATGATTGGCCGCAGCACACGATCCGCGTAGCTCGCCACTTCGGTCGGGCCAGCCAGGTACCACATCACGTCCCACGCCGGGCCGCCGTCCAAGCACTTCGCCGCGAAGTTCTCCGCGATCATCGTACCGCCGATGCGCGATGGCTTCGGCACGATGATTTCGCGGACGTCCGGGTTGTCGTGCGCCTCGACGATCGGGATCAGAGCCCGCGACCGCTCCGCCGACCAGCCGGTATGCGTGCCATCAGGCTTGCGGATTTTCCGGCGCTTCGTCGCCCATTCCAGCGCCGTCATCGGCACCGGCGGCATTAGGCTAGCCAGCAGACTTTCAGCTATTCGTGGTGGTGCCTGGCAGAACTGATCGGACCCAAGAAGTCGGGCCTGGTCAGCGAGTTCCTGCCGAGAATACACCCTCACGAACTTGCTCCTTCACGAACTTGCTGGCCATCGCATGCACATGGCTGGCGACGCCGCGCAAGTAGTCATCGACCGCAGCCCGAATGGCCGGCGGCAGGTTGCCGTTCGGATCGGCCTTGGTTTTCACGCCCAAGATAGCCGCCGTCACGGTCTGGTTGTACGACTCGATGAACGCCGCCATCTCGTCGGCGCGGGTGTAGAGACCCTGCTTTTCCTTGGCCATCGTGATCGAGAGCGTCATCTCGATCATGCTCTTCATTTCGGCGAAGCTGGCCGCCTCTTCATTCGCCGGCACCACGATCCCGGTGCCACTGAACGTCTCACGCCGCTTTGCCGCGACCTTGTCGACCCGTGCCTCGAAGTGCTTGATCAGCGCATCGATCGTGGCGAGCGGCTTGATCTGCCACTTCTCGCCCTGGCCGCCGCGCTTGACCAGCCCCTTGGCCTCAAGCTGCGGCGCGCTGTCAATCCAGTCTCGAAGCGCCGCCCAGCGCACGCCGACCAGTTCGGACATCGGCCCAGCATCGAGCGCTGGCTTGCCTTTTGCCCGGTCGCGGGCATCTCTCAGCTTCGCGATCTTGTTACGATCGGATGTGGCAGAAGCGCCCATCAGAAGGGCTTTAACGTAAGGATGTGATGGGCCTGGAAAGGCGAAGCATCTGCTTCGGACATTCTTCTGGCGCGCCGGATATGTTCTTTTTTGTCCCGCACGTCAAGAGACCGATCGTTCGGTGTTATACACAAGCTCAACACCGACGGCCTCATAATATTCCGCCAGGGATGAAGTGATTTTACAGAATATGCCAACCTCCTTACCGTTACGGCATTTAATATGTCGAGCAGCTTGGCGGATTGGAATATCATCTATCACTATCATATGAAAGAACTCCAAGAAACGGCCGTCCATCGAACCACGGGCGTGGCGAAGCCTGTCTCTTGCAATCAACTCTTCATCCGTGAATATCATTGCGCCGTTGGGTGACTGCGCCTTGATAGACGCGGTCATACTGTAACTGTTAGACGAATATTTTCCGCCCATAGCAGCCACATCCCAATCGTCTCTGTACCTCAAGCAAGCTGCCGCCGACTTCATCTCAAGCTTGCCGGCTGACCACAACTTAGTGACAACTGGTGTAGATGAACGCCGAACAGACCTTACTGAACGCGAGGTGTTATCCAGAGATTTAGGCGTAAACCGCTCTACCGGGCCTTTTGCTAACCATTCAGGCGTCGGGTGGTTTACCGTATCTTCAATATTGGCAAAGTTACCGGATGCCACTTGGTTGGTAGCCTCGATGCGCGCTTCTTCACGTTCTGCATCAGCACGATCACGCGCAAGCATTTCTCGGACACGATTGCGCTCGGCCCGCTCGGCCCGCTTCGTGATCGAAAGTCCAGTTTTGTCTTCTGACACGTCAGACCTTCCGCTTGCCGTATTGCTTCTCGGCGATCTTGATCAGCAGTTCTCTATCCTGCCAAGATAGCTTCGCCAATGTGTCTGGGAACAGGATGATCGTGCCGTCCTCATGAAATTGCTCGGCGGCTCGGCGCCGGGCGGCCATCTGATCAGGATCGCGCATCAACGGCGCGTAGCGAGTCAGCGACGTATACCCCATCAAACCATCTCCCGCTGCGACCAGGCCGCGTACTCGTCTTCGGTCATTCCCTGCCTCATCATCATGCGAAGGTACGCGATGTGCTTGGCCATCTTCGCGTCATCCCAGCCGTGGTATTCCGGCAAGCGGCCACGTTTCAGTTCGTGAATGGCGAGCGCGTCGACCCCGGTCGCCTTCGTAATCTCGAATTGCAGATCCTCGCCGGCCCGGCTGATCTTGCGATACCAGTACCACCTCTCAAGCTTGCGCGAGGTGATGTTCTGCACGGCACACCATTCACGGCTCATTGGCTCGAATCCCGGCGAAGAGTGAAGCTGCCGTCGGCGTGGCGCCACAGCAGCGAGCGGGTCTCGGCGATCGACTTCCAGTTTTCCGGCAAGCCATCGATCCAGTGCTGATCGGCCTCTCCGCTCGCGAGACGAGCCATCGCTTCGTCCATCCTGGCCTGCATCTCGCTCTGCACCAGGCGGCCGATTTCGCTGCGCTTGCGCGCCAGTGGGTCGGTGGTGTCGACCTCGGCAATCATGTCCAAGCATTCCTTCACGGTGGGGAACCACTTGCAGCGCATCACCGCGGCCTTCTCGAGATAGCGGATCACACGCTCTGGGAAATGACCCAGCAGCTTGCGGTACGTCGCGACCAGCACTGCCTGCGCGACGTCGTTCTGGTTGCGGCTGGGCAGCGTCGACTGCAGCGTCACGATCATCTCCAAGAACCTACCATCGGGACACGTCTCCGGGGCCGGCAAGGGGCAGGACGCCAGAGCCCTCATCTCCGCCAGAGTCTCGTCGTCGATCCTGCTCGGCAAGCTCCGCAGATCGAATGCGAGCAAGCTCCTGCTGCGCGACCGTGAGACCACGGTGACCGCCTGATCCGTTGTTCCCAGCGCTGGCAGCGCCGCCGCGATTTGCTGTGCCATTGCCTTGTCCCTTCAACTCGTAAACGTCTGTCCATTGCTCGATCGTCGATTTGTCGAGCACTGCGGTTGGATCATGGCCCTTGGCTCGAAAGCCATCGAGTTTCTTGATCAGCAGTTGAACGGCGCGGCCTGTTGGTGACTTCCGGCAGGCCGCACGCATTTCGAGATATCCGTTCCAAGCCTCCATCGGCATCCAATCCGGTATCTCCACATCCGCAGTTTCGAGCTTCGGCTTGACCTTGCGCTTCGGCTTGGCGGCAGGAGCATCACCATCACCACTTTCACCCTCGCCCGCGCCTAGAGAGGGAGAGACGTAAGTCTCTTCCTCTAAAGTGGTTATATGGTTCAATGGTTCTTTTGTTGTCCGGTGGCTGTCCGATCGCTGTCCGGTTGCCTGTCCGGCCTCTGAATTTTCAACCTGATTTATCGTTTGTTCGTCGACATTTAGATCAAGCGAGGCCTGTCCGGTTTCTTGTCCGGTTTTCGATCGCCCCCCTGTCCGGGTAACATTGTCTCCTTTTGCACGGATTTGACGCCCGCCAATGTCCTGATATTTGCTGTAATTCATGATGGTGATGACCGACTTGCCCTTGTCGGTTTGGCGTTCGATCATCGCCTCGGATTGCAGTCGGCTAAGGAACCTCTCGACAGCGCTTGGCGACATGCTCCATGCCTCCGCAAGCTGGGCGCGAGACACGCACAACTGCCCTCGATCAAGGGTGATTATCTTGCCGGAGATGTCGAACGGTATCTCTGTCCAGGCCGCCTTCGCGAGTAGCCAGCACCAGGCGCCCAGCCGCGCAGGCTCACCCTTGAACAACGGGTGATTGATCGCCTCGCGTTGAAGGGCAATAAAACCCGTCACATTCAGCCCTCAAACGGCAGGTAGTGGTCACAGCCGTTACGACCGGACGCGCCGCACATGCTGCAAGCCTCAGGGCTCAATGCCCTTACCATCGGTGGCAGCTTGATCGCATCCTTCTTAACCTGTGCCTGGCGCTCTCTCTCACGGGCCTTGGCATAAGCTTTCGGGTCGAATGGTGCAGCCGGCTTCTCGATGCGCCGCGCGCGTGCCGGTCCGGTATCCTTGATGCGTTCAGTGACTTTGTCGAACAGCGCGAAGCCGTCAGCCTTGGTGCGCTTGACGATGGAATCTGGAACGGCGCGCGGTTTCGCCTTAGGCTTCGGACCTGGCTTTATCCGACCACGATCCGGATGCGCGAGGGCAGGTTTTGGCGGCTCCACCACCCGCTCGATCATCTTCGAGACGGCTTTTGTGGCAAGCGAGGGCGGTGGCCCCATCACCAACGGCGCTGGCTTGCCGACCGCTTCGATGATTGCGTGCGCCATCACAGGGACGGCGGGCGGCACCTCGGTATAGGGTTGCAGCGGCAGGCCAGTCTTGTCGACATTCGTGACAACAACAAACTCATCTTCGATGTTCGCTGGCGACTTGCATTTGACCGTGACGGCCGCGACGGCGCGGATGAAGCCGCGATAGCGATCGGGGTGAAGTCGGCCTTCTCGATCTAGCAGGTACCGGCCCGGAGTAAGCTCATGCTGCGGGTGCAAAGTGACCGCGTTATTCATCTTACGTGCCCTTCCATGATGATTTTTCTGACGGCCATGCCGAATGCGCCGAGATGAAAGCCTCTCACCTCGACCAACCCTTGATCGCGCAGATCCCCAAGTAGATCGGGGTGCACGATGTAGCCGTCGAATGTCAGGATCGCCGTCGTCAGCCCGTACCGTGAGTCCGCCCCTAGACTGCGAGCGACTGCTGCGGGTTCCGGCATCTCGATCATGACGTCGATTCCAGCGACAGCGTTGGTCGCAGTGGCTCGGCCGCCATCCAGGGCGGTGTCACACCGGCCAGGAGCAGCGAATATGTCAGGATGCCGATAGCATCAGCTTCGTCGTTTTTGCGCACGTTGAAGCCAAGTTGGAATGCTCTCTGCACTGTCAGCTTCTTGAGGTCGCCAGTCGCGCTAGCTTTTTTGTCGCCACCCTTTCTGGCGCGGCGAACACCGGCACGAATTTCATTCACAACCATTCGCCCGATGAAGTCTTTGCGCCAATGTTCGACATTGACCGCACGCACGATGCGGCAACGTTTCGCCGCGGCGAAGCTCTGAACGTGAGCGGCGATCCCGGCCAGCATCCATATCGTCTGCGCGGTGGTATTGCCGGTCAGATGTCCCGGGCTGATCGGTTCCTCGAAATAGCAATGATCGAACGGCTCCACCTTGTAGATGTCGTTCAGCTTCTTGTGCATGGCCATGTAGGTTTGACCTTCGGTGGCATACTCACTGCCGACGCTGAAATAGCCGTGCCTCAGAGTTGGCCATTCGTCATTCCAGAGAGCCCAGCCTGTGCATTGCTTGCTCTGATCGATACCAATGTATGTCGGCATTCTACTTCCCAGACTGATGCTATCGTCGGGGTGGACTAGATGGGCGTCGCTCAACGAAACCTAGTCCACCCTCCCGTAGCGTCAGTGAACTGCCGCGAGATGCCCCCCGGCCTTGGGGCGACCGGCGCGCCTACGTCCTGCGGGTGCAGGTGCCGGGCTCGGCGTCTCGGCCGACTTCATCGCAGCGCGAGCGCCGGCGCCGGAACCGTCGGAAGTCTGCACGGCTTTGGCGTCCGCTTCTTCCTGCGCCTCACGAACGCGTCGACCCGACTGCTGCGCAAGCTCATCCTCGCTCGCCTCGAACGGAAGATCACCGGGCTCCTTGCCGGGTTCAGCGGAGCCATCTTCGTCTTCCAGCGTCGCCAGGCCGTCACCCGAGTTGGGCTGCTCGGCGGGCACGATCGCGGCGTTCGTCTTGCCCTCGGCCTTCATCACCAAGTCCACCTCAAGCTTGAGCCCGCGCTCCTGCAGACCCTCACTCAAGGCCAGCAGATAGTGCTGCTGCTTGGCTTCGTCGTCGATGCGTTCCAGCGCGAGCAGGAAGTTCATGACCGGACGTGGGTAGTTCGCGTGTTCCTTGATATCGAACCACGGCTGCGAGCATTCGCCGCGCTTCGTGTCGATCACGGCGAGTTTCGGCTTGATCTGCTTGTCGTAGATGTCGAACGCCTTTTTTGCGTCCGGCTTCTTCACTTCTTCGGCGTCGCCGTCATTCTTCGCCATCACTGGCTCCTTGTTTGCCAATGCCGCCGCCCTGGCATCGGGATCATATAGCAACTCGTAGGCGGCTGCTGGGGGAGGATTTCTCGCATCGTCAGCGGCGTGCAAACGCGCTTCGCCGATATCGATGCCAGATGCTTCTGCAGCTTGCTCGACGCTCATTCCATCGCGGCGCGCGCGGCGAAATATGCGTAGCTGCTGAGACCCAAAGTTCACGCCGGCACCCGATCGCCAGACACACTGGTTGTCTCCGCCACCGGAGCATCAAGCCACACCTCGGTCTTAACCTTACCCTTAGTGATGCGCTCGATGTCGTGAGCCATTTGCAGGCTCGGCTTCGCATGCCCCTTGCATAGGCGCGAGACGGTCGCTTCGTTGGTGCCAAGGCGAGAAGCGAAATCTTTCTGCTTCTCGCGCGTCTTCTGCAGGTAAGCCTTGAGTGTGAGCATGCGCCGTATATCGACGGCAAATGATAATTACGCAAGATGCAATTTTCTCTTGCGCGCATGGGAATTGTCGGCGTAAGTGGCGACATCAACTCTTCGGAGCAATTCATGCCACAACTATGCAAGGCCACGAAACGCGACAAGCATGCGGGTGCTACGCGCATGTTCATGGCCGTATGTTTAGGTGCAGCTACTTGGACAGTTTCTCCCGTTGTCGCTTCCACCGTCGTTCATGTGAAGCGTGCCTCCCCGCATGTCGCATCATCCAGCACGATTTGCGCTCTTGCCGCCGGCGGCGCCGCGCTTGCCCTCCTTTCTATGGTAGGAATGTTGGCGGTTCTGTTCTTGGGGCGGAGTAAACCCCGGTGAAGGCGCATACTGATCCGAACGCGCTGACCTGGCGCGAGATAGCGGTGATCATCGCTGCGCTGGTTTTTTCGTCGGCGTTTGGCGCTGTGATAGGCTGGGTTGCGTGACACGCCGCGAGCGCATCTATGCCGATCGCGTCGACACCAAGGTGGAGGTCGAGGGTGCGGTCGACGTGTCTCTGCCGGTGGCAGGGTTCTACCGCACAAAGCTGCGCGGCGATGGTGTGCAGTGCGCGGTCCGGATCTGGCATGGCCAGCCGAACGATCCTGTAACCGGAGAACTGCTCGACCGATCATATCGCTGGCAGGCGCGAGTGAACGGCGAACCTATCGACTTTGACCGCGTCTGGCCTGCCTGCGCTGGTGAGCCCATCAGCCAGGCCGAGTATCGCACCTTCGTGCAGCGTCAGGCTTGGGCAAAGCAACATGCACCGAAGTCGGCCTACGCCGATCCGCGGCGCAAGCACGATCCCCTGAGCAGCGACACGCCGCCACCATTCTAGGAAAGGAAATTATCATGGGTATCAAGCGGCCTAAGCCGATGACTGAAACGCTCCCGGGCGAGACCGTCGATCCGAATCCCCGCGCCACCATCGGCAACAACGAGCCGCCGATGGAAGAGCGTATTCCTCTCGATTTTCGTGAAGCGCTGATCGATCTTGAGGCGGACTTCTTCAAGGTGCTCGAAACCTATGTTGGCGTGACGGACGCTGAGACCGGCGAGCATAAGAATGGCCAGGTCGATATCGCGAAGTGCACCAATGACACGCAACTCGGCAAGTGCGGCGAAGTGGTCAACACCTTGCGCAAGCTGGGCCAGCGCGTCGAGGCGGCACACAAGCAGGTGAAGGAGCCGTATTTGCTTGGCGGTCGCCTGGTCGATGCCGAGCGTCGCGCGCTGATGTCTCGGATTGAGGAAGGCGGTAACCGGGTCAACGGTTTGATGAAAACCTACGGCGACGACAAGCGCGAGAAGGAGCGTCTTGCGCAGCTTAAGGCGGACGAAGATCGACGTAAACTCGAAGAACTGGCCAGGGAAAACGGGATCGAAGCCGTTTTACCGCCTCCGGAGCCGGTCGTGGCAAAGACGGAGCCGGTGCGCTCGCTTGGTGGCGCAACGGTGTCGATAGGCACCGAATGGAAATCGCAGGTTGAGGACTATGCCAAGGCGTTCAAACACGTCAGCACCAACGCTAAGGTTCGCGAGGCGATCGACGCTGCGATCAAGAGCATGGTCAAGGCGACCAAAGGCAACAACGGTAAACCGCTCGCTGGTGTGCGGGTCTGGGAAGACACGAAGGTTGGCGCTCGATGAGCGCAGAGCACCCCGTTGAGCAGCCGATCCGGGCTATCGACATCGATACGATACCCGGTGTCGAAGGCGCTTATATCGTGGGCCAGAGCGGCGTCACCCGTATCGAGGCGTGCAAGAAGCCAGACATACACTGCGACATTCCGTATGTGCGCGTGTGGAAGGGCGATGTCTGCGAAGCCGAGTTCTGCCAGCACAACATCGTTGGCGTCTACTTCGCCTCCACCTGAATACCGTGCCGGCGGCGCGGCGAACGTCGGCACAGGTCCACATGATCGCCGCAGGAGAATACGAATGGCATCGAAAAGAGCAGCAAGCTCCGAACTCGTCGCGAAGATGCGCGCCGATTACGGGGTGACCGAGGATGCGGCCAAGGTGGCGATCGAGCAGGTGTTCGGCAGCTTGACCAGCCTGGTGAAGCCGGCGGATGCGAAGGTGCGCATCACGAATTTCGGCACCTTCACCACCAAGCATCAAGCTGAGCGCCAGGGCCGCAATCCCGCAACCGGAGCCCCGGCCACCATTCCAGCCAAGAACGTCACCCGTTTCAAGCCCACAATCTGACCACTGCGCGGCGGGAGTTTAGCGATGCCCCAATATGTAGAATGCAAGTTCAGGCCGAGCGACCGCCGCGCCTACACCTATCGCAACGACGGCGATCCGGTTGCGGCCGGTGATTACGTCAAGGTCCCCGACAAGAGCGGAGAAGGCTGGAAGCGCGTCCAAGTCGTGACGATCGAAGTGCCTGAGCCGAACTATCCCTGCAAGCCGGTACTCGGCCTTGCAGATGAACCCGAGCAGCCAACCGGCTTGCTCTGACCTACGGAGTATTGAGATGCAAAAGGTAACCGCGCGAGGTCGCGCAGTAGCGACCGAAGCGCAGCAGATCGACCAGAGCACGGAAAGGGCGATAGCTGCGCGTCGAAGCGAAGCGTTCTCACCACCGCGTCGAATGAGCGCGCTGGAATCTATGTCTATGCGCCTTGGCGTGACCGAGCAGGAGTTGCAGGACACGTTGGTTGCCACCGTGTTCGCAGGGTGCCGCAACAAGTCCGAGTTCCTGGCGCTCTGCATCGTCGCGAACGAATATCAGTTGAACCCGCTGATCAAGGAAATCTACGCCTTCCCCGCGAAGGGCGGCGGCGTCGTTCCCATGGTGAGCGTCGATGGCTGGATCAGTCTGATGAACCGCCATGAGCAGTTCGACAGCATCGAGTTCGAATACCACGTCAACGGCAAAGACGAGGTCGAGGCGATCGAGGCGGTCATCTACCGCAAGGATAAGGAGCGCCCGACCAAGATCATCGAATACATGGACGAATGCGAGCGCAACACCGATCCATGGCGGAAGTCGCCCAAGCGCATGCTGCGTCACCGAGCGCTAATCCAAGGCGTTCGTGTCGCCTTCGGCTTCTCCGGCATTTCGGCACCGGACGATGAGCACTTGGTTGAGGGCGACTATCAGGTGGTTCCGTCGCTCCCTGACGGCGCCGGCTTCACCGGTGATACCGTCGAGCAGCGCGACCCGACGCCAAGCCCAACGCCAACGCCCGCCGCGACGAAGCCGGCTTCGGCCGCGAAAACTGAGACGCCAGGCGCGGCTGAGCAAAAGACGGCCACCATAGATCAGGGCGATCCGTCGGCCAGTGAAGAGCAGTCCGAGCAGGATAAGGAATGCGACCTTCTGATTGCCGACTTCGAGGAATCGAAGAATGCCGAAGAGCTTGGCACCACACGGAATGCCTGGCTCGACAAGCAGGACCGAAACTACTTCGATGAGGATCAGAACGCCGACATCGAAGACGCGTTCAATGTCGCGTGCGAACGGCTCGGCATCGATCCGAACACCGGGCAACTGCTCAACCCGCCGGAGACGCCAGCACCGTCACCCACGCCCAGCCCGGCACCAACACCGACCCCGGTGCCTGCGGCATCCGAGCCGGACTATCTGCCCAAGGTGCGCGCGCTTCGCGAGAAGCTGGCCCGCGCCAAGACCGTACGCGCCGTCGACACCATGGACATGAACGAATGGTGCGGCCCGCTTCGTGACCAAGTCGAGACTGCTGACAGCCGGCTCGCCAGGTCGGTCGACAACGACATCGCCGCGCGCAAGCGCGAACTTCAAGCCCCCAAGTAGGACTGAGTAGCATGAATGACACCAACAGCATCGCTCGGCTGCAGCCCGGCGAAAGCAATCCCGATGCGATCGACCTGCTGGCCTTCACCAGCAGCATCGTCACCGCCTACGTCCACCAGAATGCTCTTTCAATCGATGACGTGCCACGGCTGATCCGCGAGGTTTACAGCGCGCTCTCGACCGTCGGCACCGATCCCACCACCCAGACCGAAGAACTGCCCGAACCGGCCGTTTCTATCCGTGCATCGATCAAGCCTGACCATATCGTCTGCCTCGAAGACGGCAAGAAGCTCAAGATGCTCAAGCGCCACTTGATGACGCACTACGGCATGACGCCCGACGACTATCGCAAGCGGTGGAGCCTGCCTGCCGACTATCCCATGGTCGCGCCCAACTATGCCGAGAAGCGCCGCGAGCTTGCCGTGAAGATTGGCCTGGGCCGCAAGCCCAACGCCAATCGCGGCCGCAAGCCTAAGGCAGGTGCCTAAGCCATGCTGACGAAGCAACAGCAATTGATGCTGGCCGTCATGGGCACTTCGCTCGTCATCGATCCCCGTGGCCTTACCGAGCCAATGAAAGCTCAGATCAAAGAGGATCTGCAATCGGATAGCCTCGATGTCGTCGAAATGGTCATGTCGCTTGAGGATGCGTTCAAGATCGAAATCACCGATGAAGACATCGAGAAGATCGATGCCGACGGCGCCACGGTTCAGGATTGCTGGGACCTGATCGCGCCCAAGCTTCCTGCAGACGCGGAAGCAGGCTGACAATGGCGCTGGCTCCTAATCTTGGCCGCTTGCCCGATGAGTGCATCCTGGCGCGCGACGACGAAGGCAAACCAGCCGTATTCGCGCGCGTCCGGGTGGTGCTCTTCAACGGGTACGACACCAAGGTGAAGGAGCCGGCGGGATGGGCCTCAGGCGGGCGCGGCGGCTGCTCTTGGAAGATCAGTCGCCGCCCTCACCCTTACGAAATTAAGGAGTACGAGAAGCTATGACCCACGAAAACGCAGACAATGCGCTGGCCGATGCGCTGTGGTGGCTGCGCGGTTTCGCCGCGGCGCTGCCCGAAGATCAACGCGGCACCGTCGCGGGCATGGCCAATCGCTTGCTCGAAACTCGCCGCTGGCTGCTCGACCTGGCGGAAGGCGACGCCCGCATGATCGGTATCGACGAGAACACTATCGCGTTCGCCATCCGGGAAGGAGAGTTCGAGCACGCCCTTGATGCTCTTCGGCACCCGTCGACCGAAGCCGAGCGCCAGACCGCCGCCAACATGCTGTCCGCAGCATACGAGACCGTGAAGAATGAGCGGCACCGCGCCGCGGCCGCCAAGAGCAAGGATATCCCTTTCTGATGACCGATGATCGATACAAGCTCGCGTTCGACGAACTGTACGGCAACCTCAACTGGATACATGACGCCGGTAAGGCGATCCACGAAGTCGCTCCGCGCCCAACCTGGGGCCTCAACCTGGGCCGCGTGGCTAATGTGCTGATCTATGAGCGGTATCCGGAACTGCGCAAGTTCATGGACGCTGATGGAAAGCCTGCCAAAATTGATGCGCCGATGAGCCACCGTTGCGAAACGTGCGGCACGAAGGACGGTCACGAATTGGGATGCGCCGAGAACGACCCGCCCGAGGAATGGGGCGAGCCGATCGCGGTCGACGGCAAGCGGCCCGAGTGGCTGCGCGATGATGAGACCGTGCGCTTTTCCGCAGCGACTATGAATGCCGGATCATGGGCCTTCGATGGTTCGATCTCTCATTTCCGCCTCCCCGCGTCGCACCCGTACTATCTCGCGACCTCGCGCGGATTCACGTACTGGCCGGGCGGCGAAAGAGCGCCGGCTGATTGGGATGGCAATGCGATCCTACACCGTGACGGCGTTTGGAGCCCGTTGCCTTCGTTCACTCCCCCTTGGCGGCATGCAGGGCGGCCAAACGACGTCATCGGCTATCGCCGCAAGCCTGAGGAGGAAAATATGCCTGAAGACGACACCGCAAGATTCGGGAAGTCTCTATCAGGTGGCGAATACTTCATCATCATGGAGATGGGCGCAATGGGCTTCCGCTACGGTCCTTACACCGCGCTCGAAGCCGGCGCGATTGCCAAGCAATGCGTCGACGAGAAGATACCGGCTTACATGTCGATAAACATGGGCGGCGAGTTCGATTGGGCTTTTGCCCGCGACATCGCTGCTACAGCGAACGCTGACTGGCGCGGCATGGACGAAGCCCCAAAGGACGGCACCGTCATCATCGCTGACGTCAGCGGCATCGAGACCGCGATCGTGTGGTGGGCGAACCATGAGGCCTGGCGCCGCCTGCACGAAAACGGAACCACCGTGCTCGAGCATGTCGAGCCGACCAAGTGGCGCGAACAGACCGCGGAGGAAAAGGGCAATGGGTGATTTCGAGCGCCGTAGCCAGGAAGCGGAACGCCAGCGTGCCCGTGAAGCTCAAGCGAAGGTCGACGCCTACCGGGCAGAGTTGACCAATCAGCGCGGAAGTCGATGCGAGACGTGCCGCTATTGGGACTCGTCGATATCCCTCAACTGCGCGCCTGATCGCAGCCCGTGTAGGATCAATCCGCCGGTGGTGCAGATCAACCGAGAAACGGCGGCATGGCCTTTCGTTTCGCATGAAGACTGGTGCGGAATGCACGTCCTCGATCCGATCAAGGTCGATGATCTTTGCATGGAATTTGCCAGGGAGAACGCCGGTGGCCGATAACTCGAAGATCGTTTGGTGCGATGCCACGCTCAACTATGCGAACGGCTGCTCTCTCGCGTCGCCCGGCTGCACCAACTGCTATGCCATGAAGCAGGCGCATCGCTTCCCGGTTCGGCAAGGCCTGACAGTGCAGAGCAAGGGCGGCATGGTGTGGACCGGCGAAGTCCGCATGAACGACAAGGCGCTGCACCAGGCGATTGCATGGAAGCGCGGCCGGCGCATCTTCTGGAATGCCCACGGCGACCTGTTCCATGAGAAGGTGACCGATGCACAAATCGATCGCCAGTTCGCGGCTTGCGCGCTCTCTCCGCAGCACACTCACATGATCCTGACTAAGCGCTCGGACCGCATGCGGAAGTATTTCAGCAACTGGCCCGATGGGTCCGCCCGCTTCTGGCATATCTATTCAGCGATCATCGATCTGCTCTACCTAGACGGCCGCGCTGGGCAGGGTTGGAGCAGTAGCGATGAAGGCTACAAAGCGGCTGTGAAGCGTGCACATGAAGCATTGGGCATGCACGAAGGTTGGACGGCAGAAACTCTCAAGCGCTGGCCTCTTCCGAATGTCTGGCTCGGCGTCAGTGTCGAGGATCAGCAACGTGCCGATGAGCGCATTCCCGACCTGCTCGCCACGCCGGCGGCGGTGCGCTTCATCAGCGCGGAGCCGCTGCTCGGCCCGGTCGATCTAGGCGCCGTTCGATGGAATGTGGCAGGCTACACCATGATCGGCGCTCTTCCAGATCCAGGCGAAGCCGACGACTTCCGTTGGGCGCATCACGAAGCGCAGGGCATCCGCTGGGTCATCATCGGCACCGAGTCCGGCCACCATGCGCGCCACATGGACAATGCCTGGGCACAGCCGATAGTCGACCAGTGCCAGGCCGCCGGCGTGGCGGTCATGGTCAAGCAGTTGTCGAGCGGCACCGCGCGCCCGCTGCACGACATCGAGCAGTTCCCCGAAGGGCTGCGCATCAGGGAGTTCCCGAACCATGGCTGACCGCGGAGTCCTATTCAGCGCGCCTATGATCCTGACGCTGCTGGCCGGACGGAAGACACAGACCAGGCGCCTGGCCAAGGAGGTGGAGATGGCGAAGGTGCGCGAGGGCGACATCATCATCTCCTGGCCAGCCGATCAGGTGCAGCGGACCGGAGCCGCGTTCCGCCCGGCTTATCTCGTCGGCGATCGGTTGTGGGTGCGTGAGGACTGGTCGATCCATGCGGCGTTCGACGGCATCCGCGCCTCCGATGTGAAAGCCGGGAGCATGCTCTACACGCGCGCCGACGGGATCTGGCACAACGCCGGCGACGTGGTTGGCGAACCCTTTGGTCGACGGCGCGCCTCCATGCACATGCCGCGTAAGCTGTCGCGCATCACGCTCAACGTCACCGACGTCCGGGTCGAGCGGCTGCAGAGCATCAGCGAAACGGACGCGCAGGCCGAGGGATTATACGTCGCATCGGTTTTCGGCCCTGGCGCCCTCGACGCTGGCAAGCCGGCATCGTGGCAACCCTATGACGGTTGGGATGACGGACGCCTCTACAGCACTGGCAAAGAAGCTTATGCCGCCCTCTGGGACAGCCTGCAGCCGCGTGAGGGCGAGCGGTGGCAGGACAATCCGTGGGTCGCCGCCTACAGCTTCGACGTTAGCCTGGGCAATATTGATGAGGCGCAATCATGACCGAAGAATATGAACTGAAAGTTCTGGTCGAGATGGCGGAATTACTTGCGGACTGTGCAAGAGTTCTGGCAAGGCAGCACGGCGTTGATTTGGCCATGGCTTCGTCTGCCTGCGGCTTCGCCGGCACGAAGCTGCTCTGGGAAATGGCCCGCGGCGACAAGGAGAAGGCGATGCAGGCCGCGAAGGTTTATTCCGAGTCCGGACTTCGCGCCATGGCCGACATCGTCAGCGGCCAGGAAACGGAACATGGCACGGCGCAGTGAGCGAGGACTTCGAGGCGATGAAGCGCCGGCTACGCGATCAGGGCTTGATCACCGCAGCCGGCAGGCTGACCGACCAAGGCAAAGAGTACACCGACCAACTCATTATCGAGCTTCGCCGCGCCACCGCCGCCGGGAATAGTGGCGGCAAGCGGATCAAGTGGCGGTGGAAGTATCAAGGAGCGAAATGATGAGCGATCACGGCAACTTCATGGCAATTCTGGCTAGCTTCGGCATGGCATTTTACAGCCATCAGGACACCGACATCCCGCGCTGGGTTCGCGTCCTGCTGTGCGCGGCCTGGTTGGTCATCGGGATCAACTTCATCCTTGATCGCGTAGCCTGATCTGGCTGCGTCGTTGATGATTTGACCAAGGAGGAATGAAGTAATGGCGAACACCTTGCTGCTTATGGGCGCTTTCATAGTCATGCCGACCGCGCACGCTATGTCGTCGCTCTGGTGCTCTGAGCGTGCAGTGATCTGGGCAAAGCGCGCCGTTGCGCTCGGAGCCGAGATGATGTGCGCAGGGCTGTTCATGAAGGGTATGGGTCATGGCTGAGAAAATGCAGTTTAGCACATGCGATCCACGCTTCGACCCGACCCAGCCGGTGCTGATCAATGGCTATCGCTTCGACCCTCATGGCGCCGCGAACATCGCATGGGCGGCGATCCAAGAACTCACCGCCGAGGAAGGCTGCACCTGCAACGTGCTGCCAGCGAACCCCGACTTCAACGGCCTGCCGGCGTACGCGATCGAGTGCAACGGTGATTGGACCGGATGGGTGGACATGCGGTTCGCCCACGACAACCAGCTTGAGTGCTTTCGCCTCGCGGTGGAGCGGATGAAGGAGTTGCGGGCAAAGTGACCAGCCACCGCGTCATCCATGGCGAATGCGTCGAGACGTTGCGCCAGCTTGCGCGCGAAGGCCTGTTGGTCGACGCGGTCTGCACAGATTCTCCGTATCATCTCGCCAGCATTGTTGCCCGTTTCGGCGGCACAGATGCCGCGCCGGCACAGATCGGCGCGACCGGCGCTTACCGTCGCGCCTCGCAAGGCTTCATGGGCCAGCAGTGGGACGGCGGCGACGTAGCGTTCCGTGCAGAGACCTGGCGCCGCGTGTTCGACGTCATGAAGCCGGGAGCGCATCTCGTCGCATTCGCTGCCACCAAGGGCTATCACCGCCTAGCTTGCGCGATCGAGGATGCCGGCTTCGAGATACGCGACATGCTGACTTGGCTCTACGGAGTCGGGATGCCGAAGTCGCACAACATGCATGGCGATCTGGAAGGGTGGGGAACCGGGCTTAAACCGGCGGTCGAGCCCATCGTGTTAGCGCAGAAGCCGATCAGCGAGAACAGCATCGAAGCGAACATGCTGCGTTGGGGTGTAGGCGGCTTGCACATCGATGCTTGCCGCCTGTTCACCGAAGAGGAATTGAAGGCCGGATCGGGCAAGCTCTGGTCGCACTACAAGGGCAAGCGGTTTGCGCCCGGGGCCAGCGTCAACAAGAACGGTGCGTGGAAGTCCGAAGAGGAATACGAGGGCGTCTCTAAGCCAGGTCGCTGGCCCGCCAACGTGCTGCATGACGGCAGCAACGAAGTGCTCGACTCCTTCGCCGAATATGGCGAGCGTGGTGCAGTAGCTCCGGTCACACGCCGCAGCAGCGATGCCGAGATGGAGTCGCGCCGCAACGTCTACAATCGCGGCTTCGGCGGCACCTTCGACCCCGACGCGAAGACCTTCCAAGGCGATAGCGGCACCGCGGCGCGGTTCTTCTATTCGAGCAAAGCTACCGTGGGCGAGAGAGTGTTCCAATGCCGAGAATGCGGCGCTCACACGATGGGACGGCCCGATTGCGGACATGCCGACATGCGGACCCATCCGACGGTGAAACCGCCGTCGCTGATGCGCTGGCTGGTCGACCTGATCTGCCCGGCGGGCGGTCTGGTGCTTGATCCCTTTGCGGGCACCGGCACCACCGCTTTCGCAGCACGTCTTGCCGGCATGTCGTCTCTATCGATCGAGATGGAGGCCGATCATGTTCGTGACATCGGCATCCGGCTTAGCATGCCGGTCGAAGAACTCATCAACGCCCAGGTCGCGGCAGTACCTACGAACCACGGTGCGCAGGGGGATATGTTCGGATGATCAGCAGCAGCCAAGGCTTCAATCTTCGCCATCGCGACGGCTTCTATCTGGTGACGCATTGGAGCCGCCGCGAGCAGGTTATTTCTTATGCGATCACGCATGACGCACTGCATGGAAGTGTCAGCTATCGCAAAGAAGACCCGTTCTCCTTCATGCGCGCTCCCGATTGGGAGATTGTCGCTGACCAGTGGGAAACGGTCGACCATCCCTGCTGCGGATGCTGCGGATATCATTATCAGCTTCGCCAGGTGGCATTCGGGGTGTTCCGATGCAGTAAACATCTCACGCGCCACGCCTGCGCCATTGATGGCTGCAAGCGAAGCACGGCCGCGAAGGGCGAACCTGAAGATCGTGGCTTCCTGTGCAGCGAGCACTGGCGCCGATACGTCCCGCCCGGGTCGCCGGCGCGCAAGGCGTATCACCGCCTACACCGTATCGGTAAGCGCCGTGACTGGCCCAACGATCTGCGCGCACGCTACTGGCGGTTCTGGGGCGGCCTGGTGAAGCGCGCGATCCGGGACTCCCAGGAAGGTCGCCTCGATATGACCGCGGTGAATGCCCTTTTTGGATGGAGCGACGACGAATGATTGCTACTTTCAAGGTTCCGCCGCCGATCATGCGCGGCTTGCCTGCCGATGCGCCGCTGGGAATCGATGAAGGCGAAATGTGCCTGCGTTCGCATGGTGTGGAGCGTGCCTGCCTGGCGACGATTGAATACATGCGAGACGGCCCCTGCGGCTGCGCTCACATGCCGATGCCACCGTGCGGCGCCTGCACGTCGACGATGCCTGAATGCCCCTCTTGTGGATGGAGAATGGAACTGTGAGCACTGAACCCGAAGACAAGCCTTTCACCCGCGTGCTTAACCTGGCGCCTGCCGTGCCTTCGATCGAACTCGTCGTCGACGCGGTGCTGATCGTCAACAAGGGTATGCGCGATGCTGACTTCGCGCATTGGAACCGCCCCATATTCGATGCCGCCATGCGGATCGTCGACACTGCCACCGATGCCGCGATCGAGCGCGTGGTCGCTGCGTTGAAGGGGTGACACCGACATGACGCTAGAATTTCACCGGCTTTCTGTGCTCAGCGCCACCATCAACACCAACCGGGTTCCATCCAAGAAGGCCGGCAGGAAAGGCACGCGCCGCGCATGGAAACGCGCACATCCTCCCGGATGGTCTTACAATTTCTGGTCTCAGTTATTTGCAGGAGCAGACGATGAAGCAGTTTGACCACATGACGAAGGACATCGGGCGCAAGTGCGCGTCTGACGTCTCCGGCGCGATACGCCGCAACATCATGCTCGCTGACGACATGCAGGGCATGGTGGCAATATCCGCCTACGGGGCGGCCGCGGCGATCGGCCTGGCCACGGGCATGTTCGCTCAGAAGGCCGGGGCCGCGAAAGGGGAAAAGATTACGGCCGCCATGATCGACGAGTTGTGGATCAACTTCATCCGGCCGATCGCGGTGCAGTCGGAAAGCCAGGTCTGATGACTGACCTGCAATGCCCGTTCTGCCACACCCCCGTAGCGTGGAAGACGATACCTACCCCTCAGGCGAACGACGGTGGCATGTCGACGTCAGACCGATTGGGATGCGACAACCCCGAGTGCTTGTTCAAGCCGTCGGCTCACTATCCGCGCGAGCGGTGGGAGCCGGGCAAGGGCCATATTCCACAGGACTTACGCCGCCAGTACGAAGCGGCATGGCAAGGAAGGAAGCTTTGATGGCCAAGGAACCACCCGCCCGTGCGCCGGCGTTCGGCGGGCCGCTTGATCTGCCGCGCAGGATCAGACTCACCACGCTTGCCCATAAACGGCTTACTCTCGTCGCTGACACCGTCGAGGGGCTGCTCGAGCAGGACAATGGCGGCGTCATGGTCTGCACCGCTACCGACACCTATGGCGTGATCGGCGACTTCGCGGCTATCGAGCGATTGATTTGGCCGCAAAGGAATTGATCGTGGAACCTTGGACAATACTCGGATGGATGGTAGTCGTTTTCTACAGCGTCACCTTCGTCTCTTTGCCGTTCTTCCTGTGGTGGCTGCACAAGCAGCGTTTGCAGGCGATGGCGAAGATGGAGGAACGTCGCCGCGCTACCGCTGATGCGTGGGAAAGAAGTCGGGTGAGGACTGGCTTTCCGCGGACCAAGGATCTGCGCAATCCTCCGGCCGCCCATCGCAATCCCGATGATGTCGCGGCCGAAGAAGCGTACTACCAAGCTGCACAGAACAGGCGCGAACCGCCTCCAAGGCCGAAAAGGTAATCCGAGATGGACTTTATCGCCTACTTGCACGCATTTGGGATAGGCTTTGCCGCGGTGCTCGGCGCCCGGTTTGGCTGGGAATGCTACGACGCTCTTGTCATGCATCTCAACCGCTGGGCGCGAGCGCTTGACCCCGAACATGGCGGGCGACCTAAGGCCATTAAGGTCGACGCCACCCCACCGCCGGCGGATCAGGACTGATGGCTGCATATTACAATGAGCATGATCCGTTTGCGGCGGCATGGCTGCGAGAATTGATCGCTGATAATCTCATCGCGCCAGGCGAGGTCGATGAACGCAGCATAGAGGATGTGACCCCCGATGACCTTAGACCTTTTCGACAATGCCACTTCTTCGCCGGCATCGGCGTCTGGTCGCTCGCCGCTCGACTCGCAGGAATCGACGACGACACGCCCCTATGGTCCGGCTCCTGCCCTTGCCAGCCTTTCAGCGCGGCAGGCAAAGGAGGCGGGTTTGCTGACGAGCGGCACCTGTGGCCCGCGTTCCACTATCTCATCGAGCAGTCGGCTCCTGTCCTCATCGTTGGCGAGCAAGTTGCGGGCGCTGACGGAGACACTTGGCTCGACCTTGTATCGGCTGACATGGAAGCAACGGGCTATGCCTTCGGGGCTGCGGAAACCGTCGCTTGCGGCTTCGGAGCGCCGCACAAGCGATCCCGCAACTATTGGATGGGTGTCCCCTCAAGCGGCGGACGCGAGTGGCTCGGGAATCAATCAACACACGTCGAGCCTATGCCAGCAAGTGCGCAGCCTAGCGGGCTGGCCCACGAGCTCGACGATGGACGCGGGCAACACCGGAGATGCATGGATCGAGCGTCGAAAGCGGGTCAAGGCCAATCTGGGCAACGGAAACGGCTTCGGACTGATCTTGCCAATGACGGCACAATTGGCGGCTTGGACAACGCCGAGCGCATCGGACGACCGCAGGGGTGGGACAATCACGCCGAATATGACGGGCTCAAGCTTGGCTCAAGTGGTCCCCGAGGCAGTGGGCACAATCGACGGCCCGGCCCGGTTAACGGTTTCTGGCGTGATGCTGACTGGCTGCGATGCCGAGACGAAAGGTGGCGGCCAGTTGAGCCCGGAACATTCCCTTTGGTTGATGCTGGGTCCTTTCGCAACCGCGTGGGCCTCCTGCGGGGAGCGGGTAACGCGATCACGATCGGGCAAGCGGTCGGGTGGCTCCAAGTCGTCATGCAAGTGATCATCTGATGATCTCGCGGCCAGCCATCATCGCGCCAGCAGAGGCGCCACAGCGGTGCATTTGCCCGGAGTGCCGGAGGCTGGATCGCGAGCATCCCAACGAGGGCTACCAACTGGCCATGTTCGGCTGCCGGGTACAGCTTCCACGACTTACTCTTGTAAAAGGACTGTGACGATGAGGTTAGTTCGCAATACTACCGATGATGGCTCTTGCAAATACCGGCTATGGAACAACGAGAAGCAGGCTTGGGTGGAAGACGATAAGCCAGGCCAGGATCATGAGTTCTTTGTCATCATGCTAAAAGACGTCAATGCGTGGGCGGCCTTGATCGCCTACGCGGAAAAGGTGGCTTACACCGATCGCGAGTTCGCCAGGGAAGTCCTAGAACTGGCTGCAAGGTCGAGCATGCACCATGCGAAATGCCAAAACCCGGATTGAACGATATCTGGGCCTGACCACCCCTGATCGCGACCTACTGGCGCGCTTTTCGGTCATATCGAAGGGAATGACGATGATTTGGAGATGGTTGGGCCTCTATCACTGGTCGAATTTCGAGTGATCTGAGCCGTTTTCAACGAACGACAAGGGCCGTTGCAAGGCGATGCAGCGGCCCTTTTTTGTGCCTAGCGCCGCCGGCGACTTCCCTTCTAACTGTCGCAATACCTGAACATTGGGGGCGCTTGGAAAATTGCGGTTTCTCAGCGCATATCCTTTGGCCACCCCCCTTCGGTAGGACCCGCGGTTTTCCGCCATTCCTGGCTGATCTGCACCGATGATGTCCGATCCGTTGCGCGCTGCAGTGACGTCGAGGCGCGGCACGCCTCCCCTTCACATTCTTTCACATCCTGCAATTTTCTCTCTTGTCAGGCCTGCGCATCGGCGTATGTATCGAGCATCGGACGCGCCACGATACGGCGCTAGAATGAAAGGCAATCGACCATGACCAAGCTTCCCCTTTCCGCCCGTGAACTTCGCAAGCGTCGCGCTGATCGCCAAGGCGTCTCCATGATCTGCGCATCTGTGTTCGGCTTTGTCGCACTGTTTGGTGCAGCCGCTTATCATGACGTGAAGTTGGCAGAGGATCGCATGGCGGCGCGCTACAGTGTGGTGCAGACCATTGGCCAGGATGCTTACGTTGTGGATCATGACTTGACCGGCACGGATTGCACCGATGCATTGCGCCACTATCCGAACAGCGTTTGCGAGCGGAGCAACTGAGATGGCGACGAAACAGGCAATCAAGGCGGCATATCTGCGCAAGCTACAGGCCGCATATCCGTTCTACATCGAGGGCAACAGGCCATATGAATTGGCGTGCTTGGCCGCCGATGCTGCCTTATCAGGCAAGCAACGCATCAAGGGCGCGTGCTGGGACGCTGCGCTATCCGAATGCGGCATTGTGCCACGCCTTGCCACCCTCAAGGCCCTTGCTGCTCTTCCGGAGGCTTGACCATGTGCCATTCCCTGCACTTCGCAATCGAGGCGTTCCGCCACGCTGATGACGCCTGGCACGCTGAGCTAGTCGCCACCTATGGCAAGCGCGCCTGTGATGCGCGCTATGACAGCAAGCGCAACCGTGCGACCAGCCGGCTTGCCGCGCTCGACGATGCGCGCACCTTGGCGCAGTCCGCCTATGATACTGCCTGGTCTGCGCACCATGCGCCGACGCATGCGCGCATTGCCTCACTAGCGCAGGCCTAAGGCGATGGTGCAGCCGATCAGCTATGCCACATTCAAAGCCGCGCAATCGGCCCTAGAATTTCAGGTCAAGGCCGCCAGCGATGCGATACGCGCCATTCCTGGCCATGCATCCGGGCCTATGGGCCTGACACCCGATGACGTGAAATTCTCGCGCCCCTATCAAGAGGCACGCGCCGCATATGATCGCGCATTTAGCGCTTTGCAGCGGCACAACATGGCATATTGTCAGGCGTTCAAGAAAGAGCGGATCGCCGAACGCGATGCAAAGCGCGCGGCAAATAAGGGAAGGATTTTTAGCCGTGGGTGACTTCGCCAGCGCCGTTGTTTTCAGCCTTGCAGGGGGGATGACCTTTGCCGTTCTGCGCATCGAGATAGGGCGCGCTCTGCAGCCGGATAGCGCCGTGCGCCAGCTTTGGCGGATGATGCGCGACGACTAGGCGCGATGCCTTGCGGGTCTCATCGCAAAATAATTTCTATTGCCGCAATTTTCCCTTGCAACATAAGCGTTGCGAGGGCATTGCCTATTCATCGGACGCGGCACGATACGCCGCCAGCAATGCAAAGGAACAGACCATGTCAAAGACCCTTGGCCACTTCGTCGATACGCGCATTCCCAGCGGTTGCGCACATGATCGCAATCTAGCCGCCGCACGCGACGCGATCCGAAGCACGCGCAATTCCGAATATGGCCAGGCCATCACCCGCCCGGAAGCGCTGCGCCGTCTGAACGCGGAACAGGTCAAGAGCCTGCGCACTCACAACGTCATGTCACCCGATCAGATCGCGTTACGCGCGATGGCAGGCAACGGCGCAGGCCCGTTGATCGTGGAAGTCTCCGCCGGTGAATTTATGGGGGATACCCTTTACGGCATTACGGTTTATCACGTCTTGCCAGGCGATCGTGCGCGCGATTGGGATGCCAGCCAGGCCTGCACCTCGCTCGACGAAGTTCTAGCCGCGCTGCGCGCTCTGAATGGGGGTGACGTGGCATGACGCAAGGTATCGAGACCCGCTATATCGGCGCGACGAACACAAAGCCTAGCCGGTTCGCTGCAACCGCTCGCAAGGCGCGCAACGGCATGCCGGCGCTTGCACTCAAGCTTTCCGCCAGTGTCGAAGCGCTAGACCATGAAAACGAACATTGCCGCGCGGCTAAGGCTCTTGCCACGCAACTCGACTGGCGCGGCTTGTGGATCGCAGGGGGAAGCGCAGACGAACAGGGGTTTAACTGGTCAAACCTGCCCGGCTCTTATTCGCGCGCGTGGGTGGATAAGTACATCGCAGGAGAAGAGGGGCGGGACTGGTTTTTCCTGCCTGAAAAGACCCTGCAGGATCATGTCGCAGCAAGTGAAGTTCCGTTCACGCATGCCGCCATCAAAAAGGGTTCACGGGTCCGCTACACCGGCACAACCTGCCCGGGCCTGACTGGCAAGAGCGGAACCGTTGACAAGGTAGACCGCAAGGGATGGGTGCACGTCACCTTTGACGGGTCCGGCATGTCGACGAAGTGCGACGAATCGAACCTTACGGCAATCTAAGCTTCCCTGGCTCCGCTTTCGAGCGGGGCCTATCCGGCTTGCGCGCCGATCTGCGCAGGCCTGCTAGGTCAAGGGACCATGCGCCGCGCGACGCTATCGCGCT
>Ga0182212_1000013_pt1 | contig 36203 bp, 35 predicted proteins | sample G5R1MG_21_FD_129666 | JGI IMG/M metagenome (GOLD analysis project Ga0182212, IMG submission 129666) | Switchgrass phyllosphere microbial communities from Michigan, USA - G5R3_MAIN_03OCT2016_LD1 MG | ecosystem: Host-associated > Plants > Phyllosphere > Phylloplane/Leaf | place: USA: Michigan... | reverse complement strand
GTACTGACTTCGATCGGGATAAGAACCCACTCTACGGTGTTCTGGCGGGCGAGCTTTGCGGATACGAGGTCAACATCATTGCCCGTACCAATCATGCAACGCCGCGTGAGTTGGTAGACATGTTCGACTTCGGCATCTTGCAGTGTTGGTATGATGGCATCAAGGTTCATTACACCGAGGCGCAAGTGTTCGATAGCTTCTACAAGCGTGCCACCCTCACGCACAACAAGCACGTACAGCAGAGTATCAATCGGTTCCTCCGGTTCAATACTCGCAATCCCGGTGTGCTGTCACTGGTCCTCCCATTTGAGACGCCCTATGCCCTTCCCGAATGACGACTACGAAGTCGAAGACACTCACGCCGTAATGGATCGGCATGGGTATGACGTGTACTCCACGCCTTGTGACCGGCTTATGTCGGATGAGGCGATGGGGTTTGCTTATGCGGAGGCTATGAATGGTCCAAGTGACTAAATCGGAGCCCAAGTCTGCTGAATACACGCTGATCGTGTCTGAACCTGAGTATCAGCGTATTAAGCAGGGTCTTCGGCAACTCAAGCTAATGGGCCTGCCTTATAGAGCATTGCCGGTTGCGGATCACTTGGGGATGCTGCGGCAGGCTGCGGGCTGCGAAGACGCTTCAAGTGCTGCGGAGCTACACGAAAGGCTTATATAATGTCTGATTACCTTGATCCTAGCGAGTGGCTACACCTAGCCCAGCAGCTAGATCGGGGCGGTAAAGCGTCTCACCAGCATACTTGTGGCGATGGTCAGAAGTTGCTGGTTGAGAACGCCGATAACGGTTTTAAGGCATGGTGCTATCGTTGTAGCATGTCGGGCTTTGTGCCCCACCCCAAGCCATCACTGGCTGAGCGGATCGCCGCCCTTCGTGCTGCTAAGGATGCAGACGAGGCCGAGCAGGCTGATCCCCGGCCACCCATGCCCGCCAACTTCGATGTTGGTACGTGGCCAAGTTTCGCACAGGTCTGGCTATACAAAGCTGGCCTGTCTAAGCCGATGATTGCCGAACGCGGCATCTACTGGTGTGACCGCATCCAAAGGGTTGTGATCCCGGTACTCAACGGCTCTACATTATGCTATTGGCAGGCGCGAGGATTTGACGATGACCGACCCAAGTATCTCAACCCAAAGGTTGATAAGCCCATCTACAAAAGTCACCGCACAGGAAATAGCGGAGGCGAACGAGACCTTCTGGTCCTCACTGAGGACATCCTCAGCGCCATCAAGGTTGGGCAAGTCTGTGAGGCATGGTCCATCCTAGGCACGTCGATGCCGGATGCCTTGCCCACCCTCGTCAGTGGCCGGAAAGTGGCCGTGTGGCTCGATCCTGACGGCGCGGGCCGGAAAGGTGCCGGAAAGATTTATCGCGCTCTCAGCGCCTCCGGGGCGGACGTGCGGGTCATCCGGTCTGACCTCGACCCAAAGTGCTACAGCCTCGCTAAGATTAAGGAGTACCTGTGTCTATAGATATCACTATTCTCAAGCTGCTGCGAACCCGTGACAAGTTCGACAAGCTGTATCGCTCGATCCCGCAAGCTGCGTTGGATGACGGCACCAAGGTTCTAATGCAGGACTTTGCCAAGTATTATGCCGAGTTCGACGTAGACCACATCGAGCATGAGCCGTTCAATACGTGGTTCAAGAACTTCGCCCATCCCAAGCTGAGCGACGAGCGTAAGGCTTACTTCCAAACCGTTCTAGCTAAGATACAGGAGCCGCTCGATGCCGGACTTGAAAACGGGCTACATGAACGACTGGTTGCTGCGGACACCGCTGTCAAACTTACAGACCTTCTTGAGAGGTACGGAGAAGGCGCAGAGATTGACCTCGGACCAGCTTTACGAGCCGTTGTCGAGCAGTACGACCAAGACACCAACCGGAAGGTCAAGACGCCATGGGTCGAAGTCGATATTGACGCCGAGCTTGCTTCGGTGGACCAAGACATTGGTTTCCATTGGCGACAGCGAGCTATCAATGAAGCTATGCGACCTCTCATCGCTGGAGACTTTGGCATTATCGCGGCTCGTCCAGACGTGGGAAAAACAACTCTACTCACAGATGCGGTTTCATTCTTCGCTACTCAAGTCGATGCCCTCTATCCAGGAGAGGGGAGACACATCCTCTGGTTCAACAACGAGGGGCCGGGTAAGCGGATTATCTCCCGCTGCCATCAGTCAGCACTTAACGCCACCTACTCCGATCTGGTCAAGAGAAGTCAAGCCAAGACAATCCGGCAAGACTATATCGATGCTACTGGTGGACGAGAGAACATCATCCGCGTCTATGACGTGCATGACTTCTGGAACCACGAAATCGAAGACATCATTCGGGCCTTCCCGCCCGCCCTTGTTATCTTCGACATGCTTGACAACATCAAGTTCGGTGGCCTCGCCAACAACAACGGCCAGCGTACCGATCAACTTCTCGAAGCCATGTACCAATGGGGACGGGTTATGGCTGTTAAGCACGATTGTGTGTGCCTCGCTACGTCTCAGATCAGTGCGGACGGCGCTGAGCTTGCTTACCCATTGCTGAGCCAGTTGAAGGACAGCAAGACCGGCAAGCAGGGTGCAGCCGATTTCATTATGACCGTGGGCTATCAGTCCGCATCCCCCGACAATCGCTACCTTGGCCTGACCAAGAACAAGCTGGCCCGTGAGGGTGGCCCTAAGCGATTGGAAGCCAACGTCATCTTTGATGGCAGTAGAGGTCGCTATGTCGAGCCCGAACTTATCTAAACTGCAGCCGGGTAATCCCATCTTCCGCAAGTATCTGGCCGACAAGCTGGGCTTGCTGATGTTGGTGGATACTCGGCGTAGCCCTATGCGTTATCCGACCCAATTCATTGTGGGCGATACGTTGCCTGCAGATCACATCAAGCTGCTGCCTAAAGGGCACTGGCGGGTGATGCGATGACCTGTATTGAAGCCTCCGGCCACGCTGATAAAGACGGCTATATCAAGGTATATAACCCGAGAACTAAACGCCAAACTACAGCCCACCGTTTAGCATGGGAAGCCGTGCACGGCCCTACGGACAGCCTACTCCGCCATACCTGCGACAACCGCAAGTGCCGCAACGTAGATCATCTAATCGAGGGAAGTCAAGCGGATAACATGAAGGACATGCTCGACCGCAACCGGCTAGGAAAGCGTGCAGGCCAAGACAATAACATGGCGACCGTATCCGATAAGGATGTGGCGCTATGCCGAAGCCTGTATTCTGGTAAGCGGGGTGAACTTACGTCACTGGGCAAACGGTTCGGTGTATCGCGGGTTACGATTAAGAATTGGGTATCAGGAGCGTATCGTGACTAACAACATCAAATATACTGTGTGGGATGTAGAAACTACCACAAGGACCAGTTTCAAAAGAAAAGGTAACGCTTTTGATCCGCTTAATTTCGTGGTCATGTCGGGATGGCGTCGTAACGGTGGTGACATCGTAGGCGAATACTGGCACACTGGTCCCCGACCTGCGGACTGGTTCACGAAGCTGCTTGCCGATACTAAGATACTGGTCGGCCAGAACATCAAGTTCGACGTGCTTCATGCACTCAACGACCCTGATCCGGGTATTGCCCGTGCGAACTACCTCGCATGGATGCAATGGGTTGCGGACGGCGGACTTGTCTGGGACATCCAGCTTGCCGAGTACCTTCTCAACGGCATGACCCAAGCCGACCACATGCTGAGCCTTGATGAGCTTGCGCCCCGCTACGGAGGTAACACCAAGGTTGACGAGGTTAAGGCCCTCTGGGACGCTGGCATTGACACCGTGGACATCGACCCCGATCTGCTGCGTGGCTACCTGTGTGGCCGTTGGGCTGGCCCCATCTGGGAAGAAGGCGACATCGGCAACACCGAGTTGATCTGGCTGGGTCAGTACGAGCGAGCTAAGGCTTGCGGTCAGGTCAAGTCAATCCTGATGAACATGGGCTCGCTGCTGTGTACCATCGAAATGGAACACAACGGTATGGCCGTGGACAAGCCCGCTGGCATCCTGCTGGCTAGGGACTTGGAGACCGAGATTGCCGGGTTGGCCATGGATGTGTCGAGCTTCCTTCCCGATGATCTGCCGTTCGACTTCAACTGGAACAGTGGTCCGCAGAAGTCGGCCCTGATCTTTGGCGGCACCGTCAAGTATAAGAAGTGGCTACCTCATCTGGACGAACAAGGTCAGATGCAGTATGCTATGATGGACGAGCTTCACTGTGTCATGTCGGACGGCACTACTCAGCCGCTGCATACCAATGAGGTCATGGCATGTGTACTCTGTCCCGGAGGTATCGAGCCTGTTCGCTATGCTTCGGGCAAGAACAAGGGAGAACTTAAGACTAAGAAGGTCAAGGTTCCTAATCTGGAGAAGCCCAAGGGTGCTATTCAGGATGTACCTTACACCTTCCCCGGTTATACTAAGCCTAAACCCCATTGGGAGGGTGCGACAAAAGGCGTCTACTCTACGGGTGCTGAGATTATCGAGGAACTGGGTGTACGCAATATCCCGTTCCTCAAGGCTCTTGCTAAGATCACCAGTCTCCGCAAGGACTTGACCACATACTACATCACAACCGATCCTAAGAAGGGTGAAGTCGGGATGCTGACGCTGGTGCAGGCTGATGGCATTATCCATCACATGCTCAATCATACCAGCACGGTTACTGGTCGTTTCTCGTCATCATCGCCTAACTTGCAGAACCTGCCTAAGGGTAACAAGTCCAAGGTCAAGACGCTGTTCATTAGCCGGTTCCCAGATGGTTCGATCATTCAGTCGGACTTCTCGGCTCTGGAAGTCTATGTCCAAGCTATCCTTACCAAGTGTCAGCAGCTTATCCTCGATCTTCGAGCGGGGCTTGATATGCACTGCGTTCGGGTTAGTCAGGCCGAGGGCATTAGCTACGAGGAAGCCCTGTATCGCTGCAAGGATGAGACCTACGAGCATTACAAGGAATGGGACTACAAGCGGACTAAGGCCAAGATTTTCTCGTTCCAACGTGCTTACGGTGCAGGCGCTCAAAAGATCGCTGACAGTACCGGCATGGACAAGGAAGAAGTCGAGACCCTCATCACGGCTGAGGAAACCCGCTATCCTGAAATGCCTGTGTATTATGAGCAGCTTACCAATCAGCTTGAGAATACGGCGCAGGCCAGCAACTTGTTCGTGCAGCATCCTGAGGTTCCGGGCCTGACCTGCAACCTCAAAAAGGCGTTCTTCCGCACCCCTGATAACAAGCTCTATGCTTGGCAGCAGTCACCCGCTCCTAAGTGGTTGGCTACTCGTCCCGCTAGTCGGGGTGGCCGGGTGTCATCGTTCAGCCCTACCGAAGTCAAGAACTACCCGGTACAGGGTACTGGCGGTGAGTGGGCTAAGGCTGCAATGTGGCTGGCGGTACGTGAGTTCTACCGCATCAAGGTTTTCCACTTCAAGGCCCTGCTAGTCAATCAGGTCCACGATGCTCTCTATGTGGATAGCGTCAAGGAACTGGCACATCATGCAGCGGTCGTACTTCATGCCTGCATGGAAGAAGCCAGCGTGTTCATGGAGTGGTACTTTGGCTGGGATGTCCCGGTCCCTGTACCATCTGAGACCACGATGGGCAAGTCCATGATGGATGAGAACAAGCCGGGACCGACATTCAAGGAGGATGTTAAGGAGCATCGCAAGGTAGTGCGTAGTCTTTACATGAATAATTACCAGCCGAAGTTCGGCTTCAACACCAAGGAGAACCAAGCATGACCAATCCATTTCTGAACGCAATCGAAGAAGCAGCATCGCAGACCAACATGAACGAGGCACAGACCGGGGGTGAGTACACGCCACCCGCAGAAGGTCTAGTGCGTCTCCGCTTTGTCGGCTACATCGAGCTTGGCAAGCATGAGAAGGACTACAAGGGCAAGAAGTCGCAGGTCGATAAGGTCCAGCTTCTGTTTGAGGCCAGTGGCCCCAAGCACCCGCCCCGCGAGGACGGTACGCCGATCATGTTCAGCCAGCGTCTCGGCCTGTCAACCAGTGACAAGGCGATGTTCTACAAGCTGTTTAAGCGCATGAACCCGACCGGCACAGCTACCCACATGGCGCAGCTTCTGGGCAAGGCGTTCATCGCTACGGTGGTTCACAACTCGACCGGCGAGGGCGATCAGAAGCGCACCTATGCTAACCTGCGTGATGCCGAAGGCGTGTGGACCATCAAGGAGCCGTTCCTCGACGTGTTCGATGCGGAGACCGGGGACGCTACCCGCAAGGCCGTGGCGGTTGCGGAGCCTACCACTCCGATCCGTTGCTTTATGTGGCAGTACGCTGACAAGGCCCAATGGGACAGCATTTTCATCGACGGTACATGGGAAGCCAAGACGGATGACAGCGGCAAGGTCATTCAGGAGGCCCGAAGCAAGAACGTCTATCAGGAGACGATCAAGTCAGCATCCAACTGGGTCGGCAGTAAGATGCAGGAAATCCTGTTCGCTGGCGGTGAGGCTGATCTGCCTGATGTCAATGAGGTCGAGGGTACTGGCGGTGCGGCTAGCGATGATCCGCTCGAAGGCGCTGGCTGATGCGAGAAGCATGGCACGGACTTAAGTAAGGGGCGGGGAGGCTACGGCTTCCCCACTCTACGACCTGATACCGAGTAACTGACAGGAGACTACATGCTTACTAAAGACAGTCTAGAACCGGGCGTGCTGGACACTCTCAAGGACGTGGATATCGAGTACCTTGACCCTGCCCATGCTGTAGGCGTAGCCTTACTGAGTATCGCTATTAGCCAGAAACGGCAGGCAGATAGCATGGATCGACTTGAGGCGCAGCCTAGCGCGGCTAACGGGTTCCTTGCTAAGATGGTGGAGAACATGGGCCAATGAACGCATTTGCCGGGGCGATTGCCCAAGCGGCTGCGGAAGCCCCATCCCGCCCGGTGTACCCTCTCAAGGTGCCCGGTCTGGTCGTCCACATTGACGGCGACTACCTAGCCTACCATGCCAGCGGCAATGACGAGTGCGAGCCGGGTATGGCCCGCATGAACGCCATGTCTGCTGTTGATCGTTACATGTCCCTCACAGGTGCGAGTAAAGCAGTTGTCCATAACACAGCATCAGGCTGCCACAAGGGCGAAAGATATCTGGCTGCAACAGTTAAGCCGTATCAAGGCCAGCGCGATAGCGGGAGGAAGCCTAAGAACTATTCGTATCTGCGAGAGTTGCTACTTAACTATCAAGGAGAGGCTTTCCAGTCCAAAACTTGGGCCACCCGCGAGGCTGATGATGGCTTCGGTGCCTGCTCTTACTTCGCTATCGGTAATCCGGCACTTGCCGGTTACGCCGCCCTTGCCACCGCAGATAAGGATATGCGAATGTTGCCGGGGCTCCATGTCGATTGGACCAAGCACTGTCTGACTACGGTTAAGCCGGGTGAGTACGAAGTCGTCGGACCTAACGATAAGGTCTACGGCCTCAAGTGGTTTTGGTTGCAGATGCTCATGGGAGATACGGCAGACAACTGCCCCGGCTTGGAGAACGCCTACCTCGACTTAAAGGGCGGAAACAACCCCAAGTTCAACAAGGTCGGAGAAAAGACTGCACACAAGCTGCTGGCTGGTATCAATGATAGTGACACTGCATGTCAGAAGGTGATTGAGCTTTACCGGGGAGGGTACTTCTTCTATGGATCGGATGAGTGCCCCAGCGACTACGCCGACGATAGGTTCGTCGAGCAAGCCTGCCTTATGTGGATGCGGACGGGACCGAAGGCCAATGTCCTTGATTTTGCGGAGCATGGCGGTCCAGGACGTTTTAGCCATGTGTTCGATCAACCAATGTGGGACGCATGTGAGCGCCTCGACAAACGAGTAAAGGAAGCCCGTGCAACGCTTAACGACATCGGATCGTAAAACCTGCCTACAGTGCAAGGTTGAGAAGCCTACCGATGAGTTCTACAAGAACAAGTCTGGCCTCAATGGCCTGCACTCTAAGTGCAAACCCTGCCTCAATGACTGCCGCTATGCTAAGAAGTACGGCCTTAGCCTTGAGGAATACCAAACCATGAAGGAACTTCCTTGTGTCATCTGCGGCAATCCCGGCGAGGTAATCGACCACTGCCATGTATCTGGTAAGGTCCGTAACCGGCTGTGTCAGCCTTGCAATATGGCCTTAGGCGGTTTCAAAGACAACCCCGACCTATGCCGGAAGGCAGCAGACTATTTGGAGCAGCATGCAACGATTAACGACTAGTCAGCTTAAAGAGGTCCGGCAGAAGCTGCTGGTTGCTCAGGGTGGCAAGTGCGCTATCTGCCAAGGCCCGGTTACTACTAGGCAGGGACAGGATGCTGTGCTTGACCATGACCACAAGACCGGGGCTGTACGTGCGGTACTACACCGTAGCTGCAACGCCCTGTTGGGCAAGGTAGAAAACAATCAGGTGCGCTTCGGCGTCCGTGACCTTGCTGCCTTCTGCCACGGTACTGCCAAGTATCTACAGCTTCACATGACCAACATTACCGGCATGATCCACTCCACCCACCTTACGGAGGACGAGAAGCGGATTAAGCGCAACAAGCAGGCCGTCAAAAGGCGGGCCGCAATAAGGAAGACTGCATGAAACTATTTGAGAACCTGCGGACCCGCAAGCAGGTAAGCAAGGCGGTCGCTGCCTCGTCCAGCCTGACAGCCGCATGTCGCCTGCTCAACGACGAGTTCCCCGATCAGAAGCGGGTCAACGTCCAGTGGCTCCGAGCGTTCTTGAGCCGGGAGGACAACGAGGAACTTGCCGCCCCGTTCGACCGGGCTAGGGAGGTCAACAGGAGCCGAAACTTCCAAGCCGAGAACAACCGGCTACGGAAGGACGTGAAGGCTCTGAGCGAGGCTGTGGGGAGCCGTGAGGGCTTCTTGGACGCCTTGGCGCGTATCGTTGACGAGGCACCCGAGCGACCCCCGGTGGACTTCCGCAAGTTCATTGGCGGTCAGGTTGGTACTCCCATTACCGTAGAGCTTCTGCTATCTGATCTACAGATCGGCAAGCTCTCCCCCGGCTATAACACCAACGTAGCTCGCAAGCGCTTGTTCGAGTATGGCCGTGCTGCTCTGTTCCAGATTGAACAGAAGGCTGCGGTTGGATACCGGATTGAGCGCATTGTGCTGGGTCTGCTGGGCGATATCATCGAGAGCGACAAGAAGCACAGTAACTCCGCAAGAGCGACAGATACCAGCACCGCCGAGCAGTTGTTCGATGCGCAGCAAGGTATCTTCGAGTTCGTGATTGAGCCGCTTGCTCGCCTTGGCATCCCGATGGAAGTCATGGCTATCACAGGGAACCACGATCACGATGACCATGGACTTAACATGTTCGAGCCCGGCAAGAACCACCTTAGCTGGTGTATGTATCGGTCACTTGAGCTACTCACGTCTCGGGTTGGATATTCTAATGTCCAATGGTCTATCCCTGAGGGAAGCTACGGCATCGTTGATTTCTATGGGCAGCGAGCGCTGTATGAGCATGGTGTTGGAGTGGGTTGCGCAGAGCAGCCGATGAAAGCCCACAAGATCAAGCGCAGTGAGCAGGAGAAGCAGCATCTTACTTACTTCCGTATGGGCGACAAGCACACTGTTACTAGCTTTAATAGTGGCCAGATGGTTGTCAACGGTGCGTTCTTTGGGGCGGCTGCTGGTGGTACTGAGTATTCTGGCATTGCTGGATATAGCTCTGTACCTGCTCAGTGGATGGGCTTTCACGTAGCCCGCAAGGACAATCGGCTTAGCCTGTACGACAGCTTTGTTATTCAACTCGATCACATTGGAGACTGATTATGACCGACCGTGCGTGTTCCAACTGTGTTTATATTACTGAAGCACTTGACAGTAAAATGTGTGCCCCCTGTAACTGGGGCAACGATAAAATGAACTTCAAGCCCAAGCCGAGACTGGTAGAAGCACAGATCGCTGGCGAGCCCCTGCCTATTAATCCTATGCCAGAGAGCATACGAGAGTATGCATCTGCTCTGCCCTTAGTCCGAGGAAATCAGCTTCCCGAAGATGACGCGCTGCGAGGCCAGTATCCGATGGCTGATGGCTGCTTGGACTACTTCCCTAACGCTCTGGCCGAGGTCAGCCGGATCAGCTTCGAGGGCAACCAGAAGCATAACCCCGGTCAACCTATGCACTGGGCACGGGACAAATCCACGGATCACCGTAATAAGATCATTCGCCACACAGTTGACAGCCGGGATGATACTGAGGCGGCTATCGAACATGCAGCGCAGGCCGCTTGGCGATCCTTGGCTCTACTGCAAGAGAAGATCGAGACTGTTCGGGGCATCCAAGTGTCAGGTGCTTCCAAGTGATCTGGAATGCGTTGCTGGTGTTCTGCACCAGCTTCGTGTTCATCTTCCTCAAGTCATGGCAACAGTTGAACGTGGTCCACTACCAACTATGGTGGATCGTTCCGACTAGCTTTGCCATGGCTGCGGCGGAAGTGGTCACGGTGTTCAACATGGCCCACAACGGGTTCGGCTGGGTAATCGTACCCATTGGCCTGGGTAGCGGCTTTGGGTCGCTCTGCTCTACAGTTATTCACAAGAGGACACGCAAGGCATGAGCAACTGGCAGGACTATCCCTGCAAAGAATGGACCGGGGCATTGACCAAGGGCTATGGTAGGGTATGGGACACTGCCAAGAAGAAAGTCGTCTACGTCCATCGCAAGACCATGGAGGATGCCTATGGCCCATCAGACTTAGACGTGTGCCATGAGTGCGACAATCCTAAATGTTACGAGTTGCGTCATTTGCGATATGGCACAGTAACGAGCAACCTTAACGACATCAAGCGCAATAACCGAGTTTATCGCAAGATCAATCAGGAAACTGCTGACCTTATCCGAGCATCCTCCGGGCGGCATGTCGATATTGGTAGGCAGCATGGTGTCAGCAAGGCACTGGTTCAGAAGATAAAGGCAGGACACCAATGGCAAAATCCTATATAATCCAGAAAGCCGTCGAGTTCTCCAAGGTCAAGAAAAAGTTGGCAGCGGGGATTGACCTCTCTACCTACGAGCAGCAAGCCAAGTCGGACGGGTGCTGTGCCATCCTCAAGTTCGATGCGCGTGGGGAATATCTAGGCTGCTGGTCTCGGACGGGTGAGCGCTATGTCAGCATGGATAGTGTCGGCTATGCCATGTCCCAGTACCAGCGTATCCCTGATCCCGCTGGCCTTGTAGCCTTTGAACAGATCGGCCCGTTCATTAACTGCGCCGTCATCGGTGAGGCTTGGTGGCCCGGTAAGGGTGAGTTCAACAATATCAGCGGGGAGTTTCGGCGGGGCAAGATTAGCGAGCGCTTGCAGTTCGTTATCAACGATGTAATCCCTCTTGACCAGTTCGAGGCGGGTAGTTGCAGCCAATGGTACAGTGAGCGTGTAAAGCATTTTCGAGACATCGCAACAGAGCGCTTCTACTTTACCCAGCGATGGGCACCCGGTTCTAGCGACCCGCAAGAGCGCTGCAACCAACTAGTGCAGGCCGGGGGCTATGACGGGCTCGTACTTCGAGACTTGCACGGGACTTGGACGGTAGGCAGCGGTAACACCGGCGAGATTATTAAGATCAAGCAGAAGCTGTCGTTTGACCTCAAGGTCATTGAGATTAACGTAGTGCCGGGAGCTAAGACGGGCCGTGACGTTTACAAACTCGTTGTTGAATTTAATGGTCGGCGGCTCGGGGTTGGTTCTGGCGTTCCTCATAAGCTGGCGGAAGTGCCGAAGCTAGGCGATATCGTCGAGGTAGAGGCCATGGACTACAGTAGCGACGGGCTGCTGCGTGAGCCCCGCTTCAAAACAATTCGTTTCGATAAGATCAAAGCAGACTAAGGATAACCATGACTGACTTCTCTAATGCAATCACTGTAGCAGCCGCCAATACCGATATGAATGTAGCCCAGGAGAGATTGCTTACACAGGTTGAATTAGAGAAGGAAATGTCTCTTTTCGGTAAAACGCGCGCCGAGAATATGATGGGCCGTAACGAGGACGCCGGCAGTGCGGATAACAATCCGTATGCCAAGGCAATCTATCGAAGGTTCATCATGCCGCTTGCTGCCCTGATCCGGGAAGACATCGGCACTAAGAAGCCGGGACGCAATCAGGCCCATGTCACCCTGCTAGAGCCGCTCGATCCCGAAGCTGTAGCTTTCCTCAGTGTGCGCTCGGTACTCAACAGCCTGATGTCCAATTCTAAACATGACAATAGCGGCGGCATTGGCCGAACTCTGATGGCTAAAGTAGGACGCTCCTTGTATGGTGAGCTTCTGCTATCAATGTTCGCTGAAATTGAGCCCGACCTGTTCTATACGCTGAACAACGATCTTGGTAGGCGCATGAGCAAATCTGAGAGGCACAAGGTTACGGTGTTTCGTATGCAGGCCCTACAAGCTGGGGTGCCCCTACCAGAATGGGGAGATAGCGGCGTAGCTCAAGTAGGCGCATACATACTAGACCGCCTAGAGCTTCTGGGAATGGTGGATGTCCATAAGGTGCAATCCGCAGCCCGTAGCGGGCTAGCTAAATCTATCAAGACAAGCACCGAGGTAGTGCTTTCTGACGCGGTTATCGAGATAATCTCCAAGATTAAGAGCGGGGTTATTGATACCCTTCCCTATTTCTTACCCTGCGTTGAGCAGCCTAAGGACTGGGTTAGCGTTCTTGACGGAGGCTTCCACACAAACGAGATACGGCGTCTTCAACCCTCTTGCATCCGCACTCGCGGAGCTACATGGTCCGACTATGAGGGCTACGACCTTAGCCGGGTCTTCTCGGCTATTAACGGGCTACAGCGCACCCAATGGCAGATCAACGGTCAGTTGCTAGACGCCGTTCGCCAGATTGCCCGCCACTACGATACTGACGAGATTATAGGCGCGGGTGGCGCATCGGCCCCCGAGAAGCCCGAATGGCTGGGTGAAGGGATGGTGGTAGATCAGATGTCTCCCGACGAGCAGCAGGAATTTACTTCTTGGAAGTCGGCTAAGCGGGAGTGGTACACTCAGCGTAAGATCGCGGGTACTAAGTTCGGCAGGTTCTCTACTGCCTTGTCGATTGCCGATAAGTTTCGTCGCTTCGAGGCGATCTACTTTGTTTACTTCGCAGACTTCCGAGGCCGACTGTACGCCCAGACTACGGGTGTTAGCCCACAAGGCAGCGACTTGCAGAAAGCCTTGCTAAGGTTCGCTAAGGGTAAGCCCTTGGACACGCTTGATGCACAGCGTTGGTTCCTGATTAACGGCGCTAACAAATGGAAATACGACAAGGAAAGCCTAGACGATCGGGTTAAGCTCATCCAAGCTGACCATGACGCCATCATGGCGATTGCTTCTGATCCCGTGGCTCACCCCGACTGGCGGGATGCCGACAGCCCATTGCAGTTTCTAGCATGGTGTTTTGAGTATAAGCAGTGGCAGGACAGCCCGCATGATTTTGTGAGCCACTTGCCTGTTGGTATGGACGGTAGCTGCAACGGCCTACAGAACTTCTCTGCTATGCTCCGCGACGAGATTGGCGGCAAAGCAACCAACCTAGTCCCCAGCAACAAGCCTAGCGACATTTATCAGAATGTTGGAGACGTTACGCTGCTGGCCCTGCGGCGTGCTACGCCCTGGGCTATTCCCATGGTAGATGAGGCCGACATAGAGACAGAAAAAGCGGCCCATAAGGCTGCGCTCGCTAATAAGCATTTGGGCATGTGGATCAAGCATGGCTGTCCACGAGGACTGGTTAAGCGTAGCGTTATGACGCTGCCCTACGGATCAACGCGGTTTGCCTGCGCAGACTTCATTAAGGCCGATTATCTCCGGGAAGGTAAGGCTCCTGAGTTTGCTAAAGAGGAATACGGTGCTGCCGCCCAATTTCTATCGCACTATGTATGGGACAGCATCGGAGAAGTCGTCGTTAAGGCTACAGAAGCAATGAGCTGGTTGCAAGGCAATGTGAAAAAAATTCTGGAAACTAACGACCAAATCTCCTGGGTTGCTCCTGATGGCTTCCCCGTTATCCAGATATATCAAGCAACCTCCATGCACCGGATCAATACTAAGCTCCAGGGCAACACTAAGATCGCGCTGTATCAAGATACTGACAAGGCATGCCCGCGTCAGCATAGGAACGGTATCGCACCGAACTTCATACACAGCCACGATGCCGCCCACATGAAGCTGGTAATCAACGCAGCCGCCTATGAGGGCCTGTCGCTGGCTATGATCCACGACGACTACGGAACGCACGCAGCCGACGCAGCTAAGCTCTATCGTATAATCCGCGAGGAATTTGTGGCTATGTACGAGCAGCATGACCCGCTGGCCGATTTTGCAGCGGCCTATGAGCTACCTTCGCCCCCTGAGAAGGGCAATCTCGATCTGCGGCAGGTTCTTAACAGCCCCTACTTTTTCTCTTGAGGTATTCCGGTACATATCAACTAGAGAAAATTTCGCGTATCTATTTCCCCGGTTCCACATAGGATAGTGATGTATGAATGATCTCTATAGACTTACACAATCCGTCTATGAGAGCTTAGAGAAGCAACTCCCTAAGCCAGTAGTGAGTAAGGACACGACAGAGCACCAGATTGGGTATCTCCTTGGTATCCAGCATGTGCTAGGGCTACTCAGGCAAGGGTTCACAATCAATGACGGTAACGAAGCTCGCGGCGTACCACTACGCCCTCGTCAAAGATAGGTTCATCACTAAGGCAGATCAGCTACGCCTTCAAGCACGTAAGCACATGCACCAGGATATTGATCCTATGGTGGCATTACGCAACGTGTTCGAGGCTGACCATGCCTACATAGTTGATGGCTACCTAGTCGTATATGATATTTCTACGATGTGGTGGAGCGACACTCCAATCCTCGCAGAGCAGTTAGTCTTCGCCTTGGAACCTACTAGCCGATTTGCGTCGGTGATTGAGTTCTTTGAGGCGAAGGCTCGGGAAGCTGGTGCTAAGTTCATCTGTGCCGGAACGGCGCTGGCTAAGAGCGACAAGGCACTGGCTTCCCTCTATGAACGCGAAGGGTTCTCCCAAGTCGCTATTAACCTATCGAAGGAGATTATATAATGTGTTTTGGTAACAAGCAGGCCAAACGCCAAGCTAAGGCTATGGAGGCCCAAGCAAAGCAGCAAGCCGTGAACGATCAGTACGAGGTGCAGGCATCGTCCCAGGCCCGTGAGAACGCGATCAACATGGAGCAGGCCGCTAAGGCTGCTGCCGATCTGCTGGCTCAGCCAGTGGACAAGGCCGAGGTATCGCTAGCGGAAGACACCCCTGCCGCTGAGATTGACCCGAACACGGGCCGTCGCCGGACTACCCGTAGTTCGTTCCAAGTCGCCCGTACTGCGGGTATCAATCTTCCATAAGGAATACCAATGGCCTTTGCAGGTAATGCTCCGGGCCGGTGGCAGCAATTAGACGGGTTGCGCCGTGGCTTCATTACCCGCTGTGAATTGTTCGCTGCGTACACTCTCCCTAAGATTTGTCTGCCTGATAACCAGACGGACAATAACCGGGACGTGTCGCAGGACTTTCAGGCAGTAGGTGCCCAAGCGACGAACCATCTGTCCAATAAGCTGATGCTGGCCTTGTTTGCCCCATCACGACCGTTCTTTCGTCTCGATCCCTCTAAGGAAGTAGCCAAGCAGATTGCTGAGGCTGGGGCCGATGAGACCGCCATTGCGGATGCTCTAGCTCAAGGCGAAAAAGCCGCAGTCGCCATCCTAGACAAGCGGGCCATTCGGCCTAAGCTGTATGAGGCGGTCAAGCATCTTATTATCACTGGCAACGTCCTAATCGACTTGTCTGACACCTTCCGAGTTATTGGTCTCAAGAAGTATGCAGTTCGTCGGTCTTTGACTGGCAGGCTGCTTGAACTCGTTATTGCAGACAAGATGCTGCTAGACGAACTCGACGACGATGTTAAGCTACAGGCTGCTCAATATCTAGGCGCACAGTACGACCGAGAGGTTACACTGTACCGCTGGATTACCCGAGGCCCTAACGGCGACTATCGCATGACCCAGTGGGTTGACAACTTCCAGCTTCCTAAAAAGTTCGACGGCAAGTGGAGCGAAGACAAGCTCCCCTATCGTCCACTTACTTGGGACTTGGCAGACGGTCAGCACTACGGCACTGGTCTGGTCGAGGATTACGAGAACGACTTTGCTGGCCTCTCTGCTCTATCTAGGGCTGAGGTACAGGGTGCTATTCTCGCTTCTGAGTTCCGCTGGCTAATCAACCCTGCTGGCATGACCCGCCCCGAAGATTTCGAGGCTACCCCCAATGGCGGCGCAATGCCGGGTGTTGAGGGTGACATCCATCTTGTAAGCTCCGGTAAGGCCGGTGACTTGCAGATTACGATGAGCCAGTCAGCCGAGTACATCAAGCGCATTGGTAGGGCTTTCCTCTTGGGCAGCCAGATCACTCGCGATGCAGAACGTGTCACCGCCGAAGAAATCCGTATGGTCGCAACCGAGTTGGAAACAGCTTTGGGTGGGGCTTATTCGCGTATCGCGGTAGACTTCCAAATGCCCCTTGCCATGTGGCTACTTTCCGAAGTAGACATCCCTATCGGCAAGGAAACCTTTGAACCCACCATTGTTACTGGTCTTGACGCCCTCTCTAGGGGAGGCGATCTTGACGAGCTAAAGCTATGGCTTGCCGATATCGCTGCGGTCAACCAGCTTCCTCCCCCTGCCCTCAATGAATTGAACCTAGGTGCCATCTACCAAGCCCTCGCTACGCCGCGCAGGATTAAGGTGACGACCTATCTCAAGACCGAGGCTCAGAAGCAGGCGGAGCAGCAGGCTGCACAGCAACAGCAAGCACAGGCGTACGCTGCCCAGACGGGCGTGGACGTAGCCGCTAACGGCGCAATGGTCGAACAGGAAGCCGAATAATGCCAGGTGAAGTAAACGAACAGAACCCCTCACAAGAGGGCAATACCGCGATCTCGCTGGGCTCGATTGTTCCAGCACAAGGCGCACCGGCCCCGGTAAACGGCTCTGCAACGCCTCCGGTCGTTCAGGAGCCCGTCACCCCTCCCGTAGCTGAGACCCCGCCTGCTGAGGCTCCCAAGCCAAATGAGCAGCCAAAGGTTGAGGCAGTTCCGTCCGAGAAGGACGAGGCTGGCCTTGTGGTCTACGACGAGACCGGCGATGCTGGCCTTGACCTTGCCTTGGCCTTTATAGGTCGGCTGGGTATCGAGGGCACTGACCCTGCAATGGTGGCCGCAGCAAATGGCGACTTTACCTTCATCGAAGCAAAGCTGTCCACATTGGGCGACGAAGCTAAGGGTTGGGAGAAGCACGTCCAGCTTGCTAAGGATGCTCACGGTCGCCAGCTTACCAAGTTCAACGACGAGCAGGCTGCTACCAACAAGGCAGTCCACGCTATCGCTGGCGGTGAAGCTCAGTGGAAGACTATCGTAGAATGGGCCGGTAAAGAAGCCGATCCTGCCGAGAAGGCCGCTATCAACGCTATGTTTGATGCTGGCGGCTTTCAGGCTCGGGCAGCAGCCCAGATGCTCGTAACGGCCTACTCTACGGCCAAGGGTACGACTATCGCCCCAGCTAACCCTGCCGCACAGGCATCGGGTGTCGCTGCTCAGCCGCAAGCGCGGTTGACCCAAGCCGACTACCATAAGGAAGTTAGCGCACTACACCAAAGGCTGGGTAACTCGATGGACGGGTCGCCTGAATACGCTGCACTCAAGGCCCGGTTCTTCGGCCGTTAATTTAAGGAATATAAGAAATGCCTCTTTTTGTTGATCCCGGCGCAATCGTTCCCGAAGCGCAGATCACCCATCCCGGTCAGTTCAACCAGACTGGCGATATCAATGCCGCTGCCGTCACCGAGTATGGCCAGCAGGTTCAGCATACGATCAAGCGCAAGTCGCGTCTCGCCCCGTATGTCAATATGCGCCCGGTGCGCGGCACTAACCGTATCGGCAGCTATGGCTTCGGCGATAGCGTGGTCGGCAAGGTTACTGCCGGTGAAGCCCCGGCTGCTACCAAGAACGACGTTGGCCGTAACACGCTCGTCATCGACACGCTGGTCTATACCCGCCACTTCCTGCCGCTTCTGGAAACCTTCCAGACGAGCTACGATGCGCGCGTAGAACTGGGCGTCGAGGACGGTGAGGCCATGGCTCGCTTCATGGATCAGGCGTTCTTCATTCAGGCGGCTAAGGCTGCTCAGGATACGAACAGCCGCTACGGTGCTGGTACTGCCGGTAAGCCTTCGGGCTTCAAGGGTGGTTCGGTCGAGACCATGGCCGCTGCTGGCGACCTTAACGATCCGGCCAAGATGTACAAGTACATTAGCAACCTGCTGGTGAAGATGGAAGACAAGGACGTGGTGCCGGGTGAGGACGATGTTGTCATCGCCATGCAGCCCTCGACGTTCTACACGCTTCTGGACGCAGAGCAGATCGTTAATGGCGAATACGTCACGGCTCGTGGCACTCGCGTTGAGGGTGCCATGATCTTCAAGGCGTTCGGTTGCCCGGTCATCAAGACCAAGAACCTGCCGAGCGGCACGGTCTCTGGCCACCTTCTGTCCACGACTGCCAACGGCAACGCTTATGACGGTGACTTCTCGAAGCTCGCCGCTCTTGCGTTCTCGACCAAGGCACTGCTCGCTGGTGAGACGATCCCGCTCTCGCATGACCTGTTCTACGACAAGATTTTCAAGTCTTGGATTGTGGACAGCCATGCCGCGTTCGGCGTCACCCCTGAGCGTAGCGAGTACGCTGGCGCAATCCTGCTCCCCTAAGTTCAACTTGCCCCTATCTTCTTCGGAGGGTAGGGGCATTTTGCGTAAAGGTTACTTATGCCTGCAATGACCCAGCTAGATGTCATCAACGACATGCTTGCGACCTTGGGCGAACTGCCCATAAATTCGATAGCCGAGGAACACCCAATGGTTCCGGCTGCGCTCCGCACCTTGTCAACGTCATCGGCCCGAGAGCAGGCTAAGTCGTGGTGGTTTAACAAGGAACTCACTGACCTCGTACCCGATACTCAGGGTAACATCTACCTGCCGAACGATACGCTGCGGGTCGATCCCCAGTGGTCCAGCCTCAACTACGTCCAACGTGGGCGGCGACTGTACAAACCGTTCGAGACATCCAACGTGGACAAGTATAAGTTCAGCGAGCCGGTACGGTGCTGGCTTGTGCGAGAGTTGCCATTTGAGGACTTGCCATTTCCTGCACAGGACGTGATCTCTTATTCGGCCCAGCTAGACTTCATGGGCGACTATGACGCTGACCGGGCCAAGTTCGAGCAGGCTACCCAAGGTTATCGGCTTGCGCTGATGACGCTAACTGCTGAGCATACTCGGAACGTAGGTGTCAACATCCTCCAAAACCGTGGTGGTGTTCTAGGTGGCCGCACTGAGATTGGCGTGACTAGGCTTACATACGCCACTAACACTTACAGATAAGGACAGACTATGAAACTGAGCGGAAGCTATGAAAGCGTCGTTCGAGGCGTATCTGAGCAAGCAGCGCAGAACAGGCGTTCCGGCCAGCACTTCGCTCAGTCGAACATGATCTCTGACCCGGTACGTGGCCTAGCCCGTAGGCATGGGTCGGTGTTGCAGGACGAGGTAATGCTGGGCCTTAACCCGGCGAAATACGCCGACTTGCTAGAGGACACCACTTGCCACCGCGTCTACCCGTTCTTCGTGGGCGGTAACGAGTACGACCTTATTGTGCGCTCTGCGTCGGATAAGGCCAGCCTCGGCTCAGACGGGTTCGCATGGGTATTCAGCAAGAAGACTGGCGAGTTCGTCCCCACGGTGTTCGCACCGGGCGATGTGGCTTTACAGGCCATGATGGCAGGCGGTGTATCGGCAGCGGTCAACATTGGACGCTACGTGTACCTCGCGGGTAACACTGTGCTGCCTACCTACGATGCCGTGCCTGCATGGGACAACCCAACTAACCGGAGCCGTATCGCGGCAACCGTCTTGGCTGGTGCGTACAGCCGCACGTTCGCGGTAACGCTACAGCGGGCCAACGGCACCAAGGTGACGGGATCATACACCACGCCATCGAGCAGCTATCCCGGTGTCTTGACCACATCGGACATCCCGCTTTACAACGGCAGCACTCTTAACGACCAGTACCAGAAGCAGATCAATGATCGGGTCAATGCGTACAATGGCGAAGTGACAAAGTGGGTAGGTACGGCTGCGGCTGCTATCACGCCTAAGGCCATCGCCAACGGCATCCGAGACAGCTTTCAGGCACAGGGCGTAGTCCTCGCGAGCAGTAACGACAAGGGCACGCTCATTATCGAGGACAGCCAGTTTGTCGCAGCTACCGGCTCTGACGGCGGTGATGACAGCCTGATGCGGGTGGTCGGGACGGATGTAGACAACATCGATCTAGTGAACACGTATCACTATGTCGGCAAGGTGGTTCGTATCCCTTCGCCCACTACTGCGGGTAACGCGGTCTACCTTAAGGCGGTAGCCAAGGACGGCGAGGGCACTGGCTGGTCTTCTGTGATCTGGCGGGAAACTGCGGGCTATATTATGACCCCTCGGACGGTGTTCGTTATGGCCACCATCGAGAACGGTATCATGTACTTCGCGTCTGATGCTGCCACTCTATCCACTCTTACCGGAGTTGCGGTTCCAACCTATAAGGCCAACACCGTAGGCGACGACGTATCCTCCCCGCTCCCCGAACTGTTTAGTAAGGGCGTCACCTACCTCGGCGTGTTTCAAGACCGTCTGGTTATTGGCTCAGGCGCTACGCTGCTGTTCTCCCGCCCCGGCGATTACCTTAACTGGTTCCGCAAGAGCGTAACGACTATAGCGGATGACGACCCGTGGGAGGGCTTTGCACTCGGCTCTGAGGATGACACGATCAAGTGGTCAACCTTGTACGACCGTAACCTGCTACTCTACGGAAAGCGGTTCCAGTACGTTGTGTCTGGCAGACAGCCGTTTACTCCTAAGACCGCCTCGATTATCGTGGCAACGGCTTTCGAGGATGCGGTAGACGCTAGGCCCGAGGCTACCGGAAACTACGTGATCTACAGCAAGTACAGTGGTAGGGTCGGAAGCGAAGTCGCGTCAGTGCATCAGGTGCAGGCCGGGGCTATCGCAGATACTCCCGAGAGCTACAAGATCAGCCAGCAGCTTGACACCTATCTAAAGGGTGTGCCGCTGGAAATCCTGACCTTCACCGCGCCTAACATGGTTCTGCTACGAACTCGCAAGGAACGTCGCAAGCTGTTCACCTACTCCTATCTCGATGACGCTCAGAACGGGCGGCTGTTTGATAGCTGGTCTGACTGGGAATGGTCGGACTGCGTAGGGGACATGGTTGGCGTAGGTAAGGATGGCGGTGACGTATTGGTCTACACGATCAAGACGGGCACATCCGCTTCGGGTGTACAGAAGGTATGGCTTGCAGCCGAGCGGTTCGTAAGGGACACAACCCTGTCGGACTATCCGTATCTGGATAGCTTGCGTCCGCTAGAGCAGTATGAGACGGACAGTACCACATCGTACTTGAACGCTGCCAATCCCGTTCTTGACGGGGTAGCAGTTGCGATTGACGGACAAAGCGACTACCGCTTTATTGGGATGCCACTAGACAGCCTCACTACGTTCAAGGCCCAGTATGCTGGGGTTCGTTCGTCTTGCTGGGTTGGTGCTACCTATACGTCATACGTCACCCCGACCAATCCTTACGTCAAGGACCGTAACGACCAACCCATCTTGAGTGGGCGTCTGACCTTGATGTCAGTGAAGGTAGCTGTTGCGGATACCGGAGGCATGGAGGGCTGGGCTTCAAGAAGCCGCCAAGAAACGCGGACACTGAACTTTGTTGGCAGAATACTAGGAGGGTCCGACAATAAGATCGGTCGCCAGCCAATCATCAACACAACCCTATCGGTGGTCGTTGGTGGAGAAGTTAAGGAGTGCAGCTACACGCTTAAGGCTAAGACATGGTTGCCATTGACAATCACCAGCATCGACTGGACTGGTCAGTGGTTCTTCAATACAAGGCGCGCATAGGAGGCGTAAATGGGTTCCGTATTTTACGGCCAAGCTAGTGCTATTGCAGCACAGGGGCAGGTCAAAGCTAAGCGCATCACTACCAAGTCTGGTAATGAGCGTCGGGCCGCTGACACTGATCTAAAGCTGTTTAGCCAATCGCTAGGCAACCGTAAGATCATGGAGGCCGCCGGTAAGAACATCAATGCCTACGGCGAGAACATCGCTAAGAACTTGGAGGCCGCTACTTATGGCGACTTTCAGACTAGGCTGCGACAATCCGAGGAGTTGGGGGCCGTCACTGCGATGGCCTCCGCTGCCGGTGTAGGCGGCTCATCTATCGAGGCGTACAACGCAACGCTTGAGACGGCAAACAACCTACAGCGAGAGCAGAGCGACCGGCAATTCAATCGAGACCTGTACGGGGCCGAGCGAGCTAGGGGTGACATCCTAGTCCAAGCCACCGACAGCTTCGATCAGAATATCTATCGGGCTGACCTAGACGTGTCAACCTACATGGACGTAAAAAAGCCCAGCTTCCTGTCTGGGGCGATCACTCTGGGCCTAGCAGCAGGCGCTACTTACTTCGGTGGGCCGCAAGCCGGTCAGGCCGTCCTAGGCTTCTCGGAGGCGCAGCAGCAGGCAAACCGTGGCGACTTCGCTGGTGCATCCCGCTCTATGGACGGGGCCATCATGTCCGGTATCTCCGCCGCCAAGACTTATCATTCTACCGGGGGCAACCTCTGGGGAAGTACCAAATCGAAAGGAAAGTAACTTATGGCTACTGGCTATGATAACCGGCAAGGGGGCCGTAGTTCGTTTGCGTTTGAACCAGCGAAGCCCTCGCAAAGTCAGTCGGCTCAGGCCAGCGGCTTTAGGGGTATCCAGATGGACGGGGGCAATACCTCCGTCGCTGGCGGTATCGCTGCGGCTGCTCAGTTCACTGAGGCTGGTCCCAGTGCTGGGTCGCTGGGCGGCTTCTTCACCGAGCTATTAGCACCTGCTATCGAGCAGCGCAAGAAAGAGCAGTACGTTAAGGGCATGGTCGATCAGATGTCGGCTGTGTCGGGTGAGGAAATCCGGGTCAACAATAAGAACCCGATCAACCAGATTTTCGGCCCCTCAGCCTATGAGGAAGGGGCTATCTTCTACTCGGCTAAGGATGCTGTCAACCAGTGGCAGAGTAAGACGCTGGGCGACATGGACAACCTCAAGCGCTTGCCACCGGATCAGCTAAGCAAGGTGATTGCATCGTCTTTTGAGGCCATGAACACCGGGGACAAGTTTACGGACTTGGCAGTCAACACGGCCTTGATCGAGGCCAGCCAGCCGGTAATCGGGGCCATAGCAAAAGAGCGCTATAGCTGGCAGCAGTCGGAGGCACTTAACTCTAAGACAAAGGCGGACTTCAGTGCTGCCGAGGCTTTACAAGGTGCCATGGTGTCTCTATCTAAGACGAGTGGCCCCGGCGATGCTGAGAACCTTGCGGCTAACGCTGCGAAGAACAACTTCCTCAGTGCGCTGGTACAGCCTGCTGGTATGGCAGACGAGACCTATCGTAAGAGCCTAGTAGTCCTGGCTAAGCGGGCAGCACAGACCGGCAACGGCTATGCAGTCAGTATGCTCAAGAACCACCCCGGCTTCTACAATCTGCTTTCCGATGAGGAAATCACCAAGCTGGAAGAAGCCGAGATTAAGTTCGGCAATCGGGCACAAGGCATGGCAGCAAGAGAGTTTATTCCTCAGTTGCTGGCTTTGAAGGCAGATAGCGAGTTTGGTCGGATCAGTCCACTAGAGGCGTCTGCTAAGGTAGCGGACATCAATGAGGCGATCAAGGCCCGCACCGGCTTTGACCAAGACCTGTTCGACTACAAGGAGATCACTGCGGCTGGTGGCAATGTCATCGATGCGCTCCATGCTGGCTTCCTACGTCAGGAAGCTAGGGCACAGCAGGTTGCCGACATGAACCAACGGCACCAGTGGGAGGTCGAAGACAAGGAGAAGGAAGCAACCGACGAGGCCGCAGGCGTACAGCTTGCATACGGTATGGGCTCGGTCAAGCAGGCCATGGCTAAGGGCATTGGCAGTGAGGGTAACTATAACGTCCTCGCTCAGGCCGACTTTGCCGCAGGTAACTGGAGCAATATGGTCAAAGCCTTTACCACGGATCAGTGGGTCTCCAATCTCGTCAAGGATCAGGCTCAGGCACAGATCGTGTCGTCGATTGGACAAGAGTATAGCAAGGACTTCGGTGCAGGCTTTGCTAAGTTCGATGCGCTTAACAAGGTTCGGCCTGCTGCTGCAATGGCCTATTATGGTGACCAGTACGCACCGCTCCTGAACTTCAAGCGCGGCCTGACTGCGGGGCTTACCCCAGCCATGGCGTTCAGCAAGGCGTTTAGCGATCCAGCACAGTACGCGGCTACACCCAAGCTGACCAAGACCGCAACGGACGCTATCACTAATTGGGTCAAGAGCAATCGTGGAAGCACTTGGGGCAGTAGTCTCGGCTTCGGTCGCAAAGACTTGGCTAACGGTGGGCCGGTACTCAAGAAGGTACTGGCACGGCAGTTGGGAGTGATGATGCAAAGCACGGACGTTCCCGCAGAAAAGCTAATCCCCGGTCTGTATGAGCAGGTTAAAGCCTCTGGTGCATACGAGGACTACGGCAGGTTGGAATGGTCTAACAAGCCCGGTACGGTGCCCTTGAGCAAGTACATGGGTGTGATGGCTGATGAAGCTGACGAGATTATCCCTAGTGTCATTGACAAGCGCCTCAAGGCTGCTGGCTTTGCGGCGGGGGCTAATGGAGACAACTTCGACATCCATCGGGTCACATCGGACGGTAAACCGTATCTTGCGGTTATTCCCTACGATGACGATACTGGCGCAGGCACTCAGGTGCTTATCCCGTTCTCGGAGTTTAAGCAGGCGGGCGATAAGCTGCGCGCTGGTAGGGTGGCTAAGGTTAGTGGTGGCGTTGCTGCTACTGGCTTGGACCCGTATCGTCGTATCAAGGGCGAAAGCGGGGCTGCTCGTATCGCTCGTATCAACAATGAACTAACCGCACGCAGTAGGCAGACCGGAGAAGGTATGCGCTATGGTGAGTGGCAACGCAAATAAGGAGAAAGGCTAATGGCTAACGGCCACAGTTTTAAGGACGGTGTGTACGACCAGATCGAGGCCGGTCTGGAACGCAAGTACAATCTGCCGACTGGCGGCATGAAGGCCATTCGCACCCGTGGCGAGCGCTCTAATGCCGATCAGGTATCCGAAGTGGGCGCTCGCACGGTGTACCAGATTATGCCGGGTACTCGTAGCTTGTTCGCTAAGAAGTACGGTGTAGACGCCTATTCAAGCAAGGAGGGTGCGGCTGAGGTTGCAGCCCTTCACTTGCGCGACAGTATGAAGCGTAACGGTGGTGATTGGAACGCTGCCGTTGCAGAGTACCATGGCGGGCCAGACCGTCGCCAATGGGGGCCACGCACTCGGGCCTATGGGCAGCGGGTCACTGGTGCCGACTTGGGGCCGTCAACTGCCTCCCCGGCTGATCCTGTCAAGTTGCAACCCGGTGTAAACATTAATAACATCAGCACCGACGACATTCTGAATACCGCCCCTAACCAGCTTAACAATGAGCGTATCCCGCTACAGCGTAAGGTGAAGGGGCCTAAGACAGCAGACCTAGTAACCGACAAGCTGATCGGCGGCCGCAATCTAAATGTGGCCCGTCCTAGTGATGCTGCGGACTACTCGGCTGACAAGGCCCTGGAAAAGGCTGCTGTCACTGAAACGGCTATCGATGCCTCGTTCACCTTCGGGGATCGGGTCAAGGCGGCGGTTGACAAGAACTGGGTGCTCAATCAGATCGTTCGTGGTATGGACCGGGATGTTCAGTTTGAAGACCCCAAGTTCCATGCCGCCTATGTGAATAACATGGATGAGATCGAAGCGTTTGCTCAAACCCCTGAGGAACGTAATCGGATGCGTAACTCGACTAGCATGGCCGAGTTGGAGTGGACTAAGAAGGATATCGAGCGGGCTCGTATCACTGACCGTATCATCAACAGCAACGGCACAGGCGGCTACTTCGAGGTTGGCTCTGCCCTGCTCGATCCAGTAGGTATTGTGACCACGGCTGGTGTGGGTAAGGTCGGGCAGCTTGCTGGTAAGGCTTACACGCTTGGGCGAGCGGCAGTAGAGGGTGCAGCGGTCAACATCGCGTTCACCGGGGCGCTCGACATATCGGGACAGGACCAGACCCTAGGAGATTACGCGATTTCCGGGACCGTGGGGCTGGCTCTCGGGGCCGCGCTCCATCGCGTCACCTTGCCTTCTGGACGCGCTGACGACAGCGTTTCCGCCGCCGCACGCGACCTTCAAACGGCCATCAAGACAGACACCGACGAGGCGCTGGCGCAAGCCCGCACGAACCTTGGTCCCGACGCTGCGCCCGACGAGGTAGTGAACGAGACTAAGCGGATCGCTACAGCTAAGTATCGCAGCCAGATGGAAATGAGCCTTGCTGACGTAGGAGACGAGAACAAGTTTCTTACGGCTGAGGAAGACCTCATAATGACCAGTGATCCTAAGGTGCGCCAGCAGCAGATCAGTAAGTCCGGTTTGGACGTAATTGATGATGCAGGCTATCGGGCTATGCTGGCAGAAGTTACCTATCGGGCCGAGCGGATCGTTACTAATAATCCCATCGACGAGGCGGGATTGCAGGGTCGGTTCCTCAAGTCTATCGGTGATGGGCGCAATGAAAGCACGGGCCTAACCTTGCTGCGATCAAAGTCCCCGGTTATGCAGGCGTTTTCGATGCAGGTGCTTGAAGGCACTACAGGTGCAGGCGGGCGTCGTCGTACTGCTGCTATCTCGCAAGTTACGCGGGAGCGCCTTTATCTGCGTCCGATGATCGAGTATGAGCAGATGTTCAATCAGTGGCGCAAAGCTGAGGGCAAAGGCTTCATTGAAAGTTATATGAGCCAAGACGCACGCCGGGAATTTGATCGGGCTGTGTACCTTGAGATTGATGCTCGCAAGGGACTGGCCGAAGGGTCTGCAACTTCCAACCGGGCAGTGGCTCGGGTGGCAGATCAGGTTGAGCGTGGAATGGGTCTCATGGCTGCTGAGCAGCGGCATGTGGGCACACTCGGCTCACTGCGATTGCCTGCAACATCGCGTGGCTATTTGCCGCAACTTATCGACGCTAGAAAGGTATCAACCCTTACGGTGGAAGATGAGCGAGTAGTAGAGGGCATCCTAGCCAAGCAGTTCAATACCCTTAACGAATACAGCTATATCGACAAGGCTACGGGCGAGAAGATCACTAAGAACTTTGACCCTGCGTTTAGTCGCGAGTTGGCTCGTCGTTACATTACGCACTCTAAGCGTAGGGCGATGGGCTCCTATGACATCCCTGTGAACATCCATGATAGCGGCTCAGCCGAAGTCATTGAGAGTGCGCTTGAGGGAATGCAAGGAGTAGCCGAGGCAGAGCGTGAAGCTATCCTTGGTAAGTTCTCTCGGGGTGGCGCAAGCTACACCAAGGGGCGGCTCAAGCTCGATATGTCTGCCCCAATCTCTAATGGCAGGGTTCTAGGTGACTTGTTCCGACAGGACATCATGGGCCTTTACCGTGGGTACGCTCGGCGTGCTTCTGGTGAAGTCGCCTTGGCGCAGTACGGCATCTACGGTAAGAAAGGCTTGGACGTTCTACGCGAAGCTGGTCGAGCTACGGGCGCTACCGGTCCTGAACTGGAAGCCTTCGATCAGACTGCTGCTGAAATGCTGAATATGCCCTACGGGAACGCTAAGCGGCACCCATGGCTGGATAACGTCCGTATTGCTACCTCTGCCGCTAGGCTGGGTGGTATGGGCTTTACTCAGCTAGGTGAGGCTGCTAACGGCATCATTGCAGTAGGTGCGGGCCGGGTCATGTCGTCTATTGGCGGCATGAAGAAAATGTCGGCTGAGGTTGCTGCACTCGCCCGTGGCGAGACTGTGGACAATGGTGTACTGAACAGCATCGATACGCTGGGCGGGCACTTGGGTATGGACGACTACCAGATGACCCGTATGTTCGACTTGCCTGATACCGAGGTTCAACTGTACAACGACCAGACGGTCGGAGTGCTGGGCCGGAGCATCCGTGCAGGTAGTCACCTTACTTCGGTGATGTCAGGTCATAGGCGGCTCGTTGCCGTACAGACGCGAGGAATGGCGGAGCAGATTGTCCGTAAAGCTATCCAGCATATCAAGGATGGAACTGCTAGTCGCGCGCTGCTGGACATGGGGTTCACTCCTGAAATCCAATCAGCCTTGCGTAAGGAGTTGCCGACTATCGCTAAGTTCGATGCCAAGGGTAAGCTCACATCACTGGACCTCATGGCCGGCGACATTGACCCCAACTTGGTAATGAGCTTTAGAGACAGCGTGGAGCGTGGTGCCGGTCAGATCATCCAGAAGACCTTTATTGGCGAGACTGGGGCCTGGGCGCACAACGATCTGGCGAAGACCCTGTTGCAGTTCCGCACATTCTCGATCACGTCTATTGAGAAACAGTGGGGCCGTAACGTAAAGACCTACGGAACAGTGCAGGCATTTGCTACCATCATGGGCGCGATGTCGTTTGCTCTGCCAATTCACTACGCTCGCCTACAGGCTCAGATGATCGGCATGCCGGAAGACAAGCGGGCCGAGTTTGCAGAGAAGCGGATGAGCGGCATGGCCTTGGCGAGAGCTACGCTGAACTACGCGTCTGGCGCGGGGCTACTGGGAGACTTCATGGACTTGGGCGCAAGTGGCTTGAGTGCAGGAGGTATACTAGATGAGGATCAGGCTGCACCCTTTACCGGGGGCGGTCAAGGTAGGCAGTCCGCTAGTGGGCTGGTTCCCGGTCTCGGCATGATCGACGATGTGCTTAAAGGTACGGTTGGCGGTCAGTACGAGAAGCTGCCTAAGCTCCTTCCGGGGAGTAACTTGCCGTTCGTTACACCGCTGGTGAACGGGCTTTCATCCGACTAAGGTGACGGATTTGGGAGGGTTTCGGCCCTCCCTCATTCTGGTACATATCAACATATTCAAGAGGAATACAAATGGCTGATCCCACCTACAGGTACAGCGTAAACGAGTATCCTGCAAACGGCACCCAGACTGAGTTTGAGGTCAGTTTTGCCGGTGGGTATATTCAGCGCGAACACGTTGTCGTCACTGTGTCTAATACCGCTACGGGTGCCAGCACAGACACCCCGTTCACTTGGGTGAATGACTTTACCATTTCAATTACTCCGGCCGTTGCTGTCGGTAATCTTATTCGCATCCAGCGCGTAACTCCCGTTGGCGAGCCGATCGTAGATTACACCGATCAGGCGATTATTAACGAAACTACACTGGACCTGTCGAATAAGCAGGCGATCTTCGCTGCTGCGGAAGCGCGCGACCTTGTAGTCGGCTTGCCCGATAGGGTAACGCTTACGGGCATTGGCGCGGCGGTTCTGGCTAACGCTATAGAAGTGGCAGCGACGAAGGACTACATTGTATCCATATCGTCCGACCTCGCTACTAAGTCGATGCTTTTCGCCAATAGCGGGGCCACGCTCATCCGAACTTCGACGGGTGCCACCGTTGAGGCCCGTTTCAGTGCGGTGGAGACCTCGGACGCCCTCAAGGCCCCGTTGGCTAATGCTGCGCTCACTGGGGCTCCCACGGTCAACGGCAATGCCATTCAGACCCGCAATGAGAGAGGCGCTGCTGGCGGCTATGCTCCGCTAGGGCCGGATGGTCTTGTGCCTTCGAGCAACCTGCCGGTCAACGGATCATATAAGGGCAACTGGAACGCTTCGACGAACACCCCGACTATCACGGCTGGGGTAGGTACTAACGGCGATACCTATACGGTGTCGGTTGCCGGTACTCAAAGCATTACAGGAACCTCTACAGCGTTTGCTGTCGGGGATCAAGCTCGATACACGACCAATGGCAATAAGTGGGAGCGCATCCCTAACTCTGCTCAGGTTAGCTCGGTGGCCGGTAAGACGGGCACTGTAACCCTGGCAAAGACGGATGTTGGCCTCAACAATGTGGACAACACTGCGGACATTGACAAGCCGCTGTCTACGGCTGCGGTCACAGCATTGGCCGGGAAGCAGCCGACTATTGGGTTCACGCCAGCTAACAAAGCGGGGGAAACCTTTGGAGGGGCAGTAGGCCGGGACGCGCAGTTCTATCTTAACCTGTTCAACGGCAACCCGTTCCTTAACTTTGACGCCGGTGACACTATCAGCTACAATCGGACTACCGATGAGTTTGCTGTCAATATCGCAAGCGCGGCTAAACTGCGCGTTAGTAATGCCGTATTAAAATACAACAACTTCGATGTGTATCACGGCGGCAACGCAGGCCCGATCATCCGAGAACGGGCTAACGGAGAAACTTCTGACGACGCTGCGTTTTCTGAGGCTATCGCTTCCCTTCCGTCTGGTGGCGGCACTATCAAAGTTCCTGGGAAAGCGTACAGTTTGACTACTGTTCCTGACTGGGGCACTAAGTCTGTTGTATGGGATATCTCTCCTGCTGCCTCTTTCACCGGGGCTGGTACTGGGATTGGCAAGTTCCCATATATGGCGACTAACGCAGGGCAGATGGCGGCAGGTCCGTTCATTCAGTCGCGGTCAAGCCTAAAGTCGGCGCATCCTAACGGGGGCATCGCAGCCTTCCAAGCTGAAATGATCCAGCCCGCTAACTACGGCGCGGGTCAGTCGGTGGCCATCTATGCAGGTGCTATCGGCGGCAACCCCGATCCTGGCGGTAACGTATGGGCGCTGAACACGCTAGTCCATGCACAGCCTCAGGCCAAAGGTGTCTACCAGTCTATTGAAGCTGACGCGAATAACGACAGCCCGGACGCGAGTGTCAAGGGTATCTCTATCACTGGTGGTGGAGCTTACGACGCTGAGGTAGGCTTGGAAGTCACGCGACTTGCCGGCTCATACTGGAAAGCTGGCGTGTTTGTGGTGAACGCCACAGACGCTATAGTGGTAAAGGGTAAGACGGCAGGACGGGGTATCGTTATTCAGCCTCCGACCGCAACGGTAACACCAGAAGGTAACGTAGCCTTTTCGGCAAGACAGTGGCAAAATAGCGCTGGTATCATGTTGTTCCAGCGGGCTACAGACACCGCGCCTACGGGCTACGTGTTCCGCTTTACTGACGCAGCGAACACTCGGAATATCACTATTCTGGGCGTTGACGGCACATTTAGTACAGAGGGCAGCGTTAGGGCTAACAACCTCAAGGTGTTTGGGCCAACGCCCGTAGTGGCGGCCAGTGAGGTTGGCTTTGGTAATAGCACAAGCAGAACGGCAACTACTGGTGACGCGGGCTCGGTTCCTAGTCAAGTCGCAGGCTATCTAGTGGTCAACATTGGCGGCACTAACTACAAATTGCCGTACTACAACGTATAGGAGTAAATGATGGCCGCTTCCGAGACTAAGCTCGGAGCGCTTCACGAAAAGGTTGCAGAGGTTCTTCTCGATGCGCTAGAGGGTGATCTCATCCCCGGCTATACTGAGGAAAACCCTGCAACTGGTGAAGTGGTCGAAGTACCCGATAGGAAGCTCCCGGCGTCCGCTGCTATCATTGCGGCGGCGACGAAGTTCCTAAAGGACAACAACATCACCTGCGCCCCTTCACAGGATAACGCAGTGGGCAGTCTTGTTGACAAGCTCAAGGCTAAGCAGAAAGCTAAGTTGAGCAAGTTTGAAATGCAAGACGCTCGACAAGACATGAACTTCCTTGGAGGACTTAACTAATGGCAGTGCGGGAGAGTGCTGAGGCTACCCTCCTGCGCTGGCAAACCTTAGGTGTTATTCAAGAACATTACAGTCAATTCGATCCTTTCCTCGAAGACGTGATGGACTTGCTGGGCTTTCGGACCTCGCCAGTGCAGAAGGACATAGGCTCGTTCCTGTGTTACGGCCCAGCGAATATAATGATACAGGCGCAGCGTGGTCAGGCTAAGACTACGATTACTGCTGCCTTTGCAGTGTGGACACTGATCCAGAACCCTGCTGCGCGTGTGCTGATTTTGTCAGCCGGTGGTACGCAGGCCAATGAAATCTCCACCCTGATCGTCCGCATCTTGATGACGATGGAGGAACTAGAATGTCTGCGGCCTGACCAATCAAATGGTGACAGGACTTCCGTTGAGGCGTTCGATGTTCACTATACGCTCAAGGGCATTGACAAGTCGCCATCGGTTGCGTGTATCGGTATTACCGGCAACATGCAGGGTAAGCGGGCAGACCTGCTTATCGCCGATGACATTGAGAGCCAGAAGAACTCTAAGACTGCGGCCATGCGCGAGCAGCTTATGGACCTCACCCGCGACTTTACCTCTATCTGCACCAACGGGCGGATCGTGTATCTTGGAACCCCGCAGTCTCAGGAGAGTGTGTACAACACCCTTCCAGCTCGTGGCTTCACGGTACGCATCTGGCCGGGACGGTTTCCGAACCCAGAGCAGCTAGAGAACTACGGGGACCACCTTGCGCCTTACATTCGTCAGCGCATTGAGGCTAACCCCGGCCTAGCATTTGGTGGTGGCATGTTGGCCGATCAAGGTCAGCCCGTCGATCCCACCTACATTACAGAACAGACCCTCCAGTTTAAGGAACTCGATCAGGGGCCTAGCTACTTCCAGTTGCAGCACATGCTCAACACGAAGTTGGCGGATGCAATGCGCTATCCGCTCAAGGTCGACCAGTTGGTGTTAATGGACCTGGGTGGTGAATACTATCCCCTTGAGGTAGCCAGAGGCTTCGGCGGAGGTTCCCTTACGGACATCAATATTCATACGGCTAGTTACCGGATCAACACGCCCGCCAAGGTGAGCGAAGATGTCGCCAAGCTGCAAGGCAGGGTGATGTATGTTGACCCGGCAGGCGGCGGTAAGAATGGCGATGAGACGGGCTACGCTATTACGGGCTTCCTAAACGGCAACATTTATTTGTTGTCCTGTGGCGGTGTGCCGGGCGGCTACAACGTCGAGCAAATGACGACCCTAGCACAACTCGCCAAGCGGTGGGAAGTGAACAAGGTAGTCGTCGAAAAGAATATGGGCTACGGTGCGTTCACCGAAGTTTGGCTTCCTGTACTCCGTAAGCACCATGAGTGCGCGGTGGAGGACGACTTCGTGACAGGCCAGAAGGAATTGCGTATCGTCGAAACCCTAGAGCCAGTAATAGCTCGCGGGTCACTTATCGTCAATCGGGCGGTAGTGGACGAGGACCGTGATGCCTGTTCCCGCTATCCGGCTGCGCAGCGGATGCTGTTTAGCCTGTTCCATCAGATGAGCAAGATTACCCGCGACCGGGGATGCCTCAACCATGACGATAGGCTCGACGCCCTAGAGGGTGCCGTGCGCTACTGGCTCAAGGTTATTGGCATCGATCAGTCTAAGGCGGTTCAAGCTGCTAGGGACAAAGAATATCAAGAGTGGCAGCGTGACCCCCTGGGCCGTGATCGCTACTCAAATACTGCACCTAGCCGTGGTGGCTCTGTGTTCAATAAATATCTCAGGAGCAATTCTAATGCAAGAAGCATCCCTGCCCTCCCCGCGTATCGGCGCTAAGGGTCATCACCTGCGCCGTATCGCGGCGAACGCAATCAGCCACCTTGAAGTTACCGCCATGTCCTATCCCGATGGCGCGGCCCCGTCTGCTACTGCTGTGGCTGACTTCTTCACTGCCTGCCTCGCTGCCGCTCAGACGGCTGGTAAGCCCAACCCGGTCCTGACCCTGACCCCGCAGACCTCTACGGGTGCTGTAGCATCGACCCAGCAGCTTACCCTCGGCAAGGGCGGTTCGACGGGCGCAGCTACCTACTCGTCGTCTAACCCGGCTGTCGCCACTGTCAACGCCTCCGGCCTTGTCACGCGAGTGGCCGTTGGCTCGGCTACGATTACGGCGACGGTCGCTGAGGCCACTGGCTTCAAGGCGCGGTCGATCACTGCTACCGTTACGGTGGCCTAATGCTCGCGTTCAAGGACGCCAACGGGCGTAACACCACGGTCTCTGTTGCTAGTCCCCTGCCAGTTTCGGCGGGGGCATCAACGATCATTCAGCCCGATGGGTCGGGCATCACCGAAATCGGTACGACTTACAGCAAGTTCTCCGATGGCTTCAACAACTCGGGAGATACCGCACCTGATCCGGCACGCTGGACGGTACTGCGGCAGAACCTCATTACTGCTGCTATCTCGGCCGGTGCGCTGTCGCTGACGGTCCCAACGACCGCTGGTGCTGAGTACCTGATGGTCGGCAAGATGAACACGACCATTCCAGCTAACCTTATGGCAGTCGTGGCCGCTACAGCGCGAAGTGCCAATACGTCAGTGCGTGTCGGTTATGTGGCCTGTGACCCAACTACGGGCCTACCGATCCCCCACGCTACCCTGCCGAATGACTTTGCCAACCGAGGCAATGTTAATTATAATTCGGCGACTGCTACATCGTCCAACGTAGAAACGGTTTCGACCAGCTCTACCGCTAAGGTCGTGGCTGCAACCGGTGGTGTTAGCACAGCATCTCCTGGGCAGGAACTCGCTATTGAGTTGCGCGCAGAGGACATTACTGTTGCCCATGCTGTTCCAGATACAATCGGATCACGCTCGGGTGGCTGGCGCATTTCTAGTCAGCTTCCTAACCCGAACGCTGTGTATCGCCCGTTCATCTGGGTTCTGAACACGGGTACGGCTACTGCTTCCGTCTGGACGTTCCAGCGGTTCCTGTCTATGGACATTCAGGAGTTGCAGGCAGAGATCGGCGGCGGTCGCGGTAATGCCTCGGCAAGCCAGTCTATCCCTGTCAATCTGGTTCAGAGCATCCAGCAGACCGTATCTGGTACGGTGGCTTTGGGTGCTGGTACTGCTACCATCGGCAACGTCCTTCGCTCGCAGGCTTGGAATGAGAGTACCGCAGTTATCGGCGCGTCTGCTACCTTTAACGGTGCCTCTCGCGATAGCGGCGCGGCGTCGGGCGCGGCTAGCATCTGGTCTAGCTTTAAGGCGTTCGTGCGTACCGATCAGACCGGCACTGCTAACTTGCAGGGCAGCAATGACGGCACGACTTGGATAACGATAGTCAGCGCAGCGATTGCGGGTGCCCCCGTGTCTCTGTCTACGCCATGCTTCTTCCGATATCACCGTATTCAGGTGGTCAACGGAACTACGGCTACGACTACCACGTTCGTCAACTCGGCTTACAGCCTGTAATATGGAGGTCGGTGTCTTATATAATGGAGTGCCTCCGGGGCTAACCTCGGATGCTATCCAATTTGAAACACCAGTGTCGGGCGGAACTGTACAGGTTCTGCCCAACACCATGGCCTTGCTGCTGAACCCCGCTGGGGCGCTTGCTGCTCTAACTATCGTCATGCCGACTAGCCCTACTGATGGGCAGCGATGCCTCATAGCAAGTTCAGCATCCATAACCCTTTTGTCGATAACCGGAGCTACCATAAAGGGAACTTTAGCGTCTATGGCCCTTAATGGCTATGCGCGGTTTCTCTACTCGGTCGCAGGGAACTGCTGGTTCAGGACAGGCTAACCACATAGCCCTCATTCAGAAAGATTAGTATTATGGTAGCAGTCAACGTCAAGGCTATGCAAGCCGCTGTGGGCGTCGCTCAGGACGGTATCGCGGGCAAGGGTACGTTTGGTGCCCTGCTCCGCAAGATGGGCGCTGGCGCGTCTGTGGCGGCGGATTTGGGCTATTCCCTCGCCACCTTCGCGGTGCCTATGGGCCTGATGGACAACCGCCTGCGGATGGTTCACTTCCTTGGGCAGCTAGCTCACGAAAGCGACCACTTCAATGCAATGGAGGAATATGCCAGCGGCAGAGCTTACGAGGGGCGCGCAGACCTTGGTAATACCCAACCCGGTGACGGAGAGCGGTACAAGGGGCGAGGCCCCATCCAGATCACGGGACGTGCTAACTACCGCTACTACGGTGCGCTCATTGGCATCGACCTTGAGAAGTATCCCGAGCTTGCGTCCAACCCGTGCATCGGTATGCGACTGGCTCTTGAATACTGGAAGGCTAAGGGCCTAAACGCCTATGCCGATATGGACGACATCCT